>Ga0070738_10004102_pt1 | contig 18001 bp, 9 predicted proteins | sample Coa_R2_2_FD_66446 | JGI IMG/M metagenome (GOLD analysis project Ga0070738, IMG submission 66446) | Surface soil microbial communities from Centralia Pennsylvania, which are recovering from an underground coalmine fire - Coalmine... | ecosystem: Environmental > Terrestrial > Soil > Unclassified ...
GTGCCAGGACAAATCCCCGGGCCTGCTACCATCCCCAGCACGCTGAGTGATGTGATCGCGATTGCCGCGGGCAGGTCACATAGTGTCGCGTTGCGCAGGGACGGCCGCCCCGTGGTCTGGGCTCCAAGCTCCTCCAGCTCTCTAACCAATATACCTGCGGTGGCGGTGAATCTTGTGGCCATCGCCTCGCGCAATAACCAGATTGTCGGCGTTCGCGGCGACGGTACCGTTGTCCGCTGGGGCAGTCCCTCCCCGGTGCCGGCAAACCTGAACGGCGTAATCGATGTCGCCGCCGGAAGCTTTCAGGCCTTTGCTCTCAAAGGGAATGGCACGGTTGCATCTTTGGATAACACCGTTCTGCCGGCAGGGCTCTCCAATGTGGTCCAGATCGCGGCCGGTTATGAGTTTGGTTTGGCGTTGCGAAGCGACGGTACGGTCGCGACCTGGGGCAGCTTACCAGGCCCATACAGTATCAATCCGCCACCCGGCATGTCCAACGTGACTTCCGTTGCGTGCGGCGATTACAATTTCCTGGCCACTCTCGGCGACGGTTCGGCCTCTATCTGCGCGCAACCGCTTTCCCGAGCCGCGGCCGTCGGAGACAGCTTGTTTCTTCGGGTCGGCGCGACAGGTCACCCCCCTCTTACATACCAGTGGTACTTCAATAACGCCGCCGTGCTCGGAGCCACCGGCGCGGTTCTGCAATTGGGGAGCTTCCAGACCAGTAAAGCCGGGGATTACTTTGCGGTGGTAGCCAATGGATTTGGCGCGATTACCAGCAGTGTCGCTTCCCTCAGCCTCGCCGCCGCACCGCCGCCCACCCAAGTTTCCCTGAGCGGAGCCCTGGGTTCGCCGGGTTTGGTCTGGACCACCGGCCCTGGCGCGGGTTGGTTCGGCCAGACCAACGTCACTCTCGCCGGCTCGCCCACCGCTCAAAGCGGTCGCATCTCCGACAGCCAGCAGACCTGGGTCCAAACCTCCGTTGTGGGCCCTGGCCGGTTAAGTTTTTGGTGGAAGGTTTCCTCAGAACAATATTTTGATTTCCTCAATTGCTACATGGACGGCAGCTTGCTGGGCGGGATTTCCGGCGAAGTCGATTGGCAATCGACGAATTTTTTCATAGCGGCCGGTTCGCATTCGGTGCAGTGGAATTATCAAAAAGATCCAAGCACCAGCACGGGCCTGGATGCTGGATGGCTGGCGAACGTCTCTTTTGTGCCCGATCTGCCTGTCATTCTCTACCAACCTTTGGGCCAAACCTCATGGATGGGCTCGAACATCGTCTTGTCAGCTTCAGTCCTGGGCGCTGCTCCCTTGAGCCTGCAGTGGCTCAAAGATGGGTTCGGCGTGCCAGGCGCGACGGATACCACGTTTGTCATCCGCAACGCCACGCGTCACAACTCCGGCGCGTACCAATTCGCCGCCACCAACCTCAACGGCGCCGCTCTCAGCATTTTGGCACCCGTCCTCGTGCGGGTCCCGCAAAAGCTCATCCCCTTGCCTGCCCAGGTCGATGGGACTTTCCGCCTTCTTTCAGCCGATGCCGACGGCGCGCCTTTGATGCCGGCGGATATCACCGGGTTCCGGTCTCAGTCCACAACCAACCTCCAGGATTGGCGTTACCTGTCCAATGTTCTCCAACTCACCAACGGCGCGCTGCTCCTGAGCGTTCCCATAGACCCCTCCAACGCCCCAGCCTTCTACCGCGTGATCGAGCGCGGCCAGTAAAACGCAATATGGTCCACGCAAAGCCGCGAAGGACGCCAAGAGGGATGATTGAGGCGTTACCTTGCCTGATTGAGCAAATCCCGGCCTCTCGACCCTCGACCACTCGGCTCTCGTCTTACCCGGGAGCATTCTTTCCGCATTCCCGTCTAACCTGGCATGAAACGGAGTATTGTTACTTTGGCGTTGCTCGGGTTCCTCGGAACAGGACTTTTTGCGCGCGGGGCCGGGATGATCATTGTGGAAGACAGCTCGATGTGGCCGGACCGGGTTCTTCCGCAGCCCATGCCGCCATGGCCACCGGAGCGGCCGCATTGGAGGCCGCACGCCTTTTCTCCCCTCGAGGTCGAGTCCGTGAAAGTGCGGACGAAAATCAACGACCAGGTCGCAGTGACTCGAATTGACCAGGAATTCTTCAATCCGAACCCGTCGCGGCTCGAGGGCACCTTCGTTTTTCCGGTTCCAAAAGGGGCGCACCTCGACAAATTCAACATGGAAATTGACGGCAAACAGGTCGAAGCGGAACTGCTCGGGGCGGAAAAAGCGCGAGGCATTTATGAAGGCATCGTCCGCAAGCTCCGGGACCCGGCTTTGCTGGAATATGCCGGTCAGGATGTGTTCAAGGTGCGCATCTTCCCCATCGAACCCAACAGCCGCAAGCGTGTCTCTTTTTCCTACACGCAGCTGCTCAAATCCGATGCCGGGTTGATCGATTATACCCTGCCCTTGAGCACCGAAAAATTTTCCCGCAAACCAGTCAAGAATGTGGTTGTGGAAGTGAACCTTCAGGTAAAGAACGGGCTCAAGTCCATCTACTCACCCACCCATTCGGTGGAAATCAAACGCGACGGCCGGCAACGGGCCTCCGCAACCTTCGAAGGTTCAAACGTGAGTGGAGAGAGTGATTTTCAGCTTTATTTTGCGGCGGAAAAGGACGAGCTCGGCGTTAACTTGTTGGCTCATCGCGCCGAAGGCGAGGACGGCTACTTTCTGCTCTTGGCGTCGCCCGGCCTCGAATTGGGTAAAAAGGAGGTTATTCCAAAGGACGTTGCCTTTGTCCTGGATACCTCCGGTTCGATGGCAGGCAAGAAGCTCGACCAGGCCAAAAAAGCGCTGCAATTCTGCGTCGAGAATCTCAACGAGGACGACCGATTCGAGATCATTCGATTTTCAACCGAAGTCGAGCCGCTGTTCGAGAAGTTAACCGAAGCCAATAAGCAAAACCGCGAACGGGCGGAGGACTTTGTCAGCCATTTGCGCCCGATGGGCGCCACGGCGATCGACGACGCGCTCCGGAAAGCCCTGGCTTTGCGCAGCGACCGCAGCGAAACACGCCCCTTCGTCGTGATATTTCTTACCGACGGCTGCCCGACGATAGGCGTTACCGACGAAGATCGGATTGTGGCCAATGTTCAAAAAGAAAGTGATGGCAAGGCGCGCATCTTCTGTTTCGGTATCGGCACGGACGTCAATACGCATCTTCTCGACAAAATCACCGAGCAAACGCGCGGGTTCAGCCAATACGTTCTCCCGGAAGAGGACCTGGAGATCAAGGTTTCGACTTTCTTTTCGAGGATTAAAGAACCGGTTCTGGCCAACCCGGAGCTCAAGTTCAATGGCGATGCCAGGATCTCGAAGTTATACCCAGCGCGCCTACCTGACTTGTTCAATGGCGATCAGTTGGTCATTGTCGGCCGTTACTCGGGCCACGGAGATTCGGGAGTTGTGCTGGAGGGAAATGTCAGGGGCGGGCATCGAAAGTTCGGTTACGACGTGCGGTTTCCTGAAATCTCCTCTGAAAACGACTTTCTGCCGCGTCTTTGGGCAACCCGGCGCATCGGCTATCTGCTGGATGAAATCAGGCTGCACGGCGAAAATTCCGAACTGAAGGACGAAGTGACGGACCTGGCGCGGAAGTACGGAGTCGTGACCCCGTACACCGCCTATTTGATCGTTGAAGATGAGCAGCGACGGGAGGTGCCGTTGGCGGTCAGGTCCATGCCGCGTTTGCAGGAGGATGTCGGCGCGCGGCACGAAGCGGAAAAGAGCTGGCGCCAATTCACAACCGAGCCCGCAGGCGATGTGGGGGTGGCCAGCGCCATGTCCGGGCTTGCGCTGCGCTCTGCGGATGCCCCGGCGGCAGCGGCGATGAGTGCCGACGCCGCATTCGGCCGGCGTTATGGTTTGGCGGCAGGAGGAATGCCGGCTCAAGGCCTGGCGACACAAACCGCTCCGCCGGAAACATCGACCCTCGCCCGGTACACGCAACAGTCCCAATTCGTTGCGGGTAAAACCTTCTTTCTGAATGGGAACCAATGGGTGGATTCAGAATTGCAGAAGGCTCGAGAAGCCACCCGCGTTCGTGTCCAGTTCGGTTCGCGCGAATACTTCGATTTGCTCGCGCTGAATGGCGGTTTCTCGAGCTGGCTATCGCTGGGTGACAACCTGCAAATCCTTTGGCGCGGCGTGGTGTATGAAATCCATGATTGATTCACGGCCCCGCAACTACGTTTTTCATGTCGCTTTCGACCAAACTCGTGTATTGGCAGTCGTTTTGATGAGGGTATGAGAATAACCGGGTTAGGGCCGATCTTCGCGCTAATGACAACGTTGCTGTTCGCTGGTACACGGGACACTGAGTGGAAAAAGGTCGATCAAGCGGTTAGCCAGGGGCAACCCCGGACCGCGATCACAAACCTTGAACCGATCATTGCCGCGGCGCTTCGAGAAAAGGCTTATGCCGAAGCCGTCAAAGCCATCGGCAAGAAGATCGTTCTCGAAGCCAATATTCAGGGCAACAAACCCGAGGAGAAGATTACGCGGCTCGAGGCCGAAATTCGAAAAGCCCCTCCTGAAATGGTTCCCGTTCTCGATACCCTGCTGGCTCATTGGTATTGGCAGTACTTTCAGCAGAACCGCTGGCGTTTCATGCAGCGGACCGCCACGGCCGAAGCGCCGGGGAAAGATTTCACGACGTGGGACCTGCGCCGGCTCTTTGCTGAGATTGATGGTCAGTTTCAGAAGGCCCTCAGCGCCGCAGCCGTTCTCCGGCGCACTCCGATTTCTGCTTGGAACGATCTGTTAACCAAAGGCACCCTGCCCGATACTTATCGGCCCACCCTCTATGATTTCCTGGCTCACGAAGCCCTGGAATTCTACACCTCGGGCGAACAAGCCGCCGCCAAACCCCAGGACGATTTTGAACTGTCATCGACGAGTCCCATTTTCCAATCCGTTCCCGCTTTTCTTGCGTGGACCCCCGCCGTGGCCGCCGGTTCAGAAGAATCCCCCACGCTCAGGGCCGTCCGTTTGTACCAGGATTTGCTGCGATTTCATCTGAATGATCCCGCGCCGGGTGCAGCCCTTGCAGACGCGGATTTAGAACGGCTTGTCTGGGGTTGGAGGGCATCGTTTGGAGAAGATAAAAATGCGCAGTACAAAGCCGCCCTCGAACGATTCATTGCGGAGCATGGCAATTCTGAGATTTGCGCCATGGCACTTGAACACGAGGCCCAACTCGTGCAGCAGGATGGCGACCTTGTCACGGCGCGAACCCTGGCGATTCGCGGCGTCGAACAATTTCCGGAATCTGTCGGCGGGAAGCTTTGCCGGAATCTGAAAGACCAGATCGAAGCCAAATCCGCGGCCATCTCTACTGAGCGAGTCTGGACATGTTTCGAGGGAAGCGGAGAAGGCCTGCCAAAAAGCCCTGCTGACCCGGCAAGCACAAACGCCCAGAACTGCGCGCTGATCTCGATTCGGTACCGCAATGTGGAGGCGGTCTATTTCCGCGCCATCCCTTATGACTGGAACGTGTTCCTGGAAAGGCGCCATAACCGTCCCGAAAACCTGAACGATGCCGAGCGGCGCGAAATTCTCCAGCAAACACCCGCGCTCGAATGGTCCGAGCAACTGCCTGCGACTCCCGATTTCAAAGAAAGGACACGCGTTTTTCCTTCTCCTGCAAAGCTCAAGCCGGGATTTTATTTTATCGTTGCCAGTCACAGGCCCGATTTTGGCCCGACTCAAAACGTGGTCAGCTTCGCGCCGGTCTGGGTGACGGACCTGGCGCTCGTTACCCGAACGAGGAACGGTCAATTCGAAGGGTTCGTCCTTGCGGCAAACTCGGGTGAGCCCGTTCCGAACGCGGAAGTCTCCGTGTGGCATCTCGATCAAAATCGCAACCGCGTGGCGGATCCTTCGTTAAAAACAGACGAGAACGGATTTTTTACCTTCAAGAGCTCCGCCAACGGCGGGTTCTTGTTCCGCGCGCGTTTTAACGGGCATGAAATTGCCTCGGCCACGGATCTCTGGTTTTACGGAAATCCGGTCGATTCGGAGAATCGTCCCATGGCCCAAACCATTTTCTTCACGGACCGCGGCTTGTACCGGCCCGGCCAGACTATTCAGTTCAAGGGGATCTGCCTTTGGGTTGACCAGCAAAAGGCCAACTATGAAGTGCTCAAGGGCGAGACGGAAACCGTGATTTTCGCAGACGGAAACGGAAAAGAAATCAGCCGGCTCAAGGTTCAAGCCAATGAGTTCGGTTCTTTCTCCGGCAGTTTTATCGCGCCGCGCGATCGATTGATGGGCCGGGCAACGTTGCAGGTCGAAGGCAGAGCGACGGGCTCAGCCTGGGTGCAAATTGAGGAATACAAGCGCCCCAAATTTCAAGTGACGCTCGACACGCCCAAAGTTCCGGCAAAGCTGGACGAAACCGTCACGCTAGTCGGGCACGCGATGACCTATGCAGGCGCGCCGGTCGATAGCGCGCCGGTGCGGTTTCACGTCGTGCGCGAAGCGCGCACGCCCTGGTGGTGGGGGTGGTATAGCCGGCCCTGGCGCGGCTCCGGCAGCCACGAAATCGCGCATGGCGTCGTGACTACGGGAGTGGATGGTTCATTCAAGATCCAGTTCAACGCGAAGCCCGATCCAAATGTTCCGGCGCAAGATGAGCCCACGTTTGTATTCCAAGTGAACGCGGATGTTACGGACAGCGCGGGAGAAACCCGCTCGGCAGGCCAGAGCGTCCAGGTCGGCTATACCGCGCTGGAAGCGACTTTGGGCGCTTCCGATTGGCAGACCACGGCCGCGCCGGTTGAGGTCCTGGTGACCACTCGCAGCCTCGATGGACAGCCTCAAGTGGCTGAAGGCCGTGTGCTCGTTTACGACTTGCAAGCGCCGGCCCGGGCTCAACCTGCGCCGCTGAACGGTTCCGTGCTGTTTTTCGGCAGAGACCTTTCAGGGCAGGTCACCGGGGATGAACCCAACCAGGATTTGTCGAACCCAAACAACTGGTCTCTCGGGAGGGTTGTTGCCGAGACTGGATTCACCACGGATACCAATGGGCAGGCCCGCGTGTCCTTCAAATTGGGTGTCGGCGCCTTTCGCGCCATCGTCGAAACCCAGGACAGGTATGGAAAGAAAGTCAGTGGGAAAATGCCGATCCGAGTCATTGATCCAGATGCCACTCACCTGGCTATTCGAATCCCGCAGTTGCTCGCCGCGCCGCAATGGGAGATTTCGCCCGGTCGCGATTTTACCGCGGTCTGGGGAACAGGCTATGAATCGGGCCGCGCGTTCATCGAGATCGAGCATCGGCATCAAATGGTCCAACGCTATTGGACCCGTCCGAATCAAACCGAGCAACAAATCAAAATCGCCGTCACCGACGCGATGCGCGGCGGATTTACCCTCCACATCACACAGGTTCGGGAGGACCGCGTTTACCTGGAATCGCGACCGGTTTCCGTTCCGTGGTCAAACAAGGAACTCGACCTTCACTGGGAGCACTTTGTGTCGAAACTCGAACCTGGTCGGAAAGAGAGTTGGACAGCCGTCATTGCCAAAAGAAATGAGGCCAGCGGGGTTACCAATTCTGTGGAACAGAAAGCGGCCGAGATGGTGGCGACTCTCTATGATGAATCGCTCGACGCCTTTATGCCATTCGCGTGGCAACAGCGTTTCACCATCTTCCGTCGCGATTACTCCACCATTCAGGAGCAATTCGCCAACGCTCAGGTCGCCTTTCAGTTCGTCCTTGGGAACTGGGGGACCCCTTACCAGGGTGTTCAAGCGAGCTACCGGTCCTTTCCGAGAGACCTCACCTCCTCCGTATGGGGTTTTGCGTTCCCAACCGCGCGCAGCCTGGGCGGCATGGCCCTGGCAAGCGCCAAGCTTGCCGATTCCGGCATGGAAACTCACCGGCAGATGCTCAGCCTTCTTCCTGCGGCTCCCCAGGAGGCAAGTGTGGTCGCCGGCCGGACCGTAATGGACGCGGCCTCAGCCGGAGTAGCATACAATGAAGGAGAACATCTCCCAGGGGCCCGTGGTGGGACAAATGTGAAACTCGACGGTGTTGCCGCTCGAAAGAATCTCAATGAGACCGCGTTCTTCTTTCCACAACTAACAACCGACACCAATGGCTCGGTGCGCCTGACGTTTTCCATGCCCGAAGCACTGACCAAATGGCATTTCATGGCCTTCGCCCACAATGCCCAGGCTTGCAGTGGATTCCTGGAGGACCACGCGGTAACAGCCAAAGATCTCATGGTTCAACCGAACCCGCCGCGCTTCCTGCGCGAGGGCGATCTCATCGAGTTCACAGTCAAAGTCTCCAATCAATCTGACGCCGTCCAGGTGGGCTCCGTCCGGCTCAGCTTTGCAGACGCGCTTACGGGTCAGCCTGCCGACAAACTGCTGGGTTTGGTTTCGACGAGCGATCCCTCCACAAGCTCGCTCGCGCAAGCCTCATCCAATGAGCAGGCCTTTTCCATTCCTGCCCGGCAATCTCGCGGATTTTCATGGCGAATCAGCGTCCCCGATGGCTGCGGTTTTCTCTCCTATAAAGCCGTTGCGGCCTCCGCAACAGTTTCTGACGGCGAGGAAGGAGCCATACCGGTCCTTTCACGGCGCATCCTTGTCACAGAGTCTTTACCGCTTTCGATTCGGGGTCCGTCGACCAAAAAATTCGAATTGGCAGACCTAATCAAATCCGGCGGATCGAAATCGATCCAGAATAAGAGCCTGACCGTTCAGATGGTTTCAAATCCGGCGTGGTACGCAGTCTTGGCCTTGCCTTACTTGATGGAGTATCCGCATGAATGTTCGGAGCAGACATTCAACCGGATTTATGCGAACGCGCTGGCGAAGACTGTGGCCGCGAGCGATCCAAAGATCCATCGCGTGTTCGAACAGTGGCGAAACACGCCGGCCCTGGATAGCCCGCTCGAGAAGAACCAGGATTTAAAGAGCGTAGCGCTGGAAGAAACACCTTGGTTGAAACAGGCGTTGTCTGAAAGCCAGGCGCGCAAAAATGTCGGAATTCTCTTCGACGACAACCGCCTCAATTACGAGATCGGGCATACCATGGAAAAACTGGCGCAGATGCAGTTGTCCGACGGCGCGTGGCCATGGTTCCCTGGCGGGCAAGCGAACGACTTTATTACTCTCTACATCACCACCGGTTTCGGAAGGCTCCGCCACCTGGGAGCGGATGTGGACATGACGGCGGCCATCCGCTCTCTGGCACGACTCGACGCATGGATGAACGAGAATTATGAACGCATCCAAAAGCTTAACGAGCCTGATAAATACGTGCCCAGTCCGACCGACGCGCTTTATTTGTACGGCCGAAGCTTTTTCCTGACGGACAAACCCATTGCCGGGGGACACCGCAAGGCCGTCGAGTTTTTCCTGGCCCAATCACGGAAGTTCTGGCTCCGCACGGATTGCAGGCAGACGCAGGGTCAACTGGCTCTTGCCCTTTCGAGATTCAGCGTGGCATCAGGCGCACACGACACAACGCCGCAGGAGATCCTGCGCTCAATCAAAGAACGCAGTGTTACAAATGAGGAAATGGGCATGTTCTGGCGCGAGACCGAGCTCAGTTGGTGGTGGTACCGTGCACCCATTGAAACCCAGGCGCTCATGATTGAGGCTTTCGATGAAGTCCTGCATGACCAGGCTGCGGTCGAAGAGTGCAAAGTCTGGCTTCTCAAACAGAAACAAACCCAGGATTGGAAAACCACAAAGGCCACTGCGGATGCGGTGTACGCTTTGCTCCTTCGCGGACGCGATCTTCTTTTGAGCGACACCTTGGTCCGGGTGAAGCTGGATGGAATCGAGATTACTCCCGGGAACGAAAAATCAAACGCGAAGCGGTCAGCAACGACACCCGAGCCGGGAACCGGTTTTTATGAGGCGAGGTTTAGCGGCGGGGAGATAAAAGCCAGGATGGGCAATATTTCCGTCCAAAAATCCGATCCGGGCATCGCCTGGGGAAGCGTGCATTGGCAATACCTCGAAGATATTAGCAAAGTGACGTCTTACCAGGGGACTCCGCTGAAACTAACCAAATCCCTGTTCATCAAGACTGCAACAAATCGCGGACCGGTGCTGGAACCCGTGAAAGGCGCACTTAAACCTGGCGACGAACTGGTTGTGCGGATCGAATTGCGCGTGGACCGCGACATGGAATATGTGCACATGAAAGATCAACGCGGCAGCGGCACTGAACCGGTTAATGTGTTGTCGCAATACAAATATCAGGATGGCCTGGGTTATTACGAAAGCACCCGGGACACCGCTACGCATTTCTTCTTCGACTACCTTCGCAAAGGCACTTATGTGTTTGAATATTCGACTCGTGTCCAGCTACGCGGCCACTATCCGACGGGAGTTGCTGAAATCGAATGCATGTATGCGCCGGAGTTCGCAAGCCACAGCGGCAGTATTGAACTGACGGTCAAGTAATCGTAGCCGCCGACGTAAGGAGGCGGAGAAAGCACCCGCCCCGCCGCAGTCTTTAAATACCGGCGTAAACAGACCTGAGCCAAGTCGGTGTCAGGCTTATCGTGTCTGACATGAAATTGCTGACCATGCGCGAGCTGAATCGCAAAACTGCCAGCGTTCTGGACGCCGTCGAGCGCGGGGAGAGCTTCGAATTGCGCCGCAATGGCAGAGCGGTCGGATATATAACCCGGACGCCGCCGACTCCCCAGCGAAGCCCCGACTGGAAAGCCCACTTCAAATGGCTCCGCAAGAAAGCGACCAAGGACGACACCGAAGCCCTGGCCGAGTTCGAGCAAGAACGCCGCCGACATGCGGCTCGCGAAAAGAGACTCGGGAACCTCAAATGAGGTTCGTCGCCGACTCAAGTCTGCTGGTTCGCCTCTACTTGCTCGACAGCAAAAGCGACTGCGAGTCTGGCCTACGCTGGACAAGGACGAAAAGGGGCTGGTTAGGCACGCATCGTAAGCAGGCGTAGAAAACGGCGCCTCCTTTTCCCCAACCCTTCTCCCCAGGGGAGGAGAAGGGAGGACTGATTTGCAGCGGAGGAACCGTTTCGTCCGCCTCCTTACGTCGGCGGCTACGGGCTGTTTGCGCTTGGCGGAAATTGCCCTCTGGTCTAATTTTGTGCCGTCAGGAAACCCACTTTTACTCAGAGCTCTTTATGAAAATCCTCGTCACGTTCTTCTGGTTTGGCGCCGGAGCCATCGCCGCGTGGGCGGCCGGACTTCAGGACTACCCGATTCGTCCCGTGCCCTTTACCGCGGTCCGTGTCGAAGACGGCTTCTGGTCGCCTCGGATGGAAACCAACCGGGTGACTACGGTTTGGTACGATTTCAAAAAGTGCGAAGAGACAGGCCGGATCGATAATTTTGCCAAGGCGGGCAAACTGATGCCCGGCGAGTTTCGCGGCACGCCTTTTGACGATTCCGATGTGTTCAAAGTCATCGAAGGTGCTTCGTACACCCTGGCGTTGCACCCGGACCCGAAACTGGACCAGTACCTCGATGAGCTAATCGTCAAGATTGCGGCCGCGCAGGAACCGGACGGCTACCTTTATACCGCCCGCACAATCGACCCGAAATGCCGGCTGGATTTTTTCGGGCCGACTCGCTGGTCCAAGTTGGAGGGCAGCCATGAGCTCTATAACCTGGGTCACCTGTATGAGGCCGCTGTTGCGCATTTCCAGGCCACCGGCTCGCGGTCGCTCCTCAACGTCGCCCTCAAGAGCGCCGACCTGATCTGCAAAACCTTTGGTCCCGGACCGGATCAACTCAAGGAACCGCCAGGGCACGAGGAAATCGAGATCGGCCTGGTGAAGCTCTTTCGCACAACCGGGGAACGCAAATACCTCGACCAGGCTAAATTCTTTTGTGACATCCGCGGGCGGGCGGAAACGCACAAGCTGCGCGGCCGCTATCAACAGGATCACAAACCGATCGTTGAACAGGACGAGGCCGTCGGGCATTCGGTTCGCGCGGGGTACCTGTATTCGGGAGTAGCGGACGTGGCTGCGCTCACGGGGGATACCGCATACGTCTCTGCCATCGACAAGCTTTGGGATAACGTCGTCAGCAAGAAAATGCATCTGACCGGCGGCATCGGGGCTTCCCCTGATGGCGAGGCATTCGGGGCCAACTACGATTTGCCGAATCGAACCGCTTACCTCGAAACGTGCGCGGCCATCGCCAATGCCTTGTGGAACGAGCGGATGTTTCTGCTTCACGGCGATGCCAAGTACCTGGATGTGCTCGAACGAGTCATTTACAACGGGTTCCTCGCCGGCGTGTCGCTCACCGGGGACCGGTTCTTCTACCCGAACCCGCTGGAAAGCGATGGCAAAGACAAGTTCAACATGGGCTCCTGCGAGCGAGCCCCGTGGTTCGGATGTTCCTGCTGCCCGGTTAACGACGTCCGCTTTATCCCGGAGATAGCCAGCTTTATTTATGCGACCCGCGGCAGCGATTTGTTTGTGAACCTGTATATCGGCGGATCCGCCAGGATCGACGTGACCGGAACCCCGGTTGATATCAAGATGGCCACTCGCTATCCCCGGGACGGCCGCGTAACACTGACCGTGAGTGCGCCGAAGCCGGTGGATTTCACAATGAACCTGCGTGTGCCAGGCTGGGCCCGCAACAAACCGGTCCCGAGCGATCTCTACAGCTATGACGATGGCCTTTCGCTAAAAACCAAACTGGCGGTCAACGCCCAAACCGTCCCCATGGAGATCGAAAAGGGTTTTGCGCGCATTTCACGGACGTGGAAATCAGGCGACGCCGTCACCCTGGTCTTGCCGATGGCTCCGCGCCGCGTCGTTGCAAACCCTGCGGTCGCCGCTGATCGCGGCCGGTTCGCTCTTGAACGCGGACCTTTGGTCTATTGCGCCGAGGGCGCTGACAACGCTGGAAAGGTTCTCGATAAGGTGCTCGGGGGAAAATTGCATTTCCAGTCCGACTGGCAACCGGATGTGCTGGGTGGAATTACCGTGGTGCGTGTGTCCACGCCGGAGGTGAAGGACGCTCTTAAACTGATCCCCTATTACGCCTGGTGCCATCGTGGCCCCAACGAAATGCGGGTCTGGTTCCCAACGGGGGCACCGGAAAAGTCGGCAGCCGGCGCCGGTCGGTTACCCGCCTTGGCGGCCCAGAGCCAACCAAAGCCCGACTTCGAATGAGCTATCGCCTGCCAGGCGTTGCGCAGACCAGCGCTCTCCTCACCGAGAGCCCGCTGCGCGATCTGGCAGCCCTGATTCGATCGCGCACGCCCTTAATCGCGGTCGAGAGCAACGAGGAACCGCAGGTCATTTCCGTAGTCCGTCAGTTGGGCCGTCAGCTTCAATTGAAGACGTTCCGGTGGACGGTGACCGAGGGCATGATGGCCTTTGACTCCGCGGACCAACCCCAACAGGCCGTGCTTAAATCTCAGGAGGTCCTCAGTTATATCAAGCTTTCGGCATCCTACGGTTTGTTCGCGCTGTTGGATTTTCGCCGCTACCTCGATGACGAGGTCCACGTCCGTTTTCTCAAAGACATCGCCCTGGATTACCCACGGCATTACTCGACTGTCGTAATCGTGGGAACGGTGCTTGCCATCCCGGAAGAACTCCGCCCGTTTACAGCCTATTTCAAGCTGCCCTTGCCCACTGCCGCTGAATTGCGAGGCATTGTCTGCGATGTTGCGGCCGAATGGGGCGCCCAGCACGGAAACCGCGATGTTCAGACCACTAACAAAGCCTTGGATCTCCTTGTTCGAAACCTCACAGGCCTAACCGCCACCGACGCCCGGCGCTTGGCGTCCAAGGCTATCGATGATGACGGCGCTATTACCGAATCAGATATTCCCGAGGTCATGCGCGCCAAGTACGATCTTCTCGGGCGCGATTCGCCGCTCTCCTTTGAATACGAAACCGCAAAGTTCAGCGAAATTGGTGGCATGCAACGATTGCGGCAATGGCTGGAGACCCGCCGCAGTTTCTTTCGGGACGAACCCCCGGCACACCTGGATCCGCCGCGCGGACTCCTGCTGCTTGGCGTTCAAGGATGTGGCAAAAGCCTGGCCGCCAAAGCGGCGGCGGGCATTTTCGGTGTGCCGCTGTTGCGCCTTGATTTCGGCATTCTCTACAGCAAGTACTACGGCGAAACCGAACGCAACCTGCGCAAAGCCCTCGATACCTCCGAGGTCATGGCGCCCTGCGTGTTGTGGGTCGATGAAATCGAAAAAGGTTCCGCTGTTGGCAGCGAGGATGATGGCCTTTCGCGGCGTGTTCTGGGAACGCTCCTCACCTGGATGTCCGAACGTAAAAAAGCAGTGTTCCTCGTCGCCACCGCCAACGATATCTCGTGTCTGCCGCCTGAATTGGTGCGCAAAGGACGATTCGACGAGATTTTCTTTGTAGACCTGCCCTCACCCGCAAACCGCTCCGAGATCTTGAGAATCCATTTGATTAAACGCGGACTCGACCCCCAGCAGTTCGACCTGGCAGCCCTGGCGGAAGCCACTTCGGGATTCAGCGGCTCTGAAATCGAGCAGGCCATTGTCTCTTCGATGTACACCGCCCACGCGCAAAGCCGCGTTCCTTCAATGGAGGATCTGCTTGCCGAAATCCGGCAAACCCGGCCGCTCTCGGTGGTCATGTCGGAAAAGGTGGCTGAGGTGCGGGACTGGGCCAAAGACCGAACGGTGCCATGCGATTAGCCCGGTGGAACCGGTGACGCGTCGGCGCCCGCGTGCTTTTACCCCCACCGGTTGAGGTCATTACCCACTGCCGTCGCGTGGGACGGTGTTTGACACTTTACCTGGTTCTCAATGCATATGAAGATCTTGCTTCGCAGCACAGAAACCGGGCTCTTTTACGTCGGGCCTGACCAGTGGACAAAGAACGATCCTGAGGCCTTTGACTTCGAACAGACCGATCACGCCCTGGACACTGTGCGCGACGCCAGGCTCAAAGGCATCGAGGTCCTCGTCAAGTTCGAGGACCCAGAGTTTGAGATTCCCCTGACCATCGTCGACGCCGGCCAATAACTCCTGGCGGCACCCGGCAGAGTGGGGGTGTGCAACCTGCCGAGCCCACGGCCCGTTTCAGCAGGCTCTTGGCCAATCAAGCACCCCGTTCGAGCCTCTCAATCCTCTCTTCCAGCGGCGGGTGCGACGCAAAAAGCCTGGCCAGCCCCCCGGCCGGCCCGGAGATTTTCAGGGCTTGAAATGCCGGATGCTGCTGCGCTTCCGCTTGGACCAGTTCGGGGTCGTGCAAACGCTGCAACGCCCGCAGGGCATCGATCATGTTTTGACGCCCGGCCAACCGCGCGCCACCCGCGTCAGCCCGGAACTCGCGCCAGCGCGAAAAACAGAGCACAACCATCGACCCCAATATTGACAGAACGATCTGAAACAACATCGACATGAGGTATTGAAGGGCAAACCCGCCGCCTTCTCGATCGTCGCGCGATCGCAACGCCTGGCTGACCACGAACGCCAGGATCCTTGAAAGGAACAGGACGAACGAATTGATCACGCCCTGGATCAGGGTCATCGTCACCATGTCTCCGTTCGCAACGTGAGTGATTTCATGGCCCAACACCCCTTCGACTTCACGCGACCCCATCCGTTGCAACAGGCCCGTTGAAACCGCAACCAGCGCACGCGACCGGCTTGGACCCGTTGCGAACGCGTTCACTTCATCGGATTGGTAAATGCCTACCTCCGGCAGCGGCAGACCTGCCGCTCGGGCCAACCCATGAACGGTCTCAACCAGCTGCCTCAGCGCTGGGTCCCCTGTATCGGGCGAGATGACCTGCACGCCCATGCTCCACTTGGCCATCACTCGCGACAAGGCCAGCGAAACAAATGATCCCGCAAAACCCCATATCAGGCAAATCACCGCAAAACCGCCCAGACCACCTTGCGGGAAATACCGGTTCACGCGCAACAAACCCAGCACCACCGTAATCGTGAGCATTACAAGGAAGTTCACGACTACCAGCAGAACGATTCGTTTCCCGAACTGTGCCAATTTCATAATTCAAGTTCCATCTTTGAGCTTTGACTCCTGATTCGATGATTAGTTCACCGGCGTTCACGATGTGGGTAAACGCCGACGAAAGTATCTTCCGATCGAGATCAGGGTAGGCACGGTTCACACCATTTGCAACCGGGGCTCGAGAAGTTGCAAATATCTGTTTAAGAATAATGTATGGTGTTTCGCCCTGGATGGAGAATTGGCGTCTGACCGAAGCCACATCTCGGGAAAGCTCTCGGGGGTGTGCCGCAGTTCTTGCGCCCCTCACCCGAATGGTGTGGTCGGACTTGCTTACGAGCCGGCCTCGCTTCAGGCCAACAGTTTGAGAACCACCTCGCCCGAGACGTCGGTCAACCTGAAGTCGCGGCCTTGGAACCGGTAAGTAAGTTTTGCGTGATCGAATCCAAGCAAATGGAGGAGGGTTGCGTGCAAATCGTGCACATGAACCCGGTCGCGGGTGGCATTGAACCCGAACTCGTCGGACTCGCCCAGGGTGATGCCAGGTTTCACGCCACCGCCCGCCAGCCACATCGTGAAACAGTTTGGATGATGGTCGCGTCCGTCGTCACCGCCCTGGACCATTGGAGTTCTGCCAAACTCGCCTCCCCACACCACCAGCGTGTCTTTAAGCATGCCCTGTTGTTTGAGATCTTTGACCAACGCGGCGCACGCGCGATCGGTATCCAGGCAGTTCTTTTGAAGATCGTGAACCAGGTTCCCGTGCTGGTCCCAGGCCTCGTGGAAAAGCTGGACGAACCGCACTCCTCTTTGGACCAGCCGCCGCGCCAGCAGGCAATTATTGGCAAACGAGGATTTGCCCGGCTCAGCCCCGTATAGTTCGAGAATATCCTTAGGCTCCTTGGAAATATCCATCAACTCCGGCGCGCTGGCCTGCATGCGGTAAGCCATTTCATAGGAGTTGATGCGCGTGGCAATCTCGGGGTCGCCCACCGCGTCGAAATGCTTTTGATTCAGCCGGACGATTGAATCCAAAGAGTCCCGCTGCATCTGGCGATCCATGCCTTTCGGATTCGACAAGTACAGCACCGGGTCCCCGGAACTTCGCAGGAGCACTCCCTGGTAAACTGAGGGAAGAAAACCGCTGCCCCAGTTTGACGCGCCCCCGCTGGTGCCCTTGGCGCCCGAACTGAACACCACGTAAGCAGGCAAGTCCTGGCTCTCGCTGCCCAAACCGTAAGTGACCCAAGCGCCCATGCTGGGCCGGCCGAATTGCTGAGTGCCCGTGTTCATGAAGATTTGACCCGGGGCATGGTTGAACGCGTCGGTGTACATCGCTTTAACGATGGCGACGTCGTCCACGATTTCCGAAAAATGCGGCAACAACTCGGAGACCTCGGCGCCGCATTGGCCATGCCGGGCGAATTTAAATTTTGGTCCAAGCAAAGTTGAGTTGGGATTGATGAACGCAGCCCGGTACCCTTTGAGCAGCTCGGCCGGCGGGAGCTTGCCGTTCCACTTGGCCAGCTCAGGCTTGTAATCAAACAGTTCGAGGTGGCTTGGAGCCCCGGCCATAAACAGGAAAATCACACTCTTTGCTTTTCCCGGAAAATGGGGTTGCTTGGGCGCGAGCGGATTCGTTCCCGTCAAAGGAGCGGCCAGGCCGTTTTGTTGAAACAACCTGCCCAGGGCGATGGCGCCCAGGCCCACGCCGCATTGTTGAAAGAACCAGCGCCGGGTGATGAGCTGACGATCCAGCCCGCGGTATAGATGCGATTGACAGTTCATTCTTTGGTGATGGTTTCGTCCAGGTTCAATATAACGCGCGACACCACTGTGTACGCGGCAACCTGGGTTGGAGTGGCGCCTTGCGGCAGATTGGCGATGGGCTCGTCTTTACCTGAGGCAATTTCGTTCGCATTTACCCAGCCTTCGGAGATCCGCTGCCGCTGTTTAGCTAAGAGCGAGAGCAACTCTTCCTTCTCGTCCTGGGTTGGCGCGCGGGAG
>Ga0070738_10004103_pt1 | contig 17999 bp, 12 predicted proteins | sample Coa_R2_2_FD_66446 | JGI IMG/M metagenome (GOLD analysis project Ga0070738, IMG submission 66446) | Surface soil microbial communities from Centralia Pennsylvania, which are recovering from an underground coalmine fire - Coalmine... | ecosystem: Environmental > Terrestrial > Soil > Unclassified ...
TCGGAGTCGGCGATGAAGCCGCCACTGGCATATGACGGAGGGGTGCAGTAGTCCATCAGGGTGGCGAAGCCGTTGACGTGGACGCGGCGCATCGGCGCGGCCTGCGATACTGCCCAGAATTCGCCATTGTAGCACCCGGCATTCGGGGTGGTCACGTTGATGGTCAGGTTCGACAACGAACGCCAGAAGTTCACCAGCGCGGTACAGTTGTTGCTGCCGAAACACTGGTTATACACGTCGATGGAGCCGTTGATAACCACATCGTTGGGAGAGAGGCCGAGGCCCGCTACCGAGGTGTAGTAGCCGACTTTGAAGTTGAGCGGGTTGCTACTGGAGCCGTAGGTGCCAGGCTCGAACAGCAGCGCGTAACGCTGCGTGCCGAACTGGTTGGAAATTTGCTGGTTTGCCACCGCGTCGACCGTCGCCTGGATCTGACTCTGTGGCATAGCGGGATTGAAAATATAGACGTTCGGGCCGAAATCGGGCTGGCCGGACGGCGCTGAAGGAGCCGCCAGGGCAGTGGGAACAGCGCCGGGTGTCAGCAGCGCCAGGGCAGTGGCAAACACGCACGCAAACGTCACGAGTACCCCCACTGCGAAGATCGAACGATGGCGATGGCGCACCCGCCCGTTGTCAGGGTGATGCGTCTTCCCTGCGCCTGGCTGTCGGTGCCAGCGTGAAGGAAACAGGTGCAAGCTCATTTCTTCATCTCCTCGTTTCAATTGATGTACCCCTAACACACCGAGAAACCGGTTTACGCATCTAGCATAACATGAGAAACCGGTTTACGCAAGATGACTTTCTGGTGATTACTCATGATTATCTACAGGTACAAGATATTTGTGACCGGCCATACCCGCCCGTGTGGTGCTGAGCGGGAGTTCAGCATCACACGGGTGGGCGCATTTATGAGATGTGAGGCGCGTTTATGAGATGTGAGGCGCGTTTATGAGATGGGTGGGCGCGTTTATGAGATGTGCGAGTCGCGTTTTCAAAAGTGTTTTCGGCGCTGGTCACAGACTTGCAGGCGTGCTATACTCGTGCGAGATAGTATCACCGTGTTGAGGAAGTATACAGTCATATGCAACGTTATCAAACAGAAGTTTTGCCGGTCAATCCGCTTTATCCTGAACCGACTGTTATTGAGCGAGCGGCGGAGCTGATCCGGCAGGGAGAAGTTGTGGTGTTTCCGACCGAGACGGTCTATGGGCTGGGGGCAGATGCTTTCCAGCCTGCCGCGCTTGAACGTATCTTTGCCGCCAAAGGTCGGCCATATAGCGATCCATTGATTGTTCATATTGCGGATGAAGAGAGTTTGCGGTTGCTCACGCCAGCCGTTTCAGCGCAGGCGAAACGGCTGGCGGAGGCGTTCTGGCCTGGACCGCTGACGCTCATCCTGCCGCGTGGCCCGCGCGTACCCGATCTGATCACGGCTGGCCTGCAAACGGTAGCCGTGCGCATGCCGCGCCATCCTGTAGCCCTGGCGTTGATTCGCGCCGCCGCTACGCCCATTGCCGCGCCCAGCGCCAACCGCTTCATGCATGTCAGCCCTACCACTGCGCAGCATGCCTTCGGCGATCTCGCAGGCCGCGTGCCGCTCATTCTGGATGGTGGCCCGAGCGAAGTCGGCGTGGAATCGACTGTGCTTGATCTCGGCTCGCCCGTGCCGACCATCCTGCGTCCCGGCGGCATCAGCCTTGAGAGCCTGCGTGCCGTCTTGCCCACCGTTCAGCCCCCACGCCGACGTGAGGCAACGGGCGAAGCCACACAGGCCGAAATGGAAGCGCAGCGTGTCCCCATGCATTCTCCCGGTCAGATGTTGATACACTATGCCCCCGCCGTACCGCTGCTCCTCTTCGAGGGCGCCCCGGAAGCCATGCGAGCGGCCATGCTGAACGAAGCAAAACAGAGACAGGCGCGAGGCGAACGAGTAGGCGTGCTGGTTGCCGACGAGGATGTGACAACTTTCCAGGAGAGCGATATCCTCGTCCACTCTCTCGGTAACGCCGGGGCTCCCGAACAGATCGCCGCCTCGCTCTTCGCCGCCATGCGCGCCCTCGAAGCAGCAGACGTCCACGTCATCCTCTGCCGCAGCTTCGATGAACGCGGCCTCGGCCTCGCCATCCGTGACCGCCTGCTCAAAGCCGCCGGAGGCAAGACCTTCCACTCGGCGTGATGTGTCAGCGTTACTGTTCAATGACCGGTGAGCTTTCTCACGGGTCATGATCTGTATGCTTGCTCTTGCCCCGTTTTTCGTGTATACTGCTGTTGGGGGTCATCAATATGTCTTGTTGGGGACCAAAGGCCTCCGAGTATTGTTGGGGATACACTCTGTCTGAGGAAAGATGCCATGCCGAAACGTGCTGCACATGCTCTGATCTGGTCGTCGGAATACAATACTTATACTGTCTACGAACAGGGGCAGCTCCAGTTTTCTTCCTGGTCAGAAGGCGATGAAATGTGGTTGGCCTGGCTTGCAAAGCGCAGTTCATTCTCTTTCCAGGGCAAGCATGGCCATCTTACCTTGCTGAAAGAGACGCGCGCACGCGGCAACGAGGGCTACTGGTATGCTTATCACCGTCAGGGCAAACGCAGAATCAAGCAGTATGCCGGGCGCACCCCGGATCTGACGATCGCTCGTCTGGAGGAACTTGCCCATACGCCTGACTTCCTGACGAACAAGGCACATTCCATTGACCGGTTCTCGCAGCAAAGCCGACAAGAACACATCGTTGAAGACGCCTCTGAGCATGGCTCGTCCCCCGCGCAGCATGGAACGGTAGTCGGCAGGCTACTCCTCGCTTCCAGACTGCGTCCACCGCCTCTGCAAACTGCTCTCATTCGACGCGAACGTCTGCTGGCTTTGCTGGAAGTGGGCCTTGAACAGAGGCTTACGTTGCTCTCAGCTCCGGCTGGCTATGGCAAAACCACGCTTTTAGCGCAATGGCTCGCCGCGCACAGGCTGCCTGTGGCGTGGCTCTCCCTGGAGAGCGAGCAGAACGATCCACAGCTATTCCTGGCCTATTTGATTGGCGCGCTTCAATGCGTCCATCCGGCCCTCGGTGCGGGTATCCTGGCAGGCATCCAGGTGGAGAGACAGGTGGCCCTGAGTGAAGGGATCGTTCTCTTGCTCAACGAACTGGCCGCATTACCTGCGCGTATCATACTCGTTCTTGATAACTATCACGTGATTGAGAGTCAGTGCATTCATCATGCGCTCAAGCTCCTTCTCGCTCATTTGCCCGCGAACGTCCATCTGGTTCTCGCCAGCCGTAGCGAACCGCCTGGCCTGCTTGTTCGCCTGCGGGCCTCTGGACAACTTACAGAACTGGGTGCCGACGCGCTGCGCCTGACCCGTGAGGAACTGGAGAAGTTGCTTACCTGTGTGCTGCACGTGAAAGCCGAGCCGCAAGAACTGGATGAACTGGATGAGCGTCTCGAGGGCTGGATTGCGGGCCTGTATCTGGCGGGCAGTGTCCTGCAGGGCCAGGCGGATTTTGCTCATTTTCGCGCTGCCTGTGCGGGAAACAATCGGCATATCCAGACCTATTTTCTTGAAGAGGTGCTGGCGGGTCTGCCGCAAGACGCGCAAACCTTCCTGCTCCATACTGCTCTATCCGGGTGTTGCAATAGTTCGCTCTGTGAGGCTTTGACGGGTCGGGAGAACTGCGCGCAAATGCTAGAAGAGCTGGCGCGCATGAATTTATTTCTCTGTCCGCTGACTGAGCAAGAAGGATGGTATCGTTACCACTCGCTCTTTGCCAGCGCGTTGGGCCATCACCTGTCACGCACGCAGCCGGAGCTGGCTGCAACGTTGCACCAGCGAGCCAGCCGATGGTTCGAGACTCATGCCTTGCCCGCAGAGGCCATCGAACACGCCTTGATGGCTCAGGATTATGTGCGTGCGGCAACCCTGATCGAAGGAGTTGCTTCGGAGCTGATCAGCGAAGGGAAGCTCACCATACTGCAAAACTGGCTCGACGCGCTGCCCGAGGAGATTGTGCGGGCAAGCCCTCGCCTCTGTATCAGCCGGGTCTGGCAGGAGTTTATCACCACGCAGATCAGTACGTTCATGCTGTGGGTCGAGGCGGCTGAACAGGCGCTACACCGGCTTGAGGAGACGCTGCCCCCGTCCACAGTTGCCGCGCTCCAGAGTGAGATTATCGCGCTTCGCTCGGTCTATACCATTTCGTTCGCTGACTTCTCCTCAGCTATCGCCGCCTGCCACCAGGCGCTGCAACAACTGCCCGCTGATAGTCACTATCTGCGCGGCCTGATTTTGATGTTGCTGGGTATGGCTTACACACGCAGTATCGACGTGGGAGCGGCTGCGCGGGCGCTCTTCGAGGCGAACAGCAATATCCAGGCGGCAGGGCATGTCCTCCTGTTGCCCTACGTCACTATGGCGCAGGCGGAACTGTACGCGGCGCAGGGCTATCCTTTCCAGGCCGCGAAGCTCTATCGTCACGTCCTCGCGCTGGAGACCGGATCCGGTCTCGCCTCGCTTTTTCTGGCAGGCTGCGCCCACGTTGGATTGGGCTATCTTCTGTGGGAATGGAATAATCTCGCCGAGGCCAGACATCATTTGCTGCAAGCCTGGACATTGGGGCAACACACGCAGACCAATACCGTCCTGTTCGATAGTGCGCTGCTGCTTGCTATGGTAACGCAAGCCCAGGGGGATAGCGCGGCCACACAATCCTGGCTGCAACAACTGGAGTGCCTGAGCCAGCGCGCCAGCTATATTGAGCTGACTGAAGTAATCGCGCCTATCCGCGCCCGCTTTGCCCTGACAGAGGGCCACCTGGAAGACGCGCTCTTCTGGATGCGCGAAGAGAACCAGCGCGCCACTGATCCCGGCTACAGGCGCAGCGAACTTATCGACCTGACGCACGCGCGCGTGCTGATCGCGGCTGGTCAGGCTGGCATTGAGCCAGAGGCTGGCGCGCGCGCGCTCGAACTCCTGGAACACTGGTACGTCACAGCCGATCAGGCCGGCAGGGTGAGAGTGCTGTTAGAGGTTCTGATTTTGCAAGCTCTGGCGCTCCAGCTTCAGAATGATCGAGCAGGTGCGCTGCGCGCTCTGCAACGCGCTGTCACCCTGGCAGAGCCGGGCAGGTATATCCGCCTGTTTGTGGCTGAGGGCGACCCGCTGGCCAGGCTCTTGCGCCTTTTGCTTGAGCAGCAGCGCACGCGGAAGAACAGCAGACAAACAGTTAGCATAACCTATCTCTCCACACTGCTCAAAGCCTTTATACAGCCCGGCACCTTCTCTCTACCGACCCCTCTCTCTGAGTCCAAACCACTCCTTGATCCGCTCAGCTTGCGAGAACGTGAAGTTCTCCGCCTGGTGGCCGCCGGACTAAAGAACCGCGAGATTGCCGACGAGCTGGTCGTGGTCACTGGCACCGTCAAGGCGCATATCAACATGATCTATCAGAAACTCGGTGTCACCAACCGCGTTCAGGCCATCACCCGCGCACGTGCGCTTGGTCTCCTCTCATAGAGCAATCTGTCCTCGATCCTGGAAAAGTTATCCACCCATTTACCCTTTGGTAGAAGCTCTTACGGGATTTGTCCGGGTACACTTAGGAGTGCCAGACGTTTTTCCTTGCGTGGAGAGCGTCGAAAACGGGGAAAAAGCAGTAGAAAAGGAAGAATTATGCAAACAGAAACAGCATTCAGTATCGCTCAACTGGCCGGTTTCGAGGACGATGTACGCGCCGCGCTGGAAGATGGCAAGGTGCCAGGCGCCGCCGTCATCATCATCAAAGATGGTGAGGTGCTTCTCTCTCAAGGCTTTGGCAAACGCAATGTGGCTGAGAACCTGGACGTGACCCCACGCACACTTTTCCCGATCGGCTCATCGGGCAAGGCGTTTACTGCGGCAGCGATCGCGATGCTGGTGGATGAAGGCAAACTGGAGTGGGATAAGCCGGTCAGAGACTACCTGCCCACCTTCAAATTGCAAGATCAATTTGCGAGCGAGCGCATAACCGTGCGCGATCTGCTGTGCCATCGCTGCGGGCTGCCACGCCACGAATTTCTCTGGTACGGCTCAAACTTCACGCGCAAAGAACTGGTCGAGCATTTAGCCTGTCTCGAACCCAGCGCCGATTTTCGCGCCCGTTACCAGTATAACAATCTGATGTATGCAACGGCTGGCTATTTGATTGAGTGCGTGACCGGCCAGACCTGGGAAGAATTTGTGGCCGCGCGCATCTTCAAGCCGCTGGGCATGGTTTCCAGCAACACTGCGGTCGAAGCTTCGCTCGCGACCGGCGATTACGCGCTGCCCTATGCAGAGAAAAAGGACGAGATTCAGGAAGTGCCTTTCTATAGCAAATTCCAGGCTATGGGTCCGGCAGGCGGCATCAACACCAACCTGGAAGATATAGAACACTGGCTGCGCTTCCATTTGAACGAGGGCAAACACGGGGAGACGCAACTGCTGGCGGCGGAACACCTGACGCAAAACCACACCCCCCACACGGTCATCCCGGCGGGCGAATCTATTCCAACTGGCAAGTATCCAGAGATCGCCAACTGGTGCTACGGGCAGGGCTGGTTCGTTGGCACATATCGCGGCCATCGTATGGTTCAGCATGGCGGATCGATCGATGGCTTTATGGCCGAGGTTGCCCTTTTGCCCGATGAGCAGATAGGAGTGGCTGTCTTCACCAATCGCGGCAATACCCTTGTCCCCTATATCATCGCCTTCACCGCCTGTGATCGCTTGCTCGGCGCGGAAAAGACAGACTGGAATGGGCGTTTGCAGAAGGAGTTCGCGGATCTCAAGGCCCGGCAGGAAAAGCAACTCGCAGAGGCGCAGGAAGCCGCACCGCCGATTCCCGACACCCACCCCTCGCATCCGCTTCACGCCTATTGCGGGCGCTACGAGCATCCCGGCTATGGTGTTGTGACCATTAGCCAGGTTGAAGACCGCTTGCAATGGGTCTATAACGATATTCCCTCATCCCTGACCCATGTCCATTACGACATCTTCGAGTTGAACCTCGAATTCTTTGAATTCAAGACAAAGGTATCGTTTGCTACTTCCGAGAAAGGAGGGATAGAGAGCCTGGCCGTCAAACTGGAGCCGACAGTGAAAGCGCAAATCTTCACGCGTGTGCCAGACCAGGCGTAAAACTTACCAGTGTGTTTCGTTGCGCAACCTGATTCGTCGGTGTATCAGTACATAAGGAGTTACTGCTATGCGAGAACAGACACGCACTCGCCCCATGTTATTTTTCATCCTGCTGTGCCTGCCAGTCCTGTTGATGGCTGCCTGTGGAAGTCCAGCCCCTACCCCTCAGAGCAACGCGCCCGCAGCACCTGCTGACAAACAGGTGCTGCGCTACCCGATTGGCGCGCCGGATTTCGCATCGCTCGATCCTGCCCTGAGCGATGCGTCGACGGATTATACAGCAGTCAGCTTGATTTTTCCCGGCCTGGTGCGACTCACCAGCGACAACTCCGTGGTACTTGACCTGGCCTCTTCTTACCAGGTGTCTCCAGATGGGCTGTCCTATACCTTTACGCTTCATCCCCACCTGACCTTCAGCAATGGCACGCCTCTGACCGCGAGTGATGTCGCCTATAGTATCAACCGCACCTTGACGCCGACAACCGCATCTCCTACCGCCTCGTTTCTGTCGGCCATCAAAGATTTTGTCCCCATGCTCACCGGCAAGATCCACACCCTGATCGGCGATAGCCTGCTGGTGCGCGACCCCCAGACCATTACAATCGTTTTGAGCGCGCCTGCTCCCTATTTTCTGCAAGAACTGGCGGGACTCAATACGCATGTGGTCAATAAAGCACTGATCGCTAAATATGGTACCTCCTGGACGGATCATCTGGAGGAGGGTGCGGGGGCCGGGATTTTCAAAGTGGCCAGCTACAGCCACACGCAGGGGATGGTGCTGGTTCCCAATCCTGACTACTATGGGGCCAAAGCCCGCCTGCAGAAGCTCGAATTCTTGCCATCGGGTGATCCAGACACCGTGTATAAGGCGTATCTGGCCGGTCAGATTGACTATACCACGATTCCACTTGCCGATCTTGCCAGCGCCAGGTCCCGCAAAGACTACCACCATGCCGCTATTCTGGATATCGATTTCCTGACGCTCAACTTCCTGGCCAAACCTTTCGACAACGTCCATATTCGCCAGGCTTTTGCTCTGGCTATCGATAAGGATATTCTGGCCAACAATGTCTTGCATGGAGCCTACACTCCGACCAACCATCTCTTACCACAGGGCATGCCAGGCTATAATCAGCACTTAACGGGACCGGATGGGGTGAGCAGTACGGCAGGTGACAGAACAAAAGCGCAACAATTGCTGCAACAGGGCTTGCACGAGGAGGGATATAGCAGCGCCAGCGCGTTACCGACCATTGTCTTTACCTTCCCAAATCTCGGCCAGGATTTCCAGAATGCGGCAACGGCGATTGTGCAGCAGTGGCAAACGGTACTCGGTGTTACGGTACAATTGAAGGTAGAGGCTGCGGATACCTTTGTCTCGCGAGACCTGCCTGCAACCCAGGGTCACGCCGGTCCCTTACAGGTCTGGTTCCTGGGGTACTCGTATCTCGCCGATCCTTTCTTCTGGCTGAATACCTTCTTTGGCACAGGAGGATCGCTCAACGATGGGAACTACGGGCAAACGCCTGAACAAAAGGCGGTTCAGCAAGAGTTGACGGCGGCAGCGACGAATACCAACCCGCAGCAACGCACGCAACAATACAATGACGCCGAGCAGAAAATCGTCAATGATGTGGGTTGGATTCCGCTGGTTCAGGCGGGACTGGACACATTAATTAACCCGAAAGTAGAGAATCTCGCGGCGAATGGCCCCACCAGAACCTGGAGCGATGTCTATATCGCGGTGTAGAGCGGAAAGATAACTTAGAGGAGGATATGATGTCTGAAGAAAAACGCGCGCTGACCCTGGAGGATTTCTGGCGGCTCAAGATAGTAGATGATCCACAGCCCTCGCCCGACGGCAGGCAGGTTGCCTATGTTGTGAGCAGCTATGACGAGGCGAAAAATCAGGCCCACTCGGCGATCTGGCTGGCCTCGTTGGAGCATGGACAGTGCCAGCAGTTGACCGGCGGCGAGAGCCAGGATATGCAACCGCGCTGGTCGCCCGATGGCACGCGGCTTGCCTTTGTCTCGACGCGGCACGAGGGAAAGCCACAGATCTTTCTTATCCCGGTTGCCGGTGGGGAGGCGCGGCGTTTGACCAGCGTGGCCGATGGCGCGACTGCCCCGCTCTGGTCGCCTGATGGCAGACAGATCTGCTATACTTCAACGCCGGAAATGGACCGGCAGAAGGTCCCGCAGGAAACGGCCTGGTTCGAGACGCACAGCGAGGTAGATAAAAGCACGCCGCGCCTGCGCCGCCAGCGCGAATTCCTCTCGCGCTTCGACGGGCGTGGTTACATCGGGTGCCGCGCTCAGCTCTTCGTACTCACCCTGGACGACACGAAGGCCGAACCGCGCCAGCTCACCGAGGGCGATTTTGACGCGGCTCAGGCGGCCTGGTCGCCTGATGGCGCGCTGATCGCGTTTGTGGCGAACCGCTCCGCCGACGCCAACGCCAGCCTGGCCAGCGATATCTGGACGGTCGCAGTCGAGAGCGGTGAGCTGCAGCGCCTCACCAATGGCGATCTCAGCGCCATGTTTCCGGCCTGGTCGCCCGATGGGGAACGCATCGCGTTTGTGGCGGAACATCCCTTGAACGCCCGCCGTGACTACGAAGACCCGCACATCTGGCTGGTGTCGCGTTCTGGCGGCGACCAGCGCGACCTCATGGACCATCTCGATCGCACCCTGTCCGCGCTGCAGCCAGACTATCACTTTGGCGGCGATGCCACTCCCGTCTGGAGCCAGGATGGGCAGAGGCTCTACTTTGTGAGCGCCGAGCATGGGTCAAACGCGATCTTCGCGCTCGCGGTCGAGACGGGCGACTGCTGGCGCGTTTCGTCCACCGAGGCCGATATCATTTCACTCAAAAGCGTGGAGGCGAGGCAGCTGTTCGTGGGTGTAGCAGCAACGCCAGAGCAGCCCTACAACCTTTTCACCCTTCCCTACAGCGGTGGTGAGCTTCAGTCGCCCGTCGCCACCAACCAGGCGCTGCTCGCGGAAGTGCGCATTGCGCCGACCGAGCGCATCAGCTTCACAGGGCCAGACGGCTGGGAGATCGAAGGCTGGCTCGTCAAGCCGCTGTCTGCCAGAGTTCCCTACCCGCTGATCCTCCATGTTCACGGTGGGCCATACAGCGCGTGGGGCCACAGTTTCTATTTCCAGGCGCAGGCGCTGGCGGGCGCTGGCTATGCCTCGCTGTACATCAATCCGCGCGGCAGCAAGGGCTATCACGGGGCCTTTACGCGAGCGGCTGACTGGGGTGAGAAGGATTTTCTCGACCTGATGGCGGGCATCGATGCCGTGCTGGCAATGGGCGAGGTCGATCCGCAGAGGCTCGGCATCACTGGTATCTCCTACGGCGGCTTTATGACCAACTGGGCGATCGGGCATACCGACCGCTTTGCTGCCGCTGTCTCAGTGAATGGTGTCTCCAACCTGATCAGCATGTATGGGACAAGTGACCTGGGGGCGCTCTGGCTTGGCACACAATACGGGCATTTCTGGGAAAGTGAGGAAGCCTGGCAATGGTATCGCGCTCACTCGCCGATTACCTACGTGGATCGCATCTCAACGCCCCTGCTTCTCCTCCAATCCGAAAACGACTATCGCTGTCCTATCGAGCAGGGTGAGCAACTCTTCTCCGCCCTCTGCGCCCGTCGGCAGACGGTAGAGCTGATTCGCTTTCCCAATGCCAGCCACGTGATCGTCGAAACCGCCAGCCCGCACCACCGCTATTTCCAGTGGAAGCTGGCCCTGGATTGGTTTGAGACGTACCTTAAGCCGCACGGACAGTGATCGAGAAAGCAGGGAACGATGGATATTCTTGTGCTTGGCTGTGGCGCCTCTGGTCTCACGACAGGTCTCTGCCTGCTTGAGGCCAACTACAGCGTCACCATCTGGGCCAGGGATCTCCCGCCGCAGACCACCTCGAACGCGGCTGCGGCGGTCTGGCTGCCGTTCAAAGCCTTTCCCGTTGAGCGTGTGACCGCGTGGGGGAAGACGACATATCAGCGTTTCAAGGCCCTCCAGGCCGAGCGGGAGAGCGGCGTCTTCATGGCCGACGTACTTGATCTCAAAACAGAGTCCAGTCCTGATCCCTGGTGGGTTTCGGCGGTTGAGAATTTCCGGCACGCGAGCCAGGACGAACTGCCCCCCGGCTATGCCGATGGCTTCGCCTTCGAAGCCCCGGTGATTGATACACAGGTGTACCTCGATTATTTGTTACGCCGCTTCCAGGCACGAGGGGGGCAAGTCTATCAGCGCGCCGTTGCCAGTCTGTCTGAAGCTTTTGTTGAGTGCGATATTGTCGTCAATTGCACCGGGCTGGGCGCACGCGAACTGGTGGGCGATCGGGACTTGCACGCGGCGCGCGGTCAGGTAGTACGTGTCAGGCACAATGGTTTTCGTCAGGTACTCGTTGATGAACACAACCTTGCTCAGCTCACCTATATCGTCCCCCGCATGCACGATATCGTACTCGGAGGGACCTATGAAGAGCAGAACGAGAGTATCGGGATCGATGCTGCAACAACGCAAGCTATCCTGCAGCGTTGTGCGCAACTGGTCCCTCTCTTTGCCACGCTCGTGCCGGACGATATCACCAGTATCGGCTGCGGGCTGCGACCGGTGCGTTCGACGGTGCGGCTTGAGGCAGAACGCTCTGCCCCCCGGCAACTGCTTATCCACAACTACGGGCATGGCGGGGCAGGAATCACCCTCTCATGGGGATGTGCAATGGAGGTTGTAGCATTGCTCACCAGCATCCTTTCAGCCTGATCCGGTACGGGTGAATGCATCACTGATATCTATTCATAGCCATTTGTCCAGTACTGTCTGGAAAGCGTGTATCATCTCTTCCATCGCCTGTAGCGAACGCAGGGCGTCAGTGCCGATTTCCAGCGAATGGTTGGCCTGCTCGATCACCAGCACTTTGCCTCTATCGTCAATCGCGGCCTGAATGTCCGCCACCTGCGCAGGATTGTAATAGGGGTCTGCCGTGCCGATGGCGATAAACGTTGGACCCGGTATCTCTTTCATCTGTGTACGTACTCTCTCAAAGTTGAGAACGGGCGTCAGCCAGGCAGTCAGGACTGGTTCTGACAGAGACAGAGTAGTGAGCAGGCGGGCCATGACCATCGTGCCGAGCGACTTGCCGACCAGCGCGATACGCTGATAGGCTCGCTGGCTCATGAGCGCCCTGTACGCGGCCTCAGCGTCGGCGATGCTGCATTGCAACAGCTCTTGATCGGCAAGCGAGGAGAATCCGGTGTGTTGTGTATATTCCACGCATAGCACATCCATGCCCCGCGCCAGCAGTTCCAGCCGGGGGTAGCTGAGTACCGGTCCCTGGCAGCTATAGCCCCGGCCCGGCAGCACAAGCGCCGCCTGCTCTGCTGGCTCGTCCTGTTGAAAAAAGAGATTGGGTACCGCTTCCTGCCGGTATCCCTGAAAATCAAGCGTTCGCAGCGAGTACATCTATACGCTCCCTTCTGGTGGTTCTGGTGGCTCCTGTGGTGCCGATTCCTGTTTTTGCGCCCTGCGTGCTATTCTCAACACGACGAGAAAGGCGCCGACGAGTGCAAGAACGATGAAGAGAATGCAGCAGCAGAAGAACAGACTGGCATCGAGGCCGGAGGAAATCTGTCCGAGCCAGCTATTGAACGGGTCGCAGGTAACGGCAGGCGTTACCGTGTGGAAATTGCTCACCGTCGGCAGGCCGCTCTTTGCCGTAAAGATGGGGTCAAGCAGCATCTGGTCGGCTGAAAGGCGCGTATAGAGGCGTGTTACGTAGCCATAGGCGCTTTTCAGTTGAGCCAGTTCCGCAGGGTCGTTCATATAGAGCGAACTCGTTGGCTGAGCGTAATCGGTGATGAAGGCGTGGCCGTTGGCATGACTCACCGCACTATCGACCAGCTGCGTGTAGTTGCCGCCTGGATAGGGGTCGCCGGTGAACTGGCTATCTTGCAGCACAACGGACTGGTAATTCTGTGGCACGAAGCGGCTGGCAGCAAAAATCCAGACAAGCACGCCTGTGTGAGGCTGTGTGGCGACGGCAGCCAGGCGCATGGGAATCATAATCTGCGCAGGTGTCGCATCTGTAGGCAGCTTCTCCGTCAGCTTGACCGGCGTAATATCCTGCACACCCGCCGATGGCTGCAATTTAAGCGCGAGAAACTTCATATGCGCCTGAATGTAGGGCTGAATCAGCGATTGTGTGCTATCCGGTACGTGATAGTGATTGCTTTGCAGCCATTTCACCAGCGCCTGCGGGTCGCTGGAACCGATCACATTATAGGCATACGGGCCAACAGTGCCTGTGCCATAGACGCTGACGCGCGCCTGGGGAGGAGGCGCGCCAGCATTATTGCCGCCAAAGTTGGGGCTGAAACCGCATGGTGCTGGCTCGCCCGCAACAAAGGTCGGGGCCGTTGCCCGATCCAGATTGCTGAAAAGGCTCATCGGCGCCGTCTCAATCGTGGGAACCGATATCACGGGCAGCACCCAGGCAAAATTGCTCGCGCTCCCGCTGTAATTAATCTCCTCGTACAGCGTCACCTTTCCAGGATCAACCGCGAAGATCATCCGCTCAATACTCTGATCTACCGTCCCCTGCGCCGTAAATAACCCGCCACAAGCCAGTGCAGGCAGGGGAGCCAGCAACAGGCAAAACAACGCAATGACCGTCGCCAACAGACCCGGCGCTATCTTTCCTCGTTGTCTAAAATTTCTTATAGCCATAGAGCTATATGTGCCTCGTATACGACGCGTACATAATAAAAAATATTCCTTTTCCCTTGCCTGTTCTCTTCGCTTTCCAATTTACGGAAATCAGAAGCGTTTCCATCATACATGTTCCATTCCGTGAAAGCAAGATTTGACGAGCATTTGTACTCCTTTTCGCAAGAGAGGATATGTTTCCCAGGCTAGAGGACACAGCCGGGGCAGAAATGGATGCCACTGGTCGCGGAGCAAGACTTCACGACGAATCCTCCGGCTTTTATCTGGCGGGCTACCGTCCGGCTTTTCCCGCTTGTCTCGATCTCGGCAACCGATAAATTTTATGAGAGTCACGGATCTATGCGTATCAAGCTGCTATCCCTCATTCCTGTGGGGAAGGCGTGGGGGCCGGAGATGGATCAGGGCGAACTACAGCGTTACCTGGGTGAAATGGTCTGGTTCCCAACTGCCTGGCTTTCCGATGATATAAAATGGCAGACCATCGATGCGAACGCTGTGCAGGCGACGATCAGGCAGAGCGATGTTAGGGCCTCGGTGATCTTGCATATAAATGAACAGGGACAGCTGACCTCTGTGACTGCACAACGCTATATGGCGCAAGGGAAACACTATCAACTCGCTCCCTGGTCCGTGCAGGCAGGCGAGTATCGGGAAGCGGACGGCATGCGCATCCCGACCCGTGTGGAAGTTACCTGGCACCTGCCATCCGGCGATTTCACCTGGTTTCGCGTGAGGATCAGCGAGATCGAGTACAACCGGTCGGGCAAGGTAAACAGTTTTAACATACATGGTTGATCCAGGTGTCACGGAAAATGCCAGAGCAAAGCGCCGTCGCTGGCTTGCAGGGCGTTGATGTTGCCGTCTTGCGAACTGACAAAGATGAAGCCGTTATTGGCGGTCAGCAATGTGATGGGTGTAGGTGATTTGTAGTACCAGAGCATGGTACCGTCGCTGAGGCGCAGAGCGACCATTGAGGTATCATCCAGGCTGATGTAGGCGATGCTGCCGGTGACGCTCGGACGGAAAAGCAGGTAATTCAGGCTGCCCGTCTCGTAGACCCAGAGCAGGGAGCCGGTTTTCACCTGCAAGGCGGTGAGGATTTTATCCATCAGGTTTGGCCCGCCCGGTGAGATGACGTAGAGGGTGTTGCCGATAATATGTGGGGGCCAGAGCATGAAGGCGGGGGGCCGGTAACGCCAGAGGAATGCGCCATCGCTCGCTTTGAATGCCTCCAGCGAATTATCGGCAGCATTGACGTACAGAACGCCGTTCTGGACGAGGGGCTGGTTGGTGATAACGCCGATATTCTTATAGTCATGCAGAAGCGCGCCATCGTTGCCGCGCAGGACACTCATGGTGCCGCCTCTCTGGCTGACATAGACTGCTCCATCCTGCACCAGAGCGGGCCAGAGCGGCCCCGCACCGGGGTGATATTGCCAGAGCAATCTGCCATCGCTCGCGCGCAAGGCTTTGACCGCGCCATGCTGATCGTCGATATATGCCACGCCCTGCTCTATTGCTGGCAATCCGAAGCCGGTTTCGTCGACCTGATAGCGATACGACCAGAGATAGCGGCCATCGCTGGCGCGCAGGACGTGCAGGATGTTGTCCTCCGAAAGCAGGTAGACGAAGCCGCCAACCGCTTCGATGGATGCGAACGGGCCAGGATAGTCGCTGCGCAGGCTGGCAGCATATTGCCAGAGCAGGAAGCCATCGCGAGCGCGCAGGGCATAGATCACATCACCGCCGTGACCGCTGACGTAGAGTATCCCGTTGCTGTGGATGGGCGGGAGTGGGCCAGGATAGGGAATGCTCTGGCCCCAGAGAACCGTGCCGCTGCTGGCGTTCAGGGCCATGACAAAGCCATAGACCCCGCTCTGGTTGACCGAAACAAGGTATACCACCTGGTCAGCTATCTGAACGGAAACGCGCGTAGGCGCTTTGAAATGCCAGAGCTGGGTGCCGTTACTGGACCTCAGTGCATAGAGCATGCCATCCGGCGTGCTGATAAAGGTAATCCCGTTTTCGCTGATTACCTGCGCGATTTTTGCAGAAACGGGAAGCGAGAGGGAGACATTGCCCGGCTTTGCGGGTACAGGGGCAGGCGCTGGCAAAGCCGGCTTTATGATGAGGACGAGCAGCACAAGGGCGGCAACGAGCGTTGAGAAGGCCAGCCAGATTCTGGCACGCGGTGAGAGACGCAGGTGTTGCCGGTAACCTGCACCTGTTCCTGTTGCGTTGTTGCTCTCACTGCTGCCATCCAGATCGACAATCTCAATGTCGCCGTCGTTATCGTTGAAAGGCTGATCGTCGAAGTCTTTCATGGTTCTCCTGCTTTTGCAAAGATGCCACCAGCACTATTATGAGCTATGTGTCAGTGTTTTTGCAAATGATGAATCTTCAATGCGATTTGCAGGGAGAGGCGTAGTTCGGGGTCTTCGAGGGAGCGACCCAGGATTTCTTCGATGCGCCCCAGGCGATAGAGCAGGGAGTTGCGGTGGAAATGCATGGTGCGTGCCGTCTCGCTGAGGTTGCCGTTGCAGCGGAAATAGCCTTCCAGCGTCTCGATCAGCATGCCGTCGCCGCGCGTATCGGCTTGCAGGAGCGGGCCAAGCGTTTCTTGATAGAAGTTGTTGAGTTCCTCCTGTCCGTCCAGATAGAAGAGCAGCCGGTAGATACCGAGGCGGGCGAAGGAATGTAATTTTTCTTCGCCGAACAACCTCCGCCCGATTTCCAGCGCCCGCTGCGCCTCACGGTAGGCGTCCGGGATGCCTTGCAGGTCGGCAGCTATGCGCCCGATGCCGCCGGAAAAGACGGGTAGGCGAGCGGCGCCGCTATTGCGCCCGCCTGAACTGGAACGCACGCGATTATAGACGCGCTCTACACGGGCAAAAAGCGCGTCCTCCCGGTCGCGTTCGTGACTCTCGCCTGCCGCGTATTCGCCGTTGGTGGCAGGCAGCAGGGCTGTCACGCGCCGCGTTTCAACCAGTATCCAGCCTGTTGGCCAGCCGCGTAACAATTCTTCACGCAGTCGTTTGCCCCATTGCGCCTTCAGACTGCCCGTTGCGTAATCAGGCTCATTGGGCGAGAGTTCAAACATGACCACGACGTGCGGCAGAGTCAGATCGTAGCCGAGCAGGCGCGCGCGGGCCAGCATCTCCTCTGGCTGCTGATAGCTGCCCTGCACGACATCCATGAACGCCTCGGCCTGATAGCGGCTCTCAACCTCGCTGCGTTCGCGCGCGCGTGCAAACTCAATGGCCAGAATCGGGGCCACCTGCCCCAGGATGATGCGTTCCAGGTAATCGAAGTCGCCATCTTTGCCCACCAGCGAGAGCGAGCCGACGACTTCATGCCGGATGAGAATAGGTGCGACGATGCGCGTCAGCCCATGCTGCCAGAGCTGCTCGTTGCTGAGCGGTTCCGGGAGTGCAGGCTGCTCGCTACCCGGCACAGGAACGACAAAGAGCGTCTGCTGTTCCGCGTCCTGCACGACGACCAGCTTGCCGCAACTGCGCGCTAACTCTTCGCATACCCCCTGGATTCCTGCTCCCTGAATGCTGAGTTGCATCAGGCGACGAGAAACCTCGGATGCCTTACGCTCGATCTCACCGCGAAAGCTGACGACGAAGGTGATGACCTCACGTTCGATCTCCTCAAGCGGAGCCGAAAGGGGCAGCAGGATCAGCGGCAGGTGGAGCTGGTCGGCGATAGCGCAGGCTTCCTGTCCCAGCGCCTCCAGCGAGGCTGCGCCCACCGCGACCGCCGCCACACCCTCCTGTTGCAGGCTTTGCAGCAGGTGTGGCAGCGTTTCATCAAGCCGCCGTAACTGGGGCAGTGTTAAAAGGGCAAGTTCACCCCCATGCACGCTATCAAAAGCCGGCAAGCGCGCGCGCATCCGGCAGGACCATGTGACCCGGCGTTCCAATCCTCCCGCGCCCGCGACCAGTTGCGCATCGCGCGAGGCGAGCAGCGTGAGGATGTTGCGAACAGAAGCCGATGATATTGGGGGTTGCGAACTGCTCATACTCCATGCTTATCGAGCGAACAAGGTGTTGGTTAGTAACAGGAAAGCGCGGCGATTATCGCCGCGCTGCAGGGGTGGCAA
>Ga0070738_10004104_pt1 | contig 17997 bp, 26 predicted proteins | sample Coa_R2_2_FD_66446 | JGI IMG/M metagenome (GOLD analysis project Ga0070738, IMG submission 66446) | Surface soil microbial communities from Centralia Pennsylvania, which are recovering from an underground coalmine fire - Coalmine... | ecosystem: Environmental > Terrestrial > Soil > Unclassified ...
GCTTCCTCGGCGTCGATGCGGGGTCGTTCTTGTTTCATCGGCTGACTCCCGGAGGGCAAGGCTGGAGAGTAGCCGGGCTGCACGGGGACGACTATCGGCTCCGTACCTCTTCATTCACAGCGGAGGAAAGCCCCCTGCGAGCGTAGCCCACAGGGGGCATGAACATGGGCTACCCGAGGTTATAAACGTCCACGGGGATGTCGTCCTCCTCCTCGAATTCGTCCTCATCAGCCCAGAAATCATCCACTCGTGGGCCGGACAGTTCTCCCTTGATGAACGTGATGTCCTCCTTGGTCAAACCGGCTTTCGCTGGACGGTCAAGCGCTGCGTGGAGTGCCGAAGCCGGAACTCGCAAGGCCGACTTGCCCTCGACGAACGCTCCGTGCGCCATAAGAAAGCTGACTAACCGACCATTGCCGAACGGCACCGAATCAGCGACCGTCCACAACTGTATTCCCATGTTCGTTCTCCTTTAAGGTTCTCGAAGCCCCTCGCTCTTCTTTCCCCTCTGCGTCCGTCGCTCACAGCGATCTCACTTATGTCGGCGGTTCACGATGAACACGCAGAATTCCCAGCATTTGCCGGGTTGGAATGAAAAACTCGTTCACAAAAAGTGGTGAACGTTCATGAACAGGTCATTGGTCTTCCTCGGTGAGCCGGTCGGCGTAGTGTTCCTTGGCTGCCTCGATGAGCCGTCTCTTCTGGTTGCCGTTCATGGCGTGCAGTTCCGCCCGCTTCTGCTCATCGGACTCCTCGATGATCCGTCGCCACACTGCATCCTCGGCGTCGATGCGGGCGTCCACGTCGTCCATGTTGTCTTTCTTGCCGATGCACGCCAGCATCTCTGGAGTCAGAGGCCGTGCGTCTTTCTTAGTGGGCTTCTTCGCTGCGTTGCGCTGGGCCATCTCACGCTGCCAGGCATCCATCTTGCTCACCTTGCCGGTCGATAAATCCACCGCCGCAGCGACATCACGGATAACCGCTCCTGGGTGCTGATCGAGGTACTGCTTGATGCGGATGTTAAGCTCGTACTCGTCGGGACGTTCGGATCGCTTCCGTCGCTTGCCGGTCGTGGCAGGGCTGGCCTCTTGCGGTTGACTCGGCTTCGGTGGCGTCCAGCCGCCCTCGACCTTCTGCCGCACCCAGCGTTCAAGGTCGTCAAGTTGCTGCTTGGCGACAGCCAGTGTCTCGGCTGAAAGCGGTCGCTGCGGCCGGTGCTGCACGCCGAGCCACGTCAGCTCCACCAGAATCCGTTCCTTGGCCATGTTGGTTGTCACGAAGCCAACTTTCAGCCTCGTTGCTTTGGCTTCGAGGCCGCAGCGCAAGGCGGCGAGATGGTTGCTGCCACCAGCGGCTTCGAGAGCGTTGAACTTAGCTTCGATGAGCTTCGACGCTTGCTTTCGGAGCCAAGCCTTCGGCAACTTGGCCGGCGTCTTCTTTCTCTTCTGTGTGGCGGGAGGGAGACAACTGAGTTGCGTACATTGCCTTCCAATGCAATCACTCCTGGCTGGACTCGGTGCGCTCCCGCTTCCACACTGGCCTTGGAATCGCTCGGCGAACGTCTCGGCGCAGCAGTGTTTGCATCCGGCGGAAAACTCGTCGCAACCTCTTGTCCGATCACAGGTTGCATTCGTCCATTCAATTCTCGTGTTGTCGCTCATTTCACTTTTCCTAACAAAAAAACTGCTCTTTTCGTCCCTGATGCCTGTCGCCATCCCATTGCGACCAACCGAGATTACTTGATCCAAATCTTATTACTAGCGCATTTTTCTTCCTAAATGCTGGGTGTTCGCCCAGGCTGTTTCATCGGCCCCTGCTACGCTCGGCGGGTCTGCGTCCGGCTTGGCCATGCTAATCCGGCGGGCCTCTCCTATCTGCCGCAGGAAGCCCCGGCGGGCTTGCTGCATCTGCGGAAGTTCCCGGAACAGTTCTCGGATGGACCACTCGGCGGTGGCCTCGGTCTGCGCAAGGTGGGACAGGACATGGACGTGGAGGAAGGCGTTGCTGCGGCCATACGTTTCGATGGCCTTGATCGCCAGAGGCATGACCTCGGTATCCCGGCTGTATCAGTCGGCAAAGTAGAGCAGAGCTTCCTGGCGGACCAGCTTTTCGGGGTGAACGTCAGCCTTCGAGAATCCGCTTCTCGGCGCTCCGCAGGTACTTCTTCTCCTTCTCGATACCGATCACCTGCGATGCCCCGAAATCCAGCCCGGCGGCGAGCATGGTCCCGGAGCCAGCGAAGCAATCGAGCAAAACACCGCCAGGTGGCAACAGGTACTTCACCCACCAAGCGGCCACGTCGTAAGGGGTGAGTGATCGGTGGCCAGAACCGTCCGCCGCCGCCCCGCCGACCGGAACCGGGAGCAGGTTGAGCGGGGTCGAGCCGCCCCGGTCCTCCACTACTTCGGCGATCCGATCATCCCGATAGCGTCGGCCATTGGGCGTGGTCCGAAGGGCCGAGTTCGACTTCCTCTCAGCAAATAGCTCGTCCGAGGGCATCCACAGCACTCGGTCCTGGTTCCGGTAACAGTCCGGCGGGCCGAGCCATACGCACATTTTGACCGACTGCCGCATCAGCCCGTACTTTCGACTGGACCAGATCAGCGGCATGGCGTCGAACGCCCACCAGTAGGCATCTTCCACTAGATTCCATTCCCGCCCGGCCCAGGATACGAACTCCCACGGCCATAGCCGCATCTGACCCACCGCCTGTGAGTTCGGCTGGATGATGACGACCATCGAGCCGGTCGGCTTCAGTAACCGTCGTCCCTCGGTCACGACGACCCGCATCAGGTCGTGCCACTCGTTCTCCGTGAGGCGACCATACTCCCGGTCGATCTCCGGGTAGGGCGGGTCGATGAGGATGAGGTCGATACTTCTGCTTGCCAGCTTCTTCAGTTCATGGCGACAATCACCGTGGATCAGTTGGGTGGCCTGAAGTCGCTCCCTCTTCGGGCGAGACACAGGCTTAGGGGTTTTGGCCTCCTGGCGTGCTGCTCTTTCCTCGGCCTTTCGCTGTTTGATCTCCTTGGCCAGCTGGAGGATCGCCTTCTCATCCAGTTCCAGGACGGCCTCCTGCTCGTCGGAGTAGGCGTCGGCCAGGATCGAGGCGGCAGAGATGCTAACCCGCCCCTCGTCCATCGCCTGAATCAACCGGGGTGTGCCGTTCTCGACTACTTTGGTGGCTTGCCGGTACGTCTCATGGTTGCGGAACCCGGCTCGTTTGGCGGCGGCATCACGGGTCTTCTGGCCAGGGTCAACTTGTGCAATTTTTTGCACAAGTTCCTGGTCCGTCCGCTGTCCACGTCGGTTGCCAATCTGCCGTTCGATGGCCCTGGCGATGGCGACCCGCTCGGACGGCGTGAAATCTTTGCGGATTTCGTTCTCGGCATATTCCCCGGCGAGGATGCTACTGACGTTCACGATTCGAGCCAGGATGCTCTTCTTCTTGAGGATGTCCCGAACGGCCCGGAGCCGGCGCTCACCGAACACCAGTTCCAGCCTGTCGGTGACGCCGATGGGATGAAGAAGTCCTTCCTGGCGAATGCTCTCGGCCAAGGTCGTGAGGTCGCCCATGTCCTTGCGGTGGCGACTGCCGACGGAGATGTCGCCGATCTTGATTTCCTTGAGCCTGGTATGGTCGGCATTCACGGCATCACCCCTCGACTACTCGATCTCGGCACCTTCTTGCTTGATAGACACGGCCAGACCGTATCCGAAGCCACTATCGTCTCACGAAAGAGGACTACACCCCCAACACCCCTAACGGGAGGGCAGAGCCGCAGAAGGGCGAGTTCCTGCGGCCTCGAACGCATTCTTGGCGGTCTTGCCCCAAAGGTGACACTTAATCATGTTGCTCCTTCGTGAAAGGGCGAATGCAAGAGTTAAACCTCTGAGTCTTCCGTCTTTTCGTATTTCGACCACTGCACGAACACGGTCGGCTTGTTGGCCGCTTGGTAAATGCCCTTCTTGATCTCCTCCAGGTCTTCGATCTCCAATTCAATGACGGGCGTTATGTACGTCTCGATAATCCCGCCCAGGCTGTCGCTCTGGCCGTCGATGGCCACCTTGACCTCAAAGCCCACGGTGCCCTCAATGAAGGCTCTGATGCGGTTGCCGGTTTCCTGGTCGTGAAAACCACGCACAAACAACTGAACAGCGTCCATTTCCTTCCTCCAAAAAGTTTAACTCGGGCGACTTTCATCTCAGCTTAGACACATACCATAAAGCCTTTTCTGCGTTGATTGATCGGTGAGTCTTCTAATCCGGGCCGGCGTAGGGATCGCCTTCTTCGTCGTCATCATTGGCATCCTGTGGTTCGGAGAGAAGTTCATTGAAGGATTTCAAGCATTCCTCCAGGCTTTGCGGGTTGAAGTAGATGCCGCCGATATGCCCGCTGGACGGGTAGATGATCCCGTTCTTGCGGTACAAGGTGCAGTTGGTGTCCGGTCCTTCGATAGCGTATTCCCCATCGGGGCAATTCCATTTCAGGAAACGGAAAACCAAGTCCCTCGGAGCGATGGTCATGATCTTGCCCTTGTCGTTTCTTAGGACGTACTCTGTCATGGTGTTTCTCCTCACTTTAACCAGGCGATTAGTAAGCTCTGCGGCTCTGTCGTTCGAGGTCGGCGGTGTGATGCTCCCACTGCCTGTGATCCCGACGAGGGAAAATGGCCCACAGGGGGTATGAAGCCTTGAACTTGAGTTGTGGCAACTTCGCAATGACCATAAAAAAACCTCCGCTTCTTGCGGAGGTTTTGCTGAAATGCGACAAGCATTGCAGAGAACCCCCGCCGCATCGCATGGATGCTTATGCGGGGGTCAGCAAGCCGAGATGCCTCTACTTTTGGCTATCTTGCTGTTCGGTGGTTTGGGGGTTCAATTCCCCTTTCAGACGGTATCCGCCTCCAGGCCACCTGCCCACCAAGCCAAATTATCTTATTCATCCTAGTAGAAAAGGATGATGCGTCAAGTACGTTCGTCGCCTTTTCTTCGCCGAGATGGAACTGCTCCTTTGGGAATAAACTCGGTGCCCTGCCTTAGTGGACGTTCATGACCGTGGCCCCGAGCTGGCGGGCCACTCGCAAGGCACGTCGAGATTCGCCTAGACACGCCTACTGGATGCCGGCGAACGGGGTGGCGAAGGGGAGGTAGTAGGCCGTGTGCGGCACGACGCCGAGGCCGTGGCGGTCGAGGGCGGCTCGGATAGCACGAGGGTCGATCTGGTCGGGATCAGCGGCGGGCGGCTCCAGCGTGAAATCCACGAAGTCGAAGCCGTTTTTGCCGATCCACTCGATCTCTTCGAGCGGGTTGCGGGCCGGGTGGTTCATCGCACCGATCTGCATGACAAGTCTCTCTGTGCCCTCGATTCCCAGCGGCTATTCTATCGGCGAGGAGCGTACAATGAGCAGAAGGAGAAACGCCATGCCGCCAGCCATTTTCACCATCGGCCACTCGAATCATCCTTTGGATCGCTTCCTGGCTCTGCTCGCCCAGCAGGAGGTCGAGGCGCTGGTGGACATCCGGCGCTTCCCCGGCTCCCGAAAGCATTCCCACTTCAATCGAGACAACCTCGCTGCGGCTTTGCCGAAGGCAGGCAGGGAATACCGCTGGCTCGAAGACTTGGGAGGTCGGCGGCGCAAGCAACAGGACGAATCCCCCAACCTCGGCCTGGAGAACAAGAGTTTTCGCAACTACGCCGACTATATGCTCACTGACGAGTTCGGGGATGCCGTGAAAAAACTGCTGGAACTTGCCCGAAACAAGCGGACAGCGATCATGTGCGCTGAGGGACTGTTTTGGCAGTGCCATCGGCGGCTGGTCAGCGACTTCTTGATTGCGAACGGGGTAGCGGTGCAGCACATCATGCCGACCGGCGATTTGCGACCGCACCAGATGACGAGGGGTGCGATGATCGAGGACGGAAAAGTGACCTACCCAGGTGAAAAGTCGCTCTTCATCTGAGCCGGTAACTCGACTTCCGAGGGCCGGGAAGACGGCTGCCCGCCAAGGTTGTACGACACCTTGTTGCCGGCGATCTGGACGAGGCCACTCTTGGTCAGGGCACCGATCAACTCAAGTGTCTGTTCCTCGGAAAGTTCCTTCTTGACATTCAGCAGGTTGCGGAGCTTCTTCAAGGTTGACGGACGATGAGGATTCTTGCAAAGCGCAGCAGTTGCCTTTGCGACGAGATCGTTCATTGACGGAGTGGCCGCTGGCACTTCAAGCTCAACGTCGGTGATGCAGGTCCGTCGATGAACGTTCACGCCGGCTGCGTTGAGGTTCTTGATGAGGGTGTCAAAGTCGGTGTCTCTGGAGATGATGAAAAATGTCGATTCGGGCGCATCCTGCCAGAGTTTGCCAACGTAGAAGGCGATCAACAAATCCAGGGCGTTCGCACCAGCAGCCTTGAGCCGGATCAGTTCCACCCGACTGCCAATCGGAAGCAACGCATCAACCACGTCTACGTTAATCTCCTTGTTGTGTACGCCGAGGAACAACTTGACGATGAATCCGCCTCCCTTCAGCACCGACAAATCGGCAGAGGAAAACGTGTGGACGTTCTCGTAGTCGATCAGGATGAACTTCTTCTTGCTCATCGCCACTCACTGTTCCTGATCCAATCCGGCAGCCCCATTTTCATGTTCTCGTCGCCGGATCGAACTCCTCCGGGTCGAACCACAATTGTCAGGTGGTCAGTGCCTCACACGCCTTGGCACACCAACCCGCCTCACAATCGAACCCGTGGCGGCGGCAAAACGCCTCTAGCCTCATCAAATACGGCACCGCCTCGACTTGCAAGTTCCAGCACAGCTTTCGCAGGCAGACCGGGCGCAAATGCAACGGCCTTGCACTCGGACCAGGTGGGCCGACGACGCAGTTTTTGAACGGCTCCGCTGAAAATCCGCAGGCGTCAGGGTTCGGAGAATCCGAACCATTTGCTTCAGTCCATTCGATGACTGCCATTTTTCTACTCCGTTGTTGCCTCGCCTTCGGCGGCTTCTCTCCGGGGATGTACGGGATGAGTCCCTTGCGAAACGCCTCTTCCTGGACCTCCCTCGTCAGATAGCGGGCGTCCACGATGAACCCGTTGACCGAGATCATCCAGACCATCGGACTTTCCTCGATCCGCCTCCGCTGCATCCAGCGGAAGTCGAACTGGCGAATCTTGAGCAGGTCACGGATGACTTTCGACTTGCCCTGGCCGGTACTTTCCGCAACGCCGAACGCCTTGTCGATGGCGCTTGGTTTCATGTGAAGTTTCTGGCTGCTGTCGTCGAGGAAGTTGACCCAGCCGATCACCCGCAGCACGGCACAGGCCCACACTTCGGGCTTGCCCCTGGTGAGCGGCGACGGACGCTTCCGTGCCAGCGCCGCCGCCAGCTTCCGGCAAAGCATCTGGTATTCCCAGGTCAGGTGGGCTTGGCAAAATCTATCCGTCAGGCCCACGATGGCGTCGTAGGCTGGTTTGGCGGCTTCGGGGACTGAGGGTTCACCTTCTTGCTTGCGAGTCATTGAGGCTCCTCCTTCCTTGGACATCTGGTCCTGGGCGGTGCCGTTTCTACCGGACAAGTCCCGCCGCTGGTAGAATACTAAAAAGCCGGTCAATGAACGCCAGGGGGATAGCGGTCCTGGCTACTGGCGAACCTGCTCTCGGCCGGACGGGTCTTCTTTAATAGCCCTCATGTCTTTCCTGCAAGGAGTCCACCATGATGACGTTCCCCACAATTCGAGTCGCTGATCCGATTTCGCACGAGTCCATCTCCATCTTCCCACTCGAAGCTGAGGCCCAGAGCAAAGTCGATTATGTCTTGTCCGACGAGGCGTTGGGAGCGGGCACAGTCTCGGTCGAAGAGGTCGGCGAAGCTGGTTCCGTCCCCGAGCTTGTCGTAAACAACCAGGCGGATAACCTCGTTTTATTCCTGGAGGGCGAGGAGTTGCGTGGGGCCAAGCAGAACCGGGTGCTGAACACGTCGGTCCTGGTTGCGGCCAAAAGCAAGATCAAGATTCCGGTCAGTTGTGTCGAAAGGGGCCGCTGGCGCTACACGTCACGTCTGTTTGCATCGGGAGGCAGCCACGGCTCCTCGAAGTTGCGGCACATCCTCAAGCAATCCGTTCTCAAGTCCGCCAAGGAAGGAAGGGGCCATAGCTCGGACCAGGGTGAAGTCTGGAAAGAAGTAGATCGGCAGAGGGAATCCCTTGGCTCCCATTCGGCAACGGCAGCGATGGCGGACACTTACGAGACCTACAAGGACCGGCTGGCAGAGTACCGTGAGCGCCTGAAATACGTCGAGGGTGCAATCGGTCTGGCCGTGGCAGTCGGCAAGAAAGTCGTCTCGGTTGACCTGTTCGACAAGCCTTCGACCTGCCGAAAGGTTTGGGATCGACTGCTGACCGGCGTGATAATGGACGCCCTGGAAGCCGGGCCTGCGGAAGAGCGAGTCGAGAAGACGTATGCGGAGAAGCTGCTCGGGACGCTGCGAGATTCTTCTTGGGAGCAGACAAAGGCGGTAGGTGAGGGGGACGAATTCCGCTGCGGGTCGGAGGACAAACACGCCTCGGCCCTTGTTTATGATGGGACCGTGGTGCATGGCAGCTTGGTTGTGGCGGGGTAAATGGGATGCTAACCGTCCCACTATAAAAGGGACTACACCCCAAACACCCCTAACGGGAGGGCAAAGCCGCAGGAGAGCGAGTTCCTGCGGCCTCGTCATTCGAGGTCATCCGTCGAACAGCCGCAACTGAATTCGGCGTCTGGGTGGTTCCTTGCTCACTCCATCGCTCGCCTCTTCTCCTCGATGAACCGAATATGATGGGGGATGTGGTCGGTGATCCGTTGCAGCAGGACTTCCAGAGTCAGCGCCCCATCACGAGAATGCCCGCCTCTCCGCTGAAAATCCGCAGGTGCAAGCGTTCGGAGAATCCGAACCATCTGCTTTCGAGTCCATTCGATGAGTGCCAGTTCCTCTTCCACATCCCGGTGATCGTAGGCCAAGCGTGCCGCAAATAGCTGAGGATCACCCTTGAGCAATTCGGGTTCTTCCAGGGCGATAACTCGTTTCATGCGGTCGGCGTAAATCGGCTCGTAATCCGCAAGATGACAAACGACTTCTTGGGTAGACCACTTGCCGGGAATGGGCCTTGCGAGCAGTTGCTCCTTCTTCATCCCGGCGACAGCACGCCGCACCAGGCTCGGCCCAGCAAGATATTGCTCAATCAAAGCATCGAGGTTCATCCAGTCCTCCTTCACGCTTGAGATCGGTTTTTGCTTTGGTCTTCGGCCACCACCCTCCGCATCGCTGCTGCTGAATCCCTGGCGAAACGCCTTTGCAGCCGCCGTGCAAACAGATAGCCCAGCCGTGCCAGGAGTTGCTGCGGGCGGGAGAAGGCCAGAATGTCATACCACACCGCATCGTCCTGCTCATGCCACTCCACGGTGAATCGCTCCTCGCCAGACTCGGCGTGTTCCGGCAGCGTGCCGTAAGCGAAGCCGAACCGCTTGAGTGGCTCCTCCTCGTCCACGAGGTACACGATCCGGCAGGCGTTCAGCCACCACAGGCCGAAGAGCCGGGCGATCACTGCCACGACCTGACCCGCTTGGATCGGCGTCTCCGGGGGCCACGCCTCCACCCAGCCGAGACGGAAATGCTCCCAGCGCTCCAGAGCAGCCTTGGCCGCTGCGAAAGTGCCTGCTCCTTCTCCGAGCTTGATCCGGGTGTGGTCCACGACGTAACCGGCAGGCGGAACGGCAGCTGTCGCCCCGACCGCCGGGTAGGTGAAGTCCAGCATCGATTGCGCAGCCAAGAAATCCCGGAGCTTGGCGGTGGACGGTTTTCGCAGCGACAACATGGACGGCACGCCTTCATTGTGATTCGCTTTCGGACAAGCCCACGGAAGGGGACTTCGCCCTCCGCATTGGTATCATGCGCCTCCTCGTTGGTAGAACTCACAGTCAAGAGCGAGCGGACACTTCTGGCACTCCGGCTTGGTCCGCTTGCACAACCCCTGCCCGTGCTGGCGCAGGAGCAAGTGGGCCTCAATCAACCAGGAGTAATCCGTGGTCAGTCCTTCTTCGATGGCTTTCTGAACGAGGCGGTAGGTCGTGGAGTAGCTTTTCTTCTCCTCGCCGAACCCCAGGCGCAGCAGGACTCGCAGCCCATTCGACTCCAGAGCCAGGACCGGGTGGGTCTGGCAGAAGAGAAGAATCTTTTCTGCCCCCGGCTCGCCAATGCCCGGAAACTTCTGGAGGGCTTTCTTGGCCTTGGCGATTGGCAGCTTGAGAACGGGGCGCAGATCGCCGTCAAACTCCTCCAGAGCGATCTGCGCACACTTGCGGAGCTTCTTGGCGAACTGGTCGGCCACGATTCCGTGGCGGGTCACTTCGAGAAGCGCCTCGTCGGATGCCGAAAGAATCTGGCCCGGTTCGGTGCCGATCCGCTTCTTGAGGATTTGAAATGCTTCCCGGCGTCGGTTGTCGTCTGCGAGGTAGGCGACGTTCTCCCACAAGACCATTTCCCACGGGCCACTCAGCCTCGGCACCTTCGGCGGGCCGTAGTGCGTCTGAAGCTGCTCAATGACCTGCGATAGCGGCATTCGAGGCATGACCGTTGACCTCACCTTCCCATCGCTCGCAGATTCCGCTCTGCTGACCGCTTCACCACCGCCTTGCCGTCTCGGTCGATCACCATGTCCCAAAAAGCGCCGTAGACCAGCTCGAACTTGAATGGCTCCACGGCGTTGACGATCCGTTCGATGGCCGACGCTGGCAGTGGGATGTAATTCGGATAGCTGTACATGAAGGAGACATGCTTCCGGTCAGGCACAACTTGGATGATGTCGCCGGAGAGCAGCGCACCCCGGCCTCCAGCACCGCCCGCCCAATGCAAAACGGTCCCGCCCTCGAAATGCCCGCCGCAACGGATCAATGTCAGCCCATCGGCCAGAGTCCTTGTTTCTCCCTCCCAAAAGACGATGGCCTTGTCAGGCCGCATGACCCACTGGCGGTCGTCTGCGTGGAGGTAGATCGGCACATCCCCGAAAGCCCGGCTCCACTCGACCATGCTGGAGTAGTAGTGCGGGTGCGAGATGGCGATGGCCGAGATACCGCCCATTGCCCTGAGCGCTTCGACGATAGCTTCATCCAGCAGCGAGATGCAGTCCCACAGGACGTTGGCATTCGGCGTGCGCAGGAACAACGCCCGCTGACTAATTGCGAAGTGTGGCTCGATGCCGACGCCGATCAGTCCTGTCTCCTCGAACTTGAGTGAGTTCCGGTTAGTCAGCCTCAGCTTGTCAGAGGTAGTCCACTGATGGCCTATTTTCTTGATGTACTGCCGCTCGTCTTGGCAGATGGCGCAGGACGAAGGCAGTTGGTCGCTCTCGGCGTACTGTGTCCCGCAGGTTGTGCAAATGAAGTTCGGCATCGCTCACCATCCGCTCGGCAATCCCCACAGCCCAGGCGTTACCAGTTCCACAGAGTTTCCGGCTGGATCACGAAAGTAAAGGGACCGACCTCCTCTCGACCACGCCATCTCTTTCTCGATGATGAGGCCGTGGCTTTGCAGGCGATTCCGCCAGGCGTCGAAGGACTCGGCCTCGATTCCCAAGGCGAAATGGCCTGGCCCGCTGGCTCCATGTGCCGGCAAATGATCGCCCTTGAGAGTAGATTCGGCCAGGAAAGCGAGTAGGACGCTGGCCTCTCCTACCTGGAAGAAAACGTGACGGTCAGGCTCCTTACCCATGACCCGCAGGCCCAGGATCGTCCCGTAGAACGCTTCCGTCGCCTGAAGGTCATCGACGTAGATGGCGGTTTCAATGATGCCCTTGATCGTCACGGCAACCCCATTGTAGCCAGTTACCTCGTTGCTTGTCGGCCCTGCGGCTGCGAGGACTGCCCCGCTCCCGTTGCAGTTTGTAGGATTGCCCTTACCGTCGTCAACAGTCGAGCTTCGGTAATGCGTAATTGAATAGCGCTCCCGGTGACTTTTCCATCCGTACCGGCTTGCGAGTCGGTGCGTCCTTGCCTCGGAGTTAGCACTGGCCTGCGGATCACCCAAGAGCTACCACACTCCGGGAATCAGCTTGTAGCGAACCCGTTCCGTGTACTCGTTGTAGCCAGGCAATTCTGCTTGCAACGTCTGGTCTTCCCACCGAGTCCGCAGGACCAGCAAGCCAGACGCCAGCACCGCAGGGATCAACGCCCACACCGAACCCAGGCACAAGGCGCTGCCCACGAAGAACAGTATAAAGCCAACGTAGCCGGGGTGACGCACGAGAGCGTAAGGGCCGGTGTCGATGACTTTGTGGCCACGGTCCTTCTGAATGCGCACGGTCGGCTCGAAAAACTTGTTCACGGCTTCCGCCCAGGTAACGATGCTAATTCCAACCAGGAACAGAACATAACCGAGGCCACAGACCCACCAGGGCACCGGCAACCAGTGCCGTCCGTAGTCCAATACGGCGACAACAAAGACGGCATACACTGCCGGAAGGAGGAAGCACAGCAGGATTCTATCCCAGCCTTTGGTCCCCCGGTGAAAGCGAATTCGGGCCACCACCACTTCCGGGTTCACACATAAGAGGTACAAGCCGGCAACCACCAGAGTACCGACGAGCAGGCTGACAAAAAAGCCCCTGATGTCCATGCCTTCGACCTCGGCTTACAGTTCGACGAAGCGGTAGTTCCGTGTTGGATGTCGGTCCGGGGACGAAGATCACTCCTGATCTCCATAATGCACCGCCAGATAAACGGTCGGCTTATCCGGCGTCGTCCATACGACCCGGTGTTTTTTGGTGCGCCGGGATGTTGGTGGTGTTGATTTTCAGGCAGGGGCCACCTATTCCTCTTGAAAACATTCTCGCAGGACGAACAGCAGATTGACCAGGAATTGCTCCGTTCCTTCTTCGTCGATCAGCTTGGCGCAAGCTCGCACCCAAGCGGAATCCTCCACAAGTCGTGGGAAAGGACCGACGCCGGTGTAAATCGGATTGACGAGGATACCCTTGACGGCCTCCGGCGATAGCTGTTCCGGCGGCGTCCCGGCCCTCGCCACCACGACATTCGGCTCAGGCAGCGGCTTGTTGCTTCCATTGCTCTCCGGCCAGAAAGAATCGACCATCATCCTCTCCCTTCAGCGAAACGATTCATGCCCAATTCAGCGGCGATTGCAAAAACTCTCTTCGACGCCTCGTCAGCAGGTCAAGGGAATCCACCCCGTTACAAGTGGTTAGCGATACGTTCCTGGTTGGAGTTCAACCGCAGTTTGTCCTGCATCATCTTGATGAAGATGGACTGGTCCCTTTCGGGCAGGATGACCGTGGTTAGCAGGGATTCCAGCGTAAGACCGAAGTGAGCAACACTCTCCTTGCACTCTCGCAGGTGGTCAATGAACCAGTCGATGCGGTAGAATTCTTCAGGGTCTTCAAGCGTCATGTCGGCATCCTGACCCAGACCAGCCAGGTCGTTGAAGCAGTATTGCATCCATAGTTTGTGCCGCAAGTCGGCAGGAACGACTTCCTTGTACGAGGTCACGTCAGGTGGCAGCGACAAGCCCTGGCCTTGTTTCTCCAGGGCGGTCATGATCCGATACCAGCCGTCCGACTTGACTTCCTCCTGCACGTCGAACGTCCTGAACGGTTCGATCAGCAGATGCGGCACAATTTTGTTGAGGATGACGTACCAAGGTTCGCTGGGCCGTGCGATTTCGTCGATGTAGAGGATTCTGTCATCCCCTTCTCCGTTGAAAGTAAGAAAGCCACTCAAAGCCTTCTTTTGTATAGCGGTCAGCGCAAGTCCCTGTTCCTCACACACGACAGCCTCCCAGGTGAGAAACACGTCCTCTTCCACCCAAGAGATAAAGTTCTCGACGGCTTCTTGAAGGGTCCAGGGATCATCCAGCGGGGCTTCCTCCAGGAAGTCGTGGGTGGGAATGTCGGGATCGAACTCCCAGCGCATCGGGGCTGTTTTCTCAACCGCTGGTTTTCTCTTTTTGCCTGGCATGGCTGTCACCCGATCAAACCTTTCTGGTCTGCATGCGCCGAAGTTCGCCGTTCACTCTTTCCAGATCGAATCGCTCCGGGTCGAACTCGCCACCCACCCATGCCAGCATTTCTTTGTGCCTTTGATGGTCGGGATTCGTGATCGTTTCCACAAAGTCGGGGTAGGCCCAGGGACCGCCACAGTCTTCGGGTGGGCACGCCCTCTGACCTGCCAGGCAGAGGGGATATTTCACTCCCTTTTCTGGTGCAAATCGTTCTTCCACGATCAGTTGATGAATCCAGTTATCCCCGAAGTCGTACTCGTAGTGAAACCGAGGTCGGCGGTTCTGGACAGGAAGGACTTCGCTCAACAGAGTGTCGCAGGCATCCTCAACGTCCTCGTCATTCATCATGTCCAGATCGGCGTACTCCACACCGCCGATGTTGAAGCGATAAAGATGCTCAAATTCCCAGCCCATCGTTACTTGAATGATTGCGTGAAGGGCTTCCAGCGTGCAGTCCTTCGTCTGGATACGTCGCCAAATGGGAGGGTCTATGCCACACAAGGTCATTTTGATCTGAAAGACGGTATCGGTCGTTTTCGCAAGGCGATGTTTGGGCATCTTGGTAGGGTCGATGGTGCTGCCGAGCAGTTTTGACATCTTCTCAACGATCCGCAGCACTTTCTGCCTTTCATTCCCCTTCGCACGGTAGACCGACCCTCCAACGTGATCGAGGAGTTCGTCCAGTTCATCGAGTGTGAACTGGGTGGTCGTTGCCGCCGTGCCCTTGGCTGCCAATCGCTCAGACAGATGAGCAGGCAACTCGGCGTATTTGAGGATGGTCTGGCGTTGTCCTTCAGAGAGATTCAACTCCATGCTCTGGTCCCCTTTCTTTCGGATGGCGACCAGGGGCGAGGTTCCCTGCCGGTCTGTTGTTGCCCCGTCACCGCCTATCCGTCCTCATCTGGATGCTGCGGCAGGCTTTTGCCGTCCTGCTTCTTGACCTTGGGGAATTTGCCTTCCGGCATCTTCCGCAACAGTGTCTCTGACATCTCCTTCATGATCTCGGACATCTTGCGTGCTTGCTCAGACATCGTGAGGGAGCCTCTGCTGGTTCTTTGGGTGGCGGGCCTGGGAAATACACGATCCGAAGACCGGAACCAGCCTTGCGCATCTGTCGGAGAAAGTCTTCATGGACGATCTCCAGCTTGGGCAGATCATCTTGGATCGAAACCTCGACACCGATTTCTTGCAGGTGCGGAAACAACTCCTCCCAGCGAGGATTGCCCCGCAGGTGAAGGTGCTGGGGGCGACGGGCTTCTCCGGTCAGCGGTCGGCGCATGGCATCGGCAAGAAGGTCGGCCAGGTCGTTGACGGTCGGTGTGTATTCCACCGGCAAGTAGACCAGGGGATCGCCCTTGGGCAGTGCGACAACCAGGCCCAGGTAATGAGTGTCGGTCTGGCCGGCTGGCCGTGGCAGCGCTCGGAAGTCAGCCTCCCAGGATTCGTCCTCCCGTGGCAACCGCTTGATTTTCGTTTTGACGAAGGCGGCGCTCTTGCCGAGTTTCAGCCTGGGGTGTTCGATTGTCATGTGTCGCTCACTTCCGCTTCGTTGTCTTCTTCTCCGTTGCCGTTTTCGCCACGAACTCGGAATCGTCGCCCCCGCCGTGGAAGAAGATCATGCCGTGCAGTTCATTGCCCTTGACCACGACCCAGCCTCGTCCCTGCGCCGAGTCCATCTCGTCGTTGCCGTCCCAGGACCACTCCATCGCTGGCTCGCCGTCTCTGGTGGTCAGGCGGCAGTCCATTTGTCCGTGAACGTAACCAAAATGAAACTCGCCGCTTTCCTTGTCGTCAAACTCGAAGAAGCCTTCTTCTTCTGCGTCAATGTAGTCCTCGTCCCAGGCGCTCATCGAGATAATGCGCCAGCGTCCGATGAAAGGATTCGTTTCTTTCGACTTCTTCGCCATTACTCACTCTCCTTGCATCCGATCCGCTGGGATGTACGGGATCAGCCCTTTGTTGAAGGCGATTTCTTGCAGTTGCCGGGGTGCGTGGCGAATGTCCACAGGCAATCCGTTTATCTCAACCATCCAGATCAAGGGATTGTCTTCCATGCGGCTCGGCAGCGTCCATTCATGATCGAACGGGTGCATCCTGAACATCTTGCGGATCGCCGCCAGCTTCGCCGCTCCGCTACTTGGGCTGGTGCCGAGGTAGTGGTCGATGTCGGTGGCCCGCAGGTACGGCGTCTGGCTCTTGTCGTGCAGGAAGTTCACGCCGCCAACCGCCCGCACGATGCCACTGGCCCAGGCATTCGGACTGCCGTGAAGCAAGGGCGATGGTCGCTTGCGGCCCAGCTTCTCGGCCAGCTTGCGACAAAGCACGGCATATTCCTCGATCAGTTGCTCCTTGCAAAACTGGTCGATGAGGCTGATGACTACCTGCACGGCCTCGTCTTTTTCTTCTTTGGTCGGCCGCTTCAGCACCGGCCTGGACTTTGGCGCTTTCGGCGGCAACGGCTCCTTCGACATCGGCAGCGACATGACGATCCCATGCCCGGCCTTGGCCTCCTTGAAGCTCTCGTTGAGCGAGCGTCGGATGCCAGGGCCGAAGGAAATGGGGTAACTGGCCATCAAGCCATCGTAAACGATCATGCCCTTAAACGGCAGTAGCACAGTCTGCGTCAGCACGGGCAGATAGGGGCCGACCAGTTCCTCAAAGGGCTGCCACAGCGCCAGCACGCCATAGGCGATGGGCTGCTTGTCGGTCGAGAGGAAGACCATGTACTTCTTCAACTGCCGAAAGACGTAAAACTTGCCGTGAACGAGATGCTTCCAGGAGCGCACGATGGCAAGCTCGTCGTCGCTCAGGCGAGCCGAGTTTTCCTCGGCAAACTGTTCGATCAGGTCGATGTGATTAAGGAAGGCGTCCCGCACCTTGAGGCGCACTTCCGGCGACAGCGACGTGAACGCTTCGGGCGAGGCCACGTCGTCGGGAATCACCTTGAGGCGCTGGTTCACGAAAAACATCAGCTCCCGGAGGAGCTTGAAGAACAACTCGACATCCTGTGGGGTGAGTAACATGGGGGTTCACCAGTCCTAAAGCCAAGCCGTTACTCCACAGTGGCGGATGCAATCTCGATGCGGAATTTCGTACCGACTTTCACGACCGTGGCACCGACGATCTGCCTCCGGTCATCAGGAAACATCTGCAACTTCCGCTCAATCAGCGTTTCCATGTCCTTGAGGATATTGGCAAGGTCGTCTGGCGAAGTGGCAGGATTGAACCGCAGGTATCCTTCCTTGTACTGCTCAAGTTGTCGCTGTCGGGATTCGGGCGGACAGCACGCCATGTTCCAGGCGGTACAAGCGGCGTTCAGACGATTCTGCCGCTCCCCAAGTGTATCGCCCACCCACAGGAAGCCTGCTGCCATTTCCGAGATCATCTCGGACATCTTGCGCTTGGCTGACTTATTGGGCTTTTTGCGTCGAGTCATTCCTCGCCTCCAACATCTCGACATCGAACTGCTTCTACTCCTCAACTTTCACCGTCTTCGAGAACATCTGCTTCAGACGCAGCCAGAGGCCGTGTTTGCCATCTTCTTGATCGGACCTCTCCGCTGTCCGCCAACCCCTTGTGTCAGTCCTGGCTGCCGCCCTTCAACTTGGCCAGCAACCGAAGTATTTCCAGATACATCTCAGACCAGCGTGACCTGCTAGGTGATTCTATCCCAGTTTCAGATGATTTAGGCTCGCTTCTCCCTTCGATTCAGGATATACCGAACATTCCACGCCGGTATTGCAGATGTGGTTGTTTTGCCCTGTTTTCGTAGGCGTTTTTGTTGTGCCGACCCAAAAAGTCTGCCAGAATGGGGTCGTAGAGTTTCTGGCAAACCAGCGGGATCAACGTCATGGCAAAGAAATCCGTCAACAAGTCCGCTCTGGTGCGGGATTATTTGGGCAAGTACCCGGAAAAAGGGCCGACGGCCATCGCCCAACAGATCAACGACGAGAAA
>Ga0070738_10004106_pt1 | contig 17992 bp, 15 predicted proteins | sample Coa_R2_2_FD_66446 | JGI IMG/M metagenome (GOLD analysis project Ga0070738, IMG submission 66446) | Surface soil microbial communities from Centralia Pennsylvania, which are recovering from an underground coalmine fire - Coalmine... | ecosystem: Environmental > Terrestrial > Soil > Unclassified ...
CTGCTCGGCGGCATGTTCATCCTTGTCGACTACTTCCTCACCGCCGCGCTCAGCGCCGTCTCGGGCATCGGCTACCTGTCCTTCGTCTTCCCGGCCCTGGCCAATAACCTCACCATCGGATTGGTGGCGATCACCGCGCTGCTGCTCCTGGGACTGCTGAACTGGGTCGGCATCAAGGAGAGCGCCGGGGTTAGCGCCACCTTCGCCACCATCGCCTTCCTCAGCCAGGTCGCGGTGATCGCCGGCGTCCTGCTCCATCTAGGAGTCGGCGATGTCTTTGGGCAGATTCCCAGGGTCATGTCCGGGCCGCGACTGGGGCTCTATACGCTGCTGACCGGTTACGCGGGCGCCTTCCTGGCCTTCTCCGGCCTGGAGAGCATTTCTCAACTCTCGCCGGTGATGGCCGAGCCGCGCACGCGCGTCGCACGCCTGGCCATGGGCGCCGTGGTGGCCACCATCGGCCTGACCAGCCCGCTGCTGACCCTGATGACGACGACGCTGCTCGACGCCCACACCATCGCGGCCAACGCCAGCTCCAACGCGCTGCTCTCGCTCCTCTCCGATGCCATAACAGGGCGCTGGTTGGGACTGGAAGTGGCGATCAGCGGCTCGATCCTGCTGCTCTTCGCCTGCAACACGGCGCTCATCGGCAGCTACCACGTTTTCCTCGCGCTCTCGCGCATGCGCTTCTTCCCTGAAATCCTGGAGCGGCGCAACCGCCTGCGCGGCACGCCCCACTTCGCCATCCTGTTGGCGGTGGGGATGCCGGTGCTCATCCTGATCCCCGCCTCGCTCTCTCCGGACACGCAGACCATCCTGGGCGACCTGTATGCCTTCGGGTTGCTTGGGGCCTTCAGCGTGACCTGCCTCAGCCTGGACGTGGTGCGCTGGCGCGAACGTCACGACCACGTGCAGACGGCGCGCTCGTGGCCGCTGACGATTCTCTTCACCATCGGCGTGCTGACCACGGTGCTGGTGGTGGCGGCGTGGAGCGTCAACCTCGTGAACAAGCCGCACGCTACTGTATTTGGTGGCACCGTCACGGCCATCGGCCTGGCGATCGCGGCCGTCAATTACGTGCGCCTGAGCCGCCAGGGCCTGGCCGTGGCCTTCCCTCGCGCGGTGCGTGCCGCTCTACCGGAGTCCGTCATGGTGATGGTGCCGGCCACATCCGACCTCAACGAGCTCGCGCAGCTCGTGGAGTTGGCGCAATCCGCCGCGGACGGGAAGCCGGTCGTCTTCGTGTATCGCGGGGCGAAGGGGATAGCGCCGCACGATCCGCGCCTGTTCGAAGTGGCCGACCCCTACCTGTACGATCGAGCGGCGCAGGATACGTTGGGCCGCGTCGAGCGCCAGGCGCGCCGGCTCAAACTGGACCGCCGCTACGTCTATGTGCCGGCGAACGGCGAGGTGGACGCCGTGACGCGCCTGTGGCAGACGGTGCGGCCGCGCGACACGCTGGTGACGGCCGGCGACGAGGAGGCGCTGTGCGAGCTGGCCGCCGACCGGGTACGCCGCACGGCCGGCAAGGGCGTGCCCGTCCTCCACTACCTCAAGCACTGGTGAAGGCGCCCCCGCGTTGACAAGCCGTGCCCGCCGCCGTACACTGCGGGTGACGGTGCGAGATTCGCGACCGTCGGTCTCCTCGTTAGGTGAGGTGGCCTCGCGCACACAGGCTGCTGACGGGAAAGGTCGAGAGACCCCAACACGTCAGACCAGGTCTTCCCGGCCTAAGGGTTGACTCAAAGTGGCTGAACACCCCGGGTGTTCTACGGCGCGTGGTGCCAAAGCTCAACGTGGGGGAGGCAGAAGCGGTCCAGACGCCACTATCCACGGCTGATGGCCCATGCATGCACCATCCCCACGGCGAGCGCGGCGCTGTCTTGCGCAGAACGGCGTGGTGAGTAAGGAGGTTTGCCGTCTATGGACGGTGCTGGCAGTCCCTGTCATCGCTTGTTATGTTTATTGGCCTCGTCCGCGCGCTTGCCCGGCAGTGACCTACATCTTTGACGGTCGTCGTCTAGAAGTGTGACACCCGGCCCCTCGGCGCGTGAGCCGAGGGGTTTCTTGTGGGCCACAGGCCCACGACGGAGGTGTGTCATGTCTGTGCATCGGCGATCTCTCGCGGCCCCCACGTTCATTGTCCGCACGCGCGGCTGCTGCTGCGCCGTCCATCCTCTCGCCCGTGTGACCTGAGGGAGGACGGCTGCCATGCTGGAGCAAACCTTCCCATCGCGCGAGGCGCTGCGCCGCCTCCCGGCCGGTCTGGCGGACGTCGCGGTCATCCTGGGCACCCTCGCCCTGCTCTACCTACTGGCCAGGGTGGGCGCCGGGACCATCGTGCGCTTCGCCCCGCCGCGCATCGTGCCGGGCGTGAGCCTCGATCCCGCCAACCTACCCTACTACGCCGCCCGTTCCACCCTGCGCATGTTCGTGGCGCTCGGCTGCTCGCTCCTCTTCACGCTCGTCTATGGCTACGCCGCCGCGCACAGCCGCAAGGCCGAACGGGTGTTCATCCCGCTGCTCGACATCCTACAATCCGTCCCGGTGCTGGGCTTCCTCTCCGTCACCGTGACCGGATTCGTGGCCCTCTTCCCGGGCAGCCTGCTCGGACTGGAGGCCGCCTCCATCTTCGCCATCTTCACCAGCCAGGCCTGGAACATGACCTTCGCTTTCTACCAGTCGCTGCGCACCCTACCGCGCGAGCTGGACGAGGCCGCGACGCTCTACCGGCTGCCGCGCTGGCAGCGCTTCACCCGGCTGGAGGTCCCCGCCGCGGTGATCCCGTTGGTCTGGAATGGCATGATGAGCTTCGGCGGCGGCTGGTTCTTCCTGGCCGCCAGCGAGGCCATCAGCGTGCTCAACCAGTCGTACACGCTGCCGGGCATCGGCTCCTACGTCGCCACGGCGGTGGCCAGGCAGGACCTGGGCGCGCTGGGGCCGGCGCTCGTGACCATGGCCGTGACGATTGTGCTGATCGACCAATTCTTCTGGCGGCCGGTGGTAGCCTGGGCCGACAAGTTCCGCCTGGAGCAGAGCGCCGCGGCCGAGGCACCGCGCTCCTGGCTGCTGACCCTGCTGCGCACGGCGCGCCTGCCCCGGCTGGTCGGCCGGGCCTGGACGCCGGTCGGCGAGGCCATCGACGGCGCGCTCTCGCGCCTGGGGCCCGTGCGCGAGGCCCGCGCGGCGGAGAAACGCGACGATTGGGGCGACCGCATCTACAACGCGGTGCTGGTCGTGGTGATCGTCGTGTTGCTGGCCCTGGGTGTCCTGTACATCGTTCGCCAGGTCGGCCTGGGCGAAGTGGGGCACGCCGCGTTGCTCGGGCTGGCCACCTTCGGGCGCGTGTTGGTGTTGCTCGTCTTCTCCACGCTGGTCTGGGTGCCCATCGGCGTGGCCATCGGCTTTCACCCGCGCCTGGCCCGTCTGGCCCAGCCGGTGGTGCAGCTCCTGGCCTCCTTCCCGGCCAACTTCCTCTTCCCCTTCGCCACCATCGCCTTCATCCGGCTCGGCCTCAGCCTGAATTGGGGCGGCATCTTGCTGATGGCGCTCGGCGCGCAGTGGTACATCCTGTTCAACACCATCGCCGGCGCGCAGGGCATCCCCAACGACCTGCGTGAGATGGCCGACGACCTGGGCCTGCGCGGCTGGCTGCGCTGGCGCGCGCTGATCATCCCCGGCATCTTCCCGGCCTGGGTCACCGGCGGGATCACCGCGGCCGGCGGCGCCTGGAACGCCAGCATCATCTCGGAGGTGGTCTCCTGGGGCCACACCACCCTGACCGCGACCGGGCTGGGCGCCTATATCGCCCAGGCCACCGGGACGGGTGACTGGCCGCGCATCACCCTGGGCGTGGGCATGATGAGCCTCTACGTCGTGGGGCTCAACCGTCTGTTCTGGCGGCGGCTCTACGCCCTGGCCGAGACCCGCTGCCGGCTCAACTGAGACGACACGCACCGTTCATGAAGGGAGTGGAGCGATGACAACACGGACAACCCAGACCCCGGCGCCGGTCGATGACGCGCTGATCAGCGCGACCCACGTCGGCAAGACCTTCCCCCTGCCCGAGGGCCATGGCGTTTTCACCGTGCTCGAGGACATCAGCGTGGCGGTGCACCCCGGCGAGGTCGTCGCCCTGCTGGGTCGCAGCGGTAGCGGTAAGAGCACCCTGCTGCGCATCCTGGCCGGCCTGATCCCGGCCTCCAGCGGCGAGGTGCGCAGCGGCGGACGTCCCCTGCGCGGCCCCAACCCCGACGTGGCCATGGTCTTCCAGAGCTTTGCCCTGCTGCCCTGGCTGACCGTGCAGGACAACGTCGAGGTGGGCCTCAAGGCGCGCGGGGTGGGCGGCGCCGAGCGGCGCGAGCGGGCACTGCGTGCCATCGACCTGGTCGGGCTCGACGGCTTCGAGAGCGCCTATCCCCGCGAGCTTTCCGGCGGCATGCGTCAGCGTGTCGGCTTCGCCCGCGCCTTCGTGGTCCAGCCCCAGGTGCTATTCATGGACGAGCCTTTCTCCGCGCTCGACGTGCTCACGGCGGAGAACCTGCGCGGCGAGATCGCCGACATGTGGGAGGCGGGGCGCTTCCCGGCCCGCAGCATCCTGATCGTGACGCACAATATCGAGGAGGCGGTCACCCTGGCCGACCGCGTGGTCATCCTGGGCGCCAATCCCGGCCACGTGCGCGGGGAGGTGGTGATCGACCTGCCCCATCCGCGCGACCGCAAAGCGCCGCGCTTCAAGGCGCTGGTGGATCATATCTATACGGTGATGACCAACCCCGAGGTGCCGGTCGGCCCGCCCGCGACCGGGCTCACGGGCGGCCTGGCGGCGCAGCAGCGCTTCCCGCCCCTGCCGCACGTGCGGGCCGGCGGCATCAGCGGGCTGCTGGAGGTGCTGGTCGACCGCGGCGGTAGAGACGACATCGCCGCTCTCAGTGAGAGCCTGCATCTCGACGTGGACGATCTGCTACCGATCCTGGACGCGGCGGCCCTGCTGGAGTTCGTCCAGATCAGCCAGGGCGACGTGATCGTGACGGAGAGCGGGCGCGCCTTCGCCGGGGCGGATATCCTGCAGAGCAAGGATCTATTCCGGCGGCAGGTGCTCGCCCACGTGCCGTTGGTGGCCACGATCTATCAGACGCTGCAGCAGAAGGAGGACGGCACCATGCGCGACACCTTCTTCCTCGACATCCTGGACGAGTACTATCCCGACATCGAAGCCCGGCAGCAGTTCGACACGGCGGTGGACTGGGGGCGCTACGCCGAGTTGTTCGAGTATGACGCCGACGACGGCCGGCTGCGCCTGCCCGAGGCCGGCCCGCCCGTGTGACAGCGGTCGACGCTCAGGGCTGTGGCTAGGGATGGTCGGGCAGGCCCTGGGCGTGGTACTCCGCCTCGCTGAACAAGATGGCAGGTGTGGGTCGTGCAACGCGTAGAATAAGGTAAGGATGACGATCCAGGAGAAAGCGCTCTATCACCAGATCCATCCGCTCAAGCTGGCCACCGATTGGGGGACTGGCGCCATCGCCTTCTACCTGCTGTGGCGGCGCCGGCTCTGGCCGGCCCTCCTGGTGATGTTCGTGCCGGCCATCGTGGTCTCCGGTGCGCTCATTCGCTGGGCCGATCTGGAGCCGTACAGGCGGTCGGCGTTTGGCCGTTACGTCGCGCGATCCATGACGCCGGCGATGCAGGGCGTGCGCTTCGCCGGCAACGGCATCATGATGCTGGGCGCATGGTACCGCCGTCCCGCATGGCTGGTAGGCGGCCTGCTGGTCATCCTCTTCGGCTGGCTGCGGGGCGTCCTCGTCAGGGCCGGATAGCCCGGAGATGGGGGCGCCCCGTCAGTCATCGAGCCGGAAGCGGTAGCCGACGCCGGGCTCGGTCACGATATAGCGCGGGCGGGACGGATCCAGCTCGATCTTGCGCCGCAGTTGGCCGACGAAGACGCGCAACAATTGGCTCTCCTGCTCGTACTCGGGACCCCAGACCGTGCGCAACAGATACCCGTGCGTTAGCACCCGCCCGGCGTGCCCGGCCAGCGTCTTGAGCAGGTCGAACTCCGTGGGCGTCAGGCGCAGCTCTTCCCCCGCGCGGGTCACCTGGCGCCGGTCGAAGTCGATGCGCAGGTCACCGGACTCGACCGTGGCGCTCAGGCCACGCGCGCCGGCAGCACGCCGCAGCGCCGCCCGAACGCGGGCCAGTAGCTCGTTGACGCCGAACGGCTTGGTGAGGTAGTCGTCGGCGCCCAGGTCGAGGGCGGCGACCTTATCGCGCTCGTCGCCGCGTGCCGAGAGCACCAGGATAGGCAGCGTCGACCGCCGGCGCAGGCTCTCGCAGACCTGCAGGCCGGAGATGCCCGGCAGCACCAGGTCGAGCACCACCAGATCGGGCAGGCGCCCTTCGGCGATATCGAGCGCTTCCTCGCCGCTGGCGGCCGTCTGTACGTCGTAGCCGTGCGCGGCCAGGGTGGTGCGCAACGACCGCAAGATATGCGGCTCGTCGTCGACCACCAGGATGCGTGCGCCGTGCGTCATGGCGCTACCCCAATCTGGGGCCTTGCCGAGACGCCGATCTCCCGCGGCGCGGGCAGGAAGAAACTGATGCTCGCCCCGGGGCCCGCGACGGCGTCGACGCGAATCCAGCCGCCGTGCGCCTCGACGATGCCCCGGCAGATAGCCAACCCAAGCCCGCTACCGGAGTGGGTGCGCTCCGTAGCCGCCCCTCGATAGAAAGGCTCGAAGACGCGATCGCGCTCCTCCGGCGGTATACCCGGGCCACGGTCGCGGACAGAGACGAGCACACCATCCGCCTGGGCACGCGCGCTCACCGTGATCGGCGTGTGCGGTGGCGCATAGTGCGCCGCGTTCTCGATCATATTGCTCAGGACCTGATCTATGCGCACGAAGTCGCACAGTATGAGTGGCAGATCGTTCGCCAGATCGACCTCGATGCTGCAATCGACCAGGCGCTGAGACAGGCGATCCACCACCGAGGCCACGATTTCCGCGAGGTCGACCCATTCCTTGCGCGGGTTTAAGGCGCCTCCCTGGATGCGCGACAGGTCGAGCAAATTGGCCACCAACAGGCTCAGGCGATCGGTCTCCTGGTCGATTGACCCCAGGAGCTCGCCCCGCTCCTGAGGCCGTAAGTCGGCCGCGGGATCCAGCAACGCGGTCACGCCGGTCTTGATCGCCGCCAGGGGGCTGCGCAGGTCGTGCGACACCGAGGAGAGCAGGGCGGTCTTGAGCCGGTCGGTTTCCTCGAGGGTGGCGGCCCGCCGGGCCCGTTCGGCCAGGTGAGCCTTGTCGATGGCCAGGGCTGCCTGGTGGGCAAACGTGGTGAGGAGCCGCTGTTCCTCCGGCTCGAAGGCGTCTGTCCCGCGAGAGCGCGCCACGCGCATCACGCCGACGGACTGGCTCGCCACGACCAACGGCAGATAGAGCGCTACCCAGGGCGAGCGGTGCGGACGGCGCACGAGCGGAACGACTCCGGCCTGCCAGTCTCGGCCCCGCAGGTGTGGCTCGTGCACGGCCGCGGGACGTCCGTCCTGGAAAACCTGCTGTACAACGGCCTGGGCGGCCCGCCCCTCCGCATCGTCCCACGGCCCAACGCCGGCCACCACCCGCAACCGGCCGTCCTCGGCGGGAAGTGCAATGTGGCAGGCATCGAGGCCAAAGGTGACGGCGGCGCGACGGACGAGATCGGGCAGAATCACGCTCAACCCGTCGCCCGCGATGAGGGCGGTGCTGAGATCGTATAACACGGCTGTCGCCCGCTCGCGGCGGCGGGACTCCTCGGCCCGCGTGCGCAGCCCGGCCGCCAGGCGGCCGGTCAGCGCCGCGATCACCAGGAAGAAGAGTAGAGTCAGCCAGTCGCGCGGATTGTGGACGGCCAGAGTCCCATACGGCGGGATGAAGAGCAGGTCGAGCGCGACGACGCCCAGCAGCGATGCCGACAGGGCCGGCCACAGCCCCCACACCGTGGCCACCAACACCACGACGGTCAGGTAGATCAGCGACACGTTGAGAATGCCGATGTTCTGGCGCATGGCCTCGGCCAGCAGGCTGGCCAGCACCACGGCACCCGCACTGCCGGCAAAGCCGATCCACCGCGTGTGTATGACAGGCCGAGACATAACGGTCAGCGCCAGCCTCGCCGGCAGCTCAGCGAGAAGTGCCCCACAGCGTGTCGATGGTCTCGCGGTAGTCGCGCACGATGCGCTCATAGCGCCGGGCGTTGGTGATGGCCAGCGCCCCCAGGTCCGCCAGGGCCTGCACAAACTCCTGCTCCAGCTCGCTGAAGTCGTGCTGTTGCGCCGTGTAGGCACGCATCACGCCGATGGCCTCGCCGTGCGCGCGCAGCGGCACCGAGAGCACCGAGACGATCCCCTCCTCCTGCGCTGCACGCGGATACTGGAAGAGCGAGTCGCGCGCGATGTCGGGCACAATCACCACCCGCCCCTGCAACGTGGCCGCGTCCAGCGCGCTCTGCGCCCGCACCACCGGCCCCTTGGCTAGATAGCCCGCGCTCAGCCCGCACGAGGCGCGCAGGGTCAGCGTCTGGCCGTCCTCGTTGAGCAACCGGATAGCGCAGGCTTTGACGTCCATGACGCGCACCGTGCTGTCGACGAGCCGCTGCAGCACCTCCTCCAGCCGCAGGCTCGAGGTCACGGCCTGCGCCGCGTCAAACAGGGCACGAAAGAAGCGATACGCATCATCGCCGTTCTGAGTCATTGTCACACCTCCAGGTCATCACGGTCGGGCAGGGCTTGTGGCGCACCGGACGAGCAGCGGGCCACTCGTCTGCTGCGCGTTGCACATGGCGTACGATGCGACGCGCGCGGGACGTCCTGAATCCAGTGTACCGCACGGCGTGGCACGCCTCGTGCGCCTGAAAGCCAAGCGGGGCAGGCTCGCGCCAGCCCTGCCGCACCGTGCACTGTGCTATGCTGGGAAAGAATTGGCGGAGAAGGGCTTGCGGAGGATAGCGGGCCAATGGCAGGTCCCAAGACCAGATCACAAGACGGCATCATGCGCGGCACTGCGCCGGGAAATCTGCGCTCGGTGCGGCACATGCGGCGCCAGATGCGTCTGCGTCGCACCCTGGGAGTCCCGGCATTATTCAGCTCGGGATACGGCAACGTCGGTTCGTCCATCTATTATGCCCTGGGCGTCACGGCCGTCTGGGCCCTGGGCGCCACACCGCTGGCGCTCAGCCTGGCCGGCATCTTCTTCATATTGACAGTCTTCACCTATACCGAGGCCACCGTCGCCGTCCCCGAGGCCGGCGGCGCCTCCAACTTCGCCCGGCAGGGCTTCAACGAGCTGGCCTCGTTCATCACGGGTTGGGGCACCTTGCTCGCGTACACCGTCACCATCTCCATCTCATCCTTCTCCGCGGTCAACTACCTCGCGGTATTCTTCCCCATCTTCGGCAATCCGGGGGCCGATGTGGTCGGCGCCGTGGTGGTCATTCTGGCCTTGATGTGCCTGAACCTGATCGGCGTGGAAGAGGCGGCTACCCTGAGCGTGGTCTTCGCCGTGCTCGACCTGATGACCGAGATCGTACTGGTGCTGGTGGGCGGCTATTTCCTGGTGCTGTTCGGCGACCCTGCGCACCCCTTCTTCCTGCATCAGATTCACTGGGGCACGGCGCCTTCGGCGATGAATTTCGTGCACGGCGCGGCCATCGCCATGGTGGCCTACACGGGCATCGAAACCATCTCCAACCTCTCGGAAGAGGCCAAAGAGCCTGAGAAGACGGTGCCGCGCTCGTATTATTCGCTGATCTTCGCCGTGCTGATCCTGTTCATCGGCATCTCTATCGTGGCCATGTCGGCCCTGCCGGTATTCCTCGACCACGGCCACTACACCACGCTGCTGGCCACCAAGTATGTCGCCGATCCGGTGGCCGGCATCGCCGCCCAACTGCCCCACCCGGCCAGCGACATCCTGAAGCCCATGGTAGCCATACTGGCCGCGACCATCCTCTTGATCGCCGCCAATGCCGGGGTGCTCGGCGCGTCCCGCCTGTCGTTCTCCATGGGCACCTACCAGCAGGTGCCGACGATCCTGAACAAGGTGCATCCGCGCTTCAAAACGCCGATCGTGGCCATTATCTTCTTCTCCATGGTCGCCGTTCTGCTGGTGCTCCCCGGCGACATCAATCAGTTGACCGCCGTGTACGTCTTCGGCTCGACCCTCGGCTTCACCATGGCTCACGCCTCGCTCATCGGCATGCGCCTGCGCGGGGCAAAGCACTCCTGGCGGGCGCCGCTCAACCTGCCGATCGGCGAGGGGCGCAGCCTTCCCCTAACCGCCGTCGTAGGCGGCGTCGGCACCCTTGGCGTCTGGATACTGGTTGGGCTCGGCGACACCTTCGGGCGCTACGTGGGGCTCGGCTGGATGCTCTTCGGTACCGCGCTGTATCTCGGCTACCGGCACAGGCAGAAGCTACCCGTCCTGCATAGCGTTGAACGTAAGTTTGAGGAGCGCTAGCGGCATGAATGAGCGCGGTGACAATCGTGAAGCGCCGGTCTTACTCGTCGCCTATGACGGTAGCCCCATGAGCGAGGCGCAGTTGCACCTGGCGTGCCGTTCGGCCAATGATATCGGCGGCATCGTCCGCCTCCTGTACGTCATCGAAGTCAGCCACTACATCCCGCTCGACGCTCCACTGACGGAGCAACAGCAGCGCGAGGCCGACGAGATCATGGACCGCGGCGAAGAGATCGTTCGGGGATATGGCGTCCGCTTTCAGTCGGAGATCGACGTGACCCGCTCCGGATCGGTCGGCGAAGCGATCATCGCCGATGCGCGGGAGTCCGGGGCCCAGGTCATCTTCATCGGCCTGCGCGACCGCAACCGCCGGGGGACCAACCTTGTGTTAAGTGCCACCCTGCGCCACATCCTGCAACATACGCAGTGTCCCGTTCAGATCGGCTATCTGCCGACCAGGACTAGCTGATGCCCGGCGCGGTCCGCCCCTGCATGCCGGAATCTCCCTGCGCCTTGCCGCCTTCGCCGTATTGCTGTTTGAGCTCCTCTTTGCTCAGGTTGAGGTAGATGCCGCTGGCGCCGCGGTCGGTGATGGCGGAGATCGGAAACGTGGTGTCCTCGGCGAAAAACCACCCCGCGCGGACCACCAGAGCGCCGGCCGCCTCGTCGTACGCCGCCACGTTGCCGATCGTCTCACCGTGGACGTCGCAGACGGGCACCCCTTCCGTGATCCGCCCATCCGGCATGTTCGACGCCGGGGCGCGACTGACGACGGTGCCCTCTGTCTCGGCATCATCGGGCATCGTCGCGGTGTCATCCGTCACGCCGGGCGCGGAGACCTGGTCCTCGGCCGCGATGCCGGCTCTCAGCCCTGGATCCTGTTGCATGATCGTACAGCTCCTTTCGGCCTTGTCGTTGTAGGCCCGCTGAACGAGAAGTGCAGAAACCGTACCATGATCAGTGTTCCAGATTAGCGCTTCCGGCCGTCCGGCCGCGGGTCGGCGATGACGTGGACGTCGACACCGCGCAGCTTGCGCAGGATGTCGCTTGACACCGAGCCGTGCAGGAACTCTTCCCAGCGACTGTGCGTCGGGTGGCCGATCACGATGTGCGTGACGTTGTGCGTTTGGGCGTAGGCGATCAGCTCCTCGGACACCTTGCCCCGCAGCCGCACCACCTCCGCCCCCAGTTCGTCGGCCAACTGCAGGGCCGAGCGCAGCCGGCGCTCGTCCTCCACCGTCCGGGCCTGGCGCACCCCCTGGTCCGGCTCCACGTGCACCACTACCAGCTCGCCTTTGAAGGCTGCCGCCATGCGCCAGCCACGCCGGATCAGCGTCTTGCCACCGGGCCGGTGGTCCACCGCCACCATGATGCGCTCGCTGGCCCCCGGCGCCCCCACCGCGATCTCCCCGGCCTGCATGTACTGGCTGAGGTCGTCCTCAACCTCCTTGGCCGTCGCACGTAGTGCCAGGTCGCGCAACGCGGTCAGGTTGGCCGGCGTGAAGAAGTTGTCCAGCGCCCGTCGGGCCTGCTCGGGCGGGTAGATGTTGCCGTGCTTCATGCGCTGGATCAGGGCGCGCGGCGACATGTCGATCAGCTCGACTTCGTCGGCTTGATCCACCACCCAGTCCGGGATGGTCTCGCGCACCGCCACGCCCGTGAGCTGCTGCACGGTGTCGTTGAGGCTCTCGATGTGCTGGATGTTGAGCGTGGAGATGACGTTGATGCCTGCCTCCAGCAGCTCCAGCACATCCTCATAGCGCTTCTCGTTCCTGGAGCCCGGTACGTTGGTGTGCGCCAGCTCGTCCACCAGGGCCACCTCGGGATGGCGCCGCAGCACGGCGTCCACATCCATCTCCTTGAGGAGCGCGCCCTTGTACTCGATCTCGCGCGGCGGGACGACCTCCAGGTCGCGGATCTGTTCGGCGGTATGCACGCGGCCATGCGTCTCGACCCAGCCGATCACCACGTCGGTGCCGCGATCCTCGCGGCGGTGGGCCTCCTCCAGCATGGTGTAGGTCTTGCCCACGCCAGCGGCAGCGCCCAGGTAGATGCGCAGCCGCCCGCGGGCGGGCTTCTCCTCCGCCTTGATTTTGGCCAGCAGCGCGTCGGGGTCCGGCCGGCCCGGCTCTCGCACCATCTCCTCACCGCTACTTCTTGAGCTTGTCCAGGGCCAGGTTGAGCTCCAGCACGTTCACGCGCGGCTCGCCCAGCACGCCCAGGTCCCGCCCGCTCGTGTATTTCTGGACCAGCGCTCGCACCGTGTCCTGGCTCAGCCCGCGCGCCTTCGCCACCCGCGGCACCTGCAAGGCGGCATAGGCCGGGCTGATATTCGGGTCCAGCCCGCTGGCCGAGGTCGAGACGGCATCGGCCGGCAGCACGTAATTCGGCGGCAGCCCGTCCTCCTTGCGGATCTGATCGGCGATGGCGATAGTGTTGGAGAACAACTTGGTGTTGGTCGGCCCGAGCTGCGAGCCGGCCGAGGCGTCGGCGGCGTAGCCGTTGGGGCTGGTCGCCGAGACCGCCGCCGAGGGACGCCCGTGGAAATACCGCGGCTTGGTGAAGAGCTGCCCGATGAGCTCCGAGCCGACGACCTGGCCCTTGGAATTGGTGATCAGCGAGCCGTTGGCCTGGTGGTTGGACAGCACCTGGGCCAGCCCGGTCATGGCGAAGGGGTAGATCACGCCGAACCCTATGGTCAGCACGACCGTCATCAGGGTCGCAGTGATGAGCATGCGGCGCATAGTCGATAGCCTTTCTTTAATGTGTCAGATTCAGCGCGGTCAGGATCAGGTCGCAGATCTTGATGCCGGGGAAAGGGATGATCACCCCGCCCAGGCCGTAGATCAACAGGTTGCGCCGCAACACCGCCGCCGCGCCCAGGGGACGATACGTGACGCCGCGCAGCGCCAGCGGGATCAGCGCCACGATGATCACCGCGTTGAAGATCACCGCCGAGAGCACCGCCGAGTGCGGCGTGGTCAGGCGCATGATGTTGAGCGCGTCGAGCTGGGGGAACTGCTTAGCGAACATGGCCGGGATGATGGCGAAGTACTTGGCCACGTCGTTGGCGATGCTGAAGGTGGTCAGCGCGCCGCGCGTGATCAGCAGTTGCTTGCCGATGGCCACGATCTCGATCAGTTTGGTGGGGTCGCTATCCAGGTCCACCATGTTGCCCGCCTCCTTGGCCGCCTGGGTGCCCGAGTTCATGGCCACCCCCACGTCGGCCTGGGCCAGGGCCGGGGCGTCGTTGGTGCCGTCGCCGGTCATCGCAACCAGCTTGCCCTCGGCCTGCTCCTTGCGGATCAGCCCGATCTTGTCCTCGGGCTTGCTCTCGGCCACGAAGTCGTCCACCCCCGCCTCTTTCGCGATGGTGGCGGCGGTCAGGCGGTTGTCGCCGGTGACCATCACCGTGCGGATGCCCATGCGCCGCAGCTCGTCGAAGCGCTCGCGCATGCCCGGCTTGACGGTGTCCTTGAGGTAGATCACGCCCAGGGCCTCGCCGTTGTGGGCCACCGCCAGCGGTGTCCCGCCCTCCCCGGCGATGCGCTTGGCCACCTCCTGCAACTGTGCCGGCGCGTCGGGCGCGATCTTGAGGACGGCATCGACGGCGCCCTTCATGATCTGGTCGCCGTCCAGGCGCACGCCGCTCATGCGCGTCTCGGCGGTGAAGGGCACCAGCTCGGCCTTCTCCAGGAAGCTCGGATCGACGCGCACCCCCTTCTGCTCGGCCAGGGCCACGATGCTCTTGCCCTCGGGCGTCTCGTCGGCCAGGCTGGAGCGCAGCGCCGCCTCCACCAGCTCCGCTTCGCCATGGTTGCCCACCGGGATGAACTCGGCGGCCAGGCGGTTGCCGAAGGTGATGGTGCCGGTCTTGTCCAGCAGCAGCGTATCCACGTCCCCCGCGGCCTCCACGGCGCGGCCGCTCATGGCCAGCACGTTGAACTGCACCAGGCGGTCCATACCCGCGATGCCGATGGCCGAGAGCAGGCCTCCGATGGTGGTGGGGATCAGGCAGACCAGCAGCGCCACCAGCGTGGTCACCGCCACCGGGCTGCCCGAGTAGATGGCGAAGGGCTGCAACGTGTAGACCGCCAGCAGGAAGATGATGGTCAGCGAGGCCAGCAGGATGTTGAGCGCGATCTCGTTGGGCGTCTTCTGGCGGCTGGCTCCCTCCACCAGGGCAATCATGCGGTCGATGAAGGTCTCGCCCGGGTTGGCGGTGATGCGGATCTTGAGCTGGTCGCTGACGATGGTGGTGCCGCCGGTGACCGAGGAGCGGATGTCGGTGCCCGGCTCCTTGATCACCGGGGCGCTCTCGCCGGTGATGGCGGCCTCGTTGACCGTGGCCACGCCTTCGATCACCTCGCCGTCGCCGGGGATCAGGTCGCCGGCCTCCACCAGCACCAGGTCGCCGCGGCGCAGCTCGGTGGCCGAGACGACCTGCGTCTGCCCGTTGGGCAGCAACTTCTTGGCCTGGGCGTCGGTGCGGGTGCGGCGCAGGGTATCGGCCTGGGCCTTGCCGCGGCCCTCGGCCATGGCCTCGGCGAAGTTGGCGAAGAGCACGGTGAACCACAGCCAGACGGAGACCGCCGCCGTGAAGAAGCGGTCGCCGGCCATGCTGGCGTCCACCAGGCTGCGCACGAACTCGGCGGTCGTGACGACGGCGCCGACGCCGACCACGAACATGACCGGGTTGCGTAATTGCGCGCGCGGGTCGAGCTTGCGGACGCTCTCGGCCACGGCGCGGCGGGCGATGACCGGGTCCCAGATGGAGATGGCGCGGCTCTGCCGCCGCCCTTCTCCGAGGTGCGGCCGGGGCGGCGTGGGCTGCTGCTGCGCCGGCGTGGTGGTCATAGTCATGAGCTGGCTCCTCCCTAGAAGGTCTTGTGGGCGTTGAGCAGCAGCTGCTCGAGGATCGCACCCAGCGAGTAGGCCGGGAAGTAGGTCAGCGCGGCCACGATGATGATCACGAAGACCAGCAAGATGCTGAAGGTGGCGCCGGTGGTGGGGAAGGTGCCCAGGCTCTCCGGCACCGTGCGCTTGCGTGCCATGGAGCCGGCGATGGCGATCAGCGGCGTGTAGAACAGGAAGCGCCCGATCAGCATGGCGAACCCGCCGGTGATGTTGTACCAGTTGGTGTTGCTACCCAGGCCGCCGAAGGCCGAGCCGTTGTTGCCGTTCATCGACGTGTAGGCGTAGAGCACCTCGCTCAGCCCGTGCGGCCCCGGGTTGAAGATCGAGCTCAAGCCCCAACTGCCCATCATCGCCACCCCCGTGAAGAGCAGGATGTTGGCCGGCGAGATCAGCAGCGCCAGGCTGGCCATCTTGACCTCGAAGCCCTCGATCTTCTTGCCCAGATACTCGGGCGTGCGCCCCACCATCAGCCCGGCGATGAACACGGCGATGATGCAGTACATCAGCATGCCGTACAGGCCCGCGCCCACGCCGCCGAAGATCACCTCGCCGATGCCGATGTTGGCCAGCGGCACCAGCCCGCCGATGGGAGTGTAGCTCTCATGCCACGAGTTGATGCAGCCGCAGGAGGCGTCGGTGGTTTCCGTGGCGTAGATGGCAGAGTCGGCGATGCCGAAGCGCACCTCCTTGCCCTCCATGTTGCCGCCCGGCTGCGTGGCGCTGGCCGCGGTGGCCACGTGCGCGCGCGAGGCGAGAAACACATTGCCGTTCTGCTCGGTGCCCACGGCCACGAAGTAGCCCATCGAGAAGAGGATGAACATAGCCGCCCAGACGCTCCAGCCCTGGCGCGTATTGCCGACCCACTTGCCGAACATGTAGACCAACCCCGAGGCGATCAGGAAGATGGAGAGCAACTGGATGAAGTTGCTGAAGGGGGTCGGATTCTCGAAGGGGTGGGCGGAGTTGGCGTTGAGGAAGCCGCCGCCGTTGGTGCCCAGGATCTTGATCGCCTCCTGCGAGGCGATGGGCCCCTGCGCGATGAGCTGCGTCACCTTGCCGGCCCCTTCCAGACCGTGCACGGCGGTATAGGGATTGAAATTCTGCGGGACGCCCTGCCAGACGTAGAGCAGGGTGAGGACGATGCAGCAGGGCAGCAAGATGTAGAGCAGGGCGCGCACGAAATCCACCCAGAAGTTGCCGATGCCGCGCGCCGAGCGGCGGGCCAGGCCGCGCACCAGCGCCACCGCCCAGACGATACCCATGGCCGCGGAGAAGAAGTTGTGCGTGGCCAGCCCGGCCATCTGGGTCAGATAGCTCATGGTGGTCTCGCCGGGGTAGTTCTGCCAGTTGGTATTGGTGGTGAAGCTAACGGCGGTATTCCAGCCCAGGAACTCGGCCACGTTGGGGAAGCCCCGCGGGTTGAAGAAGTGGCCGTGGAACTGCTGTGTGCGCTCGATGAGGTAGGTCACCAACAGGGTCAGGATGCTGATGGCGAGCGAGGCGAACAGGTAGCCTCGCCAGCCCATCTCCTCGTTCTCGTCCACGCCGGTGAGGCGGTAGAGGCCGGCCTCGACCGGGCGCAGCACCGGATGCAGGAAGGTGCGCCCGCCGCTGAAGAGGGTGTACATGAACGAGCCGAGCGGCTTGGCGCTCAGCAGCAAGATGACGCTGTACAGCGCCCACAGGATGATCGCATGGCTGGTATATGACATGGCTAAAACACCTCGGGGCGTACCAGCGCCACGAACAAATAGATCAGCACCGCCAGCGAGACAATGGTGAGGATGATATTCTCGATCATCGGTTCCGCCCTCCCATTAAGCGGTCACATCCGATGGCAAAGGCCACGTTCGCCGCGAAGAAGACCAGGGTCATGACGACGGCAAGCACATCAAACATCGGTCATCTCCATGTGAGTTGATTGGTCTCACCCTAGCTCTCCTGGCCGGCATCGGCAGGTAGTGGTTCCTTCAGGCGGCCGGTGCTCTGCGCCACCAGCCGCAGCAGCGACTCCATCGGGAACGGCTTCTCCAGCTCGCCCACGGTCTTCAGTTCGGCGCACAGGCGCGGGTTAGGCCGCAAGGCCGACATCACAATCGCCGGCACCTGCTCGTTATGTCCCTCATTCAGCGCCCGTAGCACCTCCCAGCCGGAGCCGTCGGGCAGGTCGATGTCCAGCACGATGAGCGCCGGCCGCTCCCCTTGCAATGCGTCCAGCGCCGCGGCCACGCTGGTGGCGCCGCGGGCCGCATACCCGCGCACGGTCAGATTGCGCGTGATCGCGTGCACCAGGGTGGGATCATCTTCCACCACCAGGATCGATTCTGCCGCCATCTCTATCGCCACCTTTCCTGCCACCTCCCGCCACGCGGCGCGATCCGGCTACATCAGGCACATACTACTCACGCGTTGCGAGCGCGATAAACGCGCGGTGAGCGCAATAACCACGCTCAGCACACGCGGCATACGGCACGCACGCATCAGATGAACCACCCGACGCGCACAGGCACCGCACCCCCTTTTAGCCTCACTCTGATCGTAAGGCCGGTTGGCGTAAACAGAGCATCAACAGTTCGTCAATT
>Ga0070738_10004109_pt1 | contig 17984 bp, 9 predicted proteins | sample Coa_R2_2_FD_66446 | JGI IMG/M metagenome (GOLD analysis project Ga0070738, IMG submission 66446) | Surface soil microbial communities from Centralia Pennsylvania, which are recovering from an underground coalmine fire - Coalmine... | ecosystem: Environmental > Terrestrial > Soil > Unclassified ...
AAATCCCCATAGTCGGTGGGCATTTTCACCGTCTCGAGGCGCTCCACCAGCTTCTCGCGCGTGCGACGGAACTGGATCAGATCGGCGATAGTGCAGATTTTCAGCCGGTGTTTAACGGCGAACTTCACCAGTTCGGGCATGCGCGCCATCGAACCGTCGTCGCTCATGATCTCGCAAATGACCCCGATGGGCCGGGCGCCTGCCAACCGCACAAGGTCCACTGCCGCTTCGGTGTGGCCGGCGCGCTGGAGCACGCCGCCGGGCCGGGCGCGCAAAGGAAAGACGTGGCCGGGTTGCACGAGGTCCTCGGGGACAGCCGTGGGTTCAGCCATGATACGAATCGTTTCAGCCCGGTCCCCGGCGCTGATGCCGGTGGTAATTCCGCGAGCGGCATCCACGCTGACCTGAAAATCAGTCTTAAAGGTCTCGCGATTCTGGCGAACCATCCGTTCGATGCCCAATTGCTGCAAGCGCTCGGAGGTGGTGGGAACGCAGATCAGCCCACGGCCATGTTTCGCCATGAAATTGACGGCGGCCGGCGTGATGAATTGCGCCGCCATGATCAAATCGCCTTCGTTCTCCCGGTCGGCGTCATCGACCACGATCACCATTTTGCCCTTTTGCAGGTCAGTAACAACCGATTCTATCGAGTTGAATTTGCGGGCCATAAGGCGGGCATCACACTAACGGGACGAGTGACAAACACCACAAAAATGAGTCCGGGACGGGAACTTCAGGCGAACTCCGGTGAGACGTTGATCTTATTTTTGAGATAATACGCCGCAACGCCGACGTACTTTTCGGCCCAGCCTTTGAGCGAAGCTCGTTCCTGGGGGGTTAACGACCGGACCACTTTTCCTGGAACACCCAGCACCATTGAGCCGGGTGGAATCTGCGCGCCTTGCGGCACAAGCGCGCGCGCGCCAATAATCGATTGCGCACCTACGACCGCGCCATCCAAAATCACCGAGCCCATGCCCACCAGGACTTCGTCTTCGACGGTGCAGGCATGCGCGATGGCATTGTGGCCAACTGTAACAAAATTGCCCAGGATGCAACCGTAATCATCAGCCAGATGCAACACGGCGTTGTCCTGTATGTTGGTGTGGTGGCCGATCACGATCCGGTTAATATCGCCGCGCAGGACGGCATTGCACCACACGCTGGAATAATCCCCGAGCGTCACGTTGCCGATTACGGTGGCCCCCCGCGTGATGTACACGCCTTTGCCGAGCCGCGGCTGGGCCCGCAGGTGCGTTTCGAGTTGTCTTTCCAGTTCGCCCATTTCGGGGAGGAATATTGGCCGGATTATCCACAATGCAAGAGAGAAGAAACCACGTTTGAGTTTCGTCCGCCTTGGGCTAAGGGTACAATACCACGGATTTATGACCAAAAAGAAGCCGTATCGGCCGCCTGTCGTCCGTCAACCGCTCCCTCGATCATTCAAGGACCTTACCCCGGCCAAGCATTTCAACCCGCGCACGTTCTTCCATGAGATGGTTTGGAAAGCGCTGCTGACGCGCCGCACCGGGCAGCATCGCCGGCCGGTCTTTCCAAAACTCGAACGCGGACAGGTGGCCATAACCTGGATTGGTCATGCGTCATTCCTGGTGCAGTTCACGGATTTGAACGTTCTAATCGATCCGAACTTTGCCAACTGGCTGTTTTTGCTCAAGCGCATCAAACGCTCCGGGTTGAGGCTTCAAGACCTGCCTCCGATCGACGTTGTGTTGCTCACTCACGCGCACTTTGATCACTTCCATAAACCTACTCTGCGCCGCTTGCCGCATCCCAAAATCGGCATCATGCCTTGGGGTGTCGGAGACCTTGCGCATGACCTTGGGTTTGGACGGGTCGTGGAATTGGACTGGTGGGAACGGTTTTCACAACGGGATTGGAGCGTGACGTTGACACCCTCGAAGCACTGGGGGGCGCGCGTCCTGCGGGATTGCCATCGCGGCTACGGCGGCTTTGTCCTCGAACACCAGGGCCGGCGGATTTATCACGCGGGCGACAGCGCTTATTTCGACGGTTTCAAGGAGATCGGCAAGACCTGCCAGCCTGAGATCGCCCTGCTGCCAATCGGGGCTTACCACCCCGACTCGTTTCGACATTTGCATATGGGGCCGGACGAGGCGATCCGAGTGTTTAAAGAACTGCGCTCGCGCTGGCTGGTGCCAATGCATTACGGCAGTTTCCGGCTTTCATTTGAAGACATGGATGAACCGCCGCGCTGGTTGCTGCAACTGGCGCAGGAACAGGGGTTGACTCACCGGTTGCGCATCCTTGAGGAGGGCCTGCCGCACGTTTTTTGATTCATTGCGCCCCGTGTTGATTTTCATTATCTATTTGCCCTTTAAATCGTTCGCATGCGCGACACATTCGGTTGCGCATGGAGCTGCTCAACTCGGTATTTGATTCAAAAATGAGTGTTGTTGTCGTCACCGGATCGGCCGGCCTAATCGGCTCGGAAACCTGCAAACGTTTTCACAAGGAAGGATTCGAAATCGCCGGTATCGACAACGATATGCGCAGCGAATTCTTTGGGCCAGAGGCATCCACGATGCCCTGCCGGCGCACCCTCGAGCAGCAGCTCAAAAACTACCGCCATTTCCCGATCGATATCCGCGAGCGCGAAAGCATTGATCGCCTTTTCGCAAAATTTGGCGCCGAGATCAAAGCGGTCATTCATACCGCCGCGCAGCCCTCTCACGACTGGGCGGCCCGCGATCCTTTTACTGATTTCGGGGTCAACGCCTTCGGCACGTTGAACCTCCTGGAAGCCTGCAGGCGGCATGCGCCGGAATCAGTGTTCATTTTCACCAGCACCAACAAGGTTTACGGCGACGCGCCAAATCGGCTGCCGCTCATCCAACTGGAATCGCGTTGGGAAATCGATCCCAAGCATCCCTATCATGCAGGGATCGACGAGCAACTCTCGATTGATCAGAGCAAGCATTCGCTCTTTGGCGCCAGCAAAGTTGCCGCCGATATTCTGGTCCAGGAATACGGCCGGTACTTCGCAATGAAAACCGTCTGTTTCCGCGGCGGCTGCCTGACCGGGCCGGGCCATGCGGGGGCCGAACTCCACGGCTTCCTGGCCTATCTCATGAAATGCGTGGTCACCGGCAAGCCTTACCGGGTCTTCGGGTATAAAGGAAAGCAGGTGCGCGATAACATCCACAGTTACGACCTAGTCGAAGCATTCTGGCAGTTTTTCAAAGCTCCGAGGTCGGGCGAGGTCTATAATATGGGCGGGAGCCGGCACTCGCATTGCTCAATGCTCGAAGCCATCCGCCTGTCCGAGGAAATCAGCGGCAAGAAGCTGGAGTGGACTTATCTTGAAGACAACCGTATCGGCGACCACATCTGGTACGTGAGCGATGTCCGGAAATTCCAAGCTCACTACCCGAACTGGAAGTACAAGTACGACCTGCGCGGGTTGCTCAACGAAATCTACCAGGCATCCAGGCAGAGCGCCTGAGCCGACGTTTCTTACTTCGAGATCTTCACCAACACCACGCCGTGCCGCGGCACGGTCGCTTGGAATTGCTGCTTAAAGGAACCAAGGTCCTGTTGGCGCCAAAGATCCCGCACCTTGTGTTTGCCGTTCAGCCCCAGGTCCCTCCACAACGCTTTCACCGGCACAGGGTCTTCGCCCAGGTTAAAGAGGCCGACCGCTTTGGATCCATCTTCGAGGTCCCGGGCCCAAATTTCGGTTGTGCCGTCTTTTGAAATGCGGCCGGCCGGGCGGCCCAGCGGGTCCTGGTTAACGTCCAGCACTTCATCATTCGTCAGCAGGTTAAGCGTGAAATCATCCAGGCGCGTCATGTCGCACCCGATGAGCAAAGGCGCCGATAAAAGGCACCACAGGCTGATGTGGGTGTACTGCTCGTTGGGCGTGAGCCGGCTCGGGCGCACTTTGGCGCTCCATCCGACGTAACCCACCACCAGCATGTCCGGATCATTCCAGTGTCCCGGCCCGGCGAACCGCTCGTGGCCTGCTTGAGAAAAACCGATGCCGGACATGCTCGACCAGGTGTCGCTGATATCCCCGGTAGTGCGCCAGCAGTTGCCGCCCACCTCTGCCCCCCACTCCCACACGTTGCCCATCCCGTACTGGCAAAGGCTGAAAACAATGTCGCGCGGCACCCGGTTCAACGCCTCGCGCATAACCTGATATGGCTTCATCAAACCGGCATGGTCCGGGTTTGGCACCAGTTGTCCGTAACTGCACCAGTCATATTTCAGGTAATCAAAACCCCAATCCGCGTACTGGGTCGCGTCCAACTGCTCGTGCTTGTAACTGCCTTCATGCCCGGCGCAGGTTTTCGGACCTGGCGACGAGTAAAGTCCGATCTTTAGACCCTTGGCGTGGACATAGTCCGTGAGGGCTTTCATGTCTGGAAACTTTTGATTCGAAAGGATGCGGCCCTCGCTGTCCCGGCCGGCTTCCCAGCAGTCGTCGATGTTGATATAGGTCCACCCGTGATCGATCAGACCACTGCTTACCATTGCGTCGGCCGCCGAGCGAACGTTGGCCTCGGTCACGTCGCACCCGAAACAATTCCAGCTGTTCCAGCCGAGGGGGGGCGTGAGAGCAATGGTGTTGCCACAAACGATACGAAGCGGCCGCTCAGACTTGCCTTTGGCATTTTTGACGCTGAGCTTCACGACATAGCTTCCGGGGGAGTTCAGCGAGCCAGTGATCCGGCCGGTCTCCGGATCCAGCGATAGTCCAGGGGGCAGTTTTGAAACGCTGTAACTCAACGGGCGCTCGCCGGTGGCCGGAATCGTAAACAGGACTGGGGATCCCGCCCGGACGCCGAGGATTTTCGCGCCATGGATCCGGGGCGCCGCGGGCGCTTTGGGTGTCAGCACAATCGCCGGTTCGCGCGCCGGGGCAACCACCTGGGGCTTGCCTTCGGTCATTACGATTTTGGCTTCTGCCCAATCCGCATGGTCAAAATCGATGCCGTTGCCTGCATCCCCTACGAACAGAATCAGTCGTTTGACGCCGCGTAAGTCCACAGAAACTTCCTTCGCTGGATCGCCCCCGTGAAGCACTCCGCTTTCCCACAACGTTTTGGTGTCCCCGATCACTTTGAAAATAACACTGCCGCGCTGGCCGACTTCATCGTCCACCCCGACAATGGCCGTGAATCGTTCCGCTCTGCCCTCAAGGGCGATCCGCAGCGAACTGACAGCATGCGTGCCAAACCCGTGCTCAAATCTTTTGCCATCGATGAACAGCGGGTGGCCGTCCGCGGACTTGTTTACGCCGGGCTCACCCCAGCCTTGCTCGGCGTATTGAAGGTCCAGTGTGTCGATACCAAACGTTTCCGCCCTGGCGCAGGTCGAGAGGACACAAGCGGTTGCGAAGGCAATGGTGAATCCGAATGCAGATCTATTCATAACAGGGGCGCAAGCAAAGCCAGACTCGCCATGACAAGTCAAGCATAGTGACGGCCCGCCGATTTACTCAGAACCGATTCAGTTCGTCAGGGCAGCGGATCCAGCGCCTGGACCCTGTAAAAGCGCCAGCTATTTGTCCCGATGTTGTCGGCCTGGATCGTGACGACATCCGTGGCCGTCACGTCGCTGCCCACCGGCTGCCACGAAGCGTCGGAGAGATTATTCTTGTACTGCAGCCGGTAATGTTTGGTAGGAGCCGAATGCCACGAAACATTGGCCACGGCTCCCAGTCGCTGAACGGTGATCATAGTCGGCCCGGCGATCACTTCGATCGTCAGAGTCTGAGCGGCGCTGAGCGGAGGATTGCCGTTGTTGGTGACTCGCACCGTAACCGGGGTCACGCTGGAAAGGCCGGTCACAGGGGGGTTCCAAGTGAACAGGCCTGACACCGGATCAATGGCGGCTCCCGCCGGGCTTCCCGGGTCGAGGCTGAAGAGCAGCGAGTTGTTGTTGGGATCGGTCGCACGCGCGGTAAACGAGACGAGCACGCCAACGCCGGCCACCTGGTTCGTGATGAACTGCAGATCGGGCGCCCGGTTGATGGCAAGGGGCTCGCCCGCGTTAAACGAGTTGACAGCAAAAACAACCTGCTGAGCGGCCGCGGCATAGCTGCCCAGCCGCAGCACATAGGTGCCCGCCAAAGGCAATGTGACCTGGAAATCGCTCGTCAGTCCCGATCCCACGACATAGGCGTTGTTCGGGTCATAGAGCGTCCAGTTTCCGGAAGGGTTGCTTAAGAAGCCTTTGAAATAGAAGTTTTGTCCCGGCTGTCCTGCCAATTGATACAGTTCGAGAGGATACACGCCCAGGGTGTTGGTTACGGCTACCCCGACCGGCAACGCCGGTTGGGCCGAGACATCCAACAACTGGAAAGCAAAAGCGCCCACCCCGGCCCCGTAGCCGTCGATGAGCACGGTGTATAAACCGGTCTGCTGCAGGGCAAAGGGCCCGGTGCTGGTTGAAAACCGGCCGCCCATCGCATTTTCGACCTGGCCTTGTGGGTTCAACAACTGAACGGTAATCACATTGGGGGATGGAGGGTCGTTGGTCAGGGCGTTGTAAACCAATCGCTGTCCAATGCTTCCGTTAAAGGTGTAATAACGCCGCTCGCCCGGCCGCTGGATGGCATCGAAGACTTGCGTCCCGATCGTGTAGGAGTTCGTAAAGTAAGCGAAATCATTCACAATGAAATTTTCGGGCGATGCCGGGGGGCCGGCGCTCGTAAGCACCAGGACATAGGTTCCGGAGATTGGCAAGGTTGCTTCTATATCCCCGGAAAGATTGGCGCCTGCCACGCCACCGTTATTGGGATCGTATAGGTACCATGAGCCGGAAGGATTACCTGGCTGTCCCTTGAAATAGAGCAGCTGGCCGGCACTGCCGGTATACTGGAACACCTGCTGCGCATAGCCGTCCTGAGTGTTCGAAACAGGCGAGTTGATCGGAAGAACCGGTTGAGCTGAAACGTCGAGCAACCGAAACGCAAACGCGCCTGTGCTGCTACCGCGGCCACTCACCACGAGGGTAAAGGTCCCGGACTCCTGCAAAGTGAACGGCCCGCGATTAGCCGAAGCCGCGCCGCCAATCGGGCCTTCCGTGTTACCCTGCGGGTTAAATAACTGCACCGTAACCTGGTTGGGCGAAGGAGGATCGTTGGTAAGCGCGTTGTACAGCAACCGCTGCCCGATCGAGCCCGTAAAGGTGTAAAAATGCTTTTCGCCCGATTGCCCGATCGCCGAAGAGATGGCCGAACCGATCGTGTAGCTATTGGTGATGTACGAATACCCGGTGACCTGGAACACCTCTGTGGCCGGCGCCGGTCCGGAGGGCTGTAAAACCAGGGCGTACTGGCCCGTATAGGGAAGCATGACCGGCAAATCGGTTGTCAGCCCCCCGCTACCACTTGGAACGCCGCTGCTGTTGGGGTCATACAGATACCACCCACCTGATGGGTTACCCCCCTGCGCGTGGAAATACAATTGCTGGCCGGCGCTGCCCGTGTAGTGATAGATAGTAGCCCCGAAACCCCCGAGTTGATTTGTGACGAACACATTGAGCGGCAGCGACGGCTGTGTGGCAATGTCCTGCATCTGAAACATGTACGAACTGGACGTACTGCGGCTATTGCGCAAATAGAGGTAAGAGGTGCCCGCGTATTGAAGCGTGAAGGGCCCCCAGTAATTTTGAAAATCGCCATTGGGACCTACTCCCTGCCCCGCGGCATTGAACAAAGTGACGGATACTGACGGATTGTTGGCGTCGTTGGTAAGCCCATTGTAATAGAGAACCTGGCCCGGATAGTTCGTGAATTGATAGACGTCGGTTTGATACGGATTACTCAACGTGCTCGCCACGGGCGCATTCAAATTGAGCTGTGGAACAGCTGTTAGATCCAGCAACCTGAAACTATAATTGCCGCTGGCACCGGATTGACCCCGTACATTCACAGTGTAGGTCCCCGAACGAGGCAGCACATAAGGCCCGGAGTCGCTGGTCTCGCCAAAGCTGGCGAAGGTCGAACCGTCCGGGTTGATAATGTCCACCAGCAGGTTCGGAGCGCTAATGTCCTGGTTGTCGTAAAAGACGGGCAGTCCTGCGGATGCCGTGTAAGTGAAAGAGTTCGTTTGGTTGGACCCCAGGGTTCCTGAGTGGACCGTGCCAAACCCGCTCGAGGCCGTCGGCGAGTCGCTCACATCGGTTACGACCCACTGGTAAGGAACGGATGATCCCGCCCCACCAGTGCCGATCACCGCCACCGTGTAAGTCCCGGTCAAAGGCAGGGCGACCGTGCCGAGGCTCTGGCTGACGGGTACGGATGCCGCCACGACCTGGTCCACAGGCCCTATGAGTTCCCAATACGCTTTGCTTCCTCCAAGTCCAAGGCTCTGCAGATTGACGCGCTGACCGGCCGTGGCGGAAAAGCGGTAAAGGCGCATCTCGGTCGGGTCCGCCAGGGCATCGCTGACGGTCGTCCCGAAAGTGATGGCCGGCGCATTGGCGAGATCCAGCAGGTTGAACGAGAGAGCGCCAGTCGTATGACCTGCGGCGCTCAGAACGAGCGTATAAGTGCCGTTCTGAGTCAGAGTCAATGGCGTGCTGGTGTTGTAAAAGGCGCTGCCAGACAGGGCCGTTGCTCCGAATGGTGAGTAGATGGCAAAGTTGAAGCTCAGGGAATTGGTCAGGCGCGAGTTAAAAAGGATCCTCTGACCGGGAACGCCGTTGAACGTGTAGAAAAGGACATCACCCGGATGAACGACGGCGGTGGTAACCTCCGAACTGAGCGTAAGCGCGTTGGTAACATACGAAAATGTATTCACCTGGTTTGTATAGCCGACGGTGTTGGCGGCATTCTGAAGCGCCACCACGTAGGTGCCGGCCTGGGGCAGGATTTCCTGGAAATCCTGAGCCAGGGTGCCGCCGCCCAGGTTCGCGTTGGCCGGCCCAAACAGAGACCAATATCCGCCGCCGGCGCTGACTCCTTTTCCGTTGAAGTAGACCTGTTGGCCCAGGCTTCCGGCGAACTGGTAAATCGTCGTCGTATACGGCTGCAGCGTTCCTGAGAAATCCGCGTTCAGCGGCAAGATCGGCTGAGCTGCAATATCCAGCAATTGGAACGGAACCAGGCCTGTCGTATGTCCGCTGGGCTGTAACACGAGCATGTAAGTGCCGCTCGCGGGCAACGTGACCGGGCCTAAGTCGCCGAACGCACCGCCCTCAGCGACCAGCACCCCCGATGGCCCGATCAGGGACACCGAGACAGACAGGTACGCGGAGGAGACGGAGTCATAAAAGAGCCTCTGGCCCGCCGTGCCCGAGAAGGTATAAAACAGCTGGGTGCCCGGCACCTGGATATTGCCGGTAGTCATCGTTCCCAGGGTGAGCGCATTGGTGATGAACGAGAACGTATTCACCTGGTTGGAATAGGTGATCGGGTTCGAAGCCGCCCCCATCAGAACCAAGTACTGTCCCGTGAACGGAAGCGTAACTTGAAAATCGCCGGAAAAGCCAGTCCCCCCGACCGTGTTGTTCTCAGGGTCCAACAAGGACCAATACCCTCCGCCGGTACTGACTGACTTGCTCTGGAAATACAAATGTTGACCGGCAGTTCCCGACAACTGGAAGATCTGGGTAGCATTGGCAGCCACTGTGCCGGACTGGTCCGCATTTAGACTCAGCGCGGGCTGGGAAGCCACATCCAGTAATTGGAACACGATCGGCCCGGTATTGTGCGAGTTACCGCTGAAAATCAGCTGATACGTCCCCGACTCAGGAAGCGTCAGGGGCCCGAAATCGGCCGCAGCATTGACGTTCTCCAGGATCGCGCCACTCGGCGAAATGAGGGTAACAACGAGCGACAAATACGCCGGCTCAAGTGAGTCATAGTAGATTTTTTGCCCGGCTGTGCCTGTGAACGTATAAAATAACTGGTCACCCGGGCCCAAGATATTGTTCGTAACAATCGTCCCAAGAGAAAGCGCGTTGGTCGAGTAACTGAAACCGAGGACCTGGTTGCTTAGGGTGACAGGATTGCCCACGGCGGTGAGTACCAGCGCGTAGGTGCAGGAATAGGGAAGAGCCCGTTCGAAATCACCTCCCAAACCGGCTGAACCGACAATGTTGTTCCGAGCATCGTATAGAGTCCAGGCTGCTCCCGCGCCGTTGCTGTTTCCGTAAAAATACAGCTGCTCTGCCGCCGAGCCGGGCAGGGTGTAAATCACCGTGGAATTGGGTGCGAGCGTGCCAGTAATAACACCATTCAACGGCACCTCCGGTTGGGCGCCCACGTCGATCATCTGGAATTGGCAGGTCTCGCTCGAGGAAGTGTTATTTTGCAGATAAACGTAGTAAGTCCCCGAATAGAGCAGCGAAGCCGGCCCGGCGTCGGAACTAGCCGGGGCGGAAAGCACCGCCTGGCCATCCGGGCCGACAACCGCCATCGACAAATTGAGGGAACCGGATATCAGCGAATCAAAGTATAACCGTTGGCCCGCAGAGCCGTTGAACTGGTACACATCCGTTTCGTACGGCGCGTTGAGCGTGTTGGTAACGCGGGCGCTCAACGGCAGCGTGGGACTGGCGCTCAAGTCCAACAACCGGAAACTGAAATTTCCGCTGGCGCCGTTCGCTCCCCGCACGGCCACCGTGTAGTTGCCTGACCGTGGCAAAATGTAAGGCCCGGAGTCGGCCGTCTCACCCACGCTAAAAACGGCGTTGCCGGTAGGATCGATCAGATCGACGAGCAGCGATTGGCCGCTTTTGTCCTGGCTGTCAAAAAACACAGGCAACCCGGCCGGCGCCGCGTAGTTGAACGTGTTGGTTTGATTGGCATTCACCGTGCCGGACTGCGTCGTGCCAAAACCCGAGGCTGACACCGGTCCATCACTAACATCTGTGGCCTGGACTTGAAACGTCAGGGGAGTGCTGCCCGGATCGGCTCCCGAGATCAACAGGTAGTAAGTCCCGTCGATGGGCAGCGTCATCGTGCCGAGATTTTGATAGATTTGGCCTGATGCCAGCACAACGTCGGCCGGCGTGAGCAGTTTCCAGCTGGCCAGGTTCGTGGAATAGGAAATGGTCTGGAGATTGATTCGCTGACCGCGCTTGCCGTTAAGCCGGTACGCGTTACAAGCCAACGGCGGGCTGAGCTGGTCCACGAGGGGCGTGGTGAGGCTCAACGCCGGTGCCGCCCCAAGATCCAACAACCTGAACTGGTACGTGCCGGTCGTGGAGCCGCTCCCATTGAAGGCGAGAGTATACGTGCCCGGCTCGGTGATCGGCCACGGACCCACGTCGTAATCGTCGTTGCCCGAGTAAAGCGCCACCCCGCCCGGGCTGTAGAGCGTGACATACAGGTGCAGGTTGTCGTAATCGTAGCTATCGAAGAAAAGTTGCTGTCCCGGCACGGCCGTAAACGTGTACGCGTTGGTCTGGCCGGGCAGGGCGATTGTGCCGGCGTAAGTTGCCCCAAGCGTTAGCGGCGTGGCTGAAAAACTTCTCATCGCTCCAAGCAGGAGCACACTTGTGGCAATGAGCTTTCCCATGGAAATCATAGCGCCAGTATTGCTTGATTTGCGGGAGACCTCAAGACGCCGGCCGTCCGTACATACCCCGACGCCGTCCTGCGCGCGAAGGAACGGGTCCGCATGCAAACGTCGCCAAAGTCGCAATACAACGGCCTCCGAAACGGCGCCCTGCCGCACGAGAACCTGCTTAGGATTTAAATTTGCACGCTCGCCTCTTTGCGCCAGCATCGTTGCTCGCTATGCATAAGGCCGTGTTTTTGGACCGCGACGGAACGCTGATCGAAGAAAAGGACTACCTTTGCAAGCCGGAGGATGTGGTGATTTTTCCCGGAACCGCTCGCGCCTTGCGCAACCTCCAGGACGCCGGGTTCGATCTGTTCATTGTCTCGAATCAGTCCGGTGTCGGCCGCGGCTACTTCACGATGCAGGATGTTGAAAAAGTGAACCGCCGGCTGGTCGACGACCTGGAGGCGGGCGGCGTTCAATTTCGCAAAATCTATATCGCTCCGGAGGCGCCGGGCACACCGAGTCGCGGCCGCAAGCCCTCCCCCCAATTTCTCCTGGATGCGCGCGATGAGTTTAAAGTCGATCTTTCCCAAAGCTTCATGATCGGCGACAAACTCATCGATGTGGAAACCGGTTGGAACGCCGGCGTCAGACGCAGCATCCTGGTGCGAACCGGTTATGGAGCCGAGGTCGAGCGCGCAGCCCGCGAAAACCTTGCGCGCGCAATCGTTCTGGACGACCTCCCGGCCGCGGCGGAATGGATCCTTGGCCCAGGCCTGGTTTAACCAAACTTGAAACACTTGAATAAAGCCCCGTCTGAACCCGGCAGAGCCGAGGCCCGGTCGCTTCCAAAATCGCACGCGATATCCAACTGCCCCCGTGTGAGCCATATACGAATGCAGAGCGCGGGCAAATTCCCTTGAATTCCGCGTTAAAATGGCAATGTAATTGCTGTCTTTTTCGCCGGTAACTGGGTAGGATTCGAACTTCGTTGATCCGTATATATGTGTGGAATTATTGGATACGTCGGCAATAAAAGCGCAGCGCCAATTCTGATTGAAGGATTGCGCCGGCTGGAATACCGCGGATATGACAGCTCGGGCCTGGCTGTTGCTTCCGGCAAAGGACTTTTATTGCGGAAGAAGAAGGGCAAAATTGACGAGGGGCTCGCGCCTCTCTTGCAGCAGGAACCCGCCGAGGGCCAACTCGGCATCGGCCACACCCGCTGGGCCACCCACGGCCCGCCCTCCGACGAGAATTCCCACCCTCACCTCGACCAATCGGGGTCAGTCGCTGTCGTTCACAACGGCGTGATCGAGAACTACGATCGCCTCAAGGACAGGCTCGTCAAAGCCGGCCATACGTTCCGCTCCGACACCGATACAGAGGTGCTGGCGCATTTGATTGGCGAACATTTTGCCCGCAGACGCAAACAGAACGGCGATCCTTGCCCCCTTGCCGCCGCCGTGAGCGATGCCTTGCGCGAGGTCATCGGCACTTATGGTCTCGCCGTTTTTGCCCTCGACCAACCCGGCGTCCTGGTCGGAGCCCGCCGCGGTTCGCCTTTGATCATCGGCATCGGGACCGGCGAAAATTTCCTGGCCAGCGACGCCAATGCCATTGTCGCTCACACTCGCCAGGTCGTTTATCTCAACGACTACGACGTGGCCACCATTACCCGCGACCGTTTCGATGTCCAGAATCTCGGAACCGACACCGCCAAAGTCCAAATCAGCCAGCTCGAATTCGGCGCCGAAGCTGCCGAACGCGGCGAATTCGATCACTTCATGCTCAAGGAGATTTTCGAGCAGCCGAGCACGGTCGAAAACGCCCTCCGCGGGCGTGTCGACCAGGAAGCCGCAACGGCGCGGTTTGGCGGACTTAACATGACCACCGAAGCGCTCCGGGGCATCGAGCGCATTGTCATTGCCGCCAGCGGCACCAGCTGGCACGCCGCCCTTGTGGGCGAGTATTTGATCGAGGAATTTGCTCACATCCCCGTCGAAGTCGAATTCGCCCATGAATTCTGCTATCGCAACGCGCCATTGGAGCGCGGCACCGTGCTGCTGGTTATCTCGCAGTCCGGAGAAACCGCGGATACCTTGGCCGCCCTGCGCGAAGCCAAGCGCCGCGGCCATTGCGCGCTGGCCATCGTGAATGTGGTCGGCAGCACTATTGCCCGCGAAGCCGATGGGGGCATTTACATGCACGCCGGACCTGAAATTGGGGTGGCATCCACCAAGGCTTTCGTTTCCACCTTAACCATTCTTTCGCTCCTGGCCGTTCACCTGGGGCGCATGCGCATGCTCTCGGCCCGGCGCGCCCTTGAAATGCTGCACGCCTTGCAGTCGGCACCGCGCCAAATCGAACAAATCCTTCAGCAAAGTGACAAGCTGCGCAAACTCGCCCTCAAGTATGCCAAGGCCGACGATTTCTTTTTCCTAAGCCGCGGATACACCTTCCCCATCGCGCTCGAAGGCGCGCTTAAGTTGAAGGAAATTTCCTACATCCACGCCGAAGGCTATTCCGCCGCCGAGATGAAACACGGCCCGATCGCTCTGATCGACCCCCAAACCCCAACCATTTTCCTCGTGCCCCAGGATTCCATGTACGACAAAACCATGGCCAACCTGGCTATGATCCGCGCTCGAAAAGGCCCCATCATCGCCCTGGCCACCGAGGGGGACGAACAAGCTGCCAACGTCGCCGACGACGTCATCTACATCCCCCCAACCATCGAACCAGTCTATCCTCTCCTGGCCACGATCCCCCTCCAACTTTTCGCCTACCACATCGCCGTCGCCCGCGGCTGCGACGTCGATAAACCCAGAAACCTCGCAAAAAGCGTTACAGTCCAATGAAACTTGGGCACCCGTCTTCGGAAGAGAGTGTGGTCACAAAATAAAGTCTGTAAGTGCAAAATAGAGTTTGTAAGTAGCGGCAGCTTGTTCAACCCAGAAATCGATGCGGCAGCGACGAGCAAAAAGGCGATCGTGATCACCTCACCGCACCGTGCGAGGAATACCGGCCAGAAGCTCTCCAGTTGGGTTTGGTTGCGAAAAACCAACCCCGATCAACTCTAGAACAGGTTTGCGCCACGACAGGAATGCCAGCACTCTCGGTCAAGCATGGGAATAGCGAGATCGATTCCGGCATTCTTGTGGCTGCGGCGACTCTGGGACTTGGACCGCTGCTCCAGAAGCCGAATGGCTTCTCGTTGGGTTCTGCCGGCCTGCTGGATGATGCTTTGGGTGTCACTGCTAGCGGTTAGAGCATCAGAGCCACGCGAACCCGTAATCGAGGCGGGCTTCCATCGCCCCCCTGACGAGGCACGGCCTCGCTTCTTCTGGCGAGTGTTTGGCCCGGCGTGGGAGCCGGCGGAGATCGATTACCAACTGAGGCTACTTCGGGAGGGTGGGATAGGTGGTGTCACGGCCTTCTTCATGTATCCCGTGGCGCTTGATGGAGCCGGCGTTCACAATCAGCGTTTCCTTTCGGAGGAATTCCTTCGGACCTTTGGATATGCGGCGGCTCGGGCCAAGGAACTTGGTCTGAGGTTTGGCGTGGCGGGCGGAACCGGGTGGCCTTTCGGAGGCCCTTCTGTGATGCAGTTCGAGGCGGCACAGCAGCTTCGTCAAATTGTCCTGGAGCAACCCGCAGCTGGTGAGCCCCTAAAGCTTCCTTCCTTGCATCCAGGCGAACAGCTCCTGGCGGTCTTTGCCGGTGGGACCGAGGTGGAGCTAGACCCGGTCACCAACCTGTCATTGCTGCCGAGCCACCCAACTGCCGGACCGGTCACAGCCTACATCACCGGCCCGACCTACATGCGAGTTAAGCGTCCGGCACTCGGCGCGGAGGGTTTGGTGCTGGATCATTACCAGGCCGCTGCGGCGAAGCATTACCTGGCCCAGGTAGTAGATCCTCTCCTGAACGCCGCTCCGGGCAAAGTGGAATCTGTGTTTTGCGACAGTCTTGAGGTTTATCATGGCAATTGGACCGCGGATTTTCCGCAAGAGTTTCTGAAACGCCGCGGCTACGCGCTTCGCCCCAATCTACAGGCTCTCTTCGACCAACAGCTCCCCCACTCGCAAGAAGTGCGTTTTGATTACTGGCGAACTTTGGCGGAACTGACCGAAGACAGGTTTACTCGAGTCGTTTCCGAATGGTCGCACCATCGAAGTGTGCGTCTTGAAATGGAGGCTTATGGCACACCCCCTAACCCGCTCACTGCCGCCCGATACATCGATGTCCCCACGGGCGAGCAGTACGAATGGCGCGGGTTCTCCCTATCGCGACTCGCGGCTTCCGGCGCCCATCTGGCCGGCAAGAACGTCGTTGGCGCCGAGGCCTGGACCTGGCTGGGACTGCCCAACCGGCTCGGCGATAGTCTGAGCGATATTAAACTCGCCACTGATTTACATTTTCTGTGTGGGATCAATGATCTGACCGGCGTGGATTTCGCCTACTCTCCGCGTAGCCAAGGCGCCCCGGGCTGGTTGCCGTACTACGGACCGGTGTTCAATCAGAATAATCCGCAATGGCCCTGGTTCCATTACCTGGCCGATTACTTGAGTCGCTGCGAATGGCTATTGCGCCAAGGCCGGCCCGTAGCCGATGTGGCGGTCTATCTGCCGGTTGAAGACATCTTTGCGTCCGGGCCAGTGGACCAGATGTTGCTCGGCTTTCACCTCCGCGACCATTTCGTTTCCGGCGAGAAAACTGGCGAGTTCGGTCTTCAGACCGCACTGCGGCATCGATCGGACCTGCTTCATGGATTGTTGATGCAGGGACTCGACTACGACGGTATCGACTTCTTTTCCATGAACCGTTTGGTGACCGTCCGTCACGGCCATTTGGTAGCCGGTCAAGGAGATTACATCACGCTTGTGCTGCCGCGGCTTGTGGGAATGGAAGTACAGGCCTTGCAGAAAGCTCTCGATTTTGCCCGCTCAGGCGGAATGGTCATCATCACTGGCAGATTGCCCGAGCGAGTGTATGGCGCCCGCGAAGGCAAAAACCGACGCTCCCCCGCGAGCCTGCTCCGGCAATTGGTCGGCGAAACGCCTGACACTTCTCGCGGCTGGAACAAGTCATACGGCGAAGGATGCATTGCGTTTGTTCCGGACGAGCAAGAAGGTTTCGCCCAGGCGTTGCAGTCGGTTCGCTCGGAAGTGCGATTGATCCCGCCGCAACCCGAGGTTGGTCTCATCCACCGCAGAACTCGATCGCTCGACATTTTCTTCTTCGCCAACACCAGTGAAACGAATTGCGATTTCCAGGCGGATATTGTCTCGTCCCATCCCGAGGCGGAACTTTGGGATCCTATGACTGGCCAGACGGCGCGGGTACAGCGGCTTGAAGGGTCAACTCGTATCCAGATGCACCTTCCACCTCGCGGCTCAACCTTCGTGGTTTTCCGCGACCGAGCCAACGCGACGCCTCCACCTGTCAGGGATTCGCAGGTCGAGGAACCGCAGGCGAGCTGGACGTTGACCTTCTCGGGGACAAATGCCCCTGCTCCTCGCACAACTCCGCAGTTGACCTTCTGGACCGATTGGCCCGACACCCAGTTTTTCTCGGGCTGCGGGACGTACGCGACCACTTTCGTCTGGAATCACCCGGCACCACGGCACGCCTGCCTGGAATTAGCCGAAGTTCGCGAGGCAGCCGAAATTCGGATTAACGGCCAATTAGCCGGTCCGCTTTGGATTCCTCCTTTCGAAGTGGATATTTCTCGATGGCTGGTTCCTGGGACAAACACCGTTACCATCACTGCGGCCAACGTTCCCTTGAACCTGTTTCTCGGCACACCGGACGAGGATTTGGCTCGATTGCGGGCCGTCTTTGGAGACCGTTTCCCTGCCCCGGAGGAGAAGCGCGTCGTCGGGAAAGCCGCCCCCTCGGGTGTGCGAGGGCCGATGCGCTTGCGGTTTGATGTTCTCCCGGGTGCCGGGTCGAGCAGGCAATGAGATTTAGAGATCCGAAGGATTCCATCCTGAGAATAGTGAAAGTGGGCGATTCGCTCGAATTCTAACGAATCGCCCCGGCTGCTCGACATAACCCGATCCATAAGGAGTGCGTCGTTTTCATATTCATAAAGTCTCCGCAGCATTTCCACCATAGGTGACCAAAAAGTTGCTCTTGGTGACAAAGTTTCTTCCGTCCCCACTGAGATCATATGTTACATTGAGTATCAGGCGGCCTTACGTTCGCCTCGACTGCGCCGATGAAAGCATTGTCACCGGCCCGGCCGTTTCGGGCACTAATGGGTGAATTTTGATGTGCAGTGCGGAACCTGTGACCTCAAATGTGGTGACCACGGATGCGGAATTGGTGGGTGGCCGCCTCGCCTTGAACATGAACCGCCGAATATTTTTTCAGACTGCTGCTGCGCTGGCCTTGGTGTTGTCCCTCACGGTGCGGGCAGGGGATTGGCCGCAGTTCCGTGGGCCTCTCGGAAATGGTGTCGCTCAAAACGAC
>Ga0070738_10004111_pt1 | contig 17978 bp, 13 predicted proteins | sample Coa_R2_2_FD_66446 | JGI IMG/M metagenome (GOLD analysis project Ga0070738, IMG submission 66446) | Surface soil microbial communities from Centralia Pennsylvania, which are recovering from an underground coalmine fire - Coalmine... | ecosystem: Environmental > Terrestrial > Soil > Unclassified ...
GAGTTAACCGATAAACCACGATTGCCTAAATACCGCAAAAAGGGAGGATTGGCATTAATTGCTTACCCATCTCAAGCCTTAAAGTTGGTTGATGGCAGTATCAGGGTTCCTTTGGGCAACACGGTTAAACGTTGGTTTGGATTGGATAGCTTCACCATACCAATGCCGTCCAATTTGGAATTTAAGGACATCAAGGAATTGCGGATACTGCCACGTAATCAGTGCTTTTATGCAGAGTTTGTCTACAAGCAACCATTTGCACCACATTACGATATTGATCCGCTAAATGCCTTAGCAATTGACCCTGGCATCAACAATTGGCTTAGTTGTCTGTCCAATATCGGCACGAGTTTCCTTGTGGACGGGTTGAAGGTCAAAAGCCTCAACCAGTTCTACAACAAACAAGTTTCGACATTAAAAGAAGGGAAACCACAAGGGTATTGGGATGAGCAATTAGCCCACATCAGTGAAAAGCGCAATCGACAAATGCGGGATGCAGTTAACAAAGCTGCAAAACTCGTGATTGACCATTGTCTAGACAACAAGATTGGGACAATTGTATTTGGTTGGAATACTGGACAACGACAGGAGGCGAAACTCGGTAAGACAACACAAACATTCGTCCAGATACCCACTGCTAAACTCAAATGTCGCATAGAACAATTGTGCGAATATTACGGTATCCGGTTTGTTGAAACCGAGGAATCATACACGAGTAAAGCATCGTTTCTTGACAATGACTTCTTACCAACTTATGGTGAAAAACCCACACAGTGGAAGCCATCAGGAAAGCGTGTTCATCGCGGTATGTATCGCACACTTAACGGCAAATTCATCAACGCTGACCTCAACGGCGCTGCCAATATTCTCAGGAAAGTAGAAGTACAGTTAGGCTTAAACCTAGCCAAGGCTTGTAGGGCACTTTTGACCGTGCCACCCAGATTACTCATCTGGAATACCAAAGCGGCAAAGCGAAGAGGTGTGGCTTTAGCCCTTCCCGTCGCATCCGCCTAGAATCCCTGTGGCTTTAGCCCAGGGAGAGGTCAACTAGCTTTCCCTAGGTCACAATTCGTTTTTCAATCTCACATTGCCATACCACCCATGCCCTCATCCATCAAGTCCAAGACTTCAGGTGGAACAACGACGAACGGACGCATCATATCGTGGTCTTCATGCTCTAGAATATGGCAGTGGTACATATAGCGCCCACAGTAGCCGTTAAAACGGGCGGCGATGGATAGCGCCTCGTTTGAATTCACACGGATTGTATCTTTAAATCCCTGCTCGTTAGAGTCGGGAGACAAAGGCTCACCTGTTAGTGCGATGGGTTTCTTAGGGAGAGTATATCCGCCTCCATCCACATAGCCATCTTTGTTGTATCCCTGCCGATGTAGTGCTTGGAACTCTACCAAATGCAGGTGAATTGGGTGAGTATCACCAGTTAAGTTGAGAATGTTCCAGACTTCCCAAGTATCATAGGGAACTTGGATATTAACGGTGTCGTGGAAGTGCATTGCTACTGTACGATACCAAGTTGTCTGGGTAGTTGGACCATTGGGGATTTGTTGACTTTTAGGTATAGGCGTTTCAATTGCAATTAGCGGCAAGCCTGTTGCATTTGCTGTGTTCTCATCGCTCGTCACCTCTTCTAATTCTCGAAACAGCAAGTTGCCTGTTGGAAACTCAGTCAGAGCAATCCAACGGTGATTGTGTTTGTCGATAACTAGTTCCTTGCGTCCTTTTGCGTCACCTGCATTATGGACGTAGCGTACAAAGTTTGGGTCAAGCGGCGTTGTCTCATTGAGTGGAGATGGTATCGCTTGCTCATTTGGTCCAACATCAAAGCGCAGGACATGGACGAATGGTAGACGATGGTCATCACGAGATGTCCCTGCGGGAGCTGGGACAATTGGATTTTTCTGCGAGTCTGTTTCATCACCTGGCGATGTCACTGTCGTACCGTGGTAAGGTGCAAAGGCAGTATTCACAAACGCTAATTTCTTGTTTGAGAACGCGGTGAAATCGATGACGAGGTCTGCACGCTCAGCAGGTGCAAGGACTAAACCAAGGTCTGGGAGTTTGACGGGAAAATCTAGGAGACCCCCATCTGTGCCAATTTGATAGATTGGCACCTGCTGCGTAAGGTCTTCGCCATACTTAATCTTGCCGTCAACCTCCATTACCTCTACCAATCGTAAGCAGTAAGTGCGGGCATTAGAGCCGTTGAGCAGACGCAGACGCATTGGGCGAGCACCGACTGAGCAGCGCGGCCAGAGCGCCCCGTTAACAAGGGTGTATGGTCCGAACATCTCAGCAGTACTATCTTCAGTTTTGTGCAACAGGCCGCCGGTCAATCGTCCTGTCTCATCGGTATCGAAGTTGCGATCCTGGATCAGCAAGTGCAACTCGTCTTTCTCTCCAGGCAGGACTTTGTTTTTGACGAGAGTATCCTCGGCTTGATCACGGATGATCCAGAAGCCAAACAATCCAGCATAGACGTTGAAGCGGGTAACGCCCATCGCATGGTCATGATACCAAAGCGCTGTGCTTCTCTGGTTATTTTCATAAGTGGTTCGCTGGGATTGTTTGTATAGAGCCACATTTTCAGTCCAGCCATCACTATCGGCTGCAGTACGACCTCCGTGTAGGTGGGTAACGGTAGCAGCATGAAGGGCAGCAGCCTTAGTGTTGATCGTGGCAGTTTTGTCTAAGCCTGGCGAATTTTGTGGGATTGGCTCATTCGGTTGTGGGTCGGGACAGACGGCAACCCGATACGGTAGCGGAGTGTCTTTGCTAATGTTATTGTGCCAGTTAACATGCACAACCTGTCCTTGATTGACCACGAATGTGGGGCCTGGAACAGTACCGTTATAAGCCCAAGCCTTGGTAAAACCGAGTTGTTTGGAGAAACGAACACGGCTGGGTTTGAGGATAACGTTTTGATAAACGACTGGTTCAGACTCCCGTAGATCATAGATGGAAGGAATAGGCAAATCGTCTAAGTAGGGAGTCAACTCGTCAGGTAAAGGTCGGGGAGTTATAGCAATCTCCTCTGCACAAAGTTTCCCGTCACTCATATCTTCAGATATTTGCCCCTGTATGCTGATTGAAGAATTAGGAGCGTTGTCTACAATATTGTTTTGGCTTTCCATTGTCATGAAAATTATAAGAGGATAATAAAGCTGTGTTTAAAACACAAGCATGTCATTACAAAATGTGTCACTTTGTTACGCTAGCAGTGACGCATAAAAATTTTTCCACTTAGTTACTCTATTTCCTTCAAAGGAGAAAAGAGTTTTTTCGCAAATTTCATCAACAAGATTCGTAGCAGAAATACAAAATTAATTGATAGTGTTCACTTCTGAGCGCGATCGCCTTAAAAAAAGCATTTATATCACTTAACATAAATGCAGCGATTCTTATGAGGTAACATCATGAAACTGTTTTATGCTCCTGGGACTTGTGCGTTAGCTCCTCACATTGTTCTCGAATGGATTGGAGAACCTTATGAATTAGAAAAGGTACAGCCTAGCAGTCCTGATTATCTAAAAATCAATCCTTTAGGACAAGTTCCAGCGATGATTGATGGTTCCAGTGGTGTGATGAACCAAGCCGATGCCATTCTTAAATACTTGGCACATAAGTATCCCGATGCTCATTTGGGAGATGATGGAACAAGTCTTGGTGCTTTCGAAGTTGACCGTTGGTTGGCATTTTTCACAGGAGATGTACATCCAGCCTTTTATCCCTTCTTTCGCCCTCAACGCTACACAACTGATGACAGTGAGAGTGCTCTTGATGCAGTTAAGCAAGCATCTTTCAAGCTTGTTGATAAAGTGTTCACTCATTTGGATAAACACTTAGAGGGTAAAGACTATGTTGTTGGAAGCCATCGCACAATAGTTGACCCTTATGCTTTTGCTATGATTCGTTGGGGCAACTATTTACCAAAGCCATTATCTGAGTATCCCAACATTTATCGCTTCTACCAAGAATTTCTTGAAGATGAAGGTGTAAAGCGTGCGATGAAACAACAAGGAATCAAAAAATGAGTAGGGGATCTGTTATACTCTCGGCAATAATATACGTAAAATCAACAGACTTACCGTTTTTTATGACAGCGGAGGCATAGGGGTGACTCAAGTAAACAAGCAGAAAACTTCCCAGAAGGCTAGTCAGTTCACAGAGTCAGTTATTCGAGAAATGACAAGATTAGCCTTGCAATATGGTGCTGTCAATCTGGCGCAGGGGTTTCCTGATTTTCCCTGTCCACCAGAATTGAAGCAGGCAGCCTGTGAGGCAATTGAAGGAGATATCAATCAGTATGCTATTACTTGGGGCGATCGCACCTTTCGTCATGCTCTTGCTGAAAAAGTCCGGTGGTATCTGGGTTTAGAAATTGATCCGGAACGACAAATCACCGTCACCTGTGGTTCTACTGAAGCTATGGCGGCTGTCATGCTTGCAACTGTTGATCCTGGTGATGAAGTGATTGTGTTTGAGCCGTATTACGAAAACTACGGTCCCGATGCAGTCTTAGCTGGTGCAACTCCTCGTTATGTATCGCTACATCCACCAAAGTGGACGTTTGATGAAGCCGAATTACGACAAGCATTCAATGAGCACACAAAAGCCATCATCATCAATACACCCCACAACCCTACGGGAAAAGTCTTCACCCGTGAAGAGCTAACGATAATTGCTGAACTTTGTCAACAATGGGATGTGCTAGCCTATACTGACGAAATCTACGAACACATTCTCTATGACGGTATTGAACACGTTGCGATCGCAACCCTACCTGGTATGGAGGAGTGTACCATTACCATTAACGGTCTTTCAAAAACCTATAGTGTGACTGGATGGCGAGTTGGCTACATCTTAGCAAATCCGGAGTTAACTGGGGCTATTCGCAAAGTTCATGACTTTCTCACGGTTGGTGCTCCTGCACCTTTGCAACGTGCTGGTGTGGTAGCCATGCAACTACCTGTCAGCTATTATCAAGGACTAGCTGAACTTTACCAACAAAAGCGAGATAATTTCCTACAAATCTTGGAACAAGTCAAAATTCCCTATTTTGTTCCTCAGGGGGCTTACTATGTGTTTGCTGATATCTCAACATTCGGCTACAAAAATGATGTGGAATTTACTGAGTATCTGATCAAAGAAATTGGAGTGGCTGTAGTTCCGGGTTCCAGCTTTTTCTCTCAACCAGAAGCAGGGCAAAATTTTATCCGGTTCTGTTTCAGTAAAAAGCCAGAAACCTTAGCAGCGGCTGGTGAGCGGTTACTGAAATTGCGATCGTTTGTAGAATCTGTAACTTGACTTTGAAGCTGATAATAAGAGGGATAACAGCTTAGGAATGATGTTATGGAACTCGGACTTAAAGACAAAGTTGCTCTAGTCACTGGTGCAAGCAAAGGGATTGGATTGGCGATCGCCAAATCTCTAGCTGCTGAGGGTACACACGTTGTCATCAGTGCTAGAGGTACAGATGAATTAGAGCAAGCGGCACAAGAAATTCGGACAGATGGTGGCAGTGTTTATGCGATCGCCGCTGATGTCACGCAACCAGATCAAGTCAAGAGATTGGTTGAGCAGACAGTGACTCAATATGGAACCATTCACATCTTGGTCAATAACGCAGGCGGTATAGGTGGCTTTTTACCCTTTGATGCTCTCTCTGATGAAGATTGGCAATCAGTTATTGATTTAAATTTGATGTCTACTGTGCGCGTGACTCGTGCAGCTTTGCCCTACATGCAGCAGCAACAGTGGGGACGCATCATCAATATGTCTTCAGAATCGGGTGTACAGCCTGATCCGCTCATGCCACACTACAATGCAACCAAAGCAGCGATTATTAACCTGACTAAGAGTTTGTCTAAGGCATATGGCAAGGATAATATTTTAGTTAACGTTGTTTCACCTGCCTTCATTCGCACACCCCTAGTCAAAGAAATGATGACTTCTCGTGCTCAAGAGAAGGGCTTAACAGTGTCAGAAGCCGAAGCAGATTTTCTCAAAGAAAACCGTCCGAATATTGTGTTAGGTCGGGCGGGTGAAATCGATGAGGTTGCAGCTGTCGCTGTGTTTCTGGCATCTGAAGCTGCTTCTTTTGTTACAGGTTCAAATTATCGGGTTGATGGTGGTTCAGTCGCTAGTTTGTAGTATTGATGCAGGGTGTGAAGGCATACGGTGTTGACCTCAAGTTAAAAATTGTCTTTTATCCCTGCTTGCTGTGAAATCTCTAAAGCAAGTCCTGTCCAATCTATATCTCCTCTTCCTTGAGCAACAGACGCCATAAGACGCTCATGCAAGATACTGGCAAATGGCATGGGCATGTAGCTATCCGACGCTGTCTGTAAGACCAATGTGACATCTTTTAGTCCAAGTGATAGTTTGAAGCCAGCTGGCTCGTATTCCTCGTGGGCAATCATTCGACCGTAGTTTTGGTAGATAGGACAAGCAAACAACGTCTGACCAAACAATTCTGCAATTTTGGTGCGTTCAATTCCGTTCTTTTGGGCTAGGGTAAAGGCTTCTGCCATAGCTTCAATAGCTGAGATGATTAAGAAATTACCTGTGAGCTTGACGACATTTGCAGCTCCTACATCTTCGCCAAAGTCAAAAACTCCCTGTCCTAGAACATTTAGCACGGATTGCACTTCGGATTTAGCCACTTCATTTCCTGATAGACAAATCCATAATTTTCTAGCAGCGGCTGCGTCTGGTCGCCCAAATACTGGTGCTGCCAAATAATTTGTGCCTATGCGCTGATGATGTGCAGCCAAGTTACGAGATGTAGTGGGTAAGATTGTACTCATTGACAAGTGAATCGCACCTGGACTCAGTTTTTCCAAAATACCGTTTTCACCCAATACAACCGCTTCTAGTGCCTGATCATTTGCCAGCATGGTAATAACAAGATTACTGCCTTCTACCGCATCCGCAGGATGAGCGGCCAATTTAGCCCCTTTGTCAACCAGTGGTTGTGCTTTTTCCGCTGTTCGATTGTAGATTTGAAGAGAGTATCCACTCTCGAGTAAATTGTTTGCTATTGCCAAGCCCATATTACCAAGACCGATAAAGCTAATCACTTTATTCATATGTCGCTCTTTGTTGGAAGTAACTGTAATACTTTATCTTTTCTACTTCTTTTGTATTCTCACCAAGGGAAGAACATGAAGTTAAATCAGAACTTAGGGGAGTTCTCAAATCTGATCAAAGTTTGGTTTCAAAGGTTAAAAAATCAAACGAGAATCCGGTCAAAAGAAATCAGTTGGCAACTTAACATCAATAGGCAGGAACTCGCACATGGTATACTTAGAAGATAAAGTAGTATTAATCACTGGAGCTACTCGGGGCATTGGTAAAGGAATTGCCATTAGTCTTGGTGAGGCAGGTGCGACTGTTTACATTACGGGTCGCAGTCTTAACAGAGCTGATTCTGGTGATAATATATCAGGTAGTCTTACTGAAACCCAAGCCGCCATTGAAGAAATCGGTGGTGTATGTATTCCCGTTCAAGTAGACCACACAAACGACGAACAGGTGCGTTTGCTCTTTGAACGTATTCAAGATGAACAGAATGGACGTCTTGATGTACTAGTTAATAATGCTTACTCAGGCGTTCAAGCATTAAGAAATACATATGGAAAGCCCTTTTGGGATTGTGAACCCAGTCTTTGGGATGCTTGTAATAATGTTGGTTTGCGTAGCCACTACGTAGCAAGTGTTTTTGCTGCTCGGATGATGACAAAGCGAAAATCTGGGCTAATTTGCACTATTTCCTCGTGGGGTAGTATGTCCTATCTTTTCGGTGTAGCATATGGCACTGGCAAAGCTGCATGCGATCGCCTTTCCTCTGATATGGCTGTGGAACTGAAACCACATAACGTCGCTTCAATTTCAATTTGGCCGGGTATTGTTGGTACTGAACACATAGAGCGTTTAGCCTCTGAAATTGAAGAAAATAGCGCCAGTGACAACAAGTCCTCTGTGCTCAGTGATCGCTACAATTGGGAAACTCCCTTATTAACAGGACGGGTCATTGCTAGACTTGCTGGTGATCCAAATGTAATCCGCCGTACAGGACGTGTACACATAGTTGCTGAACTGGCTAAGGACTATGGGCTAGTGGATCAAGATGGAAATTGTCCAGCATCGTTACGCTCTTTGCGTTTTCTCTTGCCATCTGCATTGCCTGTACTGAGAAAGTATCCTGGGCTCATTCCTGATATCAAACTACCATGGTCACTGCTACTACTAGGAACCCTTAGCTCACCTAAGATTTGACTGCCGAGACAGTACTTTCCAGCAGTGCCATAATGACAGCTAACAGATACTTTGTTGTTCTTTAATTTATTTTAGTCAACTCCATCTCTAGATTTTTAAACAACGGTGTACTCAGGTATCTCTCCCCATAACTGGGCTGGACCATAACAATCAAACGTCCTGCATTCTCTGGGCGCTTGGCAACTTGAATAGATGCCCACAAAGCAGCACCGGTTGAAATTCCTGATAAAATCCCCTCTTCTCGTGCTAGCCTACGACTGTAGGTAATTGCCTGCTCATCACTCACTTGAATGATCTCGTCAATCAATTCCATCCGTAATACGGGGGGAATAAACCCTGCACCAATGCCTTGAATTTTATGTTCTCCTGGTTGACCACCTTTGAGTACAGCACTGTTGGCTGGTTCTACTGCGATCGCTTGGAATTCAGGTTTACGAGACTTCAGTGCTTCTGCCACTCCTGTGATTGTGCCACCAGTGCCGACACCAGCGACTAGAATATCAACTTGTCCGTCAGTATCTTCCCAAATCTCGGCAGCAGTTGTCTCCCGATGAATACGGGGATTCGCACAGTTGCTGAACTGCTGGAGCATATAAGCATTTGGGGTTGCACTAACAATCTCTTGTGCCCGTGTGATCGCCCCTCTCATGCCCTCAGTTCCTGGCGTGAGTTCTAGTTCTGCTCCATAGCCCAAGAGCATCAACTGGCGCTCTATACTCATAGTCTCTGGCATGGTCAATATTAAACGATATCCCTTGGCTGCTGCTACCATTGCCAGCGCAACACCTGTATTGCCTGAAGTAGGTTCAACTAAAATAGATTTACCTGGATAAATAAATCCTGCTTCCTCTGCTTTCTGAATCATGCTGATGCTAATCCGGTCTTTCACCGAAGCAGATGGATTCAGCCCCTCCAGTTTGATCAAAATCTCAGCTACACAGTCTTCTGACTGAGGAATGCGATTCAGTTGGACTAGAGGTGTCCGACCAATTAATTCGGTGATATCACCAGCAATGCGCATTTGTAATGACCTCCTAATATGTGGGTTGAATAGCACTGACTTAATATACGATAAACTTATAGATTTATAGTACTTTAGATAACATTAAATTAGTTTAAAATTATACATATTTCTAAAGAATGGTGTATGAAGAATGAATAAACTCTACTTTAGTACAAGTGAACTATTATTAAGGATGGAATGTCTGACTTAATCTTATTCTGGCATCGTCGCGATTTACGTATTTCCGACAACACAGGACTTGTTGCTGCACGGCGGCAGAGTACAAGGGTTGTGGGCGTCTTCTGCCTTGATCTGGGTATTCTCCAAAGGGAAGATGTTGCTCCAGTACGAGTGAAGTACATGATTGGATGTTTACAATCCTTAAAAGAGCAATACACTCAAGCAGGCAGCCAGTTATTAATACTTCACAATCATCCGACCCAGGCAATTCCAGCACTAGCAGCAGCACTAGATGCTAAGGCTGTATTTTGGAATTGGGATGTAGAACCATATTCTCAGGAGCGCGATCACGCTGTCATTAATGCTCTCAAAGAAAAAGGCATTCAGTTTCTTGAGCAAAACTGGGATCAGCTTCTCCACGCACCTGCAGATATCCGCACTGGTTCAAATGCTCCTTACACTGTTTACACACCTTTCTGGAAGAACTGGAGTAGTAAACCTAAACCCAAGCCAGTAGAGAAGGAAGATATCGCATCTTTACAACAAATGACAGGCTTGACGGATGCGCAAAAGGAAGTTGCAAGGCAAGCAGGATCTGTTGAATTGCCTACAGCAAAAGATTTAGGCTTTCACTGGGATGGGGAATTCGTGATTGAACCAACACAAGCAGCCGCACAAGAACGGTTAGAAGAATTTTGCGATTGCCGCATCCATGAATACCAAGAACAGCGTAATTTTCCAGGCGTGAACGGGACATCTCAACTAAGTGCTGCTTTGAAATTTGGCTTAATTAGCATTCGTACTGTCTGGCAAGCCACCGTAGAGGCACAGGAAAACAGTCGTAGTGACGAGACAGCAGCAAGCATCCGTGCATGGCAACAGGAACTGGCATGGCGAGAGTTTTACCAACACGCAATGTATAACTTTCCAGAGTTAGCAACAGGTGCTTTTCGCGAAACTTTTAAAAGCTTCCCTTGGAAAACGAACGAAGAGCAATTTCAAGCATGGTGTGAGGGTAGAACTGGTTATCCTATCGTGGATGCAGCAATGCGCCAAATGAATGAACTTGGCTGGATGCATAACCGTTGTCGGATGATTGTTGCAAATTTTTTGACTAAAGACTTGCTGATGAATCCTCAATTGGGTGAAAAATACTTTATGCAGAAGCTAATAGATGGTGACTTATCTGCTAACAATGGTGGCTGGCAGTGGAGTGCTTCTAGTGGTATGGACCCTAAACCTGTACGTATTTTTAATCCAGCCAGCCAAGCTCAAAAGTTTGATCCAGAGGGTGAGTATATCCGGCAATGGGTTCCGGAATTGCGTTCCGTAGATACGGAAGATTTATTAACTGGGAATATTGCCCCCTTAGAGCGTGATGCTCTTGGTTATCCTCAGCCAATTGTGGATCACAAACAACAGCAAAGACAGTTTAAGGAGCTTTACCAACAGCAAAAACAGGTACAAACTCTTTAGAAAGAAAAAATGCGTGCTTAACTGCTGTATAATATTTATGGAGAGAAAAATCTCCGTAAAAAGACCAGACATCAGGGACATCTTAGTTTCATGGCTCACAATATGGTGTGCTATGAGTTAAAAAGAGCGATCTGCAAGTGCGCGATCGCTTTTTTAATGCCAAGAATTATTGGCAATATACAATTCGTAATAATGACTATGCCAATTCTCAGGCTGAGAAGGAGATTAGAGAAACTACCCTAACCTCCAATGTACTGCAAAAGCAAGGGAGACTAGTCAATTAAGAACTCATCCCTACTAAGCATCGAAGTTATTATGCAAAGTTCAACCCAATGAAGGGTATCACTTTTAAAGAAAAAACTTCAGCACTTTTGTAACTTTCATGCCTATTTGGTATATATTTTTTAGGCACTGAACAGGCTTGATTATTTTTCCTTTTTGTTGGATTCACTGGCAAAATAAGCCCAGGTACCGATAGTAGAAGCTAGAACCCAGCCAAGGAGTAACACTGCAACAACTGTGATCATTGAACCTGACATCGTTGAACCTCCTCTAAGTACAAATGTTCATTGATTTGGTTTCATCCACAAGTTAACAAATGTATTCAAAGGTCGCAATATTTCTTAAAGGGATCACTCAGGTTTTACATCTTGTTACATGTCTCTTAGAAAAGTATACAAACTGATCATTTACTTTAATCTACCTATGCTTTCCAGAGACTCACTCAATAATTACTTTGGATAAATATAAGGGATGTTCAACTATGAGAAATGCAGTTCCAAGCTAAATCTAGCTGAGACAAAAAGTTGAATATGAATAATTAATTTCTAAATATAAAGCCACACCGCTTTTCCGCAGTGTGGCATGATTTAGGTATAGTTATTTTTAAGTTAATTAGTTATATAAAGATACAAAGGCAGAAGATCGCATTCCGGATTTTCCTTCAATAATTTTGTCATGGTTTCATCACAAATACTGTAGAGACGCAATATACAACGTCTCTACACGCGCGGAATCTCAATCAAAGACCTGAATTTAACAGGTGGGAATAGCGCGAAGGGAAACCTAGGTTAAAAGTGGAGTTGACTTTTATTGATATAACCAGTTTTGCCACAGGCATCTGTTTCATACCATCCATTTTTAGAGCCATATACATTGATCGTTTTCACTGTTCTGATAGAGCAGAGAATTTCTCCATTAGGAGTTGCTCTAACATTTGAGGGTGGATCGAAGACAACAGCTGCACCAGCTGAGGAAGTACCAGAGGGTGTCTTTTTTTCTGCCTGTTCAAAGTGGAGTTGGCTTTTATGGATGTACCCGGTTCTACCGCATACATCCGTTTTGTACCATCCATTACTGTAGTCATAAACACTAATTGGCTTAACAGTTTTCACAGAACAAATAATTTTTCCATCAGGGGTTGCTCTAATATTTGATGGAGGTGCAAAGACAGTAGCAATGTCTGCATTAGCAGAATTAGAATAAGCGAAGGCTAAGGCTAACCCAGTCGTCATTGCAGTAATCAGTTTTTTCAACACAGTCACTCCGATACTTTTTGCTAATGGTTGCTAACAAATACACTTCTTTAGGTAGGGTGTATCAAACAACGCACGAAAAGAAATTCCACACAGCATTCTTTGAGCAGAAAACTTTCAGCGTCCCATAGACTTCCCGAAATAGGATTTTCTCAAAAACTCTCTTCTAAACTTGAAAAGATTTGTTTTGTCGAGAATTCTAGATTAGATTTCGATATTAACTCTATTACAGGGCAATGTAGCCATAGTAGCTGAAAAAATTCACAATTCATGGATATGGGGGAGACAGGGGAGACACTTGTATCTTAGTTGACATTACAGTCAGCTACATTTATATATCTTAGGAAGGTAGCTGAAACACTAAGACTGCTAAATAATAGAGATATATTAAGATAACTTGACTTAGGAGGTAGACTGTGCATGCTAAGTCGAAAAAACCTGATTGTGTGAGTGTGTGGGCAACGATTGACTTTGAGACGGTGAAGCAGCGAATAAACCGAATGACTTGTCAGATTCATCAAGTTCTACAAAAGTATGAATTTTCACATGAAACTGATGAATCAGGCACAAAACCAGATAGATAGTATAAGATCTGTCAAATGGTTGTTCTCACCCCTTAATTCTATTGTCGAAATTAGATCTTGTCATCCATCGGCGAAAATAGACTTCGACACCATGCCGAGGCACCTAATAATAACAACAACGGTGTTAACCAATCACCCCAACGCATATATAAAGTTTTAGTTTGGCGTCGATAGATGGTTTCTGCATGCACTTCGTAGGTATTATATCCAGAAATCCACAAAGTTCTTCCATGTGGATTTACAAAAGCTGAATACCCCGTATTTGTCGCCCTTACTGCCCATCGATCATTTTCAATTGCCCGCATAATATCCTGTGCATGGTGTTGGGCTGGCATAACTGCACTATAGTGGGCGTCATTGGAAGGACTCAGGATAAATTGTCCACCTGCGGCTGCTTGACGGCGAAAATGTTCGGAAAACGTAGATTCATAACAAATGCCGACAATGGCAGGACCAAAAGGTGTCTCGAACACTTGGTTCGGCGAACCTGGAACTTGGTGTTCATCTAAAGGTGATAGCCGCTTCACGATACCACCCAGAATTTCCTCAAAGGGAATGTACTCCCCAATCGGTACCATTTTGACTTTGCCATAGCGGCTAAAAATCTTGCCATCTCCAGTAAAGGTAAATAAGCTATTTGTATAATGGCGTCCCTCTTTATCGAAACCTCCAATCCAAGCAACTACACCTTTTTCTTTCACCGCTGTTACTAAAGAGCTACGCATAATCTCATACTGAGAAAATGGCAAGGCTCCTTCTGGAGTTAACACTGCATTCACACCTTGATTTGTTAAGGTTAGGTATCCAGTGGTGTAGCCTTGGATTGCTCGACGAAAACCTTCGGGATAAAGCTTGATCTGATTGGGGATATTACCTTGAATAATCCCTACTTTTAAAGCTGCTTCTGGTGGTTGTGCAAGAGGACGGCTGTACAATCCAAAACCAATAAGATGGCAGGTTATGAAGAGTGCAGTGGCGGCTTTTAAATAAGCAACCCGCCACGATGCCAAGGAAGCCCAGAAATTCTCTGCACTCTTGGCGTCTGGGCGATTTATCCAAGCTTCTGCTATTAAGCCATTGACTGCAACAATTGCAGATGAGATCGCACTTGGTCCAGAGATCTGGCCTAGGTGTAGAATGACTAAATTGTGTGGGCTTTGTGTGTATGCTATGTAACTCCAATCCAGAGGTCCCTGGCTCCAAAGTAATTCCAAGCCACACCAAACTGCTGTACCAATCAAAACCCGAATATACGGTTTGGAGACTTTGAGTCCTCTCATCACCATTGCCCAAGTAGCAACCAATGCAACTCCCCAAAGGGTAATGAATGCCAAGCAAAATATCGCGATCGCCAGACTGGCTAGCCAAGGAACACCCATCCAAGTCAGAGGATGAATCCCGGTAATCCAAAATAGAGCAAGACCGTGATAACCAATACCCCATGCTAAGGACAAGAGGAGGGGAAAAGGAAGAGAGAAACTTTTTTTGTATGGATAATTGACGACTAATACCCAGAGGGGAGCTAGGGCAATCCATGCTAAAAACCATGCTCCCACTGGTGCGACAGTTAACCCCATCAAAATGCCACTAGCGAAAGCAGTTATAAGTTTTGAGGTTTGAGTTTTGAGTTGGAAAAACATCTTTAAACCCATCATTCATAACTCCTAAACGCCAGTTGCTACAAGTCGGGAAACCCGCAAGAGCGCACTGGCTACTCCTAACTCTTAACTCTTAACCTATTCTTCCTCTGCCACATCACCACTATCAGGTGGAATGATTGCAACTCCGGTAATTGCGTCATCTTCGTCTAGACGTTGTACTCGCACTCCAGTTGCTGATCGTGATTGTATGGAAATGGCATTGACAGCTTGACGGATGATGATACCGCGATTAGTGACCATCATAATTTCTTCATCACTATTGACAATGTGTAAAGTTGCCAGTTGGTCGTTGGTTTGTCGGTTTTTAAACTTGGTTGCCATTAAACCCTGACCTGCACGTTTTTGCAAACGGAATTGGGCGACTGGTACACGTTTGCCATATCCCCCCGTTGTGATGACCAACACCCAAGGACCAGTGCTACCGTTATTGGGTGCTTCTTGTGACTCTTCGTTTTCGACTTCTTCAATAACTTCGACGTCTTCAACTTCGGCTTCTGTGTCTGTGTTTAATGTGGCGAGAATTGCTGCTGGGAGAATATCCATTCCTACCAATTCATCTTTGCTACGGAGTTTCATGGATTTCACCCCACGGGTTGCACGTCCTAAAGGACGCAACTGTTCGTGATCGCATCTAAAATGAATTGCCATGCCTTGACGAGAGCCAACAATGACGCTGTCTTCGACTCTAGCGCGTCGTACCCAGCGGAGTTGATCTCCTTCTTCTAGAGAAATTGCAATCAAGCCATTGGCACGTATGTGGCTAAATGCAGACAATTCCGTCTTCTTGATGTTACCGCCTTTAGTGAGCATAACTAAATATTCGTCACTACTAAATTCAGTAACGGGTACAAGGGAAGTGATTTTTTCTTCTTTGGGAATAGGCAGCATTTGCACAATTGGTGTCCCACGACTGGTACGAGAACCAACAGGGATTTGATACGCTTTCAGGCAGTAAACAACACCGCGATCGCTAAAGAATAAAACACTGTCATGGTCACAGCAAGTTAAGAAATGCTCAACGGTATCATCATCTTTTACCTTTGCTGCTGCTTTGCCTCGAGTCGCACGGCTTTGCGCTTCAAAGGTGTTGACTGGCATGCGTTTGATGTAACCTTGCTCAGTGAGCAGAATAATTGCTTTTTCGTTAGCAATTAGGTCTTGATCATCAATTTCGCCTTCTAGGTGTGAAATGACTGTACGACGTGGGGTGGCGTGAGTCTGTTTCAGTTGCTGGACTTCGGTTTCAATAATTTCTAGCACACGTTCCCGTCGTGCCAAAATATCCTGCAAGTCGCTGATTTGTGTTTGTAAATTCTCGTGTTCTTGGCGAATTTTATCGGCTTCCAGTGCTGTCAATCTTCGCAATTGCATTTGCAAAATTGCGTCTGCTTGCGCTTCTGAAAGTCCGTATGTCGTGATGAGTTCTCCTTTTGCTGTGGGTGCATCAGGTGCCTGACGGATCAAGTTAATAATTGCATCAAGGTGCAACAGGGCAACCAACAAACCTTGTAGGATATGATCCCGTTCCTCAGCTTTCCGCAATTCATAACGAGTGCGTCTGGTGATGCATTCAATGCGGAAGTCTAGGAAAACATTTAAGAATTGCTTGAGTGTGAGTGTTTGGGGTTCGCCGTTGACCAGCGCTAGCATATTTGCCCCAAAGTTTGCTTGCAGTGGTGTTTGTTTATAGAGATTATTCAGCACCACACGAGGATAGGCATCGCGCTTGAGTTCAATGACAATCCGCATCCCATCGCGATCGCTTTCATCTCGGATATCTGCAATTCCCTCAATGCGCTTTTCGTTCACCATTTCAGCGATTTTTTCAATCAGCGCCGCTTTGTTGGTTTGGTAAGGCAATTCGGTGATGATGATCGCTTCTCTTTCGGGGCGTCCTCGCTGTTCAATAGTCTCAATATTTGCCACACCACGCATGGTGATAGAACCACGTCCTGTGGTGTAGGCTTCTTTAATCGCTGCCGTACCTAAAATCTGACCCCCTGTTGGAAAGTCAGGTCCATGGATATACTGCATTAACTGAACATCAGTGATTTCCGGATTGTGAATCAATGCCACCAACCCATCAATCAGTTCACCTAAGTTGTGAGGAGGGATGTTAGTTGCCATACCCACCGCAATCCCAGAGGACCCATTAAGCAGCAGTTGCGGTATACGTGATGGCAGAACTGTAGGTTCCTGTACAGAAGCGTCGAAGTTATCTATGAAATCTACAGTCTCTGATTCAATATCCTGTAATAGAGCAGTGCTGGTTAAGGCTTGCAAACGACATTCTGTGTATCGCATTGCGGCTGGTGGGTCGTTATCCACAGAGCCAAAGTTTCCATGCCCTTCAATTAAGGGTAGTCTCATGGAAAAGTCTTGTGCCATTCGCACCAAAGCATCGTACACTGCTGTGTCACCGTGGGGATGATATTTACCCAGTACTTCCCCTACTACACGAGCGCATTTCCGAAAGGGCCGATCATGAATTAGCCCTAGTTCATGCATAGCGTAGAGAATGCGACGATGCACAGGTTTCAGACCATCCCTGGCATCTGGTAGTGCCCGACCTACAATTACGCTCATGGCGTATTCCAAATAAGACCGGGACATTTCGTTCCGCAGATCAGTTGGGATAATCCTCTCCTGAGAGGTTGTCATAACCTAAAAAACTCCAATAATCGTTAGTTTTAGCTTTACAGCTGAAAAAACAGCAAGATTATGCCAAACTTTTGTTGAATATTTGTCATATTTTGATACAATTTTATCACATATTCTGCTTTTCTGCCTGAAGAACTAGACCCGAACGTCTAGTCAAATGACTGTGGTATTAGGCAAATAAAACATGTCCGCCTTGTAACTAGTAATACCACGTCACGAAATTCTTGATACAAATTCCCCCCTTCCCTTGTCTCCCTTCCCTAGTTGCCAAATTTGTCAGATTTAGGGGAGCTATTGCTGTGCGGTGGTTCTCTAAGGAGGCAAATGGTGTAGTCGGGAATGGGGAACTCAGAGTTCCCACAGAGTAGATTAAATAGTTTCGCGCTGTAACTTAAGTTGGGATTTTATCAAGGGGACTTTAGGAGCTAGAAAAAATCCGATCACACTGGCAAACAAAACGGGAGTCAAAGGACTAAAATTAGTCAATTTTGAAAGCAGTAAAGCAGTACTAACAGGTGTACGCGTCACTGCTGCGTTGATAGCTGCCATGGTACAAATCATAGCAAGGGTTGGATTGAGT
>Ga0070738_10004118_pt1 | contig 17946 bp, 12 predicted proteins | sample Coa_R2_2_FD_66446 | JGI IMG/M metagenome (GOLD analysis project Ga0070738, IMG submission 66446) | Surface soil microbial communities from Centralia Pennsylvania, which are recovering from an underground coalmine fire - Coalmine... | ecosystem: Environmental > Terrestrial > Soil > Unclassified ...
CCATTTACAGGGCGCCGGAATGTGTCTGCTCGCGGCGTGCCAGCGTCAATCAGGCGGATCCTTGCGCACCCCTACCCTGCCCCTAAAAGCCGGATCGCCTCAGCCCGTTCAAAAATATTTAGGAGCAGCCGCAAAGCCTCGCCGCGAGCGCCTTCAAGCCCCGGATTCTCCTCGGCGATCTTGCGCGCTTCCTCACGGGCAAGCATGAGCAAAGACCCATGCGCGGCGGGATCCGCAAGACGGAACCCCGGCAGGCCGGATTGCTTTGTGCCGAGCACTTCGCCTTCTCCGCGCAAGCGGAGATCTTCCTCGGCGATCCGAAAGCCATCTTCGCTCTCGCGCATGATCGCGATGCGGGCCTTGGCTGTCTCGCCAAGCGGAGCTTTATAAAGGAGCAGGCACGAGGATTTATCGGCGCCGCGCCCTACTCTCCCGCGTAATTGATGCAATTGGGCAAGTCCGAAGCGCTCGGCATGCTCGATGACCATGATCGTCGCTTGCGGAATATCGACGCCGACCTCGATGACGGTTGTCGCGACCAATATCTGCGTCGAACCTTGCGCGAAAGCGGCCATCGCTTCATCCTTGTCACGGCTTTTCATCCTGCCGTGAACGAGGCCGACTCTGCCGCCGAAGATGTCTCGCAGATGGGTAAAGCGCTCCTCCGCGGCAGCAACGTCAAGCTCCTCGCTTTCCTCAACGAGCGGACAGACCCAGAAGGCGCGGGCGCCCCGCGCGAGGGCGCGCTTCAGCCGCTCGATCAGCTCGTCCATGCGATCGAGCGGCAGGGCGCGGGTGTCAATAGGCCGCCGTCCCGCGGGCTTTTCGCGCAGATTGGAAACATCCATGTCGCCGAAATAGGTCAGCACCAGGCTGCGCGGGATGGGCGTCGCGGTCATGACGAGAATGTCGGCCGCCTTGCTCTTATCGCCGAGGGCGAGACGCTGATGGACGCCGAAACGATGCTGTTCATCGACAATGGCAAGACCGAGATCGCGAAAAGAAACGCTTTCCTGAAACAAGGCATGGGTCCCGATCACAATGTCAATCGCTCCATCGGCAAGACCAGCAAGTATCTTCTCGCGCGCCGCGCTTTTGCCGCGGCCAGTCAAAAGCGCAAGGCGCAGCCCCGCTGCTTCACCATACTTGCTGAGTGTTTGATGGTGCTGGCGGGCGAGAATCTCGGTCGGCGCCATGAGCGCCGCCTGCCTTCCTGCTTCCACCGCCGCCGCCATGGCAAAAAGCGCGACGAGGGTCTTACCCGATCCGACATCGCCTTGAAGCAGCCGCAACATGCGTGTTGGCGCGGCCAAATCGGCGTAGATCTCAGAAAGAGCGGTCTCTTGCGATGAGGTAAGAGCAAAAGGCAGAGCAGCGGTGATCTTTTGTCTGATCGTCCCATCCCCCGCGCTTGCGCGGCCAGGTGAGCGTTTGATTTTCGACCGCATCAAGGCCAGCGCCAACTGGCTGGCGAGCAGTTCATCATAGGCAAGCCGCCTGCGCGCGGGAGCCTCCGGGGCGATGGCTTGCGGCGCCCCGGGCTGGTGCACTTGCCGCAGCGCTTCGGCGAAGGAAGGAGCCTGCAAAAGCTCTAATGCTTTCGTCGCATGCCATTCGGGCAAGGCAGGGATCTTGGCGAGCGCCGCAGCGGCCGCCCGCGCGATGGTTCTTTGAAAGAGCCCTTCCGTCGAAGGATAGACCGGCTCGACCAGTACCATCTTGGCAAAACCTTCGGCGTCACACACACGATCGGGATGCACCATCTGGCGATGGCCTTCCCAGAGCTCGAGCTTCCCCGAGATCCAGCGCGCCGCGCCGGGCGGCAGGCTCTTTTCGATCCAGGCGTGATTGGCGAGAAAGAAGACGAGAAGAACGTCACCCGTGTCATCCTCGACCAGAACCTTGTAGGGGGCTTTGGAGCGCGGCCCAGGCGGGCGGTGCTCGACGACCTTGACCTCCAGCGTGACGATGGCATCGAGGGGGGCGTCGGCGATTTTTGGCCGGTTGCGCCGGTCGATCGCGGCAAAGGGCAGATGGAAGAGCAGATCGACGATACGCGCTCCCCTGCCGTCCTCGCCCAGAAGCCTGTCAACGAGCTTGGCGTTTTTCGGTCCGATGCCGGGCAGATTTGCGGCGCTGGCAAAGAGGGGATTGAGGAGTGAGGGGCGCATCGCTCTGAACGTCGCTCGTTGCGTATTGGATCCGCTCAAATTTGGTCTGCGTTGCACCAGAAGAAGACATGCCTAGCTTTCGTCCTCTAACGCCAAGATTACAGACGTAGATTTGCGCTGCCTGACTGGCCCTCCCAGATCGCGGACGCCCCGCGTGGAACACAGGGCGCACCCCGCTTCTGAGAAGGCGTGTGGAGCTCCCTCACGGAAATCAACCCGCCTTCAGATTATCACTCTCAGTCAAAGCAAGATCGACCATGACGTCATTGCCGATGCGCTCCAGCTCCGTACGCAGCTCATCAGTGGTTAAGCCTGCGGGAAGAATGACGATGGCTTGTGCAGTAAACAGCGGCGCGCCGGTCATACTGCCAGGGCGTACTTCGGTATGCAGTTCATCAATGCTGACCCGATGGCATGCCAGAGCGCTCGATATCTGCCGGACGATGCCTGGATGGTCTGCGCCAGTCAGATTGAGATGCACTTGCCGGCCGTGAGACCGCGGAGCCGCGCTATCGCGGCGAACGGTCACAGCAATACCGTGCTCAGCGAGAGCGGCTAATGATTTTTCGAAGCTCGCAACCGTGCGCTCTGGCACATCGACGCGCAGAATTCCCGCAAATTCTCCGCCCAGGCGGGCCATCGAGCTGTCGATCCAATTGCCTGAATGATCGGCAATGACTTGCGCTAAAGTTTGTACCAGCCCCGGCCGATCTTTCGAAATGATAGTCAAAACCATTTCGACAGGCATAACCAACTCCTACTGTAATTTGCTAATCTCAACTTCGATCCCGCAAAGCTTAAACAGTTCCTGTCACGTTCAACCCCGTCCGGATAGAGCTTCCAGCGGGCCGCATATCCCATACGCCTACATTGCAGCGCGGAGGCTCGCCGTCAAATATCGCCAGCAATTCGGCGAGATCCCGTGGATACGCTGCGCCGCTCAGAGGTTGCTCAATCCGGTCAAGGTGACACGCGGCCCGGTTCAAAAGCCGCCGCCCAAGAGAATGACCCGCCCCGCGCTGGCTTTCTGGTTAGGCAGGCGGGCTTGCCCCGGACGGCGCTTGCTATAATGTGCTGCCAACGGTCATCGAAGCACCCGGCGGGCCGAACCAGCCCATGCAAGAGCTAAAATTATGTCTGGCGCGCAAGTGAAAAGTCCGGATCTGAACGCAAGGCAAAGGCGCCTTCTCTTCCGCTCCTGGCATCGCGGGATGCGCGAGACGGATCTTCTGCTTGGCCATTTCGCCAATGCCGAAATCGGCAATCTCAGCGAAACGGAGCTCGACCATTTCGAACTTTTGCTCGAGGCGCCGGACCGCGACATTTTTTCCTGGCTCACGGGAGAGGCGGAACCGCCAGGCGCCTATAAAACCCCGGTCTTGCAAAAAATCCGGGCTTTCCATAACCATGCCGGTCCAATTCATATCTGAGAGCCTGTTTCAGAAGCTCTGCCGCGCGGCGCATCCTTCGAGACGGCCTTTCAGGCCTCCTCAGGATGAAGGCGAGGTTTTTGCAACAGCCCCCAAGATGAGCCGCAAAACCTTCGGATCGACACTGCATCGTGACTGACCTCAAACGCGTGGCGGCCGAGCTTGCGAAAGGCGGCTCGCTGACGCTCTCCTCCGTGGCCGATGGCTTCGACGCGTTTTGCGCGGCGGATTTGACGCGCGCACTCGCGCGGAGCGCGGAGGGCCGGGCTGTCGTTCTCGTCCATGTGGCCCGCGATAGCCAGCGCGCCCGCGCCTTCGGCGAAGCACTCGCTTTCGCCGCGCCCGATATTGAACTTCTCGACTTTCCGTCCTGGGACTGCCAGCCCTATGACCGTGTCTCTCCCAACAGCGACATCTCGGCACGGCGGATCTTGATTCTCTCGCGCCTGGCAAGGTCACGCACATCGGTGGAGCGGCCGCGAATCCTTTCGGCGACGGTCGCCGGGCTTCTCCAGAAAGTGGCACCCCTTGCCACCATCGCGGGCGACACGTTTTCCGCCGCGCCCGGAAATGTGGTCGATATGGACGCGCTGACTCAATGGCTCGAAACCAATGGTTTCCAGCGCGCCTCAAGCGTACGCGACACTGGCGAATATGCTGTGCGCGGCGGCATCCTCGATCTCTACGCGCCCGGCATGCCGCAACCCGTGCGGCTCGATTTTTTTGGCGACACGCTCGAGTCGATCCGGGCTTTCGATCCCGAGTCACAGCGCACGACGGGTCAGCTCCGCGCACTTGATCTCGTGCCGGTGAGCGAGGTGCAGCTCAAGACCGCAACGATCCGCCATTTCCGGCAAGCCTATGTGACACAATTCGGTGCACAGACGCTGGGAGACACGCTTTATGAAGCGGTCAGCGAAGGCCGCCGCCATCAGGGCCTCGAACACTGGCTCCCGCTGTTCTACAACAAGCTCGACACATTGTTCGATTATTGTGCGGGTGCTCCCCTCATCCTTGATCCTCTTGTCGAGGACGCCGCGGGGGAGCGTCTGGCGCAGATCGCGGATTATTACGGCGCCCGCAAGAGCGCCTATGACGCCGATCCCGGCCGTTCGACTTATAAGCCGCTTCCTCCCGATGCGCTTTATCTTGCACCGTCCGAATGGCGGGCGCGCATGGACGCCGCGAGTCTCGTTTCGGTGACGCCTTACGCGCAGCCGGAGAACCGCAAAGGGTTAACGGTCGATTGCGCCTCGAAGCCCGGCCGCAGCTTTGCGAGCGAGCGGGCCGATCCCAATGCAAATGTCTTTTCCGCCGCCATCGAACATATCCGCTCCCTGCAAAGTGCCGGAAAGCGGGTCATTCTTGCCTGCTGGTCCGATGGCTCGCGCGAACGCCTCGGCCATGTGCTTGCCGATCACGGACTTGCCGGGACGGCGCCCGTCTCTTCTCTGCCGCAAGCTCTCGCGCTTCCCCCAAGCACCCTCGCTTTGGGTGTCCTCGGCATCGAGCAGGGCTTCGAGGCACAAGATCTCGCGATCGTCGCCGAGCAGGATATTTTGGGCGACCGGCTGCTTGGCCCTCGCCGCAAGGTACGCCGCGCTCAGGATTTTCTAACCGAGGTGACCTCTCTTGCGGCGGGCGATCTTGTCGTCCATGTCGATCATGGAATCGGGCGCTTCGCCGGGCTGAAGGCGATCGAGGCGGCGGGGGCGCCGCATGACTGCCTCGAGCTGCATTACGCCGGTGGCGACAAGCTTTTTCTGCCGGTCGAAAATCTCGAGCTTCTGTCGCGCTATGGCTCGGAGGATACTGCCGTCGAGCTCGACAAATTGGGCGGTGTTGCCTGGCAGAAGCGCAAGGCGCGGATGCGCAAGCGCATTCTCGAAATGGCGGCAGGGCTCATCAAGATCGCCGCGATGCGGCAGACCAAGGCCGCGCCAAAACTGGTGCCGCCACCCGGTCTTTACGCCGAGTTCTGCGCGGGTTTCCCCTATGAGGAAACCGACGACCAGCAGGCCGCAATCGATGCCGTCCTGGAAGACATGGCTTCCGGGCGGCCCATGGACCGCCTCGTTTGCGGCGATGTCGGCTTCGGCAAGACCGAGGTTGCTCTGCGCGCCGCCTTCACCGCAGCGATCGAGGGCAAGCAGGTCGCTGTCATCGTGCCGACGACTCTACTCGCGCGCCAGCACTACAAAAATTTCGCGGCGCGCTTCGCGCATCTGCCGGTCAAGGTCGCGCAAATGTCGCGGATGGCCAGCGCTGCTGATCTCAAGTCCGCCAGGCGCGGCGCCGCCTCCGGCGAGATCGACATTATTATCGGTACCCATGCCGTGCTTGGCAAAGGGGTGAGCTTCAAGGATCTTGGTCTCGTTATCGTCGACGAGGAGCAGCATTTCGGGGTCAAGCATAAAGAGCGTCTGAAGGAGCTCCGCGCCGAGGTCCATGTCTTGACCCTATCGGCAACGCCGATCCCGCGCACGCTCCAGCTTGCCTTGACGGGCGTGCGCGAGCTTTCGATCATCGCGACGCCGCCCGTCGACCGGCTGGCGGTGCGAACCTTTATTTCGCCATTCGACGAATTGGCCGTGCGGGAGGCCCTTCTGCGCGAGCGCTATCGCGGCGGCCAAAGCTTTTATGTTTGCCCGCGCATCGACCATCTCGACGAGGCAAGCGCCTTCCTGCGCCAGAATGTTCCAGAGGTGAAATTCATTGTCGCACATGGCCAGCTGGCAGCCGCCGAGCTCGAAACAAGAATGGCGGCCTTCTACGACGGCCAATATGACGTGCTGGTTTCGACTGCGATCGTCGAGTCCGGGCTTGATATTCCGGCCGCCAACACGCTCATTGTCCATCGTGCCGATATGTTCGGCCTTGCCCAGCTTTATCAGCTGCGCGGCCGCGTGGGGCGCTCGAAAGTCCGCGCCTATGCGCTCTTCACGGTGCCTAGCAACCGCAAAATGACACCGCAAGCCGAACGGCGGCTGAAGGTTCTGCAGTCGCTTGATACACTCGGCGCCGGTTTTGAGCTTGCCAGCCACGACCTTGATATTCGCGGCGCCGGCAATCTGCTCGGCGATGAACAGTCCGGCCACATTAAAGAAGTCGGCTACGAGCTTTATCAGGACATGCTTCGCGAGGCGGTCGAAGCCCTCAGGGCCGGGATCGAGGAACCTGCGGAAGAGGCTTGGTCGCCAACGATTACGCTTGGCACTCCAGTGACCATTCCCGAGGATTATGTCAGCGACCTCAATTTGCGCCTTAGCCTCTACCGGCGTCTCGCGGGACTTCAGTCCGATGCCGAGATCGAGAGTTTCGCGGCGGAAATGATCGACCGTTTTGGTCCGCTGCCAGCCGAAGTCGAGCAGCTCATGCAGCTCGTTGCGATTAAGATCCTGTGCCGGCAGGCGCATGTCGAGAAAGTCGAAGCAGGGCCAAAGGGCGTAATCATTGCGTTCCGTGACAATTCTTTCGCCAATCCGCAGGGCCTTGTACGCTATGTAGCCGAGCAGGGCTCTTTCGCAAAGGTGCGGCCAGACATGAAGATTGTGTTCGTGCGTGAATTCGAGACGGCCGCAGCGAGACTGGAAGGCTGCCGGCAAATCCTGCGCGCGCTCGCCGCCATTGCAATGAAGAAGGCGGCATGAGGCTTGAGGCGCATTCCCTGTCATCCCTGGGGCTGGAAATCTGCCCTTTCCCAAGGATATTCCACCTTTTGCCGGGCTTTTTTCTAGATCCGTCCGGCTGCACGTAACCGCGAGGGAACATGGTGTGATCGCGTAAGATGAAAGCGAACACCTGAGGGCCGAAGCTTTCTCATGGCAGATGAAAATCGAGGAAAGGGCTGCTATATAAGCAGCATCGATGGTTATTAGCGGTCGTGGAGGATTCTATGGCCAATCCGCAGTTCGCAATCCTGTCTTTGACCGAAGCCGCCGCGGCGCGCGCCCGCTATCTCATCGAGAATGCGGGACGGCCGGTTGCGGGCTTGAGGGTCGGGGTCGAGAAGGGCGGCTGCGCCGGCATGACCTACACGATGGATCTCGCGGAAGAAATTGAGCCTGCCGACCAAATCGTTGAGGATCGGGGCGTTAAGATTCTCATCGCGCCAAAGGATTTGATGTTTCTCTTGGGCACCAAGCTCGACTTCCAAACAAGCACCTTGCAGTCGAGCTTCGTTTTCCAGAACCCCAATCAAACGGCCAGCTGCGGTTGTGGCGAATCCGTTTCGATTACGCCCGCTAGAGAAACTCAGGAAAAGGCCATCTAGGCTTTTTGCACAACCCCAATCCTGGCCGTCTTGGCTGCCTCCCGCTTGGCCGCAGGGGTTTTGGCAGGCCTGATTATGACTGGACGCAGCAGAAACATCGGCACGTGATCGCCCATGCCAACAACGGGTACGTCTTCTTCCTTGTAAGGCTGATGAGAATGCCGGGAAGGAGCATCAGCGCGTTTCAGATCCCCATTGATCTCGGGCTTCTGCGGGGCTGCCGGACGCGGCACGCGTCCGCTTTCGCCACCGGCGGATAAGCCGCGCCGCGATTTCCTGGGGCGCACGCCGCGCTCCGCTTCACGGCCGGTTTCCTCTCCGGCAATCGCGGCGAGGCTTTCACCAGGGAGCCAGCCGATCTTCCGGCCAATCAGCGCTTCGATTTCGAGAACATATTTCTGATCGGCGGGGGTCACGATCGAAAGGGCAACGCCTGTTTTGCCAGCGCGTCCCGTCCGGCCAATCCGGTGGACATAGTCTTCTGCATGTGTCGGAATGTCGAAATTGAACACATGGCTGACATCCGGAATATCGAGCCCGCGTGCCGCGACATCCGAGCAAACGATGAGATCCACCCCGCCGTTCTTGAAAGCTTCAAGCGAGGCCATACGGGCGCGCTGGTCCATGTCGCCGTGCAGAACGCCGGCGTTGAAGCCATGCTTCTGCAGCGACTTGTGAAGGATCGCCACATCCCGTTTGCGATTGCAGAAGATAATCGCGTTCTTGAAATCGTCCGCACTGCGGATCAGGCGGCGCAAGGTTTCGCGCTTGGCGGGACCACCTGCCGACGCGACAAGACCCTGCGATATGGTAATGGCTGTCGAGGCAGCGCGCGCCACTTCTATGCGGACCGGATTGTGCAGAAAGGCCTCGGTGAGCCTTGTGATCTCCGGCGGCATGGTCGCGGAAAAAAACAAGGTCTGGCGCGTGAAAGGCACCAGCTTGCAGATGCGCTCGATATCGGGAATGAAGCCCATATCGAGCATCCGGTCGGCTTCGTCGATGACGAGAATTTCGATTCCGGTCAGGAGCAGCTTGCCGCGATCGAAAAAATCCAAAAGGCGGCCAGGCGTCGCGATCAAGACATCGGCGCCCCGCATGATCTTGGTTTCCTGGTCGCCAAAGGAAACACCTCCGATCAGGAGCGCGACATTAAGCTTGTGGTTGATTCCGTAGCGGGCAAAACTTTCCTCGACTTGGGCGGCAAGCTCGCGGGTAGGCTCCAGGATCAGGGTGCGCGGCATGCGTGCCCTGGCCCGGCCTTTTTCGAGACGCGACAACATTGGAAGTGTGAAAGCCGCGGTCTTGCCGGTGCCTGTCTGTGCAATCCCAAGCACGTCGCGGCCTGCGAGAACTTGTGGAATCGCTTCTGCTTGAATGGGAGTTGGCGCAGCGTAGCCTGTGGCCTCGACGGCCTGAAGAACCTTCTCGCTGAGACCGAGTTTGCTGAATGTCATTCCATTCCCGAAATGGGCTGCTCTCGAACCGGCGCCGGACCGGTGCTCTCCGGGCCGCCTGGCCGTGAAGGGCGCGATTTCGCCTAACAACTGGAAAATCCGTCAAATCCGAAACTCTGCGCGAACGGCAACAGCGCGAAGTCGAGTGGCCGGATCGAACGGGCTCTGAACAGGACTGCCGAAGTGCAGCCCATAATTCAGCGATGGGGTACTCCCCTACCGCTTATTTCATTTCAATGCAATGAACTCACGTATTTCAAACCCGCTCCGCGGATCACGGCGGCACTTCTGCGCTAAATTGCCGCGCCTTCCACAGTTAAAACTGCTAGCACGCCGCAATCAGTTCGCCGCAAGCCGGTGGTGAGGCCGCTGCGGAGAGGCCAATTTCATAAGACCGAAGATTGTCCCAAGGGTCGCCAGATAGACGAGCAGCTGCAGCTGCGAGGGCTTGCTCGTATAGCCAAGCAGAGTGTGGAGCACGCGGCCAGCGATGCTGTTATCAGCAAGCAAAGCAGAGGTATTCCAGACGGTGCCGCCAAGAGCGGTCGCGATATCAGCCTGCTCAAGAAACGCGGCACATTGCGCCGCCATTCCGGCTGCCATGAAGGCAATCAGAATGCTCGTCACCTTGAAGAGATGACGCGAGGGGATGATGGTGAGGCCTCCATAAGCAAGCGCGCTGATCCCGGCACCGAGCAAAAGCCCGAGAACGCCACCAAGTAGCAGGCTTAGTCCCGAATCATGGCTCGACAGGACGATTCCATAAAGAAACAAAACGACTTCGGATCCTTCACGAAGCAGCGCCAAGCCGACGACAAGAGCCAAGGTCATCAGGGATCGCGTTCCGCTTGCCACATCGCGCCCCAGTCTCTTGATATCATCGCTGATCTGGCGGCCGTGGCGGGACATCCAGATGTTGTGCCAGGCAAGCATGATGACGGCGAGTCCGAGAACAGCAGCGTTGAAGACTTCCTGCCCGGTACCCTCCAGCGCGCTCGACAAAGCTCCTGCGAAAGCGGCGACCAGCATCGCGCCCAAAAGTCCGCCGAAGATCCCGCCAGCAATATAGCGCATGCGCGAGGGCATGCCTCGCGTTGCAGCCAGAACAATTCCAACAATCAGCCCGGCTTCGATGGCTTCACGCAGGACAATAATAAGGGCACCGGCCATCCAACACCTCTTCCCCGGGCTTCAGCGCGGCAGTGAAGCCTCGCCCGCGCTTGACCCAAGCCGGCGGCCGCGGCTGCACCGCACGCAGCGGAAAGTCAAGCTTCTTATAAAACTTATATGATCGTACTTAACAGATCAATGAGATTATAATTATTTAGAGCAATTATAAACTATAGCCTTTGCAGTTTATATTTTTAATTCTTTTAAATTGATTCAAACTATCTTACCTTAGGCTATGATATTCTGTTTACATAGAATAAAATGGCATTACAAGCTTCCGCAAGAAAAGTCCTTGCGGAAAAAATGGCGCTGCAGCGCGGGCACAACAATTCCATTGTCCTTCGCAAATTCCATGCGCCACGAGTTCTTCGAGCACGAAGCTTGCCGTATTGGATGCCACTGCGAAGCAGATGCCTTGCGCGCCGGAAATGATCGCCGTGTTGATGCCGGTGACCTCGCCTTGCGAAGAGACGGGCGGACCACCCGAATTTCCCGGATTGAGCGCCGCATCGGCCTGAATCACATCTTCAATCAAACGGCCGTTTTTGGACCGCAGGGAGCGCCCGAGCGCCGATATGACGCCTGCCGTGACGCTCGTGCCAAAGCCAAGCGGATTGCCGATCGCAATCGCGATTTCCCCCCGCCGCAGTTTTTCGAATTGCCGGATTCTGCAGCGGGAAGCGTCGTATTCTCGCCGATCCGGAAACGAGAAGGGAAGGTCTTGCCGCGCATGATTGTTTTGCTCCATGCCCCCTATATGGGACCAGCCGCATGGGATTTTGAGGTCACGCGCAAAAAGAGAGGCGATTCGTGCTGGCAGCTTGGCAAAGGGAGTTGAGAGGCTCGCAGCTGGCCAGCTAGCAGCCCGCCGGCACAAACTGGTCTGGTTTTGCCTTCAAGATATTGTCGAGAAACTGACGTGCGCTATTCGCCCATGTATAGGTCAGCGCATGGGCTCTTGCCAGTTCCCGCGGAATGTCAAGCGCGGCGAGGCAGGCGGCACGCAAATCGAAATCAAGGACGCCAGCGCCGCTCGTGCCAATAATATCAAGCGGGCCCGGCACTGGCAGGGCGGCTACCGGCAGCCCGCAAGCAAGAGCCTCGATGAGGACCATGCCAAAAGTATCGGTCCGGCTCGGAAAGACGAAGACATCCGCGGAGGCGTACTGAACAGCGAGAGCATCACCCGTTTTTGTTCCAAGAAAATGGGCATCCGGATAGGCCGCCTGTAAGGCACGGCGCGAGGGGCCATCGCCGACGACCACCTTCGAGCCTGGCAAATTGAGCTCCAGAAAAGCTCCAACATTTTTTTCGGGCGCCAGGCGCCCGGCGTAAAGAAAGACCGGACGGGGCAAATCAAGAGCCGCCGCCTTGGCCGGGGTGAACTGTCTGTGGTCAACGCCGCGCGACCAATGCATCAATCGTTGAAAGCCGCGGTTACTGAGATCGTTGGCGATTGATGCCGTAGAGACCATCACCCCGCAGCCGGCATTATGAAAACGGCGCAGAAGGGCATAGGTGAAGGCTTCCGGGATTTTTGTGCGGGCAGCGATATACTCAGGAAATCTGGTGTGGTAGCTCGTGGTGAAGGGGCGCTTGGCGCGCAAGCAATAGCGCCGCACTGCAAACCCTATCGGGCCCTCGGTCGCGATATGGATGTGGTCGGCAGCAGCTTCCTCGATCCGTTTCTCGACCGCCCGGCGGCTCGCCAGCGCAAGCCTGATTTCTCCGTAGGTTGGCAGCGGTATCGTGGCAAAGCCCTGAGGGGTCAGAAATTCGGTCTCGGCGCCGAATTCGCGCAATGCGCGGGCCACGAACTCAAGCGAACGGACGACCCCATTGACTTGCGGCTTCCAGGCGTCGGTCGCGATCAGAATACGCATTAGGCTGCCGCCCTGGCGGCAGCCTGATTTTTTTGAGCAGCGGTATTTGCCGCCAGGCGCCGTTCGCTGGCAGTCGTCTGCCACTGCAAGATCTCAAGATGTCCATCATGATGCTCGGCGATTGCCGTGCAGGACTCAACGAAATCACCGATATTGACGTAAGTGATGCCCTCTATCTCGCGGATCACGGCGTGATGGATATGGCCGCAGACAACACCGTCAGCATCGTGGCGGCGCGCCGCTTCCGCCAAGGCCACCTCGAAAGCGCCGATGAAGTTCACTGCGTTCTTGACCTTGAGTTTTGCCCACGCCGAAAGTGACCAATAGGAAAAGCCAAGCTTCCGGCGGACCTTGTTGAACCAGAGATTAGACCACAAAGCAAACGTATAGGCCCAGTCGCCGAGCAAGGCAAGCCAGCGCGCATTCTGCACTACGATGTCAAACTGATCGCCATGGATGACAAGCAAGCGCTTCTTGTCGGCCGTGGTATGGTAGGCGTGATCGGCGACCTCGACGCCGCCAAAAACTGCGCCGGTATAGTCGCGTGCGAATTCATCGTGATTTCCGGGCAGGTAAATCATACGTGTGCCCTTGCGCACTTTGCGCAGGAGCTTTTGGACAACATCATTATGGGCCTGGGGCCAATACCAGCCGCTTTTGAGCCGCCAGCCGTCGATAATATCGCCAACGAGGTAAACCGTCTCTGCATCATTATGTTTCAGAAAATCCAGCAGGAGTTCGGCTTGACAGCCGCGCGTGCCGAGGTGAACGTCGGAGAGGAATATCGTGCGGTACGTGGTTGTCGTCTCTGCTTCGGTCTCTTGGCTCACCGGAATAACCTGCGCTAGCTTCCGTTCTGTAATGTTTTCATTCAAACCAGATTCGTGTGGCTTTTGGATGACAGGCGCGGCCTCGGTAATCTGCGGGCCAGCTGCCGCGGCCGGTGTCCATCCTCAGTCACCGGCCTCAAGGCCAAGCCGCCCGTTCCAATCAACCATGCATTTAGCGAGCTGAAACGATGGGTGTCGAAGGGCGTGACAGGGTAAAGGCGCTGGAGTACGGCGCAGCGGCCTTGTCCAATCAGCTCGGAAAGACGGTGCAGAGGCTCCGCAAGGCCTATAATCTTTCGCTATCAGATCTCTCTGAACAGTCCGGTGTCGCCAAGTCGATCATCAGCCAGATCGAGCGCAACGAGACCAATCCGACATTGGCAACGATCTGGCGTCTCTCGCAAGCTCTCGATGTCTCGATTGAGCGCGTATTGCAAATAGCCGACGACGGCCCCTTCCTGGAAAAATCCTCGCGCCGCGATACACCGATCCTGGTGTCGGAAGACGGCAAATGCCGACTCGCCATTATCGGGTGGGTCAAGACCGTGGAATGGCTGCAGTGGTATGATTTCTCAGCCGATCCGGGCGGCATGCTCGAATCGGAGGCGCACCAGCGCGGCTCAGTGGAAAGCTTGTCGGTGAGTGAAGGGGAACTTGAGATCGAAGTTGGCGGTGTCATCGAGCACGCCAAGGCGGGCGAAACCGTGCGCTACCGTTGTGATCGTCCCCATGCCATACGCAACGTCTCACAAAGACGGGCATCGGCGACAATGGTCTGCATTCTGAAAGCGGCAGCGATGGAATGACATTCTGTTCACGCTGGGTTTCTCTCTCCGCCCGCGCCAAGCCAGAGCGGCCTGCAGCTACGGCAGTGGGGAATCTTCGGAAAGCTCCTGGAGCATGACATTGAGGCGGCAGGCCCATACGGCTACCGCTTTATGCCGAAGGCAAAGGGTTGGCCAATGAAGAGGGAAAAGAGTTTTCTGCGCGTCAGAAGTATGACAATGCGGCATATGCCTTTTTCAATCAGATGACACTTCGCGAAAGAGAGCCACAAAGTAAAGTTGAGGTGGCATTTCCAGATGACGATGATGGCTCTCCTTATTGCTATTGCTATTGCTATTGCTATCGCATGGAGCCATTGCGTGTGGTTTGTAAGACAAACAGGCTCCAAATTTTCTGGGTTTCGGAGAATTTAGAGAATCCTGATAAGCGAATGGTAACAAAACTCAGCCATCAAGGTAAGCGATTACCCCAGGCGTGAAGTATTTAGCATCCTTCGCTTCGTCTCGGATCGTGTCTGCTACCTTCTGCACTGCACGCGGCCGGGAAGATCGCCGCGAAGCTCGGCGGTAAAAGCACGGAGCTGGATATCCCGTCAAAGTCCTGAGACTTTTGGTCTCACCGGCTGCCTTGGCGTTGCCGGAACAGTGTCTTGATGAACTGCCAACGGCGGGATTTCGTTGGCTGCACGGTCAGAAGTATGGGGCTTAAAGGCCGCGGCAGCTGCGTTGGCGGCCGCGAGTTCGGATGCCGTAAGCCGTGCCGCAACCTCATCCCGCTTCCTTGCGGCATCAGCGTCGCCCGACGCCGCAACGATCGCAAACCATGTGTAGGACTTGACGAGATCTTTGGGCACACCAAGACCCCGCGCAAGCAGAACGGCTAGATTATATTGGCTGTCACGAATGCCATATTCCGCAGCCTTACCAAACCACAATGCTGCGCTCGTGTAATTGGGCTTGCCATCGTTACTTTCGATGGCAAGGACGCCGAGGTTATGCATGGCTCGTGTGTTGCCCCTTTCGGCAGCGCGCTGATACAGGGTTTTGGCCTGCTGGAAATCCTGTCTTACGCCAAGTCCCCGTTCATAGAGGGATGCCAGCCGGAACTCTGCCACCGCGAGACCTTGCTCTGCAGCCTTGCTGTACCATTGTGCCGCCAATTCGTAATTTTGCTCGCCGCCGCTTCCTTCGGCGTAGCGGGCTGCGAGCTCGAATTGCGCTGCCGCATCTCCGGACTTAGCCTCTTCCAGAAGGTTTTTCTCCGGCCCAGCGGCAGGCAGCCCTGCCTGCGGTGGCGGGGCTCCAGCCGTGGCAGCCCTTGGCAGATTATTCGCAGGAACCAAACTGGTTATAAACCCTGGCCAGCCAGAATCGCTTGCGGCAGTGCCACGGCCAAGAGTTCCGGCAACAATCCCGCTGCTCCCCGCGATTGCACGTCTTGCCGGTGCCGTAGCTTCGGACGCTGGCTTCGTGAACCGGACAGCACCCTGCGCCGAGAGTCCCACTGGTGCAAGAGGATCCATCAGGGCGGCAGCCCCAATTGCTGGGATTTTGCGCGCTGCCGGAGCATCCGCATGCGGCTCGCTCGCTTGTGGATGGGCTGATGCAGGCTCATTTGGGGCTGGCGGTCTCGCGGGCGGTGCGGCTGGCAGTGCGCCGCCAGGCGAGCTCCTGGACGAAATCCCCATTGCTGGCGTTTCAGCAGCTGCTGGCTTTGCGGGAGCGGGCCTCCAGTCGAGCTGTTTTAGAAATCCAAGCGCCATGCCGCCAACTTTGCCTTGAGGCAGCGTACTTGCCACAGCAAAGGCTCCGATCGCGGAAAACAGAAGCATGCTGCCCAAAACAAGCGCCCGTTTGTATGGAGCGGGAAGGCTTAGGCCTGGGCGCCGAAGCGAAAGAGAACGTAGTTTCGCAAAGCCGCCAATACTGAAGCTTGCGTCACGGAGCGCGGGCTTTGCCTCCTTCCCTTGCAGCTCGCCCTGTGCCTGCCGTGCTGCGCGGCGGGCTGCAGCGATGAAATCCGTGCGTGTTCCCATTTCCTCGTGATCATCCGCGGCATTACGCTCGCCATCCATCTTCTGACAGTTTCCGCTTTCCCCGGCTCGGTGCGGAAAGCCATGCCCGGGCTCAATGAGGAAACCGCCGCCAAAGCCCTCGCCTGCATCGCTCTTTACATTATCCATATCTTCGTCATCGCAGGCTGTCCCGGACCGGAGTTTTCCAGCCGTTCGTATGCGGCCCGGCGACAAAGCCGTTGCGGCTGAGCGGATATCCTTTTCGCTTGCGGCGGAGCTGATGACTTGCGCAGCCAAAGAACCGTCCGGGCCTCGCTGTGCAAGAGACGTCAGAATCGGCGCGAAAGGATCGGGCGAGGTGACAACGCCCTGTATGCCTGCCTTAGCCCAAGCAGCCTTTGCGATCTCATCCACGGATTGCTGAATATTGCTCAGCGTAAGATGTACCCGCTGCCACACATCCTCATGAGCGGCTCGCAAGCTGACGATTTCGCGCAGAATTTCGCTTCCGTCCGGACGATGCCGGCTTGAAGCCTCTTCTGTGCCTGCCGGCGGCTCATCCCCTATCGTCATGCCAAGGCGGCCCGCAATCTTGCATGTTTCCTCAAGTTGGACGCATAGGCTTCTCATCGCATGTTCGAGTGAGGAGAGCGAAGCAAGGCCTTCCCCGGCCCGATCAAGGCGGCCAGCAAGACTGGTGGTTTCATGATCAAGACCTGCCTGGCTTTGGTGTGCGCCCAGCATTGGCTCGATCTTTTGGGCGGCCCCCCCGGCCGTCTCCTTGCAGATTTTTGTCTCCTTCACCGCGGTGCTCAGGCCCGCCCCGACGCGCGCCGCCAGCTGCCTGTGCGAGGCTTCAATCTCCTGCGTCAGCGCATCCAAAAAACTCCGCTCGATCCCTATTGGCGGTCCCGCCAGCTCCGCACAATTGGCTGCACCTCCCGGCTGAGCTTGCCCGCGGGTCTCAAGGGTTTTGGGAGCGAGGTTGCCGAACTCCTCCCGCAGGCCCGCCGATTCTTCCGTACTGGCATGGCGAAACGGCGGTTCTCCTCCAACGGTAGCGCCCTGCTCCGCTTGCGCATTGCAGCCTGCCTGAAACCTAAGCTTGGCAGTGTACTGTGTGGTTTCCGGTACAACAAAAGGAACATCAGGCTCTTTTTCCGCGGCGGCCTCCAAGGGCGAGGGGTCCGATACTAACGCTATGAGTTCCCTCGCCAATGCTTCCGCTCCGGCAGGCGCTCCCGTGTCAGTTCTGGAGTCCAACCCGGTAACTGAGGCCTTTTTCCCCTGCATTTTGCGCAAGGCACGCAGCTCAGCTTCTATCGCTATCAGCGCAGACTTCAGCGAGTCACTATCGCCCGGCTCCCCATTTCGCAGCTTCATCTCCAGACTGCCGAGTTTCTCAATCAGATGGGCACGGCTCTGCCGCCCGGTCAGGCCAGAGGACAACATATCCGCGATCGCCGAAAATATCCCGGCGGCTTGTTGCCAGCTTCCAGCCGGACCGGTTCCTTTGCCTTGTGACAAGGCTTGCGCAGGATTGTCCGGGGCCATCACCGCAAAGGAATCAGCAGCGCTCTGGGGTGGAATTGCCGACACACGTTCCCTTTCGTCGCCAAATCATTAAGCAATGGTTTCATTTTTGCGCCACGAGCTTGCCCGGAGCGGACCACAGCCCGGCTGCGATACTCACCAAGGCGGCCCGCAATCCGTGCGCATTCAGCGCTGACACCTCAAGCGCTGAACACCTCAAATGTAACACCTTAATTGTCCGCTTCGTACATTATGCGGCAAAGGCACAGCTAGCGGCAACGTCCGGCCAAGGATTGGGATCGAATAATGCCATGATTCGACAAGCCAAGGCGCTCGGGCGGAGCAGCATGATCACGGGTTCGCACCGATATACACGTAATAGTTGTATTCATCAGAAAA
>Ga0070738_10004121_pt1 | contig 17934 bp, 19 predicted proteins | sample Coa_R2_2_FD_66446 | JGI IMG/M metagenome (GOLD analysis project Ga0070738, IMG submission 66446) | Surface soil microbial communities from Centralia Pennsylvania, which are recovering from an underground coalmine fire - Coalmine... | ecosystem: Environmental > Terrestrial > Soil > Unclassified ...
CGTGAAATCCCTTACATATCATGGATTTCGGGTCGTTCGAGGAATATTGGGGAAGTATCGCTATAATAAACAATGTGACTATCACCACAACTTCCTGTGAATAATTCGACCAATTCCGTCACGAAGGTTGCTGTAGCGATGTCGGGAGGAGTGGACTCCTCGGCCGTTGCCGCCATGTTGCGCGCGGAGGGCCACGAAGTTATCGGCCTGACCATGCAGCTATGGAACCAGCGCCGCCTCGCCGGGAAGGAAGGCATGCCAGAGGCCGTCACTGGGCGCTGCTGCTCGCTTGATGACGTCTATGACGCCCGCCGCGTCGCTGAGAAGATTGGTATTCCTTACTACGTTGTGAATCACGAGGAGCGGTTTGAGCAGGAAGTCGTGCGTCCGTTTGTACAGGAGTACGTTTCCGGGCGAACGCCGATTCCATGCAGCCTCTGCAACAATCATTTGAAGTTCGATCAGCTCCTGATCGTGGCGCAGCAGATTGGCGCGGAGAAGCTGGCGACCGGGCACTACGCCCGGGTGGAGTATGACGACGCGCGAGGACGATGGCTATTGAAGCGTCCGGCGGATGCGTCGAAGGACCAGACGTATTTTCTGTTTGGTTTGACGCAGGAGCAGTTGAGCCGCACGTGGTTTCCGCTGGGCGGCATGACGAAGCCGGAAGTCCGGGCGCGTGCGCGGCAGCATGGACTGGCCCTCGCCGAGAAGCCGGACTCGCAGGAGATTTGTTTTGTTCCGGGTGGAGATTACAAGACGTTTCTGGATGCGTATCTTGCGGAGCAGGGCGAGTCACTTCCGGATACTGCGGGCGAATTGGTAACGACGGATGGCACAGTGATCGGAGAGCATGACGGCATCCACAAGTTCACCGTCGGCCAGCGCAAGGGATTGGGTGTGGCTACCGGTTCGCCGCTCTATGTGATCCAGATCAAGGGCGACGCCAAGCAGGTGGTGGTGGGCAATTCCGATGAGTTGTACACGAAGTTGTTGCGAGCACGGCGATTCAACCTAATATCAGTCGAAGATCTACATGAGCCGATGCGCGTCACTGTGAAGATTCGGCACCGGCATGAAGCTGCGCCGGCGATGATTCAGAGGGATGGAGATGAGATCGTTGCTACCTTTGATGAGCCGCAGCGCGCGATCACTCCGGGCCAGGCCGCTGTTTTCTACGACGGAGATGTGGTTGTCGGCGGTGGGTGGATCGGTTAAATAAACATCTCGTCTTGCGGAACGTTTTGGCGGCGTTTTTTGGTGGCGAGATATTCGAGTCCTGCGCTTACGCCTTTCATAATCCCTGAAAATTGGCGCACAGGAACGGAGACGGTTCGTTGCACTGACTCTCCAGTTGCTTCCACGCGATCGATGGCGCGGCCAACAAGTTCATCGGTGCGAATGACCTGTAAGCGGGCGCGTTCGACAAGCTCCGTCACGGTAGCGTCAACGCGCTCGATTTGCGCGCGAACCATCGTGGTTGTTTCGCTGACGTTGACTGCAATATTTTCAATGCGCGGGCGAATTTCGGTGAGCATGTTGCCGACGAGTTCCGCCGTTGGCAGGACTGTGGTGGTGACTTGCGTAGCCAGCGTTTCCACGCGCGCGCTGGTCTTGCGCAGTGCGACGAACATGCCGATGAGAATGCCGGCTTGAATGACCACAGCCGCTGATGTGACCGCAACGAAAATGGGCAAGTAGTTCATAGCTTCCAACTTATTGGACTAGACGCCGCCTTCGCTGCCGGTAGTTGCTTCTTTGTAAGCCTGACGGCCAGCTTCATAAGCGGAGCGTAATTGTTCTTTCTGTTGCGTGTAAGCTTCCTTGCCGCGATCCACCCATTCAGATGCGTTTTCACGCGCGCGGCGGGCCTGCTCTTTCATCTTCTCGCGGCTCTCTTCCGCTTTGGACATCAGCATTTCGCGGGTCTCGCTGCCTGATTGAGGAGCATATAAAAGTGCAACCGCAGCGCCGATTCCCAGGCCTGCGACGAACCACAGAATTCCGGTATTAGAATCACGATTCGACATAAATCCTCCAAGCAATTCCTATGACGATATCTAACGCGATAGTAGCATCGCGGATGGCGAAATACAATTCTACGGTGTGAAAGTTCGCACGTAAACGAAAAGACATCCGTTCCTTAGTTTCAGAATCAAGTTCGAAGGTTGCCACTTGTAGAGAATTGACTTCCGAGAGACAATGGCGGGCAATCTCATCCTGTCCAGTAGGAGACTTCCTTGTCCGATCGAAAATACCGTCAACACGGCTATCAGGACAACAATGAAAAGCCGGAGGCACGCCAAGGCGCTGCCCCGGCCAAAAAGAAAGACGACACCTTTGGACCGCGCAAGCTGCAAATGCCCGGCACACGTCGTGTATCACGCTGCTCGCAGTGCGGTACGTTGTTGCCGGCCGCCGATGATCCGCCCGAGTCGTGCCCGAAATGCGGCATCGCGCTCCACTCCTGCCGTCAGTGCACGTATTTCGACACCTCGAAGCGGTTTGAGTGCATGCAGCCCATTCCGGAAAGAATTGCCCGCAAAGATGAGAAGAACAATTGCACATTTTTCTCCATCAGCGTGCGGCTGGAAAAAGAGACGTCCACGCCTGCCGCGGTTGTGGCGAAGCCCGCTGACGCACGGCAAGCGTTTGAAAATTTATTTAAAAAGTGAAAGTTTAAGGGTAAGTTTCGATGAAAACCTGTTTTGTTTTTTTGCTGGCAATCTTTTCTACGGGCGCTTCTTTCGCGCGTTCCCACCACCATTCATCTCAGTCGGGGCAAAGTGGTCAGCCCGGCGTATTTGACTACTATCTGCTGAATCTTTCCTGGGAACCGGAATTTTGCCACTCTCCACGGAACGCCAGTTCGGAAGAGTGCCAGAAAGGCGGTCGTGGTTTTGTGGTGCACGGATTGTGGCCGCAATACACCGATGGTTATCCGGAGCACTGTTCGAACGAGCCGGGCCCATCCGATCCATCCAAATATTTGGATTTCATGCCGACCAGCTGGCTCTTGCAGCATGAGTGGAGCACACACGGAACGTGCAGTGGTATGAGTGCAGATGACTATTTCAACACAATCCACCGCGCTTACTCATCCATCAAAATTCCTGAGAAGTTGGCCAAGCCCGCCGAAACGTTTTCGATCGCGCCGTCCGATGTGAAGCAGGCATTCGCCGATGCGAATCCGGGAATGCGCACAGAGGATATTGCAGTGAGTTGCGGAAATAACTATCTCACCGCGGTGGAATTCTGCCTCAGCAAAGACAAGCTACAGCCGATGGCATGCGGGCAGGTGCGCGATTGTCGGGCGAATGTCATTCGTGTCGCGCCAGTGCGGTAATTAGGGTTTCTGTGTCGGGCGCAACAGAATTTCGCTGACAAACGATTGCGGCGCTTGCATGACTAGCATTTCTACCGCATGGGCAACATCTTCGGGTTGCAGCATTTTGTCAGCGGATTTGCCAATATGCGGGCTGAAATCCGTATGAACGGAGCCCGGGCAAATCACCGATACTCTGATGTTGAGGGCGCGCAGTTCTTCTGCGACGGAATAACTAAGTCCATTGAGCGCCCATTTCGAGGCAGAGTACGCGGCCCCTCCGGGAAGAGCGTTTTTTCCGGCCAATGATGAAATGTTGATGATGTGGCCGGACTTGGCACGAATCATGAACGGGGCGAGGTTCTGAATGCAGTAGAAAACTCCCCGCAAGTTTGTGTTCATCACGTCATCCCAGGAATTGGGGGGCAGTTCATGAAGCGGGCCCGGAAGGCCGCCCACGCCGGCGTTGTTGATGAGGACTTCAATTCCGCCGAATTTTTGCTCTACAAACTTAGCCAGGGCCTTGACCGAGTCGAGATGCGTGACATCACAGACAAAAGCCTCAGCTTTGCCCCCGCTGTGGACGATCTTTTCCGCTACGGCGTCGAGAGAGCTTTGGTTGCGGCCACAGAGCACGACGGATGCACCCATGTTGGCCAACTTCGCGGCGATCGCCGCTCCGATACCGGTACCTGCTCCGGTAACCACTGCGCATTTCCCGTTTAGTGACATGGAGGATGATTTCTCAGGCTACTATTTAGATAAGTTATTGATTTGCTTGAAGTCAGGCGTAGTTACCCGACCCATGTTTTGTGCATCATACTAGTGATGTTCTTTGTGACGAAAGGGAGCGGAAAAACTTGCCTTCGCTACGGAACAATCCTTATAATCCGGTCACCGGATGCCAAAGGCAGCGTAGCGTTAAAAGATAAGTTCTCCCGGACTGCCGGCAACGTGTGTAAGCGTAGAGTCAGCAATACCGTTGGTTGGCATAGCTTTCATCAGTTTTCCAGAAATCTTGATTTCCCGAAACTCTAAGGAGCCAGTCGAATGAAGATGACCCTAGTGGCGGTGGTGCTTGCAGTAGCAGGAACCACGTTTGGCCAGCAACCCGCAGCGCCTGCGTCCACCCCCGCCCCCGCAACCGCCCCCCAGGGCCAACCCGCAGCAGCCCCGCAAAAGAAAGAAATCAAAGATCCTGCGGAATACAACGCTTATGTCAGCGCCGTGCAGCAAGCGGACCAGGCGGCTAAGATCAGCGGCCTCGAAGCTTTTCTCGTGCAATATCCCAATAGCGTAATGAAGCCTGATGCCCTCGAGATTTTGATGGGCGCTTACCAGAAGACCAATAACGCCGCGAAAATGACGGACGCGGCGAACCGGTTGCTTCAGGTGGATCCCAACAATGTCCGCGCCCTCGCGCTGCTGGCTTACGGCAACCGCGCGGCGCAAAAATGGCCCGACGCGCGGCAGTATGCCGAACGCGGCCTGGCAGCTTTACCGAATATGTCCAAACCGGATGGCGTGACTGACGCTGACTTCCAGAAGCAGAAGGGGGAATTGGGCGCACTCTTGGACAGTGTGGCTGGTTTCTCGGCATTGCAAATGAAGGACAATGCCACGGCCGAAAAAGATCTCCTTGCTTCGGTCACTGCCAACCCGAATAACCTGGAAGACGTTTATCCATTGGCGCTTTCCTATTTAACTGCGAATCCTCCCGATACGGTGAACGGACTGTTCTTCATCGCCCGCGCTGCCAATCTGGCGCAGGGAGCCGGCCAGACGCAAATCACAAACTACGGCAAGAGCGTCTATACGAAATATCATGGCTCCGATCAGGGGTGGGATGACGTGCTAGCGGCGGCAAAAGCGAATCCACTGCCCCCGGCAAACTTTACCGTGCAGAAATACGTTCCGCCGACTCCGGCTGAACAGTGCGCGGATTTGTTGAAGACGAAAGCTCCCAAAGATATGAGCTTCGCCGAGTGGGAACTGTGCCTCTCCAAGGGCAAGCCCGAAGATTCGGACAAAGTCTGGAGCGCGATTAAGGGCGTGCCGTTGCAGATGGAAGCGCAAGTTATCAGCGCCTCGCCAGAGACGGTTCAGCTCGCGGGCAGCTCGGACGATATTGACGCGAAACGTGCCGATATCACGCTCACCATGGATGGTCCCATTCCTGCCAAGTTGATGCCCAAAGAGGGTGGGCCGCTCGACTTCCAGGGGACGCCGGTTTCCTTTACACCGGATCCATTTGTGATGACCATGGAAAAGGGTGCTTTGTTGACCAAGGCGGGTCCGCCAACGCACAAACCGCCAGTCCACAGGCGCTCAACCGGCAATTAAAAGTACAAAGCTTCAGTTAAATGGAAAAGGCAGCCTGAAAAGGCTGCCTTAATTTTTGTTGCAAGGTTAACTTATCGTGCAGCTTTCTTTTCGTAGCCCATGGGCCGAGCACTGCGGGGAGGGCGTTTTGCGCCATCGCGCAACTGGTGCACATCTATTTTGAGTTCGTTGATGGTGCGGCTGAGCGTGTTGCGGTGCATGTCGAGCTGCTTGGCGGCGCGGCACTGGTTGCCCTTGTTCTCCTGCAATACGGTCAGGATGAACCGCTTTTTGAATTCCCGCACTGCTTCGGAGTAAAGGATATTGCTCTTGTACATCTGCATGATGAGCGCTTCTAGCTGATCTCTCACAGGGATCTCTTTTCTTAAAAAGTAGTATTAAATCATCGGCAGTACTTCTACTTGCTGGAAACCGCCCGCGCCCCTGCCTCAGCCTTTTCCGCCTGATGGCGCAGCAGATCGATGCCTTGATAAAACCGCGCTCGCAAATCCGAAGGCGCGACCCAGGTCGCTGCGCGTCCAACCACCAGAAAGTAGGGAGAGAGTAACGAGCCCTCCAGCCACTTGGATGACGGAGTAAACGCCGTCATCGCCACCAGAACAATAGCCACTGCCAAACATCCACGAACAAGGCCCAGCATTCCACCCAGAATCCGGTCAATGGCGCTGAGCCCGACTTTCTTCATCATCCAATGCGCCAGGCGGCCTGCAAGTCCTGCAACCACCATGACGCACATAAAAATCACGAGGAATGCGACAAGTTCCGCGATCCACGCCGATTTCACGAAATTACCGAGCCATGTGGCGAGGCGCTGATAATTCAACGCCGCCAGAACATAACCGAAAACCAACCCGGCAATCCCAAAGGCTTCTTGAAAGAAGCCGGAGATAATTGCCGAAATTACAAAACCTAATACGGAAAACAGAATGACAAAGTCAGCAATGTTCATTCTGCTCTCCCGGCCAAACCGGATCTATACATTCAGCTTGCGTCCGGTCAACTGCTCGTACGCTTCTACATACTTCTCGCTGGTTCGGACCGCCACTTCGGCGGGAAGAGCCGGAGCAGGTGGTTGTTTGTTCCAGCGAATCTGTTCGAGATAATCGCGCACATATTGCTTGTCGTACGATTCCTGGGCGATTCCGGGCTGATATTTGTCAGCAGGCCAGAAACGAGAGGAGTCAGGCGTGAGGACTTCATCAGCCAGAGTTATGCCTTTGGGCGTCATGCCAAATTCGAACTTGGTATCGGCGATGATAATGCCGCGCGTGCGGGCATAGTCGGCGGCTTTGGTGTAGATTTTCAGCGTGGCGTCGCGCAGTTGGCGGCTGAGTTCCTCGCCGACGATGCGGGACATCTCGCTAAATGGAATGTTTTCATCGTGGCCGGTTGTTGCCTTGGTGGCTGGGGTAAAGATCGGCTCCGGCAGCTTGTCCGACTCTTTCAGTCCCTTAGGGAGTTCAATGCCACAAACGCGGCCGGTGGTCTTATATTCCTTCCAAGCCGAGCCGGAGATGTAGCCACGAACGACGCATTCGACGGGAAACATTTCCGCGCGGTTTACCAGCATGGAGCGCCCACGAAGCTGGTCAGCATATTTGCGGACGGCTGCGGGATATTGCTCCACGTGGGCAGTCACGACGTGGTTGGCGATCACGTCTTTCAGGAATTCAAACCAAAAGAGCGAGATCTGCGTAAGAACACGGCCTTTGTTCGGAATGCCAGTCGCAAGGACGTAATCGAACGCAGAAATGCGGTCGGTGGCCACGAACAGCAGATGGTCGCGGTCAATTTCATAGACATCACGAACTTTGCCGCTGGCGTGGAGATTGAGGTCGGGAAAATCTGTACGAAGCAGGACGTTGTCTAAGGTGTCAGTGCTCATATTGGAATTCTACAGGCTGGAACAGAGGCGTATTCTAGCGTGCTAAAAATTTTTGTCAATGATTTCTATGGGCGATGTGCAAGAAATTGCGAAGCCACAGGTCAGCGAAAATTTGACAGAGGGCTGGATCGGTGAAAGCCTCGCTGGACAGGGTGTTTCGCGTGGCATTGTTGTGGAAAAACTGAGGAGGGAAGTGGATATTTCAGATCTTTTTTTATAAAGGGTACTAAGGATCGCGAGCGAAGCAACCGGGCGGAAAGACTCCGCTCGCGTGGCGGAAAAGATCAGGCAGCGCCAAAGCGCACCGAGACCAGCTTGGAAACGCCTGGCTCCTGCATGGTGACGCCGTAGAGCACGGGCGCGATGCTCATCGTTTTTTTGCTGTGGGTGATGAGCACGAACTGCGTCTGCACGCTCATTTCTTTTACCAGTTCGGTGAAGCGGCCGATGTTGGCCTCATCGAGGGGCGCATCCACTTCGTCGAGAATGCAGAACGGGCTCGGCGCATATTGGAAGATGCCAACGAGCAAAGCCAGCGCCGTCAATGCCTTTTCACCGCCGGAGAGCAAGAGAACATTTTGAAGCTTCTTGCCGGGAGGAGATGCCACCACGTCAATACCGCTCTCAGCGATATTTTCTTCATCGGTAAGGCGCATGAAGCCGTGGCCTCCCCCAAACAGCTTGCGGAAGGTAACCCCAAAGTTCTCATTGATCTTATGGAAGGCTTCTTCGAATTTTTGACGTGAGAATACGTCTATTTCTTTGATCGTCGCTTGCGTGTTTTCGATGGATTCAAGCAAATCTCTACGCTGCGTTTCCAGGAATCCGTGCCGCTCGGCGGTCTCTTTGTATTCCTCAAGCGCCATCATGTTCACAGGGCCCATGGCATCAAGGCGTGTCCGCATTTCGCGGTAGATTCCGTCTTCCTGTGTAAGTTCGTCGCCGGAAACCGGAACAATGGTCGCATCAGCCATTAACGCAGGCCGCTCGATGCCGAGCTCATTCAGGCAGGTCTGGCCCATGTATTCTGCGTCGGATTGCAATTTGGCGGCAGCGGCGTGAAGTTCTCCACGGCGGTCGCGTGCCTGGTCGAGGAGTACGCGAGCATTGCGCAGAGATTCGTCAATTTCGGTGAGCCGCGCACGAAGTTGATCGGATTCAAATTGCAGCAAACCTTCGCGGGCTTTGGTCGCATTCTGCTCGGCTTCGAGATCGAGCAGACGGGTTGCAATCTGCTGGTTTTCCGTCTCGCGCTGAAGTTTTTCTGTGGCTGCCGATTCTATCTGCGCGATCAGGGACTGAACACGCTCGGCCAACTCCAGGACAAGCGATTCAATACGCTGAAGAACAGATGCCGCCGCACGATGACGCTCTTCCAGTGTCGCAACGTGGGCCCGTCGTTCGGATGCATTCTGCGCGCTAACATCGCGTTGCTGGCGAAGCACAAAGAGTTCTTCTTGCAAGCTGGTGGCCTGCCGTTCGAGTTCGCCACGGGTTTGTTCCGCACCGGCAATCTCGGCTTGGCGGGCTGCAATCAATTTTGTTTGCTCGTTACGGTCGGATGCTAGACGCATCAATTCGCGTTGGCAGACGTCGGCGCGCTCGCGGACACGAGTCATTTCTGAGTCCAGCTGGTCGAGCAAGTGGCCTGACGTCATCGCCTGCTTTTCTGCTTCGCGCTTTTCGTTTTCCAGGCGATCCAGCAGGGAAGTGAGGTCTTTAATCTCGTGCCCGAGGCGCAGAACGCGAGTTTCTTCATTGCGCAGGGCGGCTTCCAGATCGTTCATCAGCTTGGCTACATCGCGCAGCTCGCGCTTCATGGAAAGCGGGCCTTCACTGCGCTGCTTGCCCCCAGTAACCGTCACATTGTGAAAGCACTCACCGGAAGGAGAAAGAAAGAACGCATCGGGATTCTCAAGCGCCAGTTCGCGCCCGATGCCGGAGTCTGGGACGATATAGCCGTCGCGGAGCTTAGGCAAAATCACTTCCAGCGATTTGCCGAAGCCATCAAGCACGCGAATCGTGTTCTTTAGGGGTACGACGGCATGGCGATCGGGAGCATGATGCAGACTCTCATCCAGGATGAAAGAAAACTTCGCTTGCGCATCTTCGGGATGAACGAGGAATGTCGCGCGGCCGTCCACATCAGAGCGCAGCAGGCGCAAGCCTTCATCGGCGGCGTCCCACGACTTGACGACGATGTAGTTGAGCTCGTCGCGGAGAAAGTCTTCGACCACGCCTTCATAGCGATTTTCTACTTCGAGAAAATCGGCGAGTACCCCTACGGGAGCCAGTCCGCCGTTCATCACGCCAGATTGAAATAGGCGGCGGACAGACTCGGTGGAATATCCATGCTCAGCGATGACAGCCTCAAGCGAACCCTTCTTGCCGAGAGCGGTCGCATACTCGGCGCGCAAGCTGTCAAGGTGGTGCTTTGCTTCTGCTTCCTCACTGCGCTTTACGTTCAACGATTCACGCGCAAAGTTGATCTCAGAAGTTAATCCGGCAAGGCGCTGTGAGACGGTTTCGAATTCAATGGCGATCTGCCCGCGTTGCCCGCCGAATGCTTCCACTTGCGAATTAGCAGTGGCCGCTTCCGTTTGCAGGCGGTGAGCTTCGCGATCCATGGCCGCCATGCGCTCTTCGGCCTGGGTAAGCTGGTTTCGTAAACTTGCGGCGGAAGCCACGGCTTCCATGATGGAGACACGCACCTGCTCCTGTTGCCGTTCTTTTTCCCCGAGAGCGCTTGCCGCTTGTGTAGCCTGCTCCAGGGATGCGGCCAATTGCTGTTGCGCGGCGGCGACGTCAGTAGCCGCGGAATCCAGAATTTGCCGGTTCGCGTCGCGTTCGGCTTCCAGCGAAGTCAGTTTGTGCCGAGCCTGGGCCAACTCTGCCTCAGATGACGCAGCGCGCAAAGTTAGGTCGGTGCATCGCTCTTCATTGTGGCGTGTCTGGGCGACGCCGCGGTCGGATTCGAGCTTGATTTCATTTAGCCGCTCGCGGTTTTCGCGGAGTTCAGCCTCAATCGCATACCCGCGCTGCGTGCCTTCACTGTGCTCGCTTTCAAGCAACTGCACGGTTTCGCTGTGATGATGAATGTCTTCGCCGAGAGCATTGATTTGTGAATCTACCTCGGCGCTTTCGCGGTCAAGTTGGGCGAACTTGCTGGCTAGCACTACACGCAACTTGTCCCGCATTTCATCGCGAAGTTTGGCATAGCGTTCGGCTTTTGCAGCCTGCCGCTTGAGCGAATTCATCTGTCGCGTGACTTCATCAAAAATGTCGTTGATGCGCGCCAGATTTTGTTTGGCGTCTTCGAGCCGCGCTTCGGCTAAGCGCTTCTTGGTCTTGAACTTCGTAATGCCGGCGGCTTCTTCGATAATCGCCCGGCGATCGGTTGGGCGGCTGCTCAGGATCTGACCGATACGTCCTTGTTCGATGAGTGCATACGACTCAGGCCCGAGGCCGGTGCCCATGAACAATTCTTGAATGTCGCGGAGGCGGCAAAGCTTTCCGTTCAGCAGGTATTCGCTTTCGCCCGAACGGAACAAGCGCCGCGTGACGACAATCTCTCCTGCGCGAAAACTCTGCTGAAATTTCCGACGGCGAATTTTCAATACGACTTGAGGACCGGTCTGCGCAGCCTCGGCTTCGACCGCCGGTTCTGGCTCGCCTTCGACTTCTTCTGTTTTCCCGGGGCGCGATTCTTCAGTAATACGCTCAGTTTCTTCCGCGGCTTTGGCGCGGATTTCAGCTTCATTCCAATCGGCGAAATCGGTCTCCGCTTCGCGCGGCAGCTCATCTTGAATATCGATCTCGGTGGGATTGCCCTTGTCCGGCCCGTCGTACACTTCCGGATCAATCAGCGTGAGCGCCACTTCGGCCATGCCCGTGGGCTTGCGGTCACGCGTGCCGGCAAAAATCACATCTTCCATGCGCGCGCCGCGGAGGGTCTTGGCGGACTGCTCGCCCAGCACCCAAGAAATTGCGTCCGAGATGTTGGACTTGCCGCAACCGTTTGGCCCAATAATGGCGGCCACGCCGTCGCCGTGGAACTTGAGTTCCGTGCGATCACAGAACGACTTAAATCCGAGAATTTGGAGTCTTTTTAGTTTGAGCAACTGCTACTCCTTAGGTCTTTCATTCACTCCGTACAACTTGTCATTCCGAGCCATTGGGCGCCGCGTTTACGCGGCGAGAACGTGCCAGGAATCTGCTTTTCATCACGAAAATGCACTATTAACCATTCTGATGCCTTTGCTGCGAAACCGGGCAAAACTCCATCCGTGGCTGGTAAGGGCAGGCACAAATTGATGTAACTGTATCCGCCGAGAGCCACCGGGGTCAAGAGATAAAACACCATATATGGTGTGACCCTTCGCATTACTACCTCATTTTGCACAGGCTATGTAGCAATTGTGCAATTTACAGGTGTGGGGAGAGAGAAGGCGGGAGAAATCGCGAGAGCAGTTTTAAGCCTACAGCAGTTTAAAAGCGCAATCAATCGTCTTGGTTCAAGTGTTTGGCGAACACCCATCTAACCCGCGCAGAGGATATTGGTAAGCAAATCGGGTAAGGGAGAAATCTGGAAACCCATGCAGCGAGTATTTGGAACTTGTTTGTTCTCGGTATGATACAGCTTTGCCTTTCCCGAATTGGGAAGTCTTTTCCAAAAATTTCCCTCGCTTTTGTCCCTGTTTAGCGTATTATGAAGTTGCGCTAAGTTTTTTCACTACAAGTTGAAAGCCGGTCACGCCAACCAGCGACACCACTCTCACCCGCAGCGAATTTTCTCAGCACAATTCAAAAAAGAAAAAGGTAAAGATCAACATGGCAGAACAAGGAACAGTAAAGTGGTTTAACGACGCGAAGGGCTTCGGCTTTATCAGCCGTCAGAGTGGGGAAGATGTATTCGTGCACTTCTCCGCGATTCAGGCGGGCGGTTTCCGCAGCCTGCAAGAAGGCCAGACCGTCGAGTTCGACGTGACCAAAGGCCCCAAGGGCTGGCAAGCCGAGAATGTCCGCGCGGTCTAAGCAGTAATCAGGCGCCCGCAATCTTTCGGATGAAACGAAGAAAGACGCGGGCGCCTTCGTGTTTCTGCATGTTTTGTTAATGCATTTCGTTTTTATCCCGCCGACTTTACAAACTCTTTACGCAATAATCCCGCCGCGAGGCGTCTCAATAGTGTGGGCAGAGTTTCCGATCTCACCGAAGACGCAGCCTACATAAAAATTCCGGCAAGGAGTGCCATCATCATGCATAAATCAAATATTTTTTACGTGGACGACGATGCTAGCTCACGATTGATGTTAACCAGCATCCTGCGGGATGTGGGCTTTGAGGTGATTGCCATAGATGACGCGTTAGACGCACTGGAAATGGTTGAAGCGTTGCCCTTTGACGTGATTGTGCTAAGCCAGAAGCTTGATCAAATGACAGGCACGGAGTTAGCGCGTGAGATTCGTGGGTTCTTTCCGCACGCCCCGATTGTGCTGTTGGCGGGCGAAACTGAATTGTCTGCAAAGGATTTGGCTTACGTGGATGCATATTGTGACGAGGGAACCACTCTAAATGAATTGGTGATGACGATTGAGGGTGTAATTCCTCGAGTGTTGATGCCCACTAACTCGGGCGGAAGCGCGGCGGCGTGGGCGAGTTCGACGTAGAAATCCAATCTGATATTTGGAATCGTGCGCTTTCTTCGGACGGCCCAAGATATACGCCAATGACGGAGGATATGTAAGGCCGGGCTCAGCGCACACCGGAGCGTGACGGCAGTCACTTACAACAATGCCGCTTGAGCGAATAATTCAGCTGTGGAGGTTTCTATGAATACGCACGAAATTTCCCGTGAAATTGTCAGCCACGCATGTCATCTGTCTTCGGGCGTAGAAGAAGAAATTCGACATCGGGCGTATCAAATATGGGAAGAGCGGGGAAGGCATTGTGATGGAGCGCTCGATGACTGGCTCAAAGCCGAAGCGGAAATATTAAGTCGTCATGTTTTTCATTGTGTTAAACCAATGGCGCTCACGGTGCATTAACGAAAATACGAATTTTGGTTTCGGACGTATGAGGTGTATCGCGATGTTGGCAAAATGTGCAAATCCGATCTGTTCATCCATTTTCCGGTATTTGGATGAAGGCAAGCTTTTCCGCGTCGAGAACGGCCAGGTGCAAACCGGAGAATATAAGCGGCAAGTGGAGTATTTTTGGCTGTGCCCGGCGTGTTCGGAGAAGATGACGCTGCATTTGAGCGAAGACAAAACAGTAACGACTATTTCGGCTTTGACAGCGACGGAGATTGCCCCGGACGGCACGCGCTTTATTCCCCTGGAGCGTAACCAAGACCGCTTATTGAGTTGGCTGGCTTATCGTGAATAAGTCACTCGTGAAAAAGTTAAAGGGCTGAAACGATACGAGCGATGGCATCCGGATGGGCTGGGTCGTACAACTGGTTGCAAAGGGCGAAAAGCTGGAGATCCTCGCTGCCATTGTTGACAACTGCGTGCGACGCTCCGGGTGAGGTTTTGATCATCACAGCTCCTCCGCCTGTAAATTCCTGGCGTTGGGGCGATGTATTCGCACCGGTGTCCCAGCACATCGTCCAGCGGTCGCGGTGAACAACCACGATAATTTCTCGTTTACGTTCGTGATAATGGTTGCCGCGCGTCTGGCCGGGTTTGATGGTCGAGATATGACAATCTACGGCTTTCCCGAGAAAGTCCAGCCAGGCGCTTCCCAGCGGAAAGCTTGCCCCGCGTTGATCGCCGGAATCGGTGAGTGGAATGAGTTCAATATCTGGCTCTGGCACAAATTATCCTAACAGTCACGTTCTTCGATATAGGCTCTAGCGCACTGGCGCCTCGGCTACGCCGATGTATTTGTCTGCTCCGCCGTAGTAGAACAGAAAGTTGTTGCCTTTGCGCGCCATGCCCTCTACAAAAACGACATTCGGCACTTGCCCAACTTTTTCCCACTCTTTGACCGGCTCGAACAAGGGATGCTCGCTGCGGTAAAGCAGTTTGCTCGGATCGTGGCGATCAAACACAGCGATTCCGGTACGGTAAACGTGCTCATCGTCGGCACCGTTGTAGATGAGCACAATTCCGTCCCGCGCAAGCATGGGCGGCGGCCCCGGTTCGACTACGGTCGAATCAAACCGTCCCACCCGCGCCGGGAGCACTGGTACGTCTGTCGCTTCCGTCCAGTGAAGCAGGTCTGTGGAATAGGCTAAGCCCATCTCATCAACGTGATTGCCTCGTGTCGCCAGAAAATACATCCAAAATTTGCCGTCGATTTTCTTGTTCAGGATTGCGCCCGATTTGGTCCAACCCACGTTCCACTTGCCTTTGTATGCGGGCAGAATAATGCCTTTGCGTTCCCAATGGATGAGATCGGTCGAAGTAGCCAAACAAAGCTGCGCGTCGCGTTTGTTGTAGCCTGTGTAAGTGAGGTAGTAGGTCTTGCCAATCTGTGTCAGCCGTGGATCTTCTACGCCGCCGTCTTTTTCGTAATCCATTTCCGGCGCAAAAACAGGCTCGCTTCGGCGCTCAAAATGAATGCCATCAGTGCTTTCCGCGTAGCCGAGGCGTGAAGTTCCGTTTGCATCTTGTGCGCGATAAAGCATGACGAACCTGCCTTTGCGCCGGATTACCCCGGGATTGAACGTTCCCGCGGATTCCCAAGTTCCACTCTGCGGGGAAACAATGGGCGTATCGGATGCTCGCTGCCAGGCTCCGAACGGCACCGAATTCATCTGCGCCCACAGCGCAGGCGCGACCAGCAAACACGAGGCCACGAGCAACGAGCTAAAGGAGATCAGCCGCCGCATCGTTCCTGTCGTAAGAAGCCTCACTACGACTTCCCTAGCTTCTCAAAGAACAGGCAAAGCGACTCAATACCCCGATGAAAGTTCGGAATGTGGAATTTCTCGTTGGGTGCGTGCAGATTGTCGTCGGGCAAACCGAAACCCATCATCACGCTTGGAATCTTCAGCACATCTTGAAAGTCTGTAACGATGGGAATGGATCCGCCGGAGCGGATGAAAACTGTCTCTTTGTGAAAGACTTCGCGCATGGCTTCGGTCGAGGCTTTCACGAACTTATTGTCGGTGCCGACGACGCAGGCGGGCCCTTTGCTCCAGACTTTGATCTTCGTTTCGATTCCCTTGGGCGTGTGTTTTTTCACGAAGTTTGAAAAACGCTTAAAGATATCTTCGGGATCTTGATTCGGGACCAAGCGCATCGAGACTTTGGCCGATGCGCGGGCGGGAATCACGGTCTTTGCGCCAGCAGCAACAAATCCTCCGGGCATGCCGTGAACTTCAAGCGTCGGACGTGCCCAGGTTCGGTAGAGGACGGAGAACCCGGGTTCCCCGGTCAGCACTTTCGATCCGACTTCGGTTTTGCGGTAGTGCTCCTCATTGAAGGGTAACTCCTTCCATGCTTTTAGCTCAGCCGCAGTAGGGGCCTTGACTTTGGAATAGAAGCCGGGAATCAGTACTTTGCCTTTTGCATCTTTCATTTTGCTGATAATTTCGATGAGTGCAAACAGCGGATTCGGCGCGGCCCCGCCGTACATTCCCGAGTGCAAGTCGGTCTTCGCGCCCTGTGCTTCGATTTCGGTGTAAACCAGGCCGCGGAGTCCCACGCAGAGAGTGGGAAGATCAGGCGCAAAAAGTTCCGTATCACAGACCAACGCGAAATCAGCCTTCAGCTTGGCTTTCTGCTTCCGGACGTATTCGGCAATCGATTCGCCGCCGACTTCCTCTTCGCCTTCGAAAATTACTTTTACGTTGATCGGTAATTTTCCGTTGTGCGCTCGCATGAGCGATTCGAGGGCTTTGACTTCCATCCAGAGCTGACCCTTGTCGTCCACCGCGCCGCGGGCGTAGATATTGTTGTTGCGCTCGGCGGGCTCAAAAGGCGGCGATATCCATTCGTTCAGCGGCTCGGCGGGTTGAACGTCATAGTGCGCGTAGCAAAGCACGGTGGGTTTGCCAGACGCATGCAACCAGTCGGCATAAATCAGCGGATGGCCCTTGGTTGGGATTATCTCTACGTTTTCCATTCCGATGCGGCGCAGCTCTGCCGCAACGAAATCGGCGGCACGCTGCACATCGTGCTTATGCTCTGGCGCAGTACTCACGCTGGGAATGCGAAGCAAGTCTTTGAGTTCGTTGAGAAAACGTTGTTGATTCTGACGCGCGAAATCCACTGAAGGAGAAGCCATGTGTAGGTCCTCGTTCCGCTTAAGCGAAAGGATAAGAAAACGTTCCAGTATAGCGGAAAGTCCAATCGCAAGCCGTTCTGCGATACCCACGTTGGTGTACTTGACAAAAAAACGCGATTTTTTCTTGACTGGAAGGTGAGGTGATTTCTAAACGGAGGACGCATGCAACCAATTTGGATTGGCTGTCCGGATTCAAATTTTCGCAAAGGCCGGCCTTACGGGTTTCATCCGGAGGCGATTGTGATTCATATCATGGATGGCAGCTTTGCCGCGGGTGAGTCAGTGTTTCAAGATCCGGGGACGCAGAAGTCGGCGCATTACGGTATATCGAAAGCTGGCGCCGTGCACCAATATGTGAATGAAAAGGATACAGCGTTTCATGCGGGGATCGTGGTGGATCCAACGTGGGGATTATTGAAGCCGGGAGTGAATCCAAATTTCTATACGGTCGGAATTGAACATGAAGGAGTTGCCGCGGATGTTTGGACAGAAGCGCAGTTGGCCGCGAGCACGATCTTGGTGTCTCAGATCGCAGAGCGATGGAGAATCGCTCTGGATGCAGACCATGTGATAAGGCATCATCAGATTCGATCAACGAAGACCTGCCCCGGTGGATTGGACGTGGGGCAACTGCTCGCAAGAGCTACTGGTATTACAGCATGAAAGTTAGCAAGTTCTGCTTGTCGGACGGGTGTGACACCCGCCCGACGCATGTTATGGAATGTTTGTGGATTGTGTCAGCGGAGCAGCGCTTGCCGGACTATAAGCTGGCGCACTTGGATAATTGCTGCGAACGATATCGCGAAGCGGCATGTAGTAGGCAGCAATGCAGAGTACGCAGGCAACGACAACCCAGGGAGTGAAATTTCGAACTGAGCGCACATTCTCATCGTGATAAGGCTCGCTAAGCGGAATGATGAATGGTTCTGAGCTTTCGACACGCGGTGCGAGCAAGGTGCGAATAAGCACAACGAAATACAGAAAGATGGCGAGGCTCATGATGACCCCACCGATCGCGCCTATGTGAGTGCTGGTCCACCAATCTGGACGATAACTCGGCGAAGCCGGATTTAAATATGTAAGGCCCATGTTGGTGCGGCGGGGCTCGCCGCGCAGTCCGCCAATGAAGAGCCCGGTCGAAAATGT
>Ga0070738_10004122_pt1 | contig 17930 bp, 14 predicted proteins | sample Coa_R2_2_FD_66446 | JGI IMG/M metagenome (GOLD analysis project Ga0070738, IMG submission 66446) | Surface soil microbial communities from Centralia Pennsylvania, which are recovering from an underground coalmine fire - Coalmine... | ecosystem: Environmental > Terrestrial > Soil > Unclassified ...
TTCACCACTTCTCTGACTCCCGGAACCCGCCGTACACGCCGCAGCAGCCGGTCGACTTCGTCCGCCAAAACGTCGCCGGTCAGAACGATCGAGCCGCCTTTCGCCGTCGCTTCAATCGCGTGCGGATGGCTGACCACCCGGCCGATTCCAGATCGGACACGTTGCACTAACACGTCGTTATCGGCGGAGCGATCCGCAAATAGCGCTCTGACGCCGGCCAACGCGCCCACGGCGCGATGAGCCGCATCTCTTCGCGCCTTGTCCGTCAGGTCGGTAAATCCGCGCCAGGCGCGTCTTGCTTTGTCGCACGCCAGCGCCCGGCGGCGGCGGCCCCTATCCGGGTCGGCAAAATACATATATATGCTGCCCGCCGCAAGACCGGCGGCAGCGGCTTTCAGGTGCTTCATGGCACGCCCCTCCTTGAATCAGAGCCAACTAGACTTCTCTCCGTTACAGATGCATCCATTTCAGAACCTGAGCCATCTGCGGAGTTCCCCCGCAGACTGAAGAGCGTATAGTATTTCCGCCCGGCCAGAGGCGCGCGCTGCGATTCGACCATTCTCAATCGTCTAATATTGTTCCGTTGAACAAGATTGAATTGGCAAGCCGCGTCGGCCTCTTTGTTCTTCTGGGGTGGCTGGGCGTTGTCTCATTTCCTGTCCTGGCCCAAGCAGTGGGCGCCGGACTGCTGGTGACCAGCGCGCTCTCCAGCTTCGCCGCCGGCGCTATTGCGAATGCCGTCGCCGTGAGAACCTTCGAGCGCGGCCGATTAAGCGATTTCGGTTTGGGGTGGTCGTCCGCATCGGGTGCTCAGTTGCTTGTGGGGCTCGGATTGGGGGCTGCGGCGGCCTCCACGATTCTAGGATTGTCGCTTCTCACCCACGCGGCTAGTATCGATAGAACTCCGCTGGCGGCCGCGCCGCATCCCATCATCGCGCTGGTTTTAATGACTTTCGTTTTATTGTTCGGCGCCGCGGGCGAGGAGATGTTGTTTCACGGCTATGCATTTCAGCTTCTGGTGCGCTCAGCGGGCGCATTCGCCACGATTCTGCCGGTGGGAGTGATCTTCGGACTCGCGCATGTGAACAACCAGAACGCGACAGCGTTTGGCGCCGCCAATACGGCCGCCTGGGGAATCCTATTGGGGTTTGCTTACTGGAGAACCGAAGCATTATGGCTTCCCATCGGCCTTCACTTTGGCTGGAACGTTGCGCTGCCTTTGTTCGGCGCGAAGCTTAGCGGGTTTACAATGGGTCTAACTGGATACGCGCTGCACTGGAGCGTGGGGAGCCTCTGGAGCGGCGGCGATTACGGACCCGAAGGAAGTCTTTCCACCACCTTGGCCGTGATCGCGTTGTTCTGGGTAGTGGCGAAAGCCGTGCCGGTTGCCGCCGCGCCAATAGATGCGGAGTCCAGCCGAAAGTGAGGGGTTGTGTTTGAAGTAAATCCTCGCTTGAGCCGGAGGCGGGCAGTGACGCCGTCCGCTTGCGGAGCACTGGCGGTGCTGGCCGCCGCCGCGTGGTTGCACGCCGACTCGAAAAAAGCCGCGGAAGATCAACACATTGAGCTATTGCGCGGCCTTAGCTTCGAATGGGCTACCGTGAGAACCCAACTGCCCCACTCCCGAAAGCCGTTGGATTTCGATTCCGCCGGAACGTGGGACAAGCAGAAATGGGAAGACATGGAGCGCGAAGTCGGCCCCGCGGCGAAGCCCGGCGAGCTGATACAGGTCACGCATGTGAGCATCCAGAAGGACGCGATCGTTCTCGAGCTCAATCACGGCACGAAGACCCAGGGCCATTGGTATGACAAGGTGCAGGTGGGAATGGGCGGTCAAACGCATCCCGTGGGCGATCCCACCGCCAATGTCGCGGCCAATGGCACGTACATAGCTGTGCATTTTAAAGAGGGCCTGGGAAAGGTGACTTCGGCCGACGTCAAGAAAATGCTCGCGCCCGTGTTGGACTTCGACAAGCACACCGCCACGGATCAGTACGTGGACACTTTGCCCCCGGAAATCAAGAAGGCCGTTCAGGAGAAGAAGGCCATCGTGGGCATGGACCGGGATCAGGTTTTGCTTGCGCTCGGCAGGCCCGTGCGCAAGACGCGTGAGACGAAAGACGGCGAGGAGCAGGAGGACTGGATCTACGGCGAGCCCCCCGGCCGAGTCACCTTCGTCACGTTTGCCGCCAATAAAGTGATCCGCATCAAGGAAACCTATGCGGGCCTGGGCGGCAGCATCGCGGACGGCTCCAAACCATAGTAGCCATTCATCCTACATCGCCGCTGAAACGATCCTCCGTTATTTCTGCGTCGTAGAAATAGGGGGGAAAGAGAATGAGAATCAATAAATTATTAATCTCAACGCTAATGGCTGTTTCCGCGGCGAGCCCCGCCCTTTTTGCCGATTCAGCTCTGGAACGCGCGAACAAACGCATCGAGACTTCCGCCGATGTGCTCCAGGACGCCTTGGGAGCCGGAGATCGAGGCATCCCTCGTGACTTAATCCAGAAGGCGCAATGCGTGGGCGTGATTCCCAGCCTCAAGCGCGCCGGCTTTATTGTCGGCGCGCAATATGGCGTGGGAGTGGTGACGTGCCGCGTCGATCAAACCCGATGGAGCGCGCCGCAGGTCGTGCGCGTGGAAGGCGGCAATTTTGGACTTCAGATTGGCGGCGGAGAAACCGATTTCGTCTTCGCCATCATGAATCGTCACGGCATGGACCGGTTGATGAGCGATAAGTTCACCATCGGCGCGGATGCCGCTGTAATGGCCGGACCAGTAGGGCGCGAAAGCGCGGCGCAAACCGATGCGGTGATGAAGGCCGAGATTCTCTCCTGGTCGCGGTCTCATGGAATTTTCGCCGGCGTGACGCTGAACGGCGCCACCTTGCGTCCCGACCGCGACGATAACCGAGCCTTATACGGCGAAAACGCCACCTCCGAGAGGATCTTGACAGGCAAAGTGAAGCGTCCGGCCGCGGCGCGCCGTTTGTACGCCCAGTTGCGCGAGTTTCAAGCGAGGGGCTGAAGGCAATCTGTACGCCACTCCCGGCTCATCCGGAACGGCCTGGAAACGGGCGGCGAAACTGGCGCAGCCCGGACGTGACAGACTGGATGGATGGGAACGCGGCGCACGGAGAATCCGCCTCCACGCGCCCCCGAACTTGTCCGCGCGCGCAGCCTGCTGGAGGTAGAGCTTCGCAAATGGGATGAAGATTTTCGTTTCCTGCGTGAATGCCTCCAGACTTGCCTAAGCGCCATCGGAGAAGCCGGGCTTGCGCGGCTCATTGAGGAATCGTTTTCCGATTCGCACCGATCGGATCCACTTCCTGCACGAGGCGCGCAGGCGATTTCGATGGCGTTCCAGCTCCTCAACATGGCGGAGGAGAACACCGCCAACCAAGTCCGCCGCATGCGCGAAAGCTCGGACGGACCCGACAGCGAGCCCGGCACGTGGCCGTACCAGTTGCGGCACTTGCGCGAGGCCGGCTTCAGCGCTTCCGAAATCGCCGGCGCGCTCGTGCGCATCCACGTTCAGCCCGTGCTGACCGCTCATCCGACGGAAGCCAAGCGGCCCGCCGTGCTCGAGCGGCTGCGCGAGATTTATCTCATGTTGGTAGAGCGCGAAAATCCGACTCGCACGCCCATGGAACAACACGCGCTGCGCCGCCGCATGGAGGCGGCCATCGAGCGCCTGTGGCGCACAGGGGAAATTCCGCGGGAACGCCCCGGCGTGGAATCGGAGATCCGCCATACGCTGCACTATATTTCTCACGTTTTCCCGGACGTGCTGCAACTGGTTTCCGAGCGATTGCGCGAATCCTGGGAATGGGCATTTCCCGGCGCGTCGCCTCCAGGCGAACCGCGGCTAACATTTGGAAGCTGGGTGGGAGGCGATCGCGACGGTCATCCCTTTGTGACAACCGCCGTTACACGTTTCGCGTTAGAGTCGCTGCGCGAGTGCGCCATGGCGGCTCTGCGCGGCCGGCTTGAGGATTTAGCCGATGGTTTGAGCCTTTCCCAATCGATGCAGCCGGCTCCGGCCCGTCTGCGGGAAGCCTTGGGACCCGGATGCGGGGATGAACCTTGGCGGCAATGGGCCGAAACGATGCGCCACCGAATCCCGCATTATCGCGGGCCGGAGGAATTGCAACGGGATTTGCAACTGCTCGCCGATTCTCTTGGTGAGATTGGGGCGCAAGGCGTCGCCGAGGCGGAGGTCGCGCCGATTCAGCGGCTGGCGGCTTCCTATGGTTTTCATGGCGCTAGTTTGGATATTCGGCAGTCCAGCGTGGCGTACGCCGCGGCAGTCGAGCAACTCCTGCGTGTTGCGGGCATCCGAGAACAAGGCTTTGCGCGGTGGAGCGAAAGCCTTAAACGCGCTCTCCTGGACCGGGAGCTGAATTCGCCCCGGCCCTTCGCCGTGGCTTCGGCTCCCTTGCCGCCAGAGGCCAAGGAGTGCATGGACATGTTGCGCCTGATCCGCGATTGGACAGGCCGGCACGGCTTCGGCGGGATTGGTCCGCTGATTGTGAGTATGACCCGCGCGCCCTCGGATCTTTTGAATGTCTACTTGCTGGCGCGCGAGGCGGGCTTGGCCGTCCACACTTCGCACGGCTTGGCCAGCGAAATCGCCGTGGTTCCGCTGTTTGAAACCATTGAGGACCTGGAAAATAGCAGCCGCGTGTTGTCCGAGTTTCTCGCTCACCCCATGACGGAGCGAACCCTCCGGCATTTGCAACAGCGCGAGTTGCGCGCGCGTCCTCTGCAAGAGGTGATGATCGGCTATAGCGACAGTAATAAAGACGGCGGAATTCTGGCGAGTCACTGGTATTTGCGGAAGGCGCAGATCGGTCTCGCCCGCGCGGCCCGCGAGGCAGGCGTCGATCTCCGCATCTTCCACGGCCGGGGAGGAACGATCGGACGCGGCGCCGGCCCCACGCCGGTGTTTCTCGAAGCCCTTCCTTCCGGCTCGTTGCAAGGGGAAGTTCGCGTCACAGAACAAGGAGAAGTCATCGCGCAAAAGTACGCCAATCGGCTGACCGCAGCCATGCATTTGGAGCGCCTGCTCGCCGGCGTTACGCGCTGGACCCTTATGCGGGAGCGATTTCCGCAATTGGCCGTGGAGTCGGATGAGGAGTTTTTCGAGGCGACGGCGCGATTCAGCCGGGATGTCTACCGCAAGTTGATTGAAACCGAAGGATTCGTCGAATTCTTCTCCCAAGCCACGCCGGTCGACGCCATCGAGGCCAGCCATATTGGATCGCGTCCGGCGCGGCGCGCGGGCAAGCGGACAATTCAGGATTTGCGCGCAATCCCCTGGGTTTTCAGTTGGAGCCAGTCGCGATTCAATCTACCGGAGTGGTACGGCGTGGGCGGCGCGTTTGAGCGAACGCGCCGTCAGGCGCCCAAAGCCTGGAGCCAATGTTTGAAATCCGCCCGGGCATGGCCATTCTTGTCCTATTTGCTGCACAACATCGAATTTAGCGTGGCGGCCGCAGACCCCGGCTGGATGTCGGAATACGCGGCGCTGGTGGAAGACAAGGCGATCCGCGAGAGGATTCTCGCAATGATCTTGGAGGAATACGAACTGACCCGTAAGATGCTCGAGGAACTGCTGGGGCCCCTCCGCGACCAACGCAGGCCACGCATGCTAAAGGCGATCGCCATCCGGAAGAAGGCTTTGAGCCAGCTTCATCGCGAGCAGATCTCGCTGTTGCGGTCCTGGCGCGCAGGAAACGAAAGCGCCTTTGAGGCTCTGCTGGTGACGGTGAACGCGATCGCGGCCGGGTTGAAAGCCACAGGTTAATCGAAGCTGCCGCCCCAGTGAAAACCGTCGGAAGGCCGGGTGATGTTCACCATGCGGAGGCGATGGTCTTCCGGAGTGCGGCCCGGATTCCCATTCACGATGACGTGATCGCCAACCTTGAGAGTGTCGCGGGTAATCCCCTTCTGGCCGAGTTGTCCGCCTGCGGCCCATTCGATGGACCACCGCACCGGATTGCCTTTGTCGTCCTTTAGTTTCATATCTTCCACCTGCACGAAAGAATGCGGATTCCGATACAGAAACTGAACCAAATCACCCTCGATTTTGATGGTTTTATCCTCGAAGTACGTCGCGGCAAAAGAGTGGTGAGCATACGCCACGCCCATCGCGACGCCGGCCGACAACCCCAGCATGAGCAGTTTTTCTCTCATCATTCGCCTCCCGCGGAGAAAACAACTCCGCCTGATAAATCCAGCCAATATCATACTTCATCGCAACCGCCAGCGCCACGCCGAAAGGGCTCGCCTGGTCTTTCCTTCCGACCGGGAAATGGCCGCCGTCTACAGAGCGCCGTGCTCCCACTGAAACACATAGGCGATCGCCCCGACCAGGTTGAAGCCGGAATGCAACAGCGTTGAGGCGGCGGTTGACCCGGTTTTGTACTTGGCGTAGCCGAACGCGGCGCCGGCGATCCCGATGACGGTGATCTGCTGCCACGCCCATTGGTTCTGCGATCCATGCAGCAGGGCAAATGGCAGCGCCGTAAGCAAAATGCCCCCGGCGGGGCCGAACGTCTTCACCAGCAGCGGAAGCAGAAAACCGCGGAACACCAATTCCTCGAACGCCGGCCCAAGCACCACCACGAACAGCATTACGGCCGCCAGCGACCATCGGCCGGAGATCAAGGCGCGGATCGGATCGGGCACGGGCTTGGCGCCCAGCGCCCCGGCCAGCATCGCCATCGCAATGGCCAGCAATAGCCCTCCGACCACCCAACTCACCGGGAAGCGCACCGGATGGCGCCACGAAAGCGATCTCCAAAAGGGTTGCCCATGCTTCCATGAGATCAGAATGTATAGAGACGCAAACAACAGCGCGTAGATCAAAGCTTGAAATAGAAGGGTGCGGCCAGCTTCGTTCTGCACGTGCAAGGCGCGCACCAGAACAGCGCCGGCGAATCCGCAAGGAATGATGGAGCCGATGAACAGCGCTAAGTCTTCATAGTTCCAGAACGGAGCGCCGAAAGCGTCACGCATAAAGGTCGATCAAGATCGCTGCCAGCAGCGGGATCATCAGTTCGTGATGGCCTGTCAAAGCGAAGCCTTGGCCGCCGGATTGCGCGTGCGGACGCTCCACTACGTTCACCTTGGGTCTGTAGTGTTGCAGAAAATCGAAATTCACGGTGGTGAATTGCGTCAGCGGATGCCCCAGGTTGCGCACCACCGAGACGGCCTTGAGAAATACCTCGGGCAAAACCACCGCCGAGCCCACGTTCAAATACACTCCGCCATCGTGCAGTCCGCGCGCCAGCGAACACAACAACCGGAAATCGCGGTGTGTGGTCTCGCCGATCGCTCCCGCCAGGGCGGCGGGGTGGGTATGCGGCGTGTCCGTTCCAATCGCTACGTGAACGGTGACGGGAATTTTGCTCTGATAGGCGGACGCCAGCACGCTGCGGGGCGCGTATTCCGGCTTGGCGAGCGATTCCAGGCGCTTGCCTAGCGCCTCGCCCATCCCCAAACCCTCGCGCTGGCCTTGCGCTATGGCTTCGTTCATCTCGCGGCCCGTCTCCTCCGCCGCTCCGAAGCGTCCGTCGGGAAGAACCGCCTCTACATCTTCGCTGGTTTGCCCGGCGATCGCGATTTCAAAATCATGGATGGAAGCCGCGCCGTTCATCACGAATCCAGTCACCCAGCCGCGCTGCATCAGGTCCAGCAAGACGCCGGCCAGGCCGCATTTGATCACGTGCCCGCCCATACCCCACAAAATGGCGCGCCGGTTTTCCCGCGCGCGCCGCAGCGCCTCGACCACGCCGCGCAGCGAGTCGCCGGCGAGAATCCTCGGGAGCGCGTGGAACCAGGCGGAAATCCCGCCTCCCGGAGGATACGTACCCGCGAAATGCTCCACCCGCACTTTGCCGCCGCGAGCCTCGATGGGGACGGTTTTGAGGCTGTCGAAAGATAAAGGTTGTTCAGAGTAGCGGCTCATGAGCGCCTGCTCGAAAAAACCGCTCCCTCGCGGTTCGGCAATACTTTGCGGAGCGCCTGGGCCGTGTAGCTGCGCGGATTCGCCAAAATCTCTTCCGGTGGCCCGCACGCCACCACCGTTCCTCCGCCCTCGCCGCCCTCCGGTCCAAGGTCGATAATCCAGTCGGCGGTCTTGATGACGTCCAACTGATGCTCGATCACCACCACCGTGTTTCCCAGATCCACCAGGCTGTGCAGCACCTCCAGCAGCTTTGCGACATCCTCGAAATGCAGCCCGGTGGTTGGCTCGTCCAGAATATAGAGCGTTTTCCCGGTCTGCCGGCGGCTCAATTCACGGGCCAGTTTGATGCGCTGCGCTTCGCCGCCAGAAAGCGTAGTGGAGGATTGCCCCAAGTGCAAGTAGCCCAAGCCGACACGCACCAGAGTCTCGAGTTTGGTTTTGATCTGGGGAACATTTTCGAGAACGCCCCGCGCCTCTTCTACCGTGGATTCCAGCAGATCAGCGATAGAGAAGCCGCGATACTTTACCTCCAGCGTTTCGCGATTGTACCGGCGGCCTCGGCAGACGTCGCAGGTAACGTAGACGTCCGGCAGAAAGTTCATTTCGATGCGCTTCAACCCGTCGCCCTGGCAGGCTTCGCATCTTCCGCCCTTCACGTTGAAACTGAAGCGCCCCGGCTTGTAGCCTCGCTCTCGGGATTCGGGCAACTTGGCGAAAAGATCGCGAATGGGCGTGAACGTCTGCGTGTACGTCGCCGGATTCGACCGCGGCGTGCGGCCGATCGGCGATTGATCGATCTCGATGACCTTATCGATCAGATCCAATCCTTTGATGGAGGAGTGCGCCGCCGGATCCGCGAGCGCCCCATACACCGCCTTGGCGGCCGCGCGGTAAAGGATATCGTTCACCAGCGTGCTCTTTCCGCTGCCCGAAACGCCCGTGACCAGAATGAACAATCCCAAAGGAAACTCGACGTCGATTTTTTTGAGATTATGCGCGGCGGCGCCGCGAATGAAGATGCTGTCTTTGCCGGGAATCCGGCGGACCTGCGGCGCCGGTATTTCGCGCGCTTTCGCCAGATATTGGCCGGTGAGCGAGCTTGGGTTCCGCTCGATCTGGCGCGGCGTTCCCTGCGCCACCAACTGGCCGCCCAACCGTCCCGCTCCGGGGCCCAGATCGATTACATAATCGGCGCGTTCGATTGTGTCGGCGTCGTGCTCCACCACCAGCACGGTGTTGCCAAGGTCGCGGAGGTGGGCCAGCGAGTTTAGCAGCCGATCGTTGTCGCGCGCATGAAGTCCGATGGAGGGTTCATCCAGCACATATAACACGCCCCTTAAGCGCGAGCCAATCTGCGTGGCCAGGCGGATGCGCTGAGCTTCGCCTCCCGACAGCGTCGCCGCGGAGCGTTCCAGGCTGAGATACTCCAGCCCGACGGCCGCCAGGAACTCCAGCCGGTTGCGGATCTCCTCGACTGCGCGGCCCGCGATTTGGCGCTCGCGCTCCGTCAGCTTCCAGTTTTTCACGGTCTCGAGCGCCGCGCTAACGGACAACTCCACGATCTCGCCGATGGAAACCCCATGCACTCGCACCGCAAGGCTCGCGGGCTTCAGCCGCGCTCCGCGGCAGGCCGAACAAGTAAGCGGCGAAAGATACTGCATGAAGTAGTCGTGATAATCATCCAACGCGACATCCTTATAAAGACGGTCCAGCAGGCCGAGCACGCCGGGCTTGCCGTTGGCGCCTTCCAGCAAAATGGTCTGCGCTTTTCGCGGCAGCTCGCTGAAGGGCCTGCTCACGTCGATCTTTTGCGCGGCGGCGAGCGCGTTCAGATGGCGCGCCATAAAGCTGGAGCTTCCGCCCGGTCCGATTCCGCCGTTTAACAGCGGCCGCGACGGATCCACGATGACCTTCACGGGATCGAATCGCCAGGCGTTGCCGAGTCCGGAGCAAGCCGGGCATGCGCCGAATGGGCTGTTGAAAGAAAACGAACGCGGCTCAAGCTGCGGAACGCTTGCGCCGCAATCCGGGCACGCCAGCTTCTGCGAATAAAGCTTTTCCGCGCCATTCACGACAGCCACGGTGACCAGGCCGTCGGCCAGCTTCGTCGCCGTGACGATAGACGCCTCCAGCCGCTTTTCGACTTCCGGCTTGATCACCAGCCGGTCCACAACCACTTCGATGGTGTGATTCTTGCGCCGGTCCAGGGCGATGTCCTCATCTAGCGACCGTAAGACGCCGTCGATGCGCGCGCGCACGAAACCTTGCCGCGCCAGCTTCTCCAGGTCCTTCTTATACTCGCCTTTGCGGCCGCGCGCGACCGGCGCGAGAATCATGACCCGCTCGCCCCGCGAAATTTCCATCACCTGCCGCAAAATCTGGTCCGCGGATTGGCGCGAAATCTCGCGCCCGCAATTGGGACAGTGCGGCACGCCGATGGCCGCGTACAACACGCGCAGGTAATCGTAAATCTCGGTGACCGTGCCGACCGTAGACCGCGGGCTGCGGCTCGTGGTTTTCTGTTCGATGGAAATGGCCGGGCTGAGGCCGTCGATGGAATCGACTTCCGGCCGCTCCATTTGATCGAGGAATTGGCGAGCGTAGGGCGACAGCGTCTCCACGTAGCGGCGCTGCCCCTCCGCGTAAATGGTGTCGAAGGCCAGCGACGATTTTCCCGACCCGCTCAATCCCGTGATGACGGTAAAGGCGTTCCGGGGAATTTCAACGTCGATATTTTTCAGATTGTGCTGCCGTGCGCCATGCACGGTGATGCGGTCGAGCAAATTTCATTTTCCCATAGCGGCGGCCACTAACATAAAGGTATGATTCGCAGTTTCCTCGTCGCTGCCTTTTTCGCGGCCTTTTCATTGCCTGCCCAAACCCGCACGCCCGTTTTGATCGACACCGACATTGGCGACGCCGTCGACGACTCGCTCGCCCTGGGGCTGGCGCTGGCTTCGCCGGAACTAGACGTGCGCGGCGTCACCACCGTCATCGACGACGTCGACAGCAAGACCCGGCTTGCGTGGAAGGAGCTTGTCATATTCGGCCGGCGCGATATTCCGCTGGCCATGGGCGCTCCCGAGCCGCTGCTCGACGCCAAACTTCCGTCTCATCCAGCCGCATTTCATATATTAACCTCTTCCGATCGGATCCCAGAGTCCGCGCACCGTCCCGCCGCCAGCTTCCTTGTGGACACGCTCATGAACTCGCGCGACAAACTAACGCTGATCGCCATCGGGCCGCTTACCAACGTTGCCTTGGCGCTCAAAATCGAGCCGCGCATCAAGGAGCGCATCGAGCGAATCGCCGTGATGGGAGGAGCATTCGCCGCCAGGCAGGCTGAATATAACGTCAAGCGCGACCCCGTCGCGGCGGAAGTTGTATTTCTCTCCGGCGTGCCGATTCTGGCCGTCGGTTTGGACGTGACCGCGCCTTGCAGGCTCCGTGCGGAAGATTTGGAAAGTCTGCGCGTAGCGCAGTCTCCCACGGCCCGGTTTCTGCTGCGGCAGATCGAGCTGTCGCAATCGGAAACTGGCCAAGCGCTGCCAACCCTTTACGACCCTCTCGCCGTGGCCGCGGTCTTTCGGCCAGATCTCGTCGAGACGGCCGCGGGGAAAGTCGAGGTGTCTTTGGCGAACGACGATACGCGCGGGCAGACTCGGTTCACGGCCGACCCCGCCGCGACCACTCGCGTGGGCGTAAAGGTGAATGCCCAAGCGTTTCTCGACTTATTTATTAAGCGAATCGCCAACGCGGGTGTCTTTGGCGGCAGCCGTTAGGCGCCAGACGCGAATAACCTCCGCGGCAGGCTGCGCCTGTTTTGCTAATGCGTCATTGAATAAATGATGTAGTTGATCCCGTAGCGGTAGGCCAAAATCGTCATGGCCGCTGGATAATAAGGAGCGTCCGCGAATTCCCAGGCGTCGCCAACGTCGGTATTGAAATTCACCGCCACGACCAGGTGACTCTTATCGTCGTAAATTCCGCGCCAGGCGGGAGCGCTTCCCGGCGGCTGCGCCACTTCCACGCTTCCGCCAGGCCCCCGGTACAAATGGCGCGAGCCGGGAATGAATGTGCGGTCCTTTTCCTGAATGTCGTAAAGCACGTGCATCACCGGATCGGTCTCGGCCAAATCCGGAATTTCTTTGTTGGGCAGCACGCGCGACATGACTTCGCGGAAATATTCCCACTCCTCCTCGCCCCAGAAGTCGTCCGTCACCAGGAACCCGCCGCGTAGCAAGTAATCTCGGAGCCGGTCGATCTCGGCTTGCGAAAGATCCCAGTTGGCGGCTTGCGTTACGTAGATCCAGGGATAATCGAACAGCCGGTCGTCGGTGAGCGCCACGTGCGCCGGCTCGCCGATGTCGATCCGCGTCAGCCGCTGGATTCCTCGCGTGAAATGATTATCCGCATCCGGCCAATCCTGCGCCCACCAGCCGTTGGCGCGCCCCCTCCGCGAAACGAAACCGAAGCCTCGCCGGAACTGCGGCAGGTCCGTATATTCCACGCGGACAAAATGAAAGTCGGCATCCTTTGGGAAATGGAAGTCCGTATCGCTTTCGCTTTCCGGCGCCTGCGGGAAGACGCGCCGCTGCGCCCACGCCGCGATTGCGATCAGGGCAACTCCAGCAGCCACTCCCTCCCGGATTAAGCGAACCGCCATCCGTACATCATAACGGCGCCGGGAAGCGATCGGTTACACTCGTCGATAGTGCAAGCCGTTTGTGCCGCCCTGTTTTTGCTCCTTGCCGCCGCCGCGTCCGCGGAATCCGACCTAGTCAAAATCGCTTCGCCCAACGGCCAAGTCGAGTTCCGGCTCATGGTCGCGCAGCCTTCCGAGCCCTACGCGCTGCCTCGCATCGCCTATCAAGTTTACTTTCAGGGCAAGCAGTTGATGGATACCTCCTTTTTGGGTTACGAGATCGAAGATCCCGTTCCGCTGCTGGGGCAAAACGTTGGACTGGTCGATTCCAAGACCGCATCCGTCGACGAAACCTACTCGGTTCCGGCTGGCAAAGCGAAAACCATTCGCAACCACTACAATTCGCTGCTCGCCGAATATATGCAGAACGGATCGCTCGGACGGAGGATCAGCATCGAGGCTCGCGCCTATGACGACGGCGTGGCGTTCCGTTACATCATTCCGAACACCACTCCGCTGCCCGAAGTGCGGATCGATAGCGAAGAAACGGAATTCAACTTCGCTACGGACGGCGAGTCGTTTCCCCTGATTCTTCGCAATTTTCAAACGAATTACGCCGACGAATTCAGCCGCCTTACAATGAGCGGGATTCATCCGGAATCGCTGATCGGTTTGCCGTTTGTGGCGGAGCAGCCGGGAATCGGCTGGGTGGCGGTCACCGAGGCGCAGCGCGACAACTACGCCGGGTTGTTTCTGAACCATCTGGAGGGTACCCATATGATCGCCACGCTCGCGCCGCGGCCAGACCAGCGCCAGATGGCGGTGTATTCGAAAACGCCCTTGATTTCGCCCTGGAGGGCGTTGATGATCGCCTCCGATCCCGGCCGCCTGATCGAGTCGAACCTGGTGATGAATCTCAATCCGCCTTCGGCGATCGCCGATACGTCCTGGATCAAGCCCGGCAAGGCGGCGTGGAACGACGCGGCGCCCGCGACCACGGCCGGCGCGAAACGTCTCGTCGATTTTGCCGCAGAATCCCAACTGCAATACGCAGTGCTGAACTCAAAATGGGCGGCGGGCGGAGATGCTTATCCGAGGGATCTAACCAAGCCCGCTCCCGGTCTTGATTTGCGGGAAGTTTTGGCTTACGCCAAATCCAAGCGCGTGGGCGTGTGGCTGACCGTAAATTGGAATTCGCTGGAGCGCCAGATGGACGAGGCCTTCCCTCTATTTCAAAAATGGGGCGTCGCAGGCGTGGTGGTGGACGAGGTGATCCACGCCGATCAACAAAAGATCGGCTTTTACCGGCGGATTGCGGAATTGGCCGCGGCTTGCCATCTGATGATCGATTTTCATGGCGCCTTCTTTCCGGATGGCTCCAGCCGCACCTATCCTAACGTGTTGACGCAGGAATCCGTCTTGGGCTCGAAATATCTGAAAACAGGCGCCCGCCCGAATGCGCGCGACGATGTTATGTTCGCCTTTACGCGTCTGCTGGCTGGGCCTATCGATTATGCGCCGGGCGGCTTCGAGCATACAGAGCCGTTGGAATCCGCGCCGCGCCCCGCCGCCTCGGCTGCGCTGGGAACGCATGCTCATCAGCTTGCGCTGTTTGTGGTATTCGATAGCCCGCTCATGGCCGTCGCGGGCTCGCCAGAAGCCTATCTGCGGCAGAAAGATTTCGAGTTGGTGAAAGCCGTTCCCGCAAGCTGGGACGAAACGCGGTTCATTAACGGGCAGATTGGCGAATATGTGACGGTGGCTCGCCGAAGGGGCCGTGAATGGTATCTCGGCAGCATCACGAACGGCCTGGCCCGGGAGATCGAAGTTCCGCTTGCGTTCTTAGGCGAGGGCCGCTATGCCGCCGAGATCTATTCCGATCGCGGATTCGAGCGCAAAGGAGTCGATTCTTCAACTGCCCTGAAGCTGAGCTTGGCCTCCGGCGGGGGGGCGGCCATCCGCCTTCAGCCGTCGAACTAGAACCCGGAGGCCCGCAGGCGCCGTTTGAGTCGAAATGATGGCGAACGGGCTGGCGGTCAAGGCCGGACGCTTTACCATGGGAACGTGAAACAGCTTGTCGCGGCCATCGCGTTAGGGCCCGCCTGCCTCCGGGCCGGCGCACCCACCTTCTACCGCGACATCCTGCCCATCCTTCAAAACCGGTGCCAGCAATGTCATCGTCCCGGCGAAATCGCGCCCATGCCTTTCCTCACTTACCAGCAGGTCCGGCCTTGGGCCAAATCGATCCGCACGGCGGCGCTCACCGGAACAATGCCGCCCTGGTTTGCCGATCCTTGCTGCGGCAGATTCGAAAACGACCGCTCGCTTTCGCCAGCCGATCGCGAGACGCTGGCGAAGTGGGCGGAAACCGGAGCAGCGCCGGGCGATCCGCGCGACGCTCCGCCTCCGAAGGTCTGGACGCAAGGCTGGAACCTCCCCTCGCCCCCGGACCAGGTGTTCACCGCGCCGCAAGCCTTTGCCGTTCCTGCATCCGGCGCGGTGGAGTATCAATATTTCGCGATTCCGACCGGATTCAGAGAGGACCGCTGGATCTCGGCGGCCGAAGCGCGGCCCTCCAACCGCGCTGTGGTGCATCATGCCGTCGTCTATATTCGCGAGCCCGGCGCCACGTGGACGCGCGGGCCTACCAAGGCCGACATCCTTACGATATACACGCCCGGCAGCTCGGCCGACGTCTCGCCGCCAGGCATGGCCAAGCGGGTAAAGGCCGGATCGGATCTCGTGCTCGAGGTCCACTACGCGCCCAACGGAAAGCCCGCCTCCGATCGCATCCAACTTGGAGTCATATTTGCCAAATCGCCTCCCGATAAGCGCGTGCTCACTTTGCAAATGGACAACAGCACGTTCCTTATTCCGCCCGGCGAGCGCGACTACCGCGTCACGGTCTGGGGAACGCTGCCGAACGACGCCCTGCTGCTTGGATTTTTCCCCCATATGCATCTGCGCGGAAAATCCTTCGAATACACCCGCATTCGCGCCGATGGCCAGCCGGAGACGCTGCTCAAGGTCGCGCCGTACGATTTCTATTGGCAGCTCTCCTACCGCCTGGCCCGGCCCATGCCGTTGAAGAAGGGAACCCGGCTCGAATGGATCGCAACGTTCGACAACTCCGCCAACAATCCACGCAATCCCGATCCCACCTCCGAAGTCCGCTACGGTCATCAAAGTTGGGAAGAGATGATGATCGGATTTTTCGACGTCGCGGTGGATCCGGGAACGGATAAGAATGCGTTCTTCGCGCGCTGACTTGCTCCCGGTGTGCCAAACTGGATTGGTAGCGCGATGACTGCCGCAACATTTTTTGCTGGGATTGTTTTGGCGCTCGCGGTGGGAGCCGCGATCGGCGCGCTCTGGGAGCGCAGCCGCCCCGCCCGGCGCGAGAATCCCGCCCAGCCGGTGGCCGAGGCCGTCGAACGGCTGGAAAAACAGATCCGCGAGGTCGAATTGCAGCGCCAGCACATGCTCGGGGGATTCGAGCGGCAGCTTGCCTCCCTCCACCAGGAGACGGCGGCGCTGTCGCACGTTTTGCGGTCTCCGGGAGCGCGCGGCCGCTGGGGCGAGCTGACCCTCCGCCGCGTCGCCGAACTGGCTGGCATGGTTCCTTATTGCGATTTTATTGAACAGCAATCGGGCAATGGCATGCGGCCCGACATGGTGGTGAAGCTGCCCGGGAACCGCACGCTGGCCGTAGACTCCAAAGCGCCTCTCTCCGCTTACCTGGAGGCCGAGTCCGCCCCGGACGAGTCCGCCAGGCGCACGGCCCTTGAGCGTCACGCCCAATCCGTCTGGCGGCACGTCGCCCAGCTCGGCGCGCGCGAGTATTGGAGCGGCCTTCAGCCGGCGCCGGAAATGGTGGTCCTGTTCCTGCCGGGCGATCATCTCCTAAGCGCCGCGCTGGAGCGCGATCCGGAACTGCTGGACCGAGCTCTCGCCAAAAAGGTTTTGCTTGCCACGCCTGTCACGTTGGTTAGCGTTCTGAAGGGCGTTGCTTACGGATGGAAGCAAGAGCGCCTGGCGAACAACACGGATGAGCTGCGGCGCATCGCCGCCGAGCTATGCGATCGCGCTCGCGCCTTCGCGGAAAGCTACGCCGACGCCGGCCGCAATCTCGCGAAAGCCGTGGACGCCTATAACCGCTCGGCGGGTTCCTGGGAGGCTCGACTTTCGCCCTCGCTCCGGCGCATGCGCGAACTGGGCGCCGGCGGCTCGGGGGACGTTCCCAATCCCGCTCACATCGGCGCCGCCGTGCGGGATGCCGCGCCGCCTGGGGCGACCAAAACAGCCCACTCGGGCGCATGACCCGCCAGCTCTTCCTTTTCTTGTCGCGCCAACGCCGCGTCCGCGCGTGGATGGAGACTTCGCCGTTCGCGCGCAAGCTCAGCCGCCGTTTCGTGGCGGGAGAAACGTTGGAGCAAGGGATCGCCGCCTGCGAGAACCTGCGAAAAGACGGTTTCCTTTGCTCGCTTGATCATCTGGGGGAAAACGTAACCTCTCTTGAAGAAGCCGCTTCCGCCCGCAACGCCTATCTGGACGCGCTGGACCGCATCGGCAAACGTGGATTGAACGCTAGCATTTCGCTGAAGCTCACTCAAATGGGGCTGGATTTCTCCGAGCAGGCGTGTCTGGACAACGTACGCTCGCTGGCCCAGCGCGCCCGCGCCGCCGGAACGCATGTCGAGATCGATATGGAATCCACGGCGTATACCGACCGCACGCTGGATATGGTGGAAAAGGTCGCCGGCGAGTGCGGCTGCGTGCGGGCCGTGATCCAGGCGTATCTGTTTCGCAGCGCCTCCGACATCCAGCGCATGAACCGCCTGGGCATCCCTGTCCGGCTCTGCAAAGGCGCGTATCTGGAGCCGCACAGCGCCGCCTTTGCCAAAAAAATCGACGTGGACCGCAACTACCTCACGCTGATGAAAACCTTGCTGGACCGCGGCGTGCATCCGGCCATCGCCACGCACGACGAGCGCATCCAGGGCGAAGCGGTTCGCTACGCGCGCGAACGCGGCTTGGGAAAGGACAAGTTCGAATTTCAGATGCTCTATGGAATTCGCCGCGATCTGCAGCGGCGGCTGGCGGACCAGGGATATCGCGTCCGCCTTTACGTTCCCTACGGCACGGCCTGGTATCCATACCTGATGCGGCGGCTCGCCGAGCGGCCCGCCAATCTGCTATTCCTGCTGCGCAACCTGTTTCGATGAGGCCGCCATTTCGAGCGAGGCCGTTCCGGTAATCTCGATGCCGAACGCATCCAAACCAAACACCTTGCGCGGATGATTCGTCA
>Ga0070738_10004125_pt1 | contig 17922 bp, 19 predicted proteins | sample Coa_R2_2_FD_66446 | JGI IMG/M metagenome (GOLD analysis project Ga0070738, IMG submission 66446) | Surface soil microbial communities from Centralia Pennsylvania, which are recovering from an underground coalmine fire - Coalmine... | ecosystem: Environmental > Terrestrial > Soil > Unclassified ...
GCCCAGGCGCTGGTGGAGATCGCGAATTAGTTTCAGAATGTCGGCACCGGTGTGCGTGTCGAGATTGCCGGTGGGCTCGTCTGCCAGGAGCACCGGCGGATAAACAGACAGAGCGCGGGCGATGGCGCAGCGCTGGCGCTCGCCCCCGGAAAGTTCATCGGGGAGGTGATGGATTCGATGCGACAGGCCGACCAGCTGCAGCAGTTCGCGGGCGCGCTCATCGGTCTGTTTTTTTGGCCAGCCGCGCAGGTGCAGCGGAATGGAGACGTTCTCCAGGCAATTCAGCGTGGGCAGCAGGTTGAAAAACTGGAAAATGAAGCCGATCTTGTCGCGGCGCAGGCGCGTGAGCTGATCGTCGGAAAGCCCGCCCAGCCGCGAGCCGTCGATCTCGATTTCACCCGAGGTTGCCGTATCCAGGCCGCCAATCAGGTTCAGCAGCGTCGATTTGCCCGAGCCGGATGGCCCGACGATGGCAACCATCTCGCCGCGCGCGATCTCAAGATCAATGCCGTCAAGCGCGGTTACTTGAGTTTTCCCGCGGAAGACCTTGCGGATTTGAGCGAGCCGGATCACCTATTAGCTATCATGTCTTATCGCCGAACAATTCTGCACATGCGCATAGGGATCGACGCGGGCGGCACGTTCACCGATTTCGTGGTTTATCACGACGATGGACGGCTGGAGACGTTCAAATTGCGATCCAATCCGCGATCGCCCGCGAGCGTGATCCTGGCCGGGCTCAAGCAGGCAGCCGGGCGGCGCAAAGCCGAAGTGATCCACGGCTCGACGGTAGCGACCAACGCGCTGCTGGAGCGCAAGGGTGCACGCACGGCGCTGGTAACGACGGCGGGTTTCGAAGATGTGATTCATATCGGGCGGCAGAACCGGAAGGAGCTGTACAACCTGACGCCGCGCTTGAAGGTCCCGATCATTCCGCACAAGATGTGCTTTGGAGTGCGGGAACGCGCCTGGTTCGACGGCACTGTCGCGGAGAAGCCGCGGCGGAGCGAGCTGGCGCGCTTGAAACAGCAGTTGCGGCGCGCAGGAGTTGAGTCGGTTGCAATCTGTTTTCTGCACGCCTATCGGACGCCGGAGAACGAGAAGCAGGCGGCGGAAGCGCTGCAAGGGCTCGGCTACTTGTGCTGTTCGCACGATGTCTGCCCGGAGTTTCGCGAATACGAACGCTCGTCGACCACGTTGATCAACGCCTACGTCGGGCCGCTGATGGATCGCTATCTGGGCGAGTTGGAGAATGCCAGCCGGCAGCCGATTTCGATCATGCAGTCGAACGGCGGGTTCATGTCGACGCGCGAGGCGCGGCGGCACGCGATCCGAACCGTGTTATCAGGGCCGGCGGGCGGGGTTATCGGGGCTTTGGAAACCGGGCGGCTAGCGGGTTTTCCTCGCACTCTCGGGTTCGACATGGGCGGCACATCGACCGATGTTAGCCTGTGCGACGGCGTGCCTCGCGAGACGATGGAAGCCTCAGTCGACGGCTTTCCGGTTCGCGTGCCAATGCTCGATATCCACACTGTCGGTGCCGGTGGCGGATCGATCGCGCGCGTGGATGAAGGCGGCCTGTTGCGCGTTGGGCCGGAGAGCGCGGGCGCCGATCCGGGTCCGGCGTGCTACGGCGCGGGGGACAGGCCGACGGTGACGGATGCGCACGTGGTGCTGAGGCGGATCGGTGCGGATCAACTGGTGGGCGGCGAGATGCATTTGGATGTGGCGCGCGCCGAGGCGTCCGTGGATTCGATCGCGCGTGAATTGAAGCTCAGCCGCATTGCGGCGGCGGCTGGGATTGTCCGGGTGGCGAACGCCAATATGGAGCGCGCCATTCGCGTGGTATCGGTGGAGCGCGGGCACGATCCGCGGGATTTTGCGCTGCTTGCGTTCGGAGGCTGCGGCGGGCTGCACGCCTGTGAGATGGCGGCGGAGTTGGGAATTCGGACGGTGCTGGTGCCGGAGCATGCGGGCGCGCTATCGGCGCTGGGTATGCTGATTGCGGACCATGTACGCGATTATGCCGCGGGCGTTCTAAACCGGCCGGATATGGAGCGCGAGTTCCAGCGGCTGGAGCGGATGGCGAAGCGGGAACTGCGCGGGGCGAAGTTGATGCGGTCCGCGGACGTCCGGTATGCAGGGCAGAGTTACGAGCTGACGGTTCCGTGGCAGCCGGCGAATCCTGCCGAGCCGTTCCATCGCGAGCATCGGCGCTTGTATGGTTATGCCAATCCGGATCGGCAGATCGAGATCGTCACGGTGCGGATACGGGCGACGAAGCGAGTGGCGAAGCCGCATTTAACGCCTGCGCGGGAGGAGCGCGCGGGTCAACGGGCGACCAGGCGCCGCGTGTACACGGGAGGTGCATGGCACGATGCGCCCGTGTTCACGCGCGGAGAGCTATCCAGGACGGCGCGCCGCGGTCCAGCGCTGGTTGTCGATTATGGATCGACGACGCTGATCCCGCCGGGTTGGCGGTTCGTGCTGGACGACTCCGGCACGTTACGCGTCGGGAGCCGCAGGCGGCCCGAATGACCGTGTTCTGCATCGTGTAGCTCCGAGACGTGACGTCCTGGTGCTGCCCTTCACCCGCGGTATGCGCTGCCCGCTGTGATACAACGTGTGCAGTGGACCAGCCCGGCTACATCCGGCCCGACGCGCGCTACCTGGAGAAGCGGGCGCTGAAGCGGCACGCGCGAGTTCTCGATCTGTGGGCCCTAGGCGTGGGCGCGGTCATTTCCGGCGATTTTTTCGGCTGGAACTTCGGACTCGCGAGCGGGTTCGGCGGCATGCTCGCCGCACTCGGCGTGATGACCGCGCTTTACATCGGCCTGTGTTTCGGCATCGCGGAGATGTCGCCCGCACTGCCTCACACCGGCGGCGCCTATTCGTTCGCGCGCACCGCCATGGGTCCGTGGGGCGGCTATATCACGGGGCTCGCCGAAAACATGGAATACATTCTGACGCCCGCGGTGATCGTAGTCGGTGTCGGCGGATATCTGGGCGCGATTTTCAGGACACCGCCCGCCTGGGCCCCGCTGTGGTGGCTTGTCTGTTACGCCGTTTTCCTGGCGCTCAATATCGGCGGTGTCGCGCTTTCTTTTCGCGTTTCGGTTGGTATCACGTTTTGTGCTTTGGCGGTCCTGATCTTCTTTTATGCCGGCGCCGCACCGCTGTTCGATCTGCACCGCTGGGCCTTGGAAGGCTCAGGCTGGCTACCGAACGGCTGGCCCGGCGTGCTGCGTGCGCTACCGTTCGCTCTGTGGGTTTATTTGGGCATCGAACAATTGCCGCTTGCGGCTGAAGAATCGCACGATCCGGCGCGCGACATGCCCCGCGGAATCCTTTCCGGCCTGGTCACGTTGATTGTTTGTTCTTTCTTGACCGTCATTCTGAACACCGGCATCCCCCCGGGCGCCGCTAAGGTCAGCCAATCCACCGAACCGCTGTTTCTCGGGTTTCGCGCGATCTTCGGTGAGGGCATCCGCACCCGGCTTCTCGCTCTGTTTGCCTGCACCGGGCTGCTGGCCAGCTTTCATACGATCATCTATGCCTACGGCCGCCAGATTTATTCGCTTTCCCGCGCGGGATATTTTCCCAACTGGCTTTCCATCACGCACGGCAGCCGCAAGACGCCGCACCGAGCGCTGCTGGCTGGATCCGCGCTCGGCTTCGCCGCCGCGCTGACGATACAACTCGCCGGCCAAAGCAGCACGGTAGGCGCAATTTTGCTAAACATGGCCGTATTCGGCGCGGTGCTGGCCTACGTGCTGCAGATGTTATCGTTCATTCTGCTGCGCCGGAAATTCCCGCGCATCGCCCGCCCTTACGTCAGCCCCGCAGGGATAACCGGTGCTGTCATCGCGATGTTCATCGCCATGGTGACGCTGATCGCGCTTTTTCTGAATACCGATTACAACAAAGGCGTGATCGGAGCGGCCGTTTGGTTCCTGTGCGGTATTGCGTATTTCGCCCTCTACGCGCGCAAACGTCTGATCCTCTCGCCTGAGGAAGAGTTTGCACTCGCGCATCGGGAGCGCTCAAAACAGGGAGCGGCGGTGTGACTTCCCGGTTTGCGGATCTTAAGACACTGCTCGCCAAAGCAACACCAGCGCGTTCCGGCGACGATCTGGCCGGAATCTCGGCGTCCAGCGCACGGGAACGCGTGGAGGCGCAAATGGCGTTGAGCGAACTGCCGCTACGCACGTTCCTGAATGAGCCGGTGATTCCGTACGAAGCCGACGAAGTGACGCGCCTGATCCTGGATGAACATAACGCGACGGCCTTCGCCCCCGTGGCCCATCTTACCGTAGGCGATTTTCGCGATTGGCTGCTCAGCGAAAACGCAACCGGCGAAGTGCTGGCGGCTCTCGCGCCTGGTTTAACGCCGGAAATGGCCGCGGCCGTTTCCAAAATCATGCGCCTGCAAGATCTTGTATCGGTGGCGGCCAAAATCCGTGTAGTCACCAGATTTCGCACGACAGTCGGCCTCGCGGGCCGCCTCTCGACAAGATTGCAGCCCAATCATCCGACCGACGATCCCAAAGGCATCGCGGCCGCCATCATCGACGGCCTGTCATACGGAAGCGGCGACGCCGTAATCGGCATTAACCCCGTCGCGGACAACGTGCAGATAGTAGAAGCGCTCCTCAATATGCTGGATCGCCTCCGCCAGGTCTACGGCATTCCTGTGCAGAGCTGCGTTCTGGCTCACGTCACCACGCAAATGGAAGCGATGCGGCGCGGGGCGCCCGTCGACCTGGTATTCCAGTCAATCGCGGGGACCGAGGCAGCCAACGCTTCGTTCGGTGTGAACATCTCCATGCTCAAAGACGCGCGATCGCAAGCGCTGGAATTGAAACGCGGTTGTGTTGGCAGCAATGTGATGTACTTCGAAACCGGCCAAGGCAGCGCGCTCTCGGCCAACGCGCATCATGGCGTGGATCAGCAAACCCTGGAAGCGCGGGCGTACGGGCTGGCGCGCCATTTCCAACCGATGCTCGTTAACACCGTGGTCGGATTCATCGGCCCCGAATACCTCTACGATGGCAAGCAGATTCTGCGCGCCGGCCTGGAAGACCATTTCTGCGGCAAGGTGCTGGGGCTGCCGATGGGCTGCGACATCTGCTATACCAATCACGCCGAAGCCGATCAGGACGACATGGACGCTCTGCTCACGATGCTGGGCGCGGCAGGCGTGAACTACATCATGGGAGTGCCCGGCGCCGACGACATCATGCTGAACTATCAAAGCACGTCCTTTCATGACGCGCTCTATTTGCGCGACCTGTTCGGGTTGAAGCCGGCGCCCGAATTCGAAGCGTGGCTCGGTGGAATGCGCCAGGAACTGCCGCGCATGGCGGCGCTGCTGCTCGAAGCATGAACCTGCGCGACTTCACGCCGGCCCGCGTCGACATGGGGCGTGCCGGCCATAGCTTGCCGACGCGCGAGCTGCTGGATTTTCAACTGGCGCATGCCAAAGCGCGGGACGCGGTGCACACGCCGCTCGACGTTCGCCTGCTCGCGGCCGAACTGCGCGAAAAGAAGCTCGAGTTCGTGACGCTGGCGAGTGCCGCGCCCGATCGCATAACCTACCTCCGCCGGCCCGATTTGGGCCGCCAGCTCAGCCACGAATCGCGCCCGAGACTCACCGGCGCGTGCGACGTCGTTTTCATCATTGCGGATGGTCTTTCAGCACTTGCGGTCCACCGGCATTCGGTCCCGCTCCTCGATCACGTTCTTCCGAGACTCGACGGCCGTATCGCGCCGATTGCAATCGTCGAACAAGGCCGGGTCGCGATCGGCGACGAAATCGGCGAGCTGCTCCATGCCCAACTGGCGATCGTTTTGATCGGCGAGCGGCCGGGTTTGAGTTCGCCCGACAGCATGGGCATCTATGTGACTTGGCAACCGCGGATCGGCAGGACCGAGGCCGAGCGCAACTGCATCTCAAACATCCGTGCCGAAGGCCTCAGCTATCCGGCGGCCGCACAGAAGCTGCTGTTTTTTATCAACGAAGCCCGGCGCCTGAAGCTCACCGGTTTTGCTCTCAAAGAGGATAGCGGCAGACTTCTAAGCGGGTGATGCACGGACGCAGCCTACAATGTTATGCCGCCGTCCACGCACAGAACCTGGCCAGTGATGTAGTTGTCGGGCTCCAGCAGGAAGCGGACCGCGCGAGCGACGTCGATCGCTTTTCCGTATCGAGAGATAACGCCTTCGGCCAGGTAGCGATCGTATTTGCCGGAGGCGATGCTGGGTTCGGCCATACCGGCTCGAATGACGCCGGGAGCGATCACGTTTACGCGAATGTCCGCCGGGCCGCGACATTCTTTCGCCAGAATCCGCCCGGCATGGATTAGGGCGGCTTTCTGGCCCGCGTATGCTGTTGAACCCGGAAACAGGACGACGGCTTGCATGGTTCCGAACAGCACAATGGCGCCCTTCGTTCCGCGCGCCCGCATGCGTTCGGCGGCTTCACGGGCCAGCAGAATCGGGCCCTCATAGTTCACGGCGTGCGAGCGCGGCATGGCTTCGTCAATCGGGCCGCGAGCGGGGTCGCCGGCAAAGACCACGAGGCCGTACAGATTCGAGACGGAATCGAGCAATTGCTTGCGATCCGCGGCGTTCGTGATATCGGCGCGGGTGCCGTGCCGCCGCGAGCTGATGACGACGCGGGCGCCCTCTTGATTGAGCAGATCCGCTGTCGCCGACCCGAGCCCGCCCGCGCCGCCAACCAGCAGGATTTCGAGCTCACGCACTGACATCCGCGGCCTGCCGCGCGACATAGCCGAAAGCGACCACCGCTAAAAATAGCGTCAGGACTTCGCTGTCGCCGAGATTGTATTCGAGGAACCCTTCGGCCAGGATGGCGAGGATTACGGCGATGGCGCCGTGCAGGACAAAACGCATTTCGGTTGCGGCGAGCTTGGCGCGCAGGGCGCGCGCGAAATCCCACAGGATCTTGCCGATCATCCAAAACAGTGCCAGCGCGGTCGGGATGCCGCGCTCGGCCGCGTATTGAAGGTAGATGTTGTGCAAGTGGCCGTACCAGCCTTCCGGTAACGGGCGCTCGACGTCGGCGGGCACCCACTGCTCGAACTGAGCCTTTACCTGCTCCGGACCGAGGCCGAACCATGGATGCGCGCGTACCATGGCAAATCCGGTTTCGCGCGTGATGGCCCGGTGCAGGTTGGAATCTGTTTCGCCGTGGGGCTGAAAGGCGGAGGTGACGCGCTCTTTCAGCGAAGAAGGCGAGACGAGGAAGATCACGAGCGCGGCCACGGGAGCCGCCGCCACCAGCCACTTGTGCCAGAACCAGAAGAGATACAGCAGCCCGATTGGGAACCCAAGCAGGAAAATGCTGCGCGTGTAGCCCAGGACCATTGAAACCACCAGGATCAGAGCAGCGAGCCACGCCGCGGCCTTCCACCGCTCCACATTCGAGAAGAACAGGAAGGCGGCCAGCATCAGAAGAACGATCATCTCCTCGCCTCCGAATGTCATCCAGTGGCTCATGAATCCCGTGATTCGCGAGCCGACATAAAAATCGTAGAAGTTGGAATGCTGCGCGGCGGCCTGCTGGTATTTTTGCCAGAACTGAAAGATGCTGCGGATGGCCGAGAGTGTCGCGACCAACGCCCACAGCAGCACAACAGCGCGAATTTCGGAAATGCTGCGGAAGGTGCTGTAGACCAGCAGTAGAACGAGCAGCACGAAGAACTTCCGGATTTGCGGTGTGCCGTTACGGATGTGGCCCGAGAGTAAGAGCGACAGTACCGTACCGGCGATGAACAGCGCGAGTGGAAGCTTGATGGGTGGCAGGCGCAGAGGCTCGGACGAAAGGAGTAATGCCGCCAAGGCTAGCGCGAGAAAAATCTGCGAGACTGCTATCGAGAATAAGATAGAGATAAGCGAGCCGCAGGTCAAGTAGAACGCGGCTCGATCCAGATAAGGTTTCAAATCGTTAGGCTACCAGGAATGGACATCTATCTTCTTCGCCACGGAATCGCCGAAGACGGCCGGGCCGGCGAACCGGACTCCGAGCGATCGTTGACATCGGAAGGCAAGAAGAAACTGCGCAACATATTGCGAGTTGCGGCGGAAAGCGGCGTACGGCCGTCGTTGATCTTGAGCAGCCCCTATAAGCGCGCGCTTCAGACTGCGGATATCGCAGCCGAGATGCTCAAGTACGACGGCAATTTGCTTCGTACCAGAAGTCTGGAGCCAAGCGCGAAACCGGACGCCGCGTGGGACGAGATCCGCGTTCACAAAGACGAGTCCGGGATCCTCCTAGCGGGCCATGAGCCGTTATTTAGCGCCTTGACCGCGTATTTGTTGGGCTGTCCTGCATTTCAGATCGATTTCAAAAAGGGCGGGCTGGTATGCGTGGAAATGGACGGGTTCGCGAGGGCGCCGCACGGGGTGTTGAAGTGGTATCTGACGCCGAAGCTTGCCGGGTAGCTCCGAGCGTCCACGCATCACTAGTCGCGCGTATAATGATTTGACGTTGCCAAAGGAGATCCGCATGTCTGAAGCCGCCGCCGCCCGTTCTTCGGTCCAGCTCATCGAAGCCAAACCGGAGCACGTTCCCGAACTCGGCCGCATCTGCTACGAAGCGTTTAAAGACATCGCCGATCGCCATCACTTTCCGCCGGACTTTGCCAACGCGCGATTGGGGCGTTTCGTTGTTGAAATGCTGGTCCGCCGTCCCGACGTCTACGGTGTCGCTGCTGTTGTGAATGGCGAGCTGGCCGGCTCCAACTTCCTCTCGCTTACCGACGAAGTGGCCGGGGTCGGCCCGATCTCCGTAGACTGCGCCTTCCAGGGGCGCGACATCGGCCGTCAACTGATGCAAGCGGTCATCGACGAAGCGCGCCGTCGCAAGATCGAGCGCGTGCGGCTCCTCCAGGATTCGTTCAATACGCTTTCCATTTCTCTTTATGGATCGCTAGGATTCGATACCAAACACCCGGTGGCGTATCTTCGCCTGTCCACCGGCGGGAAGCCGGATGCGAGTGTCCGGCCGGTGGAGGAACGCGACCTGGATGCGCTGGATGACCTGTGCCGCCGGCATTACAAGTCGAGCCGCCGGAATGAACTGGCCGGCGCACTGCAAGCCGGGCTCTCGCCGTTTACGCGGGTGCGGGACGGCCGTCTCACCGGGTACCTCATTCCTGGCATTTTCGGGCATGGCGTCGCCGAGTCTGAACAAGACGCCGTCGCGATCGCATGCCACGCCGCAGGCGTCGTTCCTGCCGAGCGAGCATATTGCCTGTGCCCTTTGGATGAGGGGTCAGCTTTCCGCGCTTTCCTCGGGGCGGGTTGCCGGACGGTTAAGATTTTCAATCTGATGGTCACGGGTCCCTACGAACAACCGCAGCCCGTGTGGATGCCGTCCGTTTTATATTGAACCTGGCCGCGCCGGCTGGCGTATAGCAGGCATGGGGCAAGACTTGCGCATTGCTCTGCGCCGGTTGGGCAAAACGCCCGGATTCACGGCCGTAACCGTGCTGACGCTGGCGCTCGCGATCGGCGCGAACACCACGACGTTCAGCGCCCTCAACCGTTTCCTGCTGCGTCCGCTGCCGGTGGATCGGCCCAATGAACTGGTGACGATCAGCTCTAACGGCATCACGCAATCCTATCCAGACTATCGCGATTTCCGCGATCGCAATCGAACGCTCTCGGGTCTCATTGCGTACCGGATCGCGCCGGTCGCTCTGAGCCAAGGCGGCAAAAACATCCATCTCTGGGGCTACGAGGCCACGGGCAACTATTTCGACGTGCTCGGAGTCCGTGCGATGTTGGGGCGCGGTTTCACACCCGAAGACGACCAGCGATCGTCGCCTCACCCCGTTATCGTCCTGAGCTACTCCAGTTGGCAAAACCGTTTCGGGGGTGATCCAAATGTAATCGGAAAGCAAGTCAAGCTGAATGGCCTTAATTACAACATCGTCGGCGTAGCACCCAAGGGCTTCTTTGGAACCGAGATTCTGCTGGCGCCCGAATTTTGGGTTCCGATGGCGATGGAGCCTCAAATCGAGCCTGGAAACACTCCGTGGCTGGATCGACGCGCCACCCATAACATCTGGGCGCTCGGGCGGCTAAGACCAGGTGTGACCGCACAGCAAGCGGCAGCCGACCTAAAAGCCATTGCCGCCGACCTTGGCCGTATTCACCGCGAAGACGACGGCATGCGGATTCAGCTCTCCCGGCCCGGGCTGTTCGGTTCCTTTCTGCGCGGTCCCGTCGTGGGCTTTGCCTCCGTGCTCGTGGGCGTGGCGGGATTGGTCCTCCTCATCGCATGCGTCAATATCGCGGGAATGCTCTTGGCGCGGGCCACGGAGAGGCGCCGCGAGGTGTCCATTTGTCTCGCGATCGGCGCAGCGCGCAGCCGGCTGGTGGGGCAACTGCTGACTGAAAGCCTGCTGCTCTCATTGGCTGGAGGAGCGGCCGGCGTGTTGCTGGCTATTTGGATTTTGAAAGCGCTGGCAGGCATTCAGCTTCCCATCGATTTGCCTGGCACAACCGAACTCCCGTTCGATACCAGCGTTTTTCTGTTCAGCGCAGCGGTGTGCATACTGACGACGCTTCTGTTCGGGCTAGCGCCCGCGATCCAAGCGGTCCGCATCGACCTGGTTTCGGCCCTCAAAAACCAGATCTCTGACAGATTCCGAAGAATTCAAACCAAGGACCTCCTGGTAGCGGCCCAGGTTACGCTTGCGGTGATCCTGCTGGTGGGAACAGTGCTGGTGGTTCGAAGCCTGCAGCGCGCCATTACCATCGACGTCGGATTCAATCCGCATCACGCGGCGGCTGTGTCGTTCGATCTTGGCCTAAACGGTTATGACGAGCAGCGCGGCCGAGCCTTCGAACGGCGGCTGATGGATCAGCTTGCATCGTTGGCGGGCATCGAATCGTACGCGCTCGCCGATTGGCTTCCCCTGGGACTTGCTCAGTCAAACAGTACAATTTACGCGGAAGGCAAGCCGGTGCCGAAATTCGCCGATGCTCCGATGGCAACGTTTTACAGCGTCAGCCCCGGATATTTTCGCACCATGCAGACGCGGCTTGTGGCGGGCCGCGATTTCGACATACACGACACACGGGATAGCACCCGCGTAGCGATTGTCAATGAAGCTTTCGCACGCCGCCTGTTTCCGGGTGAGGACGCGCTGGGAAAACGCTTCCGGACCAATCCCGAACGCACCGAATGGGCTGCGATCGTAGGCATCGTCCAAGATGGCAAGTACCAATCGCTAAACGACAACAACGCGCCAGCGCTGTTCTGGCCGCGTTCTCAACGTTATGACTCCGCCTTCACGGTTGTGGTCCGCTCGTCACTGCCTCCGGACCAGGTAGTGCACCGCATTCAGCAAATCGTAACGACGCTGGATCCGACGCTGCCATTTTTTCAAGCCGACAGCCTGGACGATTACATGAAGCTGCCGCTTATGCCTGCGCGCATTGCCGCCAGCATGCTGGGGGCGTTCGGGCTGATCGCGATTGTGCTCGCTGCTACGGGCGTGTACGGCATGATGGCATATTCGATTTCGCGGCGGACGCGCGAGATCGGCATTCGTGTCGCGATCGGTGCGGGCCGCGGCAACATCGTGCGACTGGTGCTCCGGCGCGCGGTCTTGATTATCGGTGCGGCGAGCGTGTTGGGAGCGGGGCTGGCGCTGGTTCTCGGCCGGTTCTTTACGCCTATTTTGTACGGGGTGAGCCCACGCGATCCGGCGACCTACGCGATGGCGCTGCTGCTCATGAGTGCCGTCGCCCTGATCGCCTGCTACGTTCCGACGCGGCGCGCGCTGCGGATCGAGCCGGCCGTCGCTCTGCGAGATGAGTGACCACGTGGAATGTAACGGTCAGTTCGACGTCACTGAGCCGCCGCTTACAACCAGTGAAACCGGCGACGGCTGGCGCTTATCCTATGATCAGGGGGAATTGGCCATGAAGCCCAGCGCGGAGAAAAACGACCCTAAACGGCCGGACGAGCGGGAAGAATCGCACCCGGAACCAGAGCCGGAAGACGAGGTAGACGAAGCGAGCGAGGAGTCGTTTCCGGCGAGCGATGCGCCGGCGTGGACGGCGGCCGCAGTCCACTGAAGCACGTTACACTCGTCGTAGAAGCAATTCTCGGCGAGCGGGCGCGTAGCTCAGGTGGATAGAGCACCTGCCTTCTAAGCAGGTGGTCGCTGGTTCGAGTCCAGCCGCGCCTACCAACCCCTTCAATACTTTGCGGCGCTCTTTCTGCGCCACCTACGATTGCCTTTCGGGTGTGCTGCTACCGTATTTGAACCGTCAGGCTAGATACCCGGCCAAGCCGTGGAGATCAACTACGACGTGCCATTTGCCGCCCCGTGACGAGCGACAGCAACCATAAACCGCCCGGCCAGGTGTCATGGCCGCACTGGGTTATCCGTTGATAACGCCTCAATCGTAAATCGCAGTTTACTGGCTTTGCAATAACTCTTCGATCAGGGCGCGACTTACCAGCAAAGGATCGCAACTATACTGCTCGTTCAGAATCGCCGTTTTCAGTTCAAGGATACGTTCCAGGCGAAGATCCTGCCCCAGGTTTGCACTCTGAAGGAACTTTGTGGCGAGCGACAACGCGATCTGATCATTGAGCGGAACAGCAATCGTGGCCGCATTGCTGGAGCCGACTCCTGTGCCGCTAGTTCTTTTCTGCAGCTCTTCGTGCAATTTTAGATTGGCGCCTGGGGTGTCTTCGATTGCCCCAATCTTCACGATCATCAATTCTCCTTACCTTTTATCGTAGGAATTGCGGGCAGTATTCATACAATTGGTGTTCAAACAACATTCGGCCCAAAGTAACAACGTCGTCACTGGCCGACGTTCGATGTTGGATTCCTGTTCGGTATTCAGAACAATGTACGCGAGACGCGTCTGTGTGGCGTCAGGCTGTTTGATGAAAAGAAAGGACATTTTCCGTGCCTGTTCGGAAAACAGAACGAAAGTCACGTTTTGCGTCCCAAAAAGGCAGCGATTTAGATCTCTCTTAAGACGCTCGTGCTCTGTCCAGAGCGGCCTTAATTACCTACAGTTCTGCAAAGAATACTGCGATGTCTTAATTGTACACTGCAGTCAATCGAGCGACGGATGATCGGGCGTGATACGCCGCATCTCATGGCGCTCATGAGGTTCCAGACATGAGACTGCTGGAGGCGTTTATGAAGTCGCGGCCAAGGTCCATGGTCGAAGAAACTCTCCCCGAAGCGGTTGCACCGTTCGTGGAAAAGCGCAAAGAACGGCGTTACCCCACCAACGACGCCGTTTTGCTCAAAATCCTTCCAAACGAAAAAAGCATTTCCGCAATCGCAGTCGACGTCTCCAGAAGCGGCATCAGACTCGCATTGGGCCAAGGCCTCTCGACTGGCGCGAAGATCGAGATATTCCTTCCGGCCAGTCAAGTCACGATCGTCGGGGAGGTGCGATATTGTCGAAGGTCCGATGCGACCTTCTATGCCGGCGTGCGCATTGAGGAGTTCGTATCTGCGAAATACAGAGCTGCGCAACACCTGAAGCAGCAGGAGGTCTTATTTTATATCGAAGGCAAGGGGTTGAAGCGGGGTGAACGCTTGCGCATCGAGGATCATGTTTTGACATGCGCGTCTTGTGCGAAAAGAGTGTCCGAATTAACGAGAGCAGTGCAGCAGAGACGGCTTCCCCCTCAGGGAGACACGGCATGATGACCGACGGAACAGTTCACAATCTCCAACGGAACGTGCCCACGCCGGCAGAGGCTAAGAGAGGCTGCTTGGGGCTGAACGTGGAGGTGACGATGTCGGGAGCGGATTATATATTTGAAGGCGTCCTCGAACACTTCATGGCAGGCGAGGCTTCAATTCTCCTCGACCACAGTTTTTTAAGGAGACGAAGGTTCGAATGGAGTTTAATGGGTTTTGGTTTGATGGGGAAGTATTGCTCTGCGAACGCAAAGGGAGCTATACGACACCCACGTCGTTATTCCCGACGTCGATGAAAAGGGCGTTCGGCGCGATCCTCGATATGTCGTCCATATGCCGGGGAAGCTATACCCGCCGGACGGCGGAAGTGCGGTTGAAGCAAAGATAATAGATATCTCGCGAGACGGTCTTGGGTTCGAGTCCGCCCTTAGGTTAAACGTCGGCGACACCGTCGGCATCGAGAGTCAATCGAATTTGGCGTTCGGTATTGTCCGGGATTGTCGCCAGGTAAACGGGAACACTGCGCCGATTTATCGCGCCGGCCTACAGGTGTACGATGTGCTCTCGAAGAGTGAAACGCTAACGAAAGCAAACCAGCGGTGTATAACCTCGATCCTTCGTCGCCGCACCGGCGGAGGGGCACAGGTTCGGGGACACTAGAGCCACTAAGGAGTTGATTGCGACGTGGGCATACAAATGCTGCAAGTGGGCTTCCATTCAAAACATTTCCTTCGCGTGACAGCATTATCGACTGAAACGTCGCATTGCTCCGTTTGGCGACGACAGTAATTAAAGGATGTAGATGATTTTGAGGACGCCAGACTCCCTGAATTCAACAAAGCTCAACAACATTCAACAAGCTGCGCCCGGCACCAAGAATAAGCCCCAGGCTGACTGACATTGTGCGTAAGTACTGACCGATTCGCTGACGACAGGATCGTGGAAGTGCGAGCCTACCTTGATTCGGCTCTCGTTGCTCGTCGGTTCGAGGAGAATCGGATTTAACCAAACCCGTATCCAACTACACAGCGGATCTATCCCGCGTGTTGCAGGGATTTGGTCGAACCTAAGCTGGTGAGTGATCTAGTGAGCTGTGCTACTCGCTACGACCTTCTCTACATCTACGCATCCCAGATGCAGGTGCTGGAGCTTGGCGCCTACTTCCGTCAGGCCTAGCTTGCCGGGCGTAACCTGGTGGCAAGAAGTGCACCCGAACTCGGTGAAGCGTGCTACCTTTTGGCGCTGCTCAGAAGAACGTTTGTCGTCTGGCACCTGGACGATGACAGTCATTGCTGTCAGCATGTTGATGCAACCCTCAAAGCCCTTGGCCCTCTCCGCGCCTTTTGCGGTGAAGCCGAGCTTGCCGTCGTGACCGAGGGTATGACAACCCTTGCAGCCGTGGGTATTGAAGACGTATTGAGCCAACTCGTGCTGAGTCTTGCCTCCGGCGATCATCCGATCAAGCCCAGGGTCCTTGGAGGATTGCTGCGCCAGCGCGGCTTGAGGGGAACACAATGCCAGGAAAATCGAACCGCAGCCAAAGAGTAGTGTCGAATGTCTCTTCATGCCAGATCTCCTCATATACCCGCGTCCTGACGTGCCTGCACATATTCCTGCACTGTCATCAACTGCGAACCATCGCTTCCGAAGTCCAGAACAGGCGCATTCGGATTGATGTCCATCGTTAGATAGTAGTTCCACTGATTGACCGTTAGCTTGCATGATGCCGTAGGGGGATACGAGCCGCAACCAAGTGACTGCAGCTCATCAATCAGTAGTGTGTTATTGGGTGGTGCGAGCGCGGGACAAGGGGCGTTAACCCCGGTCAGGCATACGTTCCCGCCAAACGTATTCGTACCTGCTGTCGCAGCATTCTTGATATCGAACCCGCTGGACGAGGTGTGATCCACAGAGACCTGCACAGGCGGATTGCCAACGATAAGGTTGTTGCGGACGATATTGCCGTGAACGCCGGACGTCATGAAAATACCGTTGGCGTTCCCAACGATGGTGTTGTCCTCAATAATATTGTTCGCATCCACGGGACTCGGAAGGCCGATCCCAAAATTACTTCCCTGTCCTGCATACCCATTTCCACTTATCCGGTTCGCACGGAGCCGGTTGCGAGAGCTGCCCGCCAGTCATATGCCGCCGCAGGCAGAAGCTCCATTTCCATTTCGCACCGAAACATTCCGGATCAGTTGATTGTCACCACCTCCGCCGACGAGAATTCCAGAGGCGCAATTAGTCGCAGTCGTTACGCCCGTGACCGTAACACCGGTGCTGTTGAGGAGGAGGACTCCGGTGTTTCGAAAGCGTTGAACCAGCCCAGGCCCTTGAATGGTCGCCGCCACCTGCGCGTTGACCAGAATCCCAATTTCGTTCCCGGTTGCGGCCCCACCGCAGCCCGTCTGGGGATCTCCCTGGCCGTTTATGGTAAAGGCGTTCAATTTTAACGTCACATGTGGTGCGCCGATGACGATGCAGGGTGCCCCGCTAACCGTACATGTCACGTCCCCAACAAGGGCGCTGTCCTCGGTGATTGTCAAGGTGCTCGCTATCGTGCCACTGATGTTCGCCGCATCCGCGTTCTCGTTCCAAACGCTTGATGCTCCGACAACAGCAAGGCAGAAAAGAAAGATCCGCGCCTTAAGCACATAACAGTTCATAGGTGGCCTCCTCGCTGGTTGCCTGTGCGCTCACCTTCTGATACAATCCTTAGCCGTTTCTGGTCCGCGCACTGGCTTAACTCGCGTTGAGATTAGCGGAAGAATGCTCAGGAAGTCTTGAGAAAGATCTAAAATTCTTCTCAACGAGTTTTGAATATGGCTGCTCCTCTGAAAACAAAGCGTCTGTATGAGTTCGGCCCCTTCCGCTTGGATGCGTCCGTCCCGCTATTGCTTCGGGACGGCCAGGTCGTTCCATTGACTCCAAAGGCGCTCGAAACTCTGATAGTACTGGTTCAAAACGCCGGAGAGGTCGTAGATAAGGAAAGAATAATCGCAGTCGTCTGGCCCTCCTCGTTCGTCGAAGAAAGCAACTTGGCACAGCATATCTCGGCCTTGAGAAAGGCGTTGGGGGACGAGAGTGTGCGCATTGAGACGATTCCAAAACGAGGCTACCGTTTGATCGCGAGCGTTAGACAGATTGCGGAAGACGCTGTGTACTTGGCCGCAGAGGAACAGTTGGAGCCTTTGCCGGCGAACCCCGCCGACCGTATGCCTAGTGGCGGCGCACCCACTGCGAAAAGACGGACTATAAGGCATTGGCAACAATTTGGTGTTCCGGTTGCGGTGCTCGCGGTTCTGACAGTTATCGTTTTCGGGCTGCGTTTCAGACACGCGTCGGCTACTTCGAGTGTTGGACAATGGATTCAGCGTCAGGTTACAGCAAACACCGAGCAAGACCCGGTGCTACGCTCAGCAATATCTCCGGATGGAAAATACCTCGCCTATAGCGGGCAAACGGGCATTCACGTTCTAGTGGTGGACACGGGCGAGAGCCGTCTCCTTCAGTCGCCCGATAAGCTTTGTTTTAGGTGAGCTGACCTAAGCTGGTTCCCGGAGGGAACCCGGTTGGCGGTTAGTGGACTGTCCGGATCGGATGACCGGCCAAAGATATGGGCAGTCTCCGTAGTTGAGGGAACGTTTCAAAAGCTGCAAGACGACGGGACCGGTGCGGCTGTATCTCCGGACGGCTTGCACATCGCTTTTATTAAGGATAGGTCGAAAGATCCGCGGGCCGGCGTGGGTAACGAGATCTGGCTGACTGATGCAAATGGCGGGAATGCGAAGCTACTCGCGTCGTCCGGAACACGTGGGGTGTTTCACACAGCAGCCGGATTGAAGTGGTCACCCGATGGGCGGCGGCTCGGATACGTCTTACGTCCGCCGAAGGCGCCAGAATTGACACTCGAAAGCGTCGGGCTTGACGGCGCGCCAGCGGGAATCGTTTCGGACGCTCGCCTAAGGAATTTCGCCTGGGCACCCGGCGGCCGCATATATTACGAACTGACAGACTCCTCTGATTCGTCAAACTCCAGTCTCTGGCAAGTTGAAGTGAATGAGCGAACTGGCAAACTGTCTGGCGTGCCGCGTCTGGTGACCAATTTCGCGGGGTTCGCAGTGCGCGACTTACAGATCACCACCGACGGAAAACGCTTGGCACTACTCAAGCGCAGCGATCAAAGCGACGTTTATGT
>Ga0070738_10004128_pt1 | contig 17913 bp, 20 predicted proteins | sample Coa_R2_2_FD_66446 | JGI IMG/M metagenome (GOLD analysis project Ga0070738, IMG submission 66446) | Surface soil microbial communities from Centralia Pennsylvania, which are recovering from an underground coalmine fire - Coalmine... | ecosystem: Environmental > Terrestrial > Soil > Unclassified ...
ATGCCGGCCGCTTCGACCTTCAACAGGCCGGCATCGGTGGGAATCTCCGGAACGGGCAGCGTTCGGATTTCGGTCTCCTCGGGCGCGACGCGAACGGCGGCGACAGTCTCAGCCATAGTGGTCGCTAGGCTATCACTCCCGCGCCTTACCCTATAGCTCGGTGAAGTTCGACTATTACGTGCTCAATACCTATTACCCCGAGCTGGACGGGCCGGGGCCGACGCTGTACGCCAGCTGGATGGAGCAAGCGCTCGTCGCCGAGGAGACCGGCTACGACACGCTGTGGCTCACCGAGCACCACTTTCGGGATTTCGGCGGCATGCTGCCCAACCCGCAGGTGCTGCTGGGCGCGCTGGCGGCGCGCACGCAGCGCATCCGCCTCGGCACGGCGGTGAGCATCCTGCCGCTGCACCATCCGCTGCGCATCGCCGAGGACATCGCCATGCTGGACAACATCAGCGGCGGGCGGATCGACCTGGGCGTCGGCCGGGGCATGCCCCACGTGGAGTACGAGATCTACGGCGCCGACTGGCCCACCGCCCAGGACTACCTGGAGGAGGAGGTCGCCATTATCCGCGCCGGCTGGACGCAGCGGGACTTCACCTGGCAGGGCCAGCACTACACATACGAGAAGCCAATCACCGTCCTGCCGCCAGTGGTCCAGCAGCCGCACCCGCCGATCTGGATGACCGCCAACCGCGAGGAGAGCCACTTCCGCTGGATTGGCCGCCAGGGCCTGCACCTCATGACGCTACCCTGGACCCTGCCCAGCTACGACACCTCGCGCAGCCTCGTAGCCGCCTATCGAGACGGGCTGCGCGAGGGCGGCCACGACGTGGACTCGCACCAGGTGCTGGCCATGTTCCCGACATTCGTCGGTGAGACCGAGGCCGAGGCGCGCGTGGCCGAGCAGCACTGGACCAACTGGACCACGCTGGCGTTCGGCGAGCGCGGCACGGCCATCTTCAAGATCCTGACCTACGACAAGGCCATCGAGGACAGCCGCTGCATCTTCGGCACGCCCGAGATGTGCCGCGCCCACGTCCGCCGCATCCGCGACGAGATCGGCGTGACCCACATCGCCACGGTGCAGCACTTCGGCGGCATGCCGCAGGAGAAGGTCCTGTCCTCCATGCGCCTGTTCGCCGCCGAAGTGGCCGCCCCGCTGCGCTCCGAGCTCCCAGCTCCGGTCTAACCCAGGGTCGTATCCACGATCGCCAGCTGCTGGTTCCCGGGCACCACGCTGACGCTGCGGTAGCCCAGCTTGTGGATGAGCTCGTCGGCCGGCAGCTTGTAGGCGCCGGGCTGGCCGTCGCCGGGCATGTGCTGCGGGAACGCCGTTGAGTTCGCCGTGTAGATGCGGATGTTGTTCTCCACCTGCGTCGCCACCTGGTGGATGTGGCCGTTCAGGACCGTCACGGAGCTGAACGGCTTCAGCAGCGCCAGCGCCTGCTCGCCATCTTTGGTCACCCAGCCCCAATCGGGGTAGAGCGCCCACAGCGGCACGTGGGCGAACACCACCAGCGGCGTGTCCTTGTTCACGGAGCTCAGGTCCTTCTTCAGCCAGTCGAGCTGCTCCTGGCCGAGCACGCCGAACGTCGTCTCGTCGCCGATGTTCCACAGGCCGACGAAGTGCACGCCGTGGGTGTTGAAGCTGTACCAATCGGTCTTCTGGTCCGGGGTTCGGAAGCGCTGCCGAAAGCCGGCGCCGTTGTCGTCGATGACGTCGTGCTCACCGGCGACGAAGAACATCCCGTCGGCCTTGACACCGCGCAGGATTTCCCGCGCGGTGTCGAACTCGGACGCTTTCGAGAGGTGCGCCACGTCGCCGGTGTGCAGCACCAGCGAGGGGCGCTGCGGCAGCGCATTGATCTTGTCCACGACCTGCTGCAGCGTCTTGGTGACGTCCGTGTTGACGCCCTCGGCGCTGAAGCCGACGTGGTTGTCGCTCACCTGCACGAAGCTGAAACCGTCCACCTTGGGCGCGGCGCTCTGGCCCAGCGTGCAGGCGCTCAGCAGCCCCGCCGAGCTGACGGTCCAGACCACGCCGGTCCCGGCCCAGGCCATGCACTTGAGGAAACCGCGGCGATCGATCTCGTCTCTCATTTGTCCGTCACCACCACGGTGCCGACCATGTGCCGATGGATGAGGCAGAAGTACTCGTAGCTGCCGGCTTTGTCGAAGGTGAAGGAGAACGACTTGTCGCCGGCGATGACGTCGGAGTTGAACAGGCGGTTCCGCTCCGTGACGGTGTGCTGCTCCACGTCCTTGTTCGTCCAGGTGACGGTGGTGCCGGCCGGCACCGTTATGGCCGAGGGGCTGAAGTCGAAGTTCTGTATTGAGACGGCGTTGGTCGCCACCGGCGGGGCCTGCGGCTTGGCCGTGACCACGGCCGGCGGAGTTGGGGGCGCTGTCGTGACTGCTGGTTTAGCCTGGCCGCAGCCGGCCAGCAGCAGCGACGCCGCCAGCGCGATGTGAGGGATGGGGATGCGATGCATTGGGGGCACCTCGCTCGTGATGTAGTCGTGCCCGATACACCGGAGGCGCCGTGCCGGATGCATGCATCCAATCCAGGCGGCGCTGTGTATAAAGGCTGCAATCTTGGTGATTTGGGATCGGCTCACCCGGACCGCGCCGCCGGACGACGAGCGGCTGTTCGCGAGCTTACGCGCGGGCAGCCGGGAAGCTCTGGCGGAGCTGTACGATCGGCACGCCGCCGCAGCCTACAGCCTCGCGGTGCGCCTGGTTGGGCCTGCCGAAGCGGAGGACGTCGTGCACGATGCGTTCATGGTGATGGTCCGGGAGCCGAGCGCCTTCCACCCCGCCCGCGGCACGTTCAAGCCGTGGCTGCTGCGCATCGTCCATAACCGCTGCGTGAACCTGCTGCGCCGCAACCGCTCGGCCGGCGAGGACGGCCTGGCCGCGCTGCACGATCCCTCGCGCGAGCCGGTCGACGAGGTCATCGCCTCCCTCTCGGCGGAAGCCGTCCGCGACGGCCTGCGGGCGCTGCCTGAGCCCCAACGCGAGGCGCTGGTGCTGGCCTACTACGGCGGCCTCAGCCACACCGAGCTCTCGACCCGCCTGGACGTGCCCCTCGGCACCGTCAAAGCCCGAGTCCGCCGCGGCCTGCTGTCCCTGCGCGACCACCTCGCCGGCGAGGCCAGGCCATGACCCCGCGTCCATGTCGTGCTGAACGTCGAGCGAAGTATCCGCCCTGTGTCCGCTCCATCACCTGTCATGCTGAGCGTCGAGCGAAGCATCCCCTCTTTTGGCAGCGCGGCTCATGAGCCACGAAGAAGCCAGCGAGCTCCTGGCCCTTTACGCGGTCGACGGCCTCAGCGCCGACGATGCCCGAGCCGTGTCCGAGCACCTCGGCGCGTGCGCTGAGTGCCAGCAGGAGTTCCGCGTGCTCCAGCCCGCGGTTGTCGGACTGGCCGGCGCTCCAGCCCCGCTCGCATCGCCGGCGGCACTGCGCGAGCGGATCCTGAGCTCGGCTGCCGCGAGCATGGCTGGCCGCACGGCGCAGCCATCCCGGAACGGCCTCACACCCGGAGGCACGCTGCCCGAGCGCGGCAGGCTCCTCCGCTTCCCCACGCGCGCGCCGAACTGGCTCGCCGCGGCGGTTCTCGTGGTCGCCCTGGCCGGTGGCGCGGCGGCGGGCTTGCTGCGCGACGCCTCCGATCGCGCCGAGCTCCAGCAGCAGGAAGCCGCGCTGACCCTGCTTACCAGCACGGAGACCACCGCCGACCGCCTCGTGCCCGCGCCGAACGCCGGCTTGCCGCCAGATGCCCATGGGCATTGGTGGCACCGCATCGGCGTGCCGACGCAAGTGTTCGTGGGCGAGCTCCTGCCTCCGCTCCCGAGCGGCCAGCAGTACGTGGTGTGGCAGCGCATCGGCAGCGACTGGCACAAGGCCGGCGAGCTCGACTCCAGGGCGCGGCTCATCGTGCGCGGCAGCGACGGCGCCAACGTGAGCGCCGTCGAGATCAGCCGCGACCCGGCCGGCTCGACCCAGCCCGGGGACGTGCTGCTGCGCTTTCCGGCTGAGCCGGCAGCTCAGTAGCAGCGGATCTCCACCTCGTTGCCATCCGGATCGTGCAGGTAGAAGCTGAGCCCGTCGCCCCGCGCGCCCGAGCGTTTGCCCGGATCGCGGTCGATGGTCACGCCTCGCGCTACCAGCTCCTCCTTCACCGCCTCGATCTCGCCGTCCGCCACCAGGCAGAAGTGCGCCAGGTTGTTGCCGCTGGGCGGCTGGCGAACCAGGTCGATGATCGTGTGCTCGTTCACCCGAACGGACGGGAAGCCCACTTTGCCCTCGCGCCAGATGTCCACCCGCTCGGCGGGCAATCCCAGCTTGTCGCTGTAGAACGACAGGCTCCGCTCCACGTCCGCGACGTTGAGGACGATGTGGTCCAGGGCAGTGATTCTCATGCGGCTCAGCCTACCAGGCTGACGCCGTCCACAGCGCGCGTCACCCAGCCCCGGCCGGGCAAGCCGGTCCGCTGCCGGTAGGCCTCGACCAGATCGTTGACGAAGGCGTCAGCGTGCTCGCCTTGCACCAGGCTCACCGTGCAGCCTCCAAAGCCGGCGCCGGTGAGCCTGCTGCCGATGCAGCCCTCCAGCTCGGTTGCCAGCTCCACCAGCAGGTCGAGCTCGTGACAGCTCACCTCATACAGATCACGCAAGCTGGCGTGGGAGTCCAGCATCAGGCGGCCGAGCTCGTCAGTTCGCCCGGCCTCGAGCGCGCGGGCGAACTCGAGCGCGCGCTGGTTCTCGGTTGTGACGTGCAGCGCCCGCTTCCTGAGCGGCTCTGGCAGCGCCTCCACGGCCGCGGGGCTCGCATCCCGAAGTGCCGGAACGTCGAGCAACTGAGCCGCTTCCTCGCAGGCCGCTCTCCGCTCGTTGTAGGCCGACTCGACCAGCTGGCGCGGCTTGGCGCTGTCGCACACCACAATCCCGAGGCTGTTCGGCATGCGCACCGCCTGGATAGCCAGCGAGCGGCAGTCGATCAGCAGCGCGTGGCCGGCCTGGCCGCAAGCGACGGCGAGCTGGTCCATGATGCCGCAGCGGTTGCCGGTGTACTCTATCTCCGCTCGCTGCGCCAGCTTGGCTATGGCGAGCGGCTCCCACTGGGCCTCATTGAGCGCGACCAGCGCCCGCGCCACCGCCAGCTCCAGCGCCGCCGACGAGCTCAGCCCGCCGCCCAGCGGGATATCGCTGGCGATCACGCCCTCGATGCCCGTCGGGAATGCCAGCAGCTCGCGCACCCCTTCGACGTATGGCCTCCATCCGGTGTCATTGGGCGCTTCGCGAGACTCCAGCGCCACGGCGGAGGTGCCGGCCCGGCGGCAGGCGAGCTCCAGCTCGACGTCGATAGCCGCGGGCAGCACGAAGCCATCGTTGTAGTCGGTGTGCTCGCCGATGAGGTTCACCCGGCCGGGCGCCCGCACGACGATCTCCGGCTCGACCCCGAACCGCTGCCGGAACAGCACGGCCGCTCCCGCCATGCCAAAATGCTAAGCCTGTGGAGCCCGCTCAACTCCTCTACGACTTGCAGGACCTGGATCTGCGCATCCTGGCCGACGGAGCCAAGCTCGAAGCCGAGCGCGCCAAGATCAAGGAGCCGCCGGCCGTCCGCCAGGCGCGCGCGACCCTCAAGTCACTCGAGGACCAGCTTGCCGGGCTCCAAAAGCAGATCCGCTCCACGGAACAGGAAGTCGAGACCGTCAACGCCAAGAAGGCCGCCGTTCACGCCAAGCTCTACGGCGGCTCGGTGACCGTTCCGCGCGAGCTCGCCGCGCTCGAGACCGAGGAAGGCGGCCTGGCTCGCAGCCTCGCCCAGCTCGAAGATCGCGAGCTGGAGCTGATGGCCTCCGCCGACGAGACCGAGAAATCCCTGCGCACCGCCAAGCTCCGTCTCGACGAGGAGCTGGACCGCTGGAAGCGCCAGGGCTCCGAGGCGCACGAGCACATCGACCAGCTCGACGCCGAAGTGCAGCGCCTGCGTTCCGAGCGCGAAGCCCTAGCCGCCCAGATCGCCCCGGCCAACCTCGCCCTCTACGACCGCCTGCGTCTCCACAAAGCCAACCGCCCGGTCGCCCTGGTCCACAACAACGTCTGCCAGGCGTGCGGCGTCGCCCTCCCTTCCCGCAACGTGCAGCGAGCCCGCGGCGCCGACCCGCCCGCCACCTGCGACAACTGCGGCCGCCTCCTCCTGGTCCGCTAACCTCTCACCGCTCGGTTCTAGCTCCGGCCGCCGCTCACCGCCTCGCTACAATTCCCAGGTCCAAGCCGGCATAGCTCAGTTGGCAGAGCGGCGGTTTCGTAAACCGCAGGTCATCGGTTCGAGCCCGATTGCCGGCTCAAGAAATTGAGCACGGAAGCGCCTTTCGAAGCACGATTTCCGATGGCCGCTGCGACTCGCCGGCAGCAATTCCGGCAGCAATTCTCAGGTGAGAGATGACTACCGGCAAACATCCGCTGCGATGGGGCGCGATCGTGTTCTTCTTACTAATCGCCTTGCCCCAAGGGTTGGCCGGCTGGAAGGCTTTGTTTCCAGACGTGTTCACGACCATCGAGAGGTTGGCCGGGTACGTGACGACGTTTATTTCGTTATGTCACGTCGGAGTGACGGTTGAATCCTGCAACTCTGTAACCTAACGCAAGGTTTCGGGCTCGCGTTGTACTGACCGCCTCGAACCAGGGAAGCTAGCGAGCGGTGGCAACACCTGGCCGAGCGAGCTCGCCAACCCACATAATGGGTTGATATACTCATTATGTGAGTCATTCGGCGCCTGGGCTACTGCCGATCTTTCGATCGGATAGTCAGCTCCGGCTGCTCGGCCAGTTGTACCTGCATCCGGAGCGGGAACAGACAATTGCCGAGCTCGAGCAGGCGGCAGGCATCCCGCAGCAGACCGTGTCTCGAGAAGTCAACCGGCTGCTCCAAGCGGGTTTGCTGCGTGGCCGTCGAGTTGGCCGGCTGCACTTCGTGCGGGCCAACGACGCCAATCCGTACTTTCCCGAGCTCGCCGGCCTGTTGCTGAAGGCGCTCGGTCCGCGCCCGGTCCTGGCCAGACAGTTACGTGAGGTTCCCGGAATCACGGAAGCCTACCTCTTCGGGTCCTGGGCTCGGCGGTACGCTGGCGACCCAGGTGCTCCGGGCGACGTAGATGTGATCGTCGTTGGAGAGCCGGATGTGGATGAGGTCTATAACGCGTGTCGTAGAGCGGGAGCGGAGCTCGGCCAGGAGGTCAACCCTGTCGTGCTCACACCCGAGGAGTGGAACGCGCGCGGGTCAGGCTTTGTGCAGCAGGTTCGCAGCGGACCGCTGATGCCATTATCCGATGAGGAGGCCAATGGCCGGCGTCAGCGTCGCTGATCTGCTCCACTCCGGACGCATCGAAGGAATCCCGGCGGACGTCGCCGCCGCCTGGTTGCGCATGGACGAAGCGAATGCCCACCTGGTCTCGTCGGCGGCGCTGGCCAGGACGGACCCCGCACTCGCGTACGTGGCCCTCTACGACGCTGCTCGGAAGGCCATCACGGCGCACATGCAGGCGAATGGCTACGGGCCCACGAACCGCTCGGGAGCGCACCATGCCGTTGGCCAGTACGCCGAGGCCGCGCTCGCCAGCAGCGCCACCTTGGCCGACGTTCAGGCGTTCGACCGTATGCGCCAGGTCCGCAATCGGAGCGAGTACAACCAGCAGCCCATCACCGAGCGTCTGCTGGCCGCGGACCCGCGTCACGCCAAAGCAATCGTCGCCGTCGTGCGAGCGAGTCTTCCGCTGCGTCCCCAATAAGCAGGGCTACGACACCAACGATCATTCAACCAGCCTGAGGACCATATGCCGCCGGCTGTTGCTCCAGAAGGCGGATAATCTCCTCCTGCTGTTCGTGGGCGGCGGGTGAGCCGCTGCCGCCGCGGCCCGTAGGTCGGGTGGCCAGGAGCATGGGTGTCGAGCCGTTTTTGTTGCGGAGGGTGGGATCGGCGCCGCCTTTCAGGAGGGCTCGGACGGCGGCTGAGCAGCGGGTGCGTACGGCGCGATGGAGGGGGGCGACGCCGCTGTTGTCCAGAGCATTTGGGTTGGCACCGGCGGCGATAAGGCAGTCGATGATCGCCGCTTGCGCCGCAGGGTTCCAACGCGTTGAATCGGGGTTGCCGTCGGCGGCATAGTGCAGCGGCTGGGCGCCGCGACGGTTCTTCGCGTGCACGTCGGCGCCTGCTGCGAGCAGGTGTTGCACGACCTCGGTGTGATATGCCGCGGCGGCCAGGTGCAGGGCGGTATCGCCAGCGTATGCGTAGTGGACGATTTCCGGGAAATAGTGCGGCTGTGCCTGCTGACGCGTGGCGCCGACCGCGAGCTGCGCTTTGGCGAGCTCCGGTGAGTCGTCGATCAGCTTCAGCGCGGTGGCGCGGTCGCGGTCGACGATGGCCTGGAACAGGCTTTGGAGGAGGTTGGTCTGATCGGAAGCCACCGGCGTGCCTTGAGCCTACACCTCAGGCCCGATACCAGCGGTCCTAGTCCAGCCGGCTTCAGCAAGCACCCTCATCTAGACTTAGCTCCGCGTGACGGCTGCCGCAATCTCTCGACGGGCGCTTCTGGTGCAGGCGACGGTGCTGGGCGCGATTGGGCTGCTGCTCACGGCGTGTGGTGGGAGCGGCGCGGCGCCGAAGCCAGCGGAAGCACAAGCGGAGGCGGCGCAAGCGGCTGAGACGGCGGCGGAGACGCCGACGGCGGAGCCAGGACCCAAGTGGAGCTACTCGGGCGACGACGGCCCGGAGCACTGGGCCGATGCGGACCCGCAGTTCGCCGCCTGTGGCGTCGGCAAGGCGCAGTCGCCCATCAACCTGCCCCAGAAGGCCGAGCCGTCGAGCTTCGCGAGCATCGACTTCCGCTATCAGCCCACGAAGCTGAACATCAGCAACACCGGCAAGAGCCTGACGGTCACCTACGATCCGGGCAGCTCGCTGGTGGTCGACGACCGCGAGTACGCGCTCGAGCAGTTCCACTTCCACGTGCCGGGTGAGCATCACCTGAACGGCCTCGAGTTTCCGATGGAGGCTCACCTGGTGCATCGGGCAGCGGATGGCGAGCTGCTGGTGGTGGCCATCATGTTCTACGGCGGCGTCATCAACAAGCCGCAGGTCATGGCCACCGTCATCAACACTCCGGCGCTGGACAGCATCTGGCAGCAAATGCCAGCCGCGGGCTCGCAGGTGGGCGCCGCCGATAGCGTCAACGTGGCCGATCTGCTGCCGGTGGACCGCACCTACATGACGTACCAGGGCTCACTGACCACGCCCCCCTGCTCCGAGGGCGTCCGCTGGATCGTGCTGACGACGCCAAGCGTCGTGGGCCCGGACCACCTCGAGAAGTTCCGGACGCTCGTGGGCCGCAACAACCGCCCAATCCAGCCCCTCAACGGCCGCCTGATCCAATCCGGCTACGCGCAGGTGGTGGATCGCAGCCAATCAGCGTCGCCGGACGCGGCGCGCTAGCCAAACTAGGCCCGCCCGAAAACCTCATCACCGAAACCCCACCCGCCTCGTTAATCGTGTTCAGACACTCATGGCCGACTGGAATTACGAGCAGCTGGCGCTCCGGCGCCCCGAAGACCGGGAAGAGGTCGTCCGTCGCATCAACCATGGCTGGGAGCTGGTGGGCCTCACGACACGCGGGCGAGGCGGGCGCAACGTGGTGCACGCCATCATGCGGCTGCGCCGCCCCAATGACGCGGCGGCTGTGGCCAAGCCCACAGGTCGAGAGGCCGCGCACTCCCGCTAGCTGGCTACACCGAAGAAGGGCGGGTATCGGGCGAGCGCCGATCCTGTCTGCTCGTCGCAACGCGCAGCGTAGTCGGCACTTCTCGCCTTCGACACCACCGGCGCATTTCTGAGCACCAGGCATCCATTCCCATCACGAAGCCCCAAGAACCCCGTGAGCCTGTGCGTCCATGCGGCCACTTTGAGTCTCGGCAGAGGACCGTCACTCCTTAACAGGCAAGCTGCCAAAATAGGAGTTCCCGCCGCGGCGGGCATAATCAAGCAACGCCTGTGACCTCCCAACCTGCCGATCGACGTGCCCTCGCCCTGCTCACGGCCAGCCACTTGTTCGACGACGTGAACCAGGGCGCCGTCCCGGCGATGCTGCCGTTTCTCATGTCGGAGCGGCACCTGTCCTACGCCGCCGCCGGCAGCCTGGTGATGGCGGCTACGGTCGCATCGTCGGTGGTGCAGCCGGTGTTCGGCCACCTGGCGGACCGCCGGCCGGCCCCATGGCTGGTGCCGCTGGGCATCTTCACGGCCGGCGCGGGGCTGGCGGGCGCCGCGCTGGCGCCGGCGTTCTGGCTCATCTTCCTGTGCATTGCCGTCAGCGGCATGGGCGTGGCCGCGTTCCACCCCGAGGGCACGCGGCTGGCCAATTTCGTGGCCGGCGACAAGCGTGCCAGCAACGTCAGCATCTTCTCCGTCGGCGGGACCGTCGGCTTCGCGCTGGGACCGCTGTTCACCACCTGGCTCATGCTGTCGTTTGGCGTGCGCGGCGGCGCGCTGCTGATTGTGCCGTCGGCGCTGATCGCGATTCCGCTGCTGAGCCAGCTTGGGCGGCTGGCGGCTTACCATCCGAGCGCCCGCAAGACCTCGAAGATGGCGGCGGCCCAGGCGGAGGACGCGTGGGGGCCATTCGGGCGCCTGACGGCGACGATTGTCGTGCGGTCGATCATCTTCTACGGCCTCAACACCTTCATCCCGCTGTACTGGATCGCCGTGCTCGGCCAGACCAAGGCCACAGCCGGCGCGGTGCTGACGGTGCTGCTGGCCTCGGGCGCCGCCGGCACGCTGATAGGCGGCCGGCTGGCCGATCGCTACGGGCGGCGGATCGTCGTGATCGTGAGCATGGCCTGCCTGTTCCCGCTGATGCTGGCGTTCACGGCCGCGAGCACCCCGCTGGCAGCTGTGCTGCTGCTGATCCCGGTTGGGGTCGCGCTCTTCGCGCCGTTCAGCGTGATGGTGGTGATGGGTCAGGAGTACCTGCCGAACCGCGTGGGCATGGCCTCGGCGGTGACGCTCGGCCTGGGGATGACCGTGGGCGGCCTGGTGGTGCCGGCCCTCGGCTGGACGGCCGACCAGTTCGGCATGCATACGGCGCTGGCGGCGCTGATTGTCCTGCCTCTGGTGGGCTTCGGGCTGGCGCTGCTGCTGCCGCCCGCGGACGCTGCGAGACGGCCTTCTTTGGCGGTCTCCGCCGCCTAGTTGCTGGCATAGCGCCGCTGCGCGGCGACAGTGCCTGCGGCGCTGCCCACCCTCCCGCCCGTGCTCGGGGCCTTCGGCCCCGGACCCCGGTCGGGGCGTTAGGCGAGCAGCTCTTCTTCGAACGGCAGCGCGATCTGCCCGTTCACGATCATCTTGACGGTGCCGAAGGTGCGGCGGTGGTGCGGCGTGAGTCCTAGCGCGTGGAGGGCCTTGCGGTGGTCCGGCGTGGGGTAGCCGGCGTTGTGTTCCCAGCCGTAGCCGGGGTAGCGCTGGCCCAGCTTGACCATCAGCCGGTCGCGTGTCACCTTGCCGAGCACCGAGGCGCAGGAGATGGCGTAGCACAGCGCGTCTCCGTCGACGATGCACGTGTGCGGGCCCATGTCGTGGGTGCGGATGTTGGGCCCGTCGATGAGCGCGTGGTCGTAGGGGCCCAGTCGCCGCAGCGCCCGCTGCATAGCCAGCCGAGTGGCGTTCAGGATGTTGATCTGCTCGATCTCGGCGACTGACGCGGCGCCAACCCCCACCGCCAGCACCTGGGCGAGGATGCGGCCGTACAGCGTCTCGCGCTGCTCGCGCGTGAGCATCTTGGAGTCGCGCACGCCGTGAATCCGGCGGGCATTGGGCGGGATGACGCACGCGGCGGCGACGACGGGGCCGCTCAGGCAGGCTACGCCGCACTCGTCCAGGCCGGCAATGCGCAGCCGGCCTTCGCGCCAGTGGGTTCGCTCGACCTTGGTGGTTGGGTCGAAGACAGCGGTTCTAACGGGCCGAGGCTTCGCACCCATTCGATTACGGGAGGCGGCGCTCCTTGATCTTGGCCCGCTTACCGACACGGCCGCGCAGGTAATAGAGCTGAGCGCGGCGCACGCGGCCATGCCGCAGCACCTCGATCTTGTCGATGCGCGGCGAGTGAAGCAGGAAGGTGCGCTCCACGCCGATGCTGTGGGCGATGCGCCGAACGGTGAAATTCGTGGCGCTACCGCCGCCTCGCAGCCGCATCACCGTGCCTTCGAACACCTGGATGCGCTCGCGGCTGCCCTCCACGACTTTCACGTGGACCTTGACCGTGTCGCCCGGGGCAAGCTCGGGCACGTCGGGCTTCAGCTGCCGCTCAGCAATCGACTGGAGAATGGCGTTCATAGCAACCGGCAGATCGTACCATACGCAGGATGTCCTCCCCAGCAACCGGCCTGCGCTACACGATCCGCCTCATGGAGGCCGGATTGACGCTCGGCCTCACCGCAACCTCAATACCGGAAGACGTCTCCCCGGAGGCGCTGGCGCAGGTGCTGATCGCCGAGCTGAACAAGAAGGGCATCACCTACGGCCTCGATAAAGAGGCCATTCTCCGCGTGTTCAAGGACCGGGTGCTGGACGAAGAGGTCGAAGTGGCGCACGGCACGCCCGCGCAGCCCGGCAGGGACGCAGAGGTCGAGCTGCTGCTCCTGCCGCCGTCGTTCACGGCGGGTGAGGATGAAGGCGGACGCATCGACTACAAGAACGTCGAGAACGTCAGCCCAGTCAAGGCTGGCGACATCATCTCGCGCAAGACCCCCTCCGATCCCGGACAGCCCGGAACCAACGTCTTCGGCAAGCCGGTGCGGCCGCCCGCCGTGCGCGATGCCCGCCACCCGGCCGGCCGCAACACCCAGATCTCGGACGACGGGCTGGAGCTGAGGGCCGCCGTCGACGGCTTCCTGCGCTGGAACGGCGACAAGATCGACGTGCTGGAGCTCTACTCCGTTCCCGGCGACGTCGACCTGCGCTCGGGCAACGTCAAGTACGACAGGGACGTAGAGATTCTCGGCAGCGTGCGGCCCGGCTTCCAGGTCACCGCCGGCGGGGACGTGCGCATCTACGGCTCGGTCGAAGGCACGGTGACCGCGGGCGGGGGAATCATCGTCAGCGGCGGCGTTATGGGCAGCGACGGCAATCCGGCGGTCGTTACGGCCGAAGGGGATGTCCAGATCGGCCGGGGCCGCTTCGCCAAAATCGAGAGCAAGACCGGGCGGGTCATCGCCAATTTCGCCGTCGAGCACTCCGAGATTCGGGCCGCTGGCGACCTTATCCTGCGGGCAGGGCCGGCCATGAGCTGTGTGGTCGAGGTCGGCGGCAAGATCGACGTGAGCAACGTCAGCACACGCTCGCTGGTGGGGCAGGCGTCCGCGCCGGCGGCGGCAATCACCCAGACCAGCTCGTCCAACCGGCGGCAGTACCTGCGGGTAACCCTCAGCCCTCCGCCCGCGGTGCAGGTCCACGGCGATATGCCGTCGGATGTGCGGCCCGGCGTCATCCTCGACCTCTCAGCCGGCGGCGTGCGCCTCCGCCTGCCCGAGCACACGCTGAAGGAGGGCGATCGGTACCGCCTGCAGTTCACCCTCGAAGGCGTGTCCGGCACCATGTGGGGCGAAGCCGAGGTCGTGCGCGAATGCGAGCCCCGCCGCACTCCCAACGGCCACTCCTACGGCCTCAAGTTCGTCCAGATCGAGCCCGCCGTCCGCGAAGCGATAGCCCGCTTCTGCCTGGCGGAAGACCTGCGGCAGCACAGGGCGAATAGACAGCAGACAGTAGACAGCAGACAGTAGGGTCGATGGCTCCATCTCGACGCTTTGATGACGTCGCACTATGGAAGAAGGCGCACGCTTGGGTGCTCCAGGTTTACAAGTTCACCGAGGCGTTTCCGCGGGCAGAGACGTTCGGGCTCTCCGCCCAATTGCGCCGTGCCGCGGTTTCCATACCTGCGAATTTTGCTGAGGGGTTCAAGAAGTTCAGCGCGCCTGAGAAGGCGCGGTTCTACAACATCGCGCAGGGATCGTTGGAAGAATGTAGGTATTACCTCATTCTTGCTAGAGATTTAGGCTATGGGGATACTGAGGAGCTCAGGGATCAGTTGGATGAGATCGGACGCATGCTGGACGCTTACTGCAAACGGACCCGAGGCTGACCAAACCCTCCAGCCTACTGCCTACTGTCTGCTGTCTACTGTCTGCTCACGCCGATGATCAACGATTTCGACCGCGCCATTCAGCGGTTTATCGACCAGACACAGCGGCAGAAGCGGCCGGCGGTGCAGTTTCAGCAGCGGGGGTGGCGGCCGGCGGTGGACGTGTTCGAAACTGAGGATATGGTCGTGGCGGTGGTCGAGCTGGCGGGCGTGGACGAAAGCGCGCTGGATATCTCGGTAGAGGATCGGGCGCTCGCGATCCGCGGGCAGCGCGAGCGGATTTCGCCCCACCAGCCACGGTCCTACCAGCTCATGGAGATCCACCGCGGGGCATTTGAGCGCGTGGTGCCGCTGCCGGCGCCGGTCGATCCAGATAGGACGCAGGCGAGCATCCGCAGCGGGATGCTGGAAGTGTGCATGCCCAAGGCCAAGCCGCAGCGTATCTCCATCAACGTGAGCTCGGAGCAATCCGGTGGCCGCTGACCCGCAGCAGCCGCAGGTCCCGGCCGTCCTGCCGGTGCTGCCCAGCGGCGGTGAGGTCGTCTTCCCGTTCATGGTGTTTCCGCTCGGGCTGAGCGGCGAGAAGTGGGGCAAGCTGGTCGACGAGGTAGCGACCAGCCATAAGATGCTGTGCCTGGTCGCCCAGCGCAACCCCGAGGAGCAGCAGGACCAGATCGGCCGCGAGGCGCTGTACGACATCGGGACCGCGGTCCAGCTGGCTCGCATGATCCGCCTGCCGGACGGCAACATCCAGGCGCTGCTGCAGGGCATCTCGCGCGTCCGCCTGACCGACGTGGCCCAGCAGGAGCCGTATCTCAAGGCGTATGTCAGCGTCGTCGAGGACGAGACAGGCGATCAGCTCGAGACCGAGGGGCTGATGCGCAACGTGCAAGGCCTGTTCCAGCGCGTGGTCCAGCTGGCGCCGCAGCTGCCGGCCGAGATCGGCATGGCTTTCGCCCAGATCACCGATCCAGGCCGCATCGCCGACTTCGCAGCGGCCAACAGCAATCTCAACACCGCCGAGCGGCAGGACCTGCTGGAGACGGCCAACGTCACCGAGCGGCTGCGCAAAGTCACCGGCTTCCTCAATCGCGAGATCGAAATCCTGGAGGTGGGCTCGCGCATCCAGGAGCAGATCAAGGGCGAGATGGACAAGACCCAGCGCGAGTACTTCCTGCGCCAGCAGATGGACGCCATCCGCAAGGAGCTGGGCGAGACGGACGAGCGCACCGCCGAGCTGAACGAGCTGCGCGAGCGGCTGGAGAAGGCCGGCCTGCCCGAGACGGCCCACAAAGAAGCCGAGCGCGAGCTGGACCGCCTGAGCAAGATGCCGCCGCAGGCCGCCGAGTACACGGTCTCGCGCACGTACCTCGATTGGCTGCTGTCGCTGCCCTGGAACGAGAGCACGACGGACGTGCTCGACCTCAAGCAGGCCAAGGCCGTGCTGGACGAGGACCACTACGACCTGGAGAAGGTTAAGGACCGCATCCTCGACTACCTGGCCGTGCGTGGCATCAAGCAGGACATGCGCGGGCCGATCCTGTGCCTGGTCGGCCCGCCGGGCGTAGGCAAGACCTCGCTGGGCATGTCCATCGCCAAGGCGACCGGCCGCAAGTTCTACCGCCTATCGCTGGGTGGCATGCGCGACGAGGCCGAGATCCGCGGCCATCGCCGCACCTACATCGGGTCCATGCCGGGCCGAATCATCCAGGCGCTCAAGCAGGTGGGCACCAACAACCCGGTGATGATGCTGGACGAGATCGACAAGCTGGGCGCCGACTTCCGCGGCGACCCGGCGTCGGCCCTGCTGGAGGTCCTCGACCCCGAGCAGAACTCGACCTTCACGGACCACTACCTGGACGTGCCGTTCGACCTCTCCAAGGTGATGTTCATCACCACGGCCAATATGCTCGATCCCGTGCCTGGCCCGCTGCGCGACCGCATGGAGGTCATCGCCCTGGCGGGCTACTCCGAGTTCGACAAGCTGCAGATCGCCCGCCGCTACCTGGTGCCCAAGGAGATCGCCGAGAACGGCCTGAACCCCGACGAGGTCGAGCTGCCCGACGACACGCTGCGCGGGATCATCGAGCGCTACACCCGGGAGGCGGGCGTGCGCAGCCTGGAGCGGAACATCGGCACCGTCTGCCGCAAGCTGGCTCGCCGCAAGATCGAGGGCTCGGTCCAGGGCAAGGTCACCGTCACGCCGGACGACCTGGAGGACTATCTCGGCCCGCGCGTCTTCCGCAACGAGATTACGGAGGAGCAGGACGAGGTTGGCGTCGCCACCGGCCTGGCCTGGACCGAGGTTGGCGGGGACGTGCTGTTCGTGGAGGCCAGCATGGTGCCCGGCCACGGCAATTTCCAGCTCACCGGCCATCTCGGTGAGGTGATGCAGGAGTCGGCGCGCGCGGCGCTGACGTACGCGCGCTCTCGCGCCTCGGCGCTGGGCGTACCGGCGGACTTCTGGGAGCACAACGACCTGCACGTCCACGTGCCGGCCGGCGCCGTGCCGAAGGATGGCCCTTCCGCGGGCGTGACGATGGCCACGGCCATCACCTCCGCCATGACCAAGCGCCCCGTGAACAAGGACGTAGCCATGACCGGCGAGATCACGCTCCGGGGGCGTGTCCTTCCGGTAGGCGGCATCAAGGAGAAGATGCTGGCCGCGCACCGCGCCGGCGTGAAGACGGTCTGCCTGCCGCGGGAGAATGCGAAGGACCTCGACGAGCTGCCCGCGGAGGTTCGTGAAGCCATGCGCTTCGTGCCGGTGGACCACGTCGACGAGGTCCTGAACGAGGCCCTGCGGCCGGTGGTCGTCCAGGAGAAGCCGGAGGTCACCGCCGTCGCGGCGTAGGCGTTCGACAAAGGGGTTGCTTGTCTTGCCGGCAGCAAGCCTCACCTGTTAGAAATAGAGCCCTACCCGCATGCGACGCCCTGCTCGGCGGAGCTCTAACCGGCTCGGCCTTATCGTCCTGCTGACGTTCGTCGGGCTGCTGGCCGCGGCCGGTATCGCCGCCTTCAAAACGCTGACCTTCGTCAGCAGCGTCTCGACGGCGGATCTCGGCGACAACATCAAGAGCATCGTCACCAACTCGTCGCCGTCGCCGTCCGCGGCTGCGAGCAAGGCGCCGACCCCATCTGGGCGGATCAACGTGCTGCTGCTGGGCTACGGAGGTGAGGGCCACGACGGCGCGGACCTCACCGATTCAATCATGGTGCTGAGCTTCGATCAACGCACCAAGCAGGCCGCCATGATCTCCGTCCCGCGCGACCTCTGGGTCAAGATCCCCTACTCGGTCCAGGGCGGCAGCTATTACAAGCTGAACGCGGCCTACGCCATTGGCGAGGACGACGACACCTTCAAGAACAAGAAGCCCGAGTACACCGGGACGGCCGGCGGCGGCAACCTGGCCAGCGCCGTCGTCGGCGACATGCTCGGCATGAAGATCGACTACTGGGTGGCCGTGGACTTCCGCGCCTTCAAGACCGTGGTCGATGCGCTGGGCGGCGTGGACGTAGACGTGGAGACGGCCTTCACCGACTACCAGTACCCCCGCAATGACGACCCGACCATCGATGCCAGCTACATGACGGTTCACTTCGACGCCGGCATGCAGCACATGAGCGGCGACCGCGCGCTGATCTACGCCCGCTCGCGCCATTCGCTGCAGGACGGCACCGACTTCGGCCGCTCGCGCCGGCAGCAGAAGCT
>Ga0070738_10004129_pt1 | contig 17911 bp, 19 predicted proteins | sample Coa_R2_2_FD_66446 | JGI IMG/M metagenome (GOLD analysis project Ga0070738, IMG submission 66446) | Surface soil microbial communities from Centralia Pennsylvania, which are recovering from an underground coalmine fire - Coalmine... | ecosystem: Environmental > Terrestrial > Soil > Unclassified ...
CAAATCCCGCGAGGTGCAACTGCGCGTAGCAGACGACGCCTAAAAACGTGATTCGCGGCGGATTACCGTAGGTTACCTTCGTCGGCGTGTGCGAGCAACGCACGCCGTCGGTCGACTCGAGCCGCGCATCGGCGAAAACGTGCAGTCCCGAGGAGCCGGTATCGAACCCGAATGGTAATGACTTGCCGTTTCCCAACGCAATCGAGAGTTGAGCCGAATACGTTCCAAGTTGCGGGTTCTGAGAAACCGTCAACGGTATCGAGACCGGCGCTTCGTCATTTGAGATCGTGCCGGGCCGTTGTGCGCAAGCAGCCGAAACCGGGAGCGCGAGGATCAGCAGAGCGGCCACGTTTCGCGCGCGCACGGGCGGTCTTTCGATGGCCCGGGGCGTAATTGCTCCGCGTGAGACGATTTGCGACCGAAACCGGTCGCGTCGAAGCGTTCAGCGACGGCGTCTTCGCCGTGATCATCACCATCATGGTGCTCGAGCTTCGGCCGCCCGGCGGTACCGACTTGCGCTCCTTGTCGCAGATTGCGGCGCCGCTTGCGACCTACGCTCTCAGCTTCGTCTTCATCGGAATCTATTGGAACAACCACCACCATCTGCTGCGCGCGAGCCGCGGCGTCGACGGCCGCGCGATGTGGGCGAATCTCAACCTGCTTTTCTGGTTGTCGCTGATTCCGTTCTCCACGGCGTGGCTGGGCCGCAATCCGGCTGCCGTCGTTCCCACGGCCGTCTACTGCGTTCTGTTCTTCCTCGATGGACTGGCGTATACCATCTTGCAGCAGGCGCTGGTCGCGGTCAACGGCCAGGGAACGCCGTTCGCGAAAGCGGTCGAGAGGGACGTCAAGGGAAAGATATCGCTGGCCCTTTATCTGGCAGCGATTGCGACGTCGTTCGTCGCGACGCTCGGCTCCGACGCCATACTGATCGTCGTTGCGATCCTGTGGCTGGTCCCCGACCGCCGGTTAGAGCCGCTCATCGGCCTGGATCGGGGCGACGTTTAGCCGACGGCGTCCCCGAGCCGCCGTAAGACCAAGATAGTGGCGTCGTCGCGCATCTCATCGTTCGAATGGAGCTTGACGTCGGCGAAAAGCGCGTCGGCCAGCTCTTGCGCCGGCAAGAACCGGTGCTCCAGAAAGCGTTCGCGGAGCCGTTCAACCGTGAAAAGCTCGCCGCGCGAGTTCGACGCCTCGGTGAGGCCGTCGGTGTAAAGCACGACCCGGTCGCCGATGCCGAGCGTGGTTTCGTGCGCGACGTAGTGCGGATGGGGTTCGACGCCAAGCACGATCCCGTGCTGGCCGACGATCTCGATGTCCGGCGCGTTCGCGCGCAAGACCAGCGGCGGCTCGTGACCGGCATTGACGGTCCGCAGCTTGCCGGATTCCGGATGAAGCGTGCCCGCGAGGAGGGTGATGAAGTAGTCGGTCTCCTCCAGATCCTCGCCGACCACGTCGTTGGCGTGCCGCACGATGGCGGCCAGCTGTTCGTGGCCCAAGACCGCAATCAGGCCCCGCAGCAAGTAGCGCAGCATTAGCGCGTTGATGGCCGCGCCCAGCGATTTGCCCGACGCGTCGCCCAAACCGAAGAGCAGATGCCCGTTTCGGAAGAAAACGTCGATGTAATCGCCCCCGACCAATCGCGCCGGCTCGGCCCGGACGCCGACGTCGAGTCCCGGGACCTTCGGAACGGTGATGTTCAGCAGCGCGCTCTGAATGCGCTCGGCCGCGATATCGTATTGACGCGCCGCATCGTCGCCGATCGTCAACGCGCCGATCGCTTTAGCTACTGACTGCCACATCGGCGGCGCTTTGTGACGCCCGACGGCGCAAAACCTGCGAAAGCTCGACCCGTGCGGTCGAACTGTATAATGAAGCAATGGCAGATCGTGAGATGAAGTCGATTTCGGCCGGCGAGCTCGCTCGGCGGCTAAGCGGCGAGGATGCCCCGTTCTTGCTGGACGTGCGCGACCCCGAAGAGCTCGCCGACGGCGCGATCGCCGGATCGGTCAACATTCCGATGGACGAGGTCGAGCAACGGCTCGCAGAGCTCCCGGCCGGCCGCGACCTCGTCGTGATCTGCCATCTCGGATTCCGGAGCGCGCGCGTCGCCCGAAGGCTCGGCGCGCTCGGTTACGACCGGGTCATGAACCTGCGCGGCGGAATGGAGGCATGGCTTACGGAGTCATCACGACCTTAAGGCATTCGTCGCTCTTGTTCCGGAAGGTCTCGTACATCTGCGGCGCCTGCTCGAGGGGCGCGCGATGCGTGATGATCTCGCTCGGATCGATCTCGCCTCGCTCGATTCGGCCCAGGAGCGCCGGCATGTATTTCTGCGCGTGCGTCTGGCCGGTACGGGTTTGGATCGCGCGGTTCATCAGCGAGCCGAGCGGGATCTTATCGCCGTAGCCGCCGTAGACGCCGGGAATCGAAACCGTACCTCCGTTACGCACCGATAAGATGCACTGCCGCAACGCAATCGCACGATCTTGTTCGAGCCGCATCTGCTGCATCACGTAGTCGTAGATCGCACCGGCGCCGGGCTGATGCGCTTCCATCCCGACCGCGTCGATGCACGAGTCCGGGCCCCGTCCGCCGGTCATCTCTTTGAGCACGTCGTTCACGTCGTCGACCTCTTCGAAGTTCACCGTTTCCGCACCGGCGCGCCGCGCCATCGCCAGGCGATAGTCGAAGCGGTCGATCGCGATTACGCGCGAGGCGCCGAGTAAGAATGCGCTGCGAACCGAAAACTGTCCGACGGGACCGCAACCAAAGACCGCCACGGTGTCGCCGCTTTGAATGTTGCAGTTCTCTGCGGCCATGTAGCCGGTAGGAAAGATGTCGGACAGGAAGAGCACCTGTTCGTCGGTCAGCTCGTCGGGCACGACGATCGTTCCGACGTCGGCGAACGGCACCCGCACGTATTGCGCTTGTCCGCCGGCGTAGCCGCCGGTCAAGTGCGAATAGCCGTAAATGCCGCACAGCGCGTGCCCGAACATCTTCTCGGCCATTCCGGCGTTGGGGTTGGTGTTCTCGCACAGCGAGTACATCTCGCCGCGGCAGAAGAAGCACTTGCCGCACGAGATCGGAAACGCGACCACGACGCGGTCGCCCACCTTGCGCTCTTTGACCTCAGGCCCGATCTCGACGATCTCCCCCATGAACTCGTGCCCCAGGATGTCGCCTTTTTCCATGCTGGGCACCAGACCGTTGTAGAGATGCAGGTCCGAGCCGCAAATCGCGGTGAGCGTGACCTTGACGATCGCATCCTGGGCATTGACGATCCATGGGTCGGGCACTTCATCCACGCCGACGTTGGCGATGCCCCACCATATCGCGGCCTTCATCCTTTCGCTCCTTGCTTACGGATGCGGCGGCCGGACGGGCCCGCCGCGCTGACGACTTCGCCGATCTCGACGACATTTTTGAGGCGGTGCAGTCCGAAGGCGAGCGCGTCGCCGGGAAGCTCCGCGAGCGCGCGCACGAAGCGCGCATTTGCGGTGTCTTTCGTCCCGGGCACGGCTTCGATACGCAGCGCGGTCCCGCGGCCGGCGCCTTGGTCGGTCAGCGTCGCGCGTAACGTTAGGCCCAAGCCCCCGGGCAGCCCAGCGATCTCGTATTGCAGCGACGAGGGTGCGATCTCGTTGACGACCGCAACCGCGGCGCCCGAGAGACCCGGAACGTGTTCCGGAAGCCACGACGCGTCGCTCACGCGCTCGTAGAGCGCTTCACGCGAGGTCATCATCGAGACGCTCTTGACCAGCGCCGGGCGTTTTGGAACCCCGTTTCCCGCCCGGGTCGCGACGATCGCGGCGTAAACGTCGGCCAGCGCAACGGCGCTTACCGCCGCGATCGCGGCCGCCAAGCGCTTACGGTCGTTTTCGGGGCGACGCGTGCAGAGCGCCAGCGCCGCGAGGTCGAGCGCGTCGCCGGCGACGCGCATCCACATCCCTTGGGCCGGATTCTTGCGCGAAAGTATGCTGACTCCGGCCGCGACTTCGCGGGCGCCGAAGGCGCGTACGACGAGCGCGTGATCGCGCGTGCCGATCGCGCGTGCGACCCCCTTGGGAGCCACCATTTCCGCCGCACCGAGCGCGATGCCGAACCATCCCAAGGCCGGCGCGAGTCTTCCTTGCGTGCTCATGGCGCTACGCTACCCGTGGCAATGACGCCCTACGCCGGGCGCTAGAAGGCTATTCAAAGCGGAGCAAGCGAGCTATAATACGCTTATGAAAACACTAGCTGAAGGCGCTGCCCTCTCCGTTGACCGCGCCCACAAAGAGTGGGGTTGGTACATGGCGCTGGGGATCGTCCTGATTCTCATTGGAGCCTATGCAATTTATGCGGGCGAGGCCGCGACGCTGGCCTCGATTCTCGTTCTCGGCGCCGTTCTTTTAATCGCGGGCGTCGCGCAAATCATCGGCGCGTTCATGGCGCGCGGCGCGGGTCACGTGATCCTCGCATTGCTCGTCGGCGTGCTGGATATCGTCGTTGGACTCATGCTGCTCCAACACCCGGGGGTGGGCGCCTTAACGATCACGCTGCTGATCGCGGCACTGTTCGTCTTCGGCGGTATCTATCGGTTCGTGACCGCGCTCTGGCTGCAGTTTCCGCAGTACGGCTGGGTCGCGCTGGGCGGATTGCTCAGCTTCGTCCTTGGCGTACTGCTCTGGACGCAGTGGCCGATCTCGGCGACGTGGTTTATCGGCTTTGCGGTCGGGGTGAACTTTATCTTCGCCGGCGTTACCTGGTCGGCGCTGGCCTGGAAGCTAAAGACGCTCTAAAGCAGTCGTACCCAAGAGGCGATTGAAGAACCCGCGATAACGCTGGAGCGCAACGCGCAGCGCTTCGGTATCCGGCTCGCGGTTATTGCTCCATTGATCTTCGAGAGCGGTCCGCTCGCGAGTAAAGATCTGCGTGAGCTCGTCGACGAGCGCTCCTACCATCGCGTGCGCGTCGCGGACGGCGCCCCGCGGGTCGTCCACGAAACCGGTTTGGATCTCTTCCCAGCGGGTGCGCAGCGCGGTCATACGGTCGTCGGGCAAAAAGGCGGCTTGGTCGTCGCGTCCGTTCACGAGCGGCTCCTTTCCGGCACGCCGACGAGTTCCTCGAAGATCGTGCGATAACGTACCATTGCTTGACGAAGATCCTCGGTACCGGCGGTACCGCGCTCGGCACGCAACGAAATATCGTGCGCGATGCGGTAATCTTCGAGCGCGCGCGCGTGATCGGCCGATAGATCGGCGGTACGCTGCTCGAAGTCCGCGACCGGATAACCGCGATCGCGCATGACGTCGACGATCAGGGCGTCGGCTTGCGCCAGGGCGCCGGCCGGCTCGTCGACGAACCGCGCCTGTACTTTGCGCCACGCTTCGGTGTAGCGATCGCGCGCGCCGGGCGGTAATTCGGCAAGATGAAATTTCTTAACACGTTCTTCACGATCGGCCAGCTCACGCTCGGCAGCGGCGCGGCTGCCCCGCTCCCGCGCGACGCGGTCGTACTCCGGGCCGAACCGGCGGGCGAGTCGCGCCGACTTCGCTCGCCGCGACGCGGCGACCGCTACGAGGATCGCCACAACGATGACGATCGCGCCAATGACATAATAGATCGTCGGGCTGCCTGCTGTCATGTCGCGGTTGTACCCAAAACGGAGGCTCCATCACGGCCCGCCGGCTGTCGGCAAGGGTAAAGGCGTTCGTATGGCCGGCAAAGCGCTCATAGTCGTCGACTTGCAGCGAGGCTTCGTCAATCGGAACACGCGCCGGATCGTCGCACCGATCCAACGCTTTCAACAGCAATTCGAACACGTGATCGCGACGCGGTATTTCCGGCGCCCCGGTTCGCCGATGGTCGATCTTCTCGGGATCGAAGGTTACGAAAAAGGCAGTCCGGAGGCCGAGCTGGCCTTCGAGCCGCGCGAAGGCACCGTCGTCATCGACAAGACGACGTACTCTTGTGTAAGCGACGAGATCGTGCCCCATCTACGCAAATGGAGCGTCGACGAAGCCTACGTTTGCGGCGTCGATACCGATCAGTGCGTGCTGATGGTGGCCGCCGACCTGTTGCAGAACGACATCGTTGCAATCGTGTGCGAAAATCTCACGGCCAGCGCGGCCGGACCGGAGTATCACGCGGCCGGACTCTTCTTGCTGCGGCGCTTGATCGGCCGCGAGCAAGTACGCCGCGTCGACTCCTAAAGATTCGGTTGCCACGCCGCTTGCGCGGCCGTTCGAAGCTCAGAATTGGGGGCGTTCCATGCGTCGAGGAACGATTTGAGAATTCGTCCCGTAAAGCCCCACACGTGGCGCCCCTCGTAATCGAAGGCGTACATCGGCCGCCCGCGGACGTCGCTGGTCGCGGGATCCTCGTAAACTGCGCCCGGGGCGAGAATCTCCGCCAGTGGCGCCGCGAAGATTCCGGCGATCTCCTCGCCGTCGAGGGCAAAGCGCGCCTCGGCGTGCAGCACGCCGACGATCGGCGTGATGATGAAGCGATTCATGCGTTGCTCGAGCTGCGGCAGACGTCCGATCACGCTGACGAGATCTCGAGCGACGCCGATCTCCTCGGCAAGCTCGCGAAGGGCGGTCGTCTGCGGATCGCCGGCGTCGGTGGGCTCTTCGGTGCCGCCGGGGAAGCCGATCTGTCCCGGATGACGCCGCAAATGCTGCGCGCGTTCGACGAAAATCAGGCTATGCGGGGCGCGCGACAGCATCGGGACGAGCACGGCGCCGCGGCGCCACGGCTGCGTTTCCATTCATTTAAAGGATAGCGGATGTCGGGCGCGCGGGCTACAATAGCGGGATGACGGAAATGCTGATCAAAGCGATTACGATCGCCGTCCTGATCGCCCAGCCGCTGGTGACGTATTCGATCGGCATCGAGACCGGCGGGCCGCAGCTGCGCGCGCTTTTTCGGCATCGCGGCTTGTTCTGGCGCTACTTTTGCGCGACGTTCGTCGTCATGCCGGCCATCGCTATCGCGATGGGGCTCTCCGGACGCTTCGCGCAAGGCGTCTGGGTTGGACTCGCCTTGATGTCGATCGCGCCGCCTGCGCCGCCCGCGACGCGCCGCCTGCGTAAGGCGGGCAACATGAGCATCGGGCTTGCCTGGCAGGCGACGGCGTTTCTCTTGGCCGTCGCCATGATACCGCTGACGATCGTCGTCGCCCAGCGCCTCGGTCTAGTTGCCAGCGGCCTGAATCTCTCCTGGGGACCGCTGCTCTCGCGCAGCGCGCTGTTCTTTGCCGGACCGATGCTGCTCGGTCTTTTGACGCGCCGCTATTTGCCCGCAGTCGCCAACGCGCTCGTGAAGCCCGTGAGCGTGGCTGCCAACGTCGCGCTCGTCGTACTGACCGTCCTCGTCCTGATCGTCGCGGTGCCGGTCATCGCCCATTACGACGTCTTGTCCATTGCCGTGATCGTCGCTTTTGTTGCGATCGCCGTCCTCGTCGGTCACCTCTTCGGCGGCCCGCGCCGCGACACGCGCATCACGCTCGTCGCGATGCTCGCGGCGCGATTTCCGTTGCCCGCGCTGATCTTGGCGCAGCAGAACGATAAGACGAAAATGATCTTGCCGGTGATCCTCGTCTACATCATCGCCGGCGTGCTGTTGACGCCGCTCTACGGCCGGCTGACGAAGCGAACGTCGCCGTCGGCGCCGGCCGCGATGACCTCGTCGACGACGCCGTAGAAAAGCCCCGTCGAGACGACGCCATGAATCGCGCGGAGTTGCTCGTCCAACTGCGGCGGATCGGCGATCGTTCCGAAACGGCAGTCGAGAATCCAGTTACCGTTGTCGGTAACGAACGGTTCGTTGCCGCAGGCGCGACGCTTTGCGGGAACCTTGCAACGGACTTCGATCTCGCGGCGCACGTACGGCTCGGCGAAGGGGACGATCTCGACGGGCAACGGGAACGCGCCCAACGCCGGCACGAGCTTCTCGCCGGTAACCACGATGATGTAACGCTCGGCGAGCAACGCTATCAGCTTCTCCCGAAAGAGCGCGCCGCCGCCGCCCTTGATCAACGACCAATCCGGCGCGACTTCATCGGCGCCGTCGATTGCGACGGTCATCGGCTGCGCGAGCGGCTCGATCAGCGGAATTGACAGCTCGCGACACAGCGACTCGGTTTCACTCGAAGTCGCCACGGCGGCGATCCGCTCGCCTCGCGCGACGCGCTCGCCGACGCGTTCGATGGCCCAGTATGCCGTGGTGCCGGTGCCCAACCCCACGCAGATGCCGTCGCGGACGTAGCGGTCGACGGCGGCGTACCCGGCAGCCCGCTTCGCGGGATCGTCGTTTGCAAATCGCGTCGCGCCCATGCGGCCTGCTTTCACCGCGATACTCGCCGGTCGCTTCCTCTGCGCGGAGCCCCCTCGGCTAGCGGGGAAAGGAACCGGTGCGCAAGTCGCCAATCCCGCTTTTAGGCTTGCCTAACGCAGATTGAGCCGTCTTTTCGGAGGTCGAGAGCTACCCATGTTTATGCGTCGGTCGGTGGCCGCGCCGGTTTTAGCCGTCGCGGTCCTTGCAGGTTGCAGCACCGCGGCGAGAGATGGGGCGGTAACGCCCTCGGCGCCGGCCGCTCGCGGCGGGGTTTCTCCCCAGGCCGCAAGTGGAGATCTTCTCTACCTCTCCGATGTCAAGACGAACGTCGTTTACGTGTACTCGTATCCGAACGCGAAGCACGTTGGAACGCTGCGGAAGTTCGTCGCTCCCCGGGGCGAGTGTTCGAGCACCTCGGGGGATGTCTGGATCGCGGATTCCGGAACCTACGCGGTGCTGGAGTATCCGCACGGCGCGGCCTCCCCGGTCAGAGCGTTGAACATTGAAGGCGTGCCGCAAGGATGCGCTATCGATCCCGTGACCGGCGATCTCGCGGTTTCGAGCACAGGCACGAGCGTGACGGTTACCGTCTTTCACGCGCACAAGAAATGGGCGCCGTTTCACTTTCGCGATTCGCAAATGACGGTTCCAACCTTCTGCGGCTACGATGCGAAGGGCAATCTCTTCGTCGACGGCCTGGACAAAAACAAGGCTTTCCGGCTCGACGAACTCTCGCAAGGCGGGACCGCGCTCGGCAACGTGACGATCGAGGGCGCGAGCATCAAATCGCCGGGGCAAATTCAATGGGACGGCACGTATCTCGCGATCGGCGACACCGGCGTTGCTCCGTCGGTCGTCTATCAGTTTTCGGAAGGGACGAGCGGTCTGAGCGAGGTGGGGTCCACGACCCTTGCCGGTACCACGAGCGTCCGGCAGTGGTGGATCGCCGGATCGACGATCGTCGGGCCGGATTTCGGTAAAGACGTCGGTTTCTGGAAGTACCCCACCGGCGGTTCGGCCACGAAAGTATTGAGCGCGGTTCACGGCTACGGCGCGACGCTCAGCGCCGGTACCCACTAGCTTCGGCATCGAGAAGAGGAGCAGATCATGCGACGACGCCTTTTGATTTTCGCCATCGCGTTGGCGTGGTTGGCCGCGTGCGGCGGTCAGTCGTCGGGACCGTTAAACCCGGCCGCGCCGATCGCCGGCGAGGAGCCCGGTGTAAAAGTCTGGCCGAACAACGTGAACGAACTGCCCGAGCCGCCGGTCGTCCGTGCGGTCAACGGGATCGCGCGTATGGACCTGCAGGCCAACCTCAATCCGGCCAACGGCATGCCCTCGTTCTCGTACAAAGGACAGCATGGCGTCACGCCGACGCTCCGCGTCAATCCCGGCGAGACGATCGTCGTTAATATCGTCAACGATCTGCCGCTGGGCCCCGGCGACAAATATTGGGTGAACTTGCACTTTCATGGTTTCGGTTCTTCGCCGATGCCGCCGGGCGACGACGTGCTCGGCATGGTTGCTCGGCAAGGCGAGAGTCTGCATTACGTGGTGCACGTTCCGGCCAATCAGCAGCCGGGACTCTATTGGTACCACACGCATATTCACGGCCACGTCAACTTCCAAGTCGGCGAGGCGGGGATGTCGGGTGCGATCGTCGTCAACGGCTTGGACAAGCACTATCCGGCGCTCGCGAACATGCGCGAGCGCGTGATCGTCATGCGCGACATCGGCATCAGTAAAACCCTTGGGCCGCAAGTGACGATGGACGGAATGACCATGGATCCGATCCGTCCCAAGGCGATCAACAGTAATCCCTGCGGACCCGACATCGGACTGACGCCCGAGCTCAACGGCGCCTATCGTCCGGTGATTACCATCGCGCCGGGCGAGAAGCAGTTCTTCCGCGTGATCAACTCCACCGGCCATAAGACGCTCAAGCTTGCCGTCGACGGCACGGAGCTGGAGCTCATAGCGATCGACGGCTACGCACTCGATACGTATCCCGGCTCGCCGGCGACGCGCAAGGAGCCGTATGCGATCATTCCACCGGCCGGCCGCGCGGAGTTCGTCGTCACCGGTCCAAAGAGCCCGATCGCAAAGTTCCGCACCGAGTGTTACGACAGCGGAATCGGCGGCGATCGCGATCCGAACCTGATTCTGGCGAGCATCGTCCATCCGAAGGGGCACGATGCCGGCCAGCGGTCTTCCGACCCCGGTCCCCTGACGGTCGGCGCTCCGCTGCCGGATAACTACTACACTCGGCCGCTGCCGCCGCCCAAGGTCAAGCGCACCGTCGTCTTCAGCGAAGACAACGTGCACTTTTTCATCAACCACAAGATTTTTTCGCCGAATGCGCCGCCCATGTACGTGGTGCACGTCGGAACCGTCGAAGAATGGCACATCCTCAACACCAGCCAGGAAGTGCACGCGTTCCACATCCATCAGATCCATTTCGTCGTCAAAGCGATCGACGGAAAGAAGCTCGTGCATCCTTATTGGGCCGATACGCAGATCATCCCGCACCGTCAAGCCGACGGCAAGCCCGGCACGCTCGATCTTTTGATGGATTTCTTGGATCCGCGCATCAAGGGCATGTTCGTCTTCCATTGCCACATTCTCGATCACGAAGATCACGGAATGATGGCGAAAATCGAGGCCATCTAACGTGAAACGAAGCACTGCGTTCATCTCAAGCGCCGCGCTCGCAGCGTTCGCCGCGGGTTGCGGCGCGTCGCAGCCGGCGTTGACTCCGGCCACCGCTTCCGCGCCGGCGGCCTCGTGGGTCGATCCGCGCGCCGCGACCTCCGACCTGCTCTACGTCTCCGACGACGCCAAAAACGTCTACATGTACTCCTATCCCGCCGGAACGCGCGTCGGCGCGATTACCGGCCTGTTAGGGCCGGCCGGACTCTGTACGGACAACGCGGGCCACATCTTCGTGACGAACACGATCGGGGAAAATATTATCGAGTACGAACGCGGCCATATAAACGCCGTCACGAAGCTCAGCGACTTCGGCTACAATCCCGACGGCTGCGCCTTCGACCCAACCACCGGTAATCTGGCGGTCGCGAACTACGGAACGCCGGGGGGCGGCCCCGGGAGCGTCGCGATCTACGCCAAAGCATCGGGCAGCCCGACGATCTACCAAGACGCGAACTTTGGCCCCTATTTCTTTTGCACGTACGACCCCAAGGGCAACCTGTACGTCGACGGCGTCAGCGTCGGCTCGACGAAAACCGAGTTCGCCGAGCTGAAGAACGGCAGCAGTACGTTCACCGACATTGCAATCGATCGTGCGATTTCCTATCCCGGGGCGGTGCAGTGGGACGGCAAGTACTTCGCGATAGAAGATATCTTTCGCGACGTCGTCTATCGCCTAAAAATCGCCGGTGCCAAAGCCACCGTCGCGCAGACTGTGCACTTCACGCGGCAGCGCGGTAAGTTGCTCGTGCAATTCGAAGTCGCAAACTCGACGATCTTCATGCCGTTCGGCATGATCTATCGCCGGATTCACGACGCCGGCGCCTGGAGTTATCCGGGCGGCGGGGCGCCGACCAAGGTGATCGATATCAAAGGGTCGACCGAGCTCTACGGAATAGCGCTGAGCACCGCCAAATAGCGGGATCTAACTCTTCGTAATCACTAGCGTCCAGGTTGCGGGCCCGAGAACGTTGCCCAGCGTCGCTGCGGTTCCGCCGTTGGCAAGCGGTATCGCGATGCCGCCGCCATAGATCGGAATCACTCCCGGCCACGCGTTAAAGATGTTGTTCCCCGAGATTTGAAGCGCGATGGCCTTGGCGAAGGGATAGCGCACGGTGAAGTAACCGTAGCCGAAGGGCGGCTCGTTGAGTGAGTTGTTGTTGCCGTAGTAGGTCGTTCCAAGCAGCGCAAACGCGCCGTTCTTGAACGCGTAAGAGACCGCGACGTTGCCTTGCGCGTAGGGGATGCGAGTGTTGAGCGAGCCGATCGTGCTGCCGAAGCCGAAGTACGGAGAATATGAAACCGAGCCGATGCCCTCGCCGTTGAGGTTCTGGCCGGCGACGATGTTGAGGTTCTGATTGTACTGGCAACGGGGTCCCGGTGTGCTGCAATAAAAGTACGGCGGCAAGTTGTAGACGTATCCGCGCATCAGTGCGCCGGCGAGCGTAAATCCCCAACCGGTGGGCGGAACGCGCTGCAGCTGCGCTTCGATGCCTTCGAAGCGGAAGTTACTGAGGTTCGTGTTGAGTGCGTAGTAAATCGGCGTATCGGGCGGCGCTTTCTTGCCGACCTGATTGATGCAGGGATACGAAACCTGGCCGCAAGTCAAGCCGCTGTAGGTCGTTTCGCCGAAGTAATGGTTGAACAGATCGTTTTGATAAACGTCGCCGGAGAGCACCGTCCAGCCGTCTTTGAAACGGTAATCCGCGCCCAGGTCGTAGCCGAAGGCGGTCTCCGGTTGGAGCTGGCCGCTGTTCTTGGTGAGCGTCGCGATGCCGGTCTGCTGATCCCACGTCGCGGTCGGCGCGGTTACCTGGCTGAGCAGATCGAGGTAGGGCGGTGCGATCGCGCTCCCCGCCGCCAGCCGGACTGCGAGATTGGAGTGCGGCTTCCAAACGAGGCCGGCGCGCGGATCGTTGTGGCCGATCGTCGTCGTGGCAAAGGTCACGTTGCTGCCGTCGATCGCACAGTTCGAGAAGCCGCCGGAGTAGGGACAACTCGTCGCGTACGTGCTGCGATAGACGTTGGCGTAATCGGCCAGCATCGCCGAAACCGTCGGCGTCAACTGCAGGTTGCCGCGTAGCTGGAAGGTCGTGAAGAGCTGCGAGGACCCTTGTGGAATCGAGACGCTCGTGTACGTCGAATTTTCGTACGACGTCGCCTGAGTCGTGCTCTGATCCACGCTGAAAGTCAGCGTGTTATCGCCCCAAGGATGATCGTACTCGAACGACCACCCGCCCAGCTTGTCGAGTTCGCTTTCGTTGAAGTAGTCCTGGAAGAAGACCGGGGCCGTCAAACCGTCAAATGGTTTGGAAATTCCGTACGACGAACCGTACAGCGTTAGGTCGAGCGGATCGAGGATGTTCGGGCCGCTGCCCTGCTGCGTTTCGCGGTAGAGCGAGGCGTGGTAGTAGCGCGCGAGCACGGTGTCGCTTCCAATAGCCGAGCTCACTTCGGCCTGGAAGATCGGCTCGTTGTTGACTTCGTTGTTCGGCTGACCGGGAAAGAGGTAGACGACTTGCTGTGGTCCCTTTCCGAGCGACCCCGAGTAGCCGCTGCCGGGCAAAAAGCGCGCGTCGGTCAGGTTGCCGGTGTTGTCGTTTTGATCCGCAAACGTCTGGCCGTTCAGATAGCTGACGGTCGCGAACGTCGAAGGAGCGATCTCGTAGCGCAGCTTGAGGAGCTGCGAGTTGTTCTGATAATCGCCCAGGAGCGTGTAGCAGCACGCGAGCAGCGAGTATCCCGTCTGTATGTTGCTTTCGGTCGTGCCGACGTTGGAGTACGTAGCGTTGCCGGAAAGCTGCTTGCCCTTCGGGCTTCCGAGATATCCGTTGGTGGGATCGATCAGAACTCGTTTGCCGTTGAGCGCCGATGGATCGTTGATTACCGAAACGTCGAAGACGTAGCCGAGACGGCCGTCGAGCGTCGTATCGGTCAAGCCGACGTTGGCGTACGCGCCGCCGGTCGTGGTGAATCCAACCTCGTAATCGGGGTCCGGCGTCGCGGTCGGGTCCTTCGTGCGGAAGTTGACGGTGCCGTTGATGGCGTTGTTGATCTGGACCGGCGTCGCCCCGGGCCCCTTGGCGACCTCGACGCTGCCGAACATGAAACTGCTCAAAAAGCTCGTGATGTAATCGCCGTAGCTGGCTACCGCGAGGGGATGGCCGTCGATGAGAGTCGCCGTCTCGTACGACGCGGCGCCGCGGATGTTCGGGACGGTCACCGAGCCCGGCGCGGCACCGTTCGTCGAACCGCCGGGCAGTGAGATCTGCACGCCGGGAACCTGGTTGAGAATCTGCATGACCTGGGTCTGTGCCTGATTCTCGAAGCTCTGCTGCGTCACGACGTTGACGGCGGCCGTAGTGTCGTTGAAGTGGGGACCGCCACGGTTGCTCGTGACGTAGGCGATGGTCTGCAGCGTCACCGGCAATAGCGCGAACGCGACGGTCGTCGTTCGGGCGGCCATAACGGCGATGCCGCGCTGCGATGCGGTTTGATAGCCGCCTTTTGCGGCGCGCACCACGTAGGTGCCCGGCGCGACACCGGTGACGGTGAACGCCCCTCGCGCGTCGCTCGTTGCGGCGTACGATCTCGCGCCCGCGAGCGCGACGGCGGCTCCGGCGAGGGGATTGCCATTGATATCCTTGACCGAGCCGGAAACCGTGCCGCCCACAGACGCCTGCGCGGCGACGAAGCGGGGCGTGCAGAGCGCGATGGAGGCGACGATGAGCACCGTGATCAGAAGCTTCGCAACGCGCTCCACCCCTCAAGGCTACGCGGCCCGGAGTTAAGGCGTCTTTACCGCTATCTTAACGCGCGGGTCGGATATCCATAACGGGAGGCGGGGACCACGTACCGTCGAGGATGGACGGCGGAGTTTCCTTGGGCCAGTACATTCGCATCATCAAGATGAACTTGCCCGAAGGTGCCGGCAGCCAGTTGCTCTGCGCCACGTTCGCCGGCTTGACGTGCGAAAAGTACAAGTCGGTCGAACCGTCGGTGTTGGCGTGGGGGTGGTCCCGTAGGCTTTCCGTGAGCTTATCGAGCGCGTTGGGATAGAAGAAGTACTCCGAGTCGTACATCGTGATCGACCAGAATCCGTTCACCGGCGGCATTTGTCCCTTGGGAAACCGAAGCCGGTAGACGTTGGCGCCGACGAGCGGCGCGCCGGTCGAATCGGCCTGCGCGTAGGGATAGACCGCGTCTTGCGGCTGATTTGCGCCCCAGCCGAACGCCGAGATCATCGCGCGCTGGAGATAGTTGGCGCCGTACCGGCCGCCGCTGGCGCCCTTGACGTTCCATCCGTGCACGAGCGTGGGTGCCTTGTCGGCAAGCGCCGCGATTCTTGCGAAAGCGAGTTTCGGAACGGCGTCGAGCGCTTTTTGCACGTCGGGCGCCAGACCGGCGGTAGAAAACGGCTTGCCCGCAACGAGGCCGATCTGCGCCATCTCGCCGACGATCGCACGATCTTGCGGCATGACCGGCGGGTTGACGGCCATCGATGCCGCCATCGCGCTGAAATAGGCTTGGGCGCTCATGGCGGCGATGATCGTGCGGACTTTCTCGCCCACGCTGGGCGCATGCGGATCGACCGTGCCTGCCGGCGGCGTATACGACTTTCCGTACGCATCTAGGGGAACCAGCTTAAAGTTGCTCTGCAACGCGTGGACGGCGGCATAGTCGGCGTCCGTCGCTTGCGCGTAGACGCGTCCGATGATGAAGAGATTTCCCGACGGCGAGGCGATGTGCTCCGTGATGCCCGGCGGGACCGTGCCGTGCCAGGCCGGACCCGAAATCAGAACGTTCTGCGCCGCCGAGCCGCGCGTGCGCGAGCCCGGTGCAGCAAGCACTTCCGTCCACTGCGAGTAAATCGGAAAGAGGAAGTAGCGCCCGTGCATATTCGGATAGGAAAAAACGATCGGCTCCTTGGAGACGTCGAGAAATGCGGCCGAATACAGGGTGTCGGCGTTAGGCGCCGTTACGCCGCGATAATCGGCCGGCGGATACTTCGGCAGATTTACGAACTGGTTGATCGGCGCCTGAAGCGTCTTGGCGTTCGGCGCGGCGACGTTCGTAAAGGCGGCCATCGTGACGTTGCTGGTCATGAGCGAATAGCCGTAGATGTAGGCGTCCACGGCAATCTTCTGCGCCTGCGTGGCGGAGAGTGCCGGCTGCGCGCCGGCGCTGGGCGCAACGATCGTCAGAGCGAAGAACGCGGCACAAAAAAGCGCGCTCGCGCGCGCCGCCGATTGGGCGAGTTTCGAAATAAGCATGACCCCGACGTTACCATCTTAGTGTGAAGAATCGAGGAAGGCTCAGATGCGGAACATCTCGACGAAACGGTCGAGCAACTTCGGGTTACCGGCGATGCGCACGAGCCGCCGTGCGATCGCGTCGGTCGGCGTAACTTCGTGGGCCATGAGCAATCGCAGCGCGGGGCCGCTTTCGATGACGAGGTCGGGTTTGTCGACGCCGCCGCGTCCGACCGTGACCGCACCGTTGCGGATCTTCGCGTGGACCTCGACGGGGCCCAGCCGCAGTAGATACGTTAGCGTTGCTTTGCGGGCCGCTTGCGGACGGAACGTCGTGAGCAGGGCCGTCGCGATCGAGTCTTGCGTGATGGTTTCTTCGGGCCGGGGCTCGCCGAGGTGCCGCGCGCCCCAGCGTCCCAGCGCGACAACGGCCTCTTCGAGCGCCCTGCCGTCCTCGGTCAACTCGTACACAACCCCTTTGGCCGGCCGCTCGAGCAGGCGCCGGCTAACGAGGCCGCTCTCTTCGAGCTCGTTCAGTCGCGCGGTCAGAATGTTGGTTGGGATGCCTGGGAGGCCGCGCTGGATCTCGCCGAAGCGTTTGGGGCCGACGAGGAGATCGCGCACGATCAGCAACGCCCAGCGCTCGCCCACCATCTCGAGGGCGCGCGAGAACCCGCAGTACTGGCCGTACCTTCGCTTGACCGTGGCCGCCACGCGCACAGTATAGCAACGTTAGTATTTTTTAGCAATATGACTTGCAAATAAAAAGTATATTTGCTACCGTAAGTGCTGTTCCACTCGCTGAAAGGAAGTCCGCATGCCCAGCATTACTCCGTTCCTCTGGTTCACCGGTCAGGCCGAGGAAGCGGCCAACTTCTACGTTTCCGTGTTTCAAAATTCCAAGATCACCGACGTCGCCCGTTACGGCGAAGCCGGTCCTGGTCCGGCCGGCTCGGTGATGACCATCGACTTCGAGCTCGACGGTCAGCCGTTCATGGCGATCAACGCGCCCACCGGAGATCCTGACGTTGCACCCGACAATTTCTCGCAAGGGAAGATCGCGCTCTTCGTGAGCTGCAAAACGCAAGCCGAGCTCGACGAGCTTTGGGAGAAGCTTTCCGAGGGCGGCCAAAAGTTGCCGTGCGGATGGGTCGCCGACCGTTACGGCTTCGCCTGGAATCTCGTTCCGGAGGGACTTCGCGAAGTGCTCGGGGGCGACGACGAAGTCCGCTCGCAACGCGCCATGCAGGCAATGCTGCAAATGGGCAAGCTCGACATCGACGAACTTCGCCGCGTCTACAACGCATAAGAAAGGACGACATGAAACACCCGGTCATGCATTTCGAAATCATGGGGCAGGACGCGCCGAAGCTGGGCGACTTCTACGCCCGCGTCTTCGGGTGGAACGTCGCCGCTCCGATTCCCGGTTACGACGTGCAGTATTGCCTCGTCGAACCCGTGCCGAATTTCGAGCGCGGAATCAACGGCGGCATCGGCAAAGTGCCCGAAGGGTACGACGGCCACGTCACGTTCTACATCGTCGTCGACGACATGGAAGCGGCATTTGCCAACGTCGAGGAGCACGGCGGCTCGCGAATGATGGGCCCTGCGAAGGTCCCTAACGGGCC
>Ga0070738_10004132_pt1 | contig 17889 bp, 10 predicted proteins | sample Coa_R2_2_FD_66446 | JGI IMG/M metagenome (GOLD analysis project Ga0070738, IMG submission 66446) | Surface soil microbial communities from Centralia Pennsylvania, which are recovering from an underground coalmine fire - Coalmine... | ecosystem: Environmental > Terrestrial > Soil > Unclassified ...
CCCGATTGCATCGCTTCCTCGACGCCATACTGGATCAACGGCTTATCCACCAGCGGCAACATCTCTTTGGGTTGAGCTTTTGTGGCCGGAAGAAAACGCGTTCCCAGCCCCGCGGCGGGAAAAACCGCCTTTCGGACTTTAGCCATCATCGTTCCTCATATTTTAGCGAACATGCCTCCAAGACCGGTTTCGTTTTAGAATGCGAAGCTGTGACAAAGCTTGCGATGCTCGCGCGTGAGGTGGTCGGCTGCGAGCGCTGCCCGCGGCTTCGCCAGTACTGCGAACGCGTTGCGCGCCAGAAGCGCCGGGCCTTTTGCGATCAGACTTACTGGGGCAAGCCCGTGCCTCCGTTTGGCGATCCGGCGGCGCGGCTGCTGGTGATCGGCCTTGCTCCGGCGGCTCATGGAGGCAATCGCACCGGCCGCATGTTCACCGGCGACCGCTCCGGCGATTTCCTGTTCCGCGCCTTGTATGAAAATGGCTTCGCCTCGCAGCCGCACAGCGTTTCGCGCGGCGACGGCATGAAGCTGAGCGGCGTTTATATCACCGCCGCGGTTCGCTGCGCTCCGCCGGATAACAAGCCGCTGCCCGTGGAATTTCGAAACTGCCGGCCGTATCTTGAACGCGAGCTCGATTTATTGAAAAACATCCGGGTGGTGGTCGCCTTGGGGCGAATCGCGTTCGATACCTATCTTTCGATCCTGCGCGATCGCGGGACCATTCGCAGCCGCGCGGCGTTTCTCTTCGGCCACGGCGGGGAACATCGAGTTTCGCCGGACGGTCCGGTGCTGATCAGCTCTTATCATCCGAGCCAGCAGAACACGTCCACCGGAAAGCTCAGCGCGGAAATGCTGCGGGCCGTTTTCGCGCGCGCTCGCGCAATTTCTGAGCGATGAACAAGTCAGCGGATTGCGCTCTTTTGACGCTCCAATTCCGCGTAAAATTCCTTTTCTTTTAAATCGATGTGCGCCTGATAGCCGGCCGGATCAATAAATGGATTGGGTCCCTTGCCGAGCTTCGCATACTTCTCGTCCAGATGATAAAAAGCGCCATGCGCGCCGAGAAAAACATCGACGTGCAGCGCGCGAAGCGTTTTGAAGCTGCGGATGTAATCGTCGGCGATCTGCGGATAATCCTTGTTGTTCACCAGAACGTAGCCGGGGTTCCATCCGATGCTGCCGACGACGATCACGTCGTAGCTTTTGCCGTCCTCGGCGGTTTTGAGCGTCCAGCTTGTGCAGCCTCTGGTGTGTCCGGCGGTGAGATGCGCCACCAAAGTCGTGCTGCCGAGCTCGACTTTATCTCCATCGTGCAGAATGCGATCGATCGGATGCTCCTTGCCGCCGGGCTTCATCAGGCGGAGCGCGGGTACATCACGATCCATGGCCATGACTTTCGCGCCCGTCCGCTCCTTCACCATCGCGTCGCCTTCCATATGATCGCCGTGCGCGTGGCTGCCGAGCACGATCTTGATGTCGGTGAATTTGAAGCCGAGTTTTTCGACCGACTGCCGGATCTGCGGGACCGTCGATTCGAAATCGCTGTTGATCAGGATGTGGCCTTGCGGAGTCGCGATGAGGAACGATCCGAGCTGCTCGGTTCCGACGAAATAGACGTTGCCGATGACCTTATGCGGCGGGAACGGCTTGTTCCAGTCGGTTTGTCCGAAGGCGATACAGCCCAGGAGCGCGAATAAAATGAGTTTCATTTGAAATTCCTCCCGGGCTGAACGCCGATTATTGCAGCGCCGCGTCTTTTGCGTTTCCGAAATAAAGCCCGTTGAACAGCAGCTTATAGGTCGCATGCGGCTGCGAACGGAACGTTACCTCGGGGCCGAGCAGAACCATTTTGCCCTCGCCCACGCTCGCCTCCACGGCGGCTGTGCCGCCATCGAGATATTGCTGGCCCCAAGCCCAGCCGCTATCGAGCGTATTGGCGCCGCTGTACCAGGCCACCGCCGACGTTTTCTTTTGCTCGGCATCCGGCGCCATCTTGAACACCGGGCTGTTATCGAAGAACACGTCGACGCTCGAGGGCATGCCGTAAGCGATCGGATTCGTATTATCGATCTGCGCGCGAATCAGCGATCCCGGTATGTAGAACTTGGTCGAGGGCAGCGGGCGCTCGTGGCCGTCGGGACCCATTTCGGTCAGGTAATTTTTGACCGGCAGGCCCAGCTCTTCCGCCATCCCGGTGGAACTGCCGATGGTGATGATCGATCCGCCGGATTCGACGAACTTTTTCAACTGCGGCAGAGTTTTTTCTTCCGTGATGCGGCCCGTCCAGCCCTGATATTCGGCCGGCAGATCGGCGGGCGGCGCCTGATTGAAGAATCCGCCTCCGCGGCCGCCCGCGCCCGGACGCCGGTATGCGCCATCGCTGAACACCAGCACGTCGAATTTCGACTTGAGATCGCCGGCATCGAGCGTTTGCGGATACACCACCTGGAACGGCACTTCGTAATTTTCAAACAGCCAGCGAATCCAGCCGGAAGGCATCAGGCCGCCGTACTGATCGTAGAGGCCGACGCGAATCGGATTGAGTTTCAGCGCCTCGCCTTTGGGCGCGCTGGCCACGGCTCGCACCGGCACGCCAAGCTGCCGCGCGGCCTGTTCGAGAATCGGGCGGGCGGCGGAGTTCTGCGGGATCCAGATCTCGCCCGGCCGATCCTTCGACTTCAGCCAGAACACATCGACTCCGGCCTTCAGCAAACGATTGGTCAGAATAAAGGAGTTGTTCACCTGATGGCTCACCAGCCATCCCGCGCTGCCCGCGCCGGTAATCGAGCTCGGCGGCGGCGGCAGAAGACCGGTGATCTTGGTAAAGGGACCGTCAAAACCGTCGAGAATGCGATCGAACTTCACGCCCATCTGATAGGCCAGCGTCCAGCCGGCGATATCGTAGGGCGGCTTGGGAGGACCGCCGGGATAGAGAAAATCGTTGGGATGATCCTGCGGCTCGAACATATCGAGCACGTGGGCTCGAAACGCCTGCGCGGTTTTGACCACGTACGATCCGGCGGGATAGCTCTTGCCCGCCACGGTGAAAGACTGCGTGGCGCGCATCACGTCGATGCCGTTCTTCAACAGCGCATTGATGAATTCCGTCGCGGTCGGGAAGTCGGGCTGATCGGAAGGAATGATGTAGCCGCGCGCGTCGCGCATCTTGGGATCGTGCAGAACGGTGTTGTAGAGATCGGCGGGGACCTGGCGCGCGCCCAACCCGCCAGCGCTCAACCCCGCGGGCAGTTCAGCGGCCGCGCCCCGGCCTCCGCCGCCGCGTCCTCCACGGCCGCCGGCCGGCGCGAGCTTGGCCGCCGCTTCCTCCAGCGCCGCGACACGCTTCGGCGTGATGGTCCAGCTATCTTCGCTGCCTTTCTGAATGGCGTTGCGGCCCATCTGATACAAGTTGTAAAGCCAAACTTCGCGATAGCGCGAGGCTACATCGAGCACCGCGCGATTATTGTTCATCTCATATTCGATCGACTGGCGATAGTGCCATTTCTGCGTGCCAGTGGTGGGCGCAACCGGCAGCGGCCAGTCGCCGGTGGGAAGCTGTTTTTCGGGGACCAGGGGAATATCAATCGGCGTCGGGCTGCCGATAATTTCCGTCAGCAAGCCGATGGAGTTGTGAAAATACGCGATGGTCCGCAGCCCGCCGTTCCACCAGGTGGAATAATTCGCGCCGCTGCGCATCTCCGATCCGCCGAGGCCATGCTCCACCAGCCGAGTGTGCATCGCGGTGCCCACCATTTCAATACCCAGGGGGATCAGCGGATCGAAATTATAGTTGAACGGATCGCGGAAGGGGGGCATGAAAATCACGCCACCGGCAGGTCCGGTCTGATGATGGTTGTAGAGAATTTCCGGAAACCATTCCGTCCAGAGTACCTTGTTGATGTTGGTCGTCTCCTTCATCGCCGACATGAAGAAGTCGCGATTGTCGTCGTGGCCGATATACTTGGCCCACAAGCGCGGCAGGCCGTTCAGGCTGCGCTTCAGCGGATCGGATTCGCGCATGTACCAGTTGGCCACGATGTCCTGGCCGTCCGGATTCACCTGCACGTAAAGCTGGATCGTGTCGTCCAGCAGGCGCATGGTCTCAGGATCGGTGCGGCTCGCCATTTCATAGACCATCTCCATCAACTGCTGCGAGCCGACCGTTTCGCTGGCGTGCAAACCTCCGTCGATCCACACCACCGTTTTGCCTTCGCGGGCCAGGGCATGGGCCTGATCGTCGGTGAGCCCCTCGGCGTGAGCCAGGCGCGCGTTGATTTCCCGGTAATGCTCCAGCTTTTTCATATTTGCCGGCGAGGAAATAATCATCATGTATTGGCGGCGGCCTTCTTCGGTCGGGCCGATGTCCACCAGCTTGCAGCGGTCGCACTCGGAAGCGATCTTTTTCCAGTACGATTCAAGCTGCGCGTAGCTGGCCATCATGTAGTCGTCGCCAATGTTGAAGCCGAGGGCTTCCTTGGGGGTGGTGATTTTCGGAGCGGGCTGGGCGGTCAGCAGCGCGGCTGGAACAAACAACACGAGGAGCCGGAGCGAGAGGTTCATAAAGCACGAGTTTACCGTAGAACGCGGCCGCCGCGCGAAAGCTCCGGCGCTGTTGCGGGATCAGCTTTTTCGAGCGCCGCGCCGCGGGGCTTTCAGCCTCGACTGGCGGATCTTGCGGGCTTTGCGTTTCGGCTTGCTGATAATAAACGTGCCGCTGCCCTGGTATTCAGCTCGGTAGGTGTTGTCGTCAGCCATGAATTCTGATTCTAGCTGAATTTGACGCGGCTTGAAACCGGAGTCACGGGCGCGGCGCCCGGCTTACCGCAAGGCCGCCAGCAGTTTGCCGGTTGCGCGGCGCGATCCGTTGCGCGGCGGCGGGCTACTTCTCGGTCGCGATGCGAACCGCCTGCCGCTTCTACACCCATCATCGGTCCCTCGCCGCGGTCGCGACTCTGACGATTGCCGTGACTCTCGGGTTGGCCGCCGCGCTGGCCTCCACCGCCCAGGCGATTCTTTTTCGCCCGCTGCCGGTGGCGCGCGCCTATGAAATCGTCCGAGTCTTCACCGTATCCGACACTCAGCCGCTGGGCCTGGTTTCATATCCCGATTTCGAGGACTTTCGCGCCTCCTCGCGTGCGATTCGCGGAATGGCCGCGCAAAGCCAGGTGCTGCTGGCGGTGGGAAAGGCGCCGGCCCAGATGCGGCTGGGGCTCGCGGTCACGGCGAACTACTTCGATCTGCTCGGAGTGGGCGTGGCGCCCGGGCGCGGCTTCGCCGCCGGCGAATCGCGCGATGCGCTGTGCGTGCTGGCCTACGACTTCTGGCAGTCGCGATTCGGCGGCGATGCGCGGGTCCTCGGCAAAACCATTCTGCTGCGCGGCGCTCCGTTCACGATCATCGGAGTTGCGCCGAAAAATTTCGGCCTCGACCGCTTCACCCATGAGGATTTTTACTTTCCCATCGGGGTCTACGCAACGGGGCTGCTGCCCGGCGGCGGCGTCCCGCTTCAGGACCGGTCGCGCCGCTATCTGAACGTGTATGGGCGGCTCGAAAAGGGCGCGAGCGTTCGGCGGGCGGATGCCGAAATCGCCGCGATTGCCCGGTGCCTGGCGGCGCAATATCCGGAGGATCGCGCCAATCGCGCCGCGGTTTTGACCGAGCTTGCGGCGCGGGCTTCAAACGACCGCACCATGCCCGCGCTCGCCGCGCTGCTGGCGGCGTTGGCGGCGCTCATCGCCATGGTCGCCTCCGCGAATCTGGCGCTGGTGTTTGCCGCGCGCGCCGAAGCCCGCGCCCGGGAAATTTCGATTCGCATCGCGCTCGGCGCGACGCCGGCCTGTCTGATTCGGGAAAACCTGAGCGAAAGCGCCGCGGTCACTTTGACCGGATCGGCGGCCGCTGTTCCGGTCGCCTACGCGGCGCAGCGCATTCTGGGGAAAACGGCGGTACTGCCGACCGATATTCGATTTTCAATCGCGCCGCGACTGGATGCGGGCGTTTTTCTGGCGCTCGCCGCAACCGGTGTTCTGCTGGCCGCCGGCTGCGCCTTCGTTCCGCCACAGCAAACGGCGCGAGGCGTCAAGCACGCGCTGGCAGCGATCGAAATCGCGCTGGCGACCGCGCTCATTTCGTGTTCGGTATTTTTGCTCGGCGGCATTCAAGCGGCAACGCGCGCCGATCCCGGTTATCGGACCAGGCATGTTTTGGTCCTGGCGCTTGATCCGTCACAGGTCGGATTCACTGAAGCGCGGTCGCGCGCCTTCTACGATCAGGCGCTGGCCCGCGTGCGCGCGATCAGCGGAGTGAAATCCGCGGAGCTGGCGCAATCGATTCCGCTCGGATATACAGCGGCGCAGCGCCAAATCGTACTGGGAGATGAAACTTTGACGCTGTGGGTGAACATCGTTGGGCCGCGCTATTTTGATCTGCTCCATCTGCCGATCGTCGAAGGCCGCGGATTCACCGAGGGCGACTCGCCGGCGTCGGCTCCGGTCGCCATCGTCAATCAGGAACTGGCCCGGCGCTGCGGCGTCGGCTGCACGTTTCGAATGAGCGGGCGCCAGATACGGGTCGTCGGAGTGGCGCGTTCCATCGCGTACTTTTCCCCGAACGAGCCGCCCCGGCCGTATTTCTATCTGCCGTTTTCGCAGAACTACACGCCGCGAATGATTCTGCACGTCGAAACGGCGGGCGATCCGGCCGCGATGGCGCACGCCGCCGCCGATGAAATTCATCGCCTCGATCCCGCCCAGCCGATCAGCGAAATTCGTCCGATGAGCGATTATCTTCGCCAGGGCGCGATGTTTCAGGCGCGAATCGCGCTGTGCGTTCTCGGATTTGCGGCAATCGCCGGGATCCCGCTTGCGCTCACCGGCCTTGCCGGACTCATCGCCCAGGCGAGCGGGCGCCGCCGGCGGGAGATCGCCATTCGGATCGCCCTCGGCGCGCGGCGAAGCGCGATCCTCCGTCTACTGGCGGTGGATGGTCTGAAGGCGCTCGTTTCGGGGATCGCCGCGGGCGGCGCGATGGGCGCCTGCGCGATGCGGCTTTTTTCCCATCTGCTGCCGGCTCGTTTATCGTTTGGCAGTTCGGCGCTGGCCGTGGGATTTGTCGTGATCGCCAGCCTCCCCGCGTTTCTGCTTCCCGCGCGGAAAGCCTGCTTCGCCGATCCCTCGATCCTGCTTCGTGCCGAATAGGCGATTGCGCCGGAATTTTCCGCAATTTGCGTTGCTTTATCAGATTTTTGCCGCTTCCATGCGGCATATGAAGGTGGATTTGCCCGTTATGTTGCGGCCATAAGGAGGTGCAGCCATGGGAGATCCAATCATCGTTCTTCCTCCGAGCAATTAATGTGCAAAACTCGCCGCGCCTGGCGTGGCCTTACCGCCACGCGCGGCGAGAATTAGCACCTTAGTCTCTGGCATAAATTTTATTCTTCTGGTAGTATCTAGCGAAATAGCAGCGTTACGGCAAATGGCTAGATTTTTCCTATGCCTTTGCTTGGTCCTCACGCTGTGGATGGGCGGCTCGCGCCGGCCGGCCGCCATCGGCTCCGGGTCGCTGCGACCGGGGTCCTTGTGGGGCACCAGGGAATCCCAGCAAATCGCCAGACAGGCCGCCCGGTTATGCGCGGCGGGGGACTATGCCGCCGCGGAATTTCTTTATGATCAGCAGTTGCGGATCGCGCGCGAAAGGCGCGATCCGGTGGCGACCGTGCGGTTTCTATTGGGCGCCGGCGGCGTGCGCGTTTGGAGGCGTCATTATCAGGCGGCGCTGGCGGCGCTGGCGGAGGCTCGCCGGATCGCTCAATCGATTGGCGATCGTCTGGATCTGGGTGCGATCGATATCAATCTTTCGAGCCTCTATCTCCAGATGTGGGACGTAGATGCGGCGCTTTCCGCCGCCGCCGAGGGGGTTGCGGCAAGCGAGGGGATCGCAAAAACTTATTACCGCCATTCGGCGCTGCTGCAAGCGGGACGCTTGCATCAGGTGCTGGCCGACGGCCAAGCCGAGCCCTTCCTGAGAGAAGGAATCGAAGCCGCACGCCAGCAGGGCGATCTGGCCCAGGAGGCCGCCGGGTGGGATTATCTGGGCGATGAATGGCGGCGGCGCGGGCATTTCGCCGATGCAGAGCGCGCCTTCTTGGAGGCGTTTCGAATCCGCGTTTTTGCGGTAAAAAAGGATCTTCGTTCTTCCTACGCGCGGCTGGGCGAGCTGCGGCTGGCCCAAGGCGATCTGCCGAGCGCTGCTCGTCTTACCGATCTGGCGATTCAAGCCGGCGAAAAAGGCCAGTCGATGTTTCCCGAGTATCTGCTGCTCGAGCAGCGAGGCCGAATTCGCCTGGCGCGAGGGGATTGCTCGGGCGCGATCGCCGATTTTCGTGCCGCAGTGAAACAGGCGATCTCCTGGCGGCGCGAGGCGCTCCCGGCTTCTTCCGTTCTGGCAACAACTAATTCCGAACTGGAAAAGCGAATTTTCGATTCCTTTGTGGAGACGGCCGCGGCGGAAGCGATCACCAAGAACAACCCCGGCCTCGCGGCGGAATCGTTCCAGGCTATGGAATGGAACCGCGCGCAGAGCCTCCGCGAAATCGTCGGGCTAGCCGAGGTTTGGCGAAAAAAGCTGCCGCCCGAATACTGGCAAATGCTCAGCAATCTGCACGACGCCCGGACCGAAGACGCCCGCCGCAATCTTGCTTTGAAGCTTACCGAAATGGAAGCTGAAGCGGGATTGTCGAAGATTGCAAATCAGAACGAGAATTTTCGGGATCAGACTTCACTTATATCTTTACGAAATGGATTAAGTGATTCCGATCTGCTTCTGAGTTTTCATCTCGGAAGCCAGCGGAGCTATCTCTGGGCGTTGACCCGGCACTCGCTGAATTTGTACGCACTGGCGCCGTCCGCGCAAATTCGCAAGGAAATCGAGGAGTTTCGAAATGATATCCGCGATGGCCGCGGGGCCGGCCTTTCCGGATCAAATTTGTATCGGGACCTTTTTGGGGCGCTTTCGCCTGCCGAATCGAACCAGCCGAAATGGCTGCTGTCGCTCGATGACGCTTTATTTGAAGCGCCGCTTACCGCTTTGGGCATGAAGGGACGCTATCTGATCGAAACGCATTCATTAACGGTGATTCCGGGCGCGCTGTGGCTTGCAGGCGAGCGAGGGAAAGAACCGTCCGGCGGATGCCGCCAGACGTGCGGCTGGTTTCTGGGCGTAAGCGATCCGGTTTACAACACCGCCGATCCGCGCCGGGCCGCGGGATCGAGCCGGTTGGGGTCATGGTTTGCGCAGGCGTCGGACGCTCCGATGCTGAACCGCCTGGTGGCGAGCGCGAACGAGGTCGAAGCAAGCGAGCGCGGCTGGGATTCGCCCCGCGATGTGATCCTGAACGGCGATCAGGCGCGGCGCGGGAAATTCGTCGCGCTTGCCGCTCAGTCTCCGGCGGTGATCCATCTGGCGACCCACGTCTTACCGCCGGCCGGTGCGCGCGCCGGCGCCGAGATCGCCTTCGGCCTGGAATCTTCCGGCCGTCTCGATTATCTGAGTACGGCCGATGTGGGGATGCTCCATGTTCCGGGCGCCGTGGTGGTGATGACGGGATGCGACAGCGGAAGCGGCCGGGCGCTGGCGGGCGCGGGCCTGATCGGCTTGACGAGGGCCTGGCAGGCGGCGGGAGCGTCCGCCGTAATCTCCACGCTGTGGCCGGTCAGGGATTCCTCCGGAGATCTGTTTCCCGGATTTTATCGGCGCTTGCGAACGCTGCCTCCGGCTGAGGCGCTGCGCCAAAGCCAGGTGGAGATGATCCGGTCCGGCGCCTGGCGCGCGCAGCCGCGCTATTGGGCGGCATATCAGTTGACGGGGGGAAGCTTGGGCAGATGAGATTCAAGGCGGCACGCATGAAACCTACCGTTTCCAGGCGGTATAGCCCTGAGGTGGAGAATTCGGATGAAAGCCAGGCTTACGCGGCCTGGGCGGCGCTGGTCGAACGCATCCGGACCGGCGAAACAGACGGAATGAGGGAGCTTTACGACCTGTTTTCTAAGGGTATTCGCTTTTATCTGTGCCGGCAGCTCGGGCCACAGGAGTTGGAGGATAGGGTCCACGATACGTTCCTGGTGGTGGTGCAGGCCATCCGCCGCGGCGATCTGCGGGAACCGGAACGATTGATGGGGTTTATTCGAACCATCGTGCGCCGCCAGGTGGCCGCGTACATCGATAAGCTGGTGCATGTCCGGCGTGAGCAGATGGATATGGAGTCCACGGTTCGGATTCCCGATCCGGCGGAAAATCCCGAAGAGAACGCGATTTTCCAGCAGCGTGCCAAGCTAATTCACCGCGTTCTGAGCGAGCTGGGCGAGCGGGATCGCGAAATCCTGACGCGTTTTTACCTTCGCGAGCAGGGCCAGGAACAGATCTGTGCCGAAATGGCGCTGACCGAGACCCAATTCCGGCTCTTGAAATCGCGCGCCAAGGCCCGATTTGGCGAACTAGGTAAGAAAAAACTGAGCCATCGCATTTTGAGCACAATTTCGGTGAGAACTTCTCCTCCGATTTCCCACTAAGAAACTATAAGCTTCCAGATTGGAATCCCAGATCGGGATCGATCGTTCGGGTAGGGATTTCGGAGAGTACTGTGACACCGCATCCTGAGTGGGTGGAACATCCGGCCGAGGACACGCTCGAGGAGTACGCGTTCAACCGGCTGGCGGAAGAAGAAGCCGCTCCGCTGGAGGAGCACCTTCTTGTCTGTTCGATCTGCCAGGATCGGCTGGCGGCGAGCGACGAGTACATCCGGCTGATGAAAGCGGCGGCGGATCAGTTGCAGAAGGACGCGTCCCGTAAGCCGGCCGGAGAAGTACTCGCGCGCGGATTCGGATGGGCGGGATTCGCCGCAGCCTGCTGCCTTGCTGCCGTGTCTTGGGTAAACCCGCGAGGACCGGCGAAGGCGCCGGCACAAATAGAGCTGTTTGCCTTCCGTGGAAGCACGGAAATGGCGCACGCGCCGGCGGGCCATCCGCTGAATGTCGCCATCGACATTTCGGATCTGGCGCCGCCGGCCGGTTACCGGGTGCAGGTGGTGGATGCCTGGGGCCGCGAGGAATGGAACGGCCAGGCCTCCGCATCGGGGATGACGCTGAAGGTCGCCGTCCCGAAGACGCTCGCGCGGGGAGTCCATTGGGTGCGCCTCAGCTCGTCAAACGGCGAGCTGCTACGCGAGTTCGGCCTGCGCATCGATTAACAGCAACGCAGGGCATGGCGAAGCTAGAGCGCGGGATGAATTTCACCCTCCTAACAGTGCATGGCGATCAGCACGCGAAACAGAGAAAAATTTGGAGGGCGGCGCACTAAATGACGAAGTGTTCAGCACCGCGCTACTTCTGATCGCCGCGGCGTTTCAAACGCCCGACCCTGCTTACGCGATCCTCGAAAAAGCGTACGATGCATTGCGCGCGCGCGATTACGATCGCGCCATTTCCGGATTCGAGGAAGCGATTCGCCTTGCGCCCGATCGCGCCTCGATTCGAAAAGATCTGGCCTACACTTTGCTCAAAACCGGGGAAAGCGAAGCCGCGCGCGATCAGTTCGGCGAGGCGATGCGTCTTGATCCGGGAGACGATCACGTCGCCATGGAATACGCGTTTCTTTGCTATGAAACGCGCCAAACCGCGGTTGCGCGGCGCATTTTCGATCGAATTCGCAAATCCGGCAACGCGACGGCGGCTCAGGCATTTGAAAACATCGACCGCGAGCTGCGCGAGGGCATTGCGCGCTGGTCCAAGGCGGTGGAGCTAGCGCCGGACAATTTCAGCGCGCACGAAGAGCTGGCGCGCCTGGCCGAGCAGCGCGATGAGCTCGATCTGGCGGCCGTTCACTACGAAAAAGCCTGGCGGCTGCGGCCGGACCGCAGGGCGCTGCTGCTCGATCTGGGACGGGTGTGGAAAGCGCAAGGCCGCGAGGAGGAAACGATGGCCGCGCTGCTCGCCGCCTCGCGGTCCGCCGAGCCGCGCGTGGCCGAAGAGGCGCGCGAGCTGCTGCCGGCTCGTTATCCCTATGTTTCCGAATTTCAAAAAGCGCTGGATCTCGATCCTGGCAACGCGGACCTGCGGCGCGAGCTGGGTTTTCTCGAGCTCGAAATGAAAAATCAGGACGCCGCGGAGCGGGAGTTTTCGCGCCTGGTTCGCGAATCGCCGGACGATCTGGTGGCGGCGGCGCAGCTCGGCTTTCTCCTGCTCGCCCGCGGCGATTCGAATGGCGCCACGCCGCTGCTGCGGCGCGTGCTGGACGGCGGCGACGCGGAGCTGGCGGCGCGCGCCCGCGCGGCGCTGCACCTGCCCGAGGAGCTGCGCCGCCGGCCCGCCGAACAAGCCCCGGCCGAATCGGTGCAGGCCAAGCAGCTTGGCGAAAAAAGCCTTCAGCTTGGCTACCTTCAGGATGCGATCAAGTATCTGCGGATCGCGCAGGAAAACGATCCGCTGGATTTCGAGGTGATGCTGAAGCTCGGCTGGGCGTACAACAACCTCAAAGACGATCAGGATGCGATCCGTTGGTTCGATCTGGCGCGGCGGAGTCCCGACTCGGCCACCGCCGCCGAAGCGTCGCGCGCCTACAAAAATCTCGCCGCCGGCCTCAGGAAAATTCACGTTACGTTCTGGATCTATCCGATGTTGTCCACGCGCTGGCACGACCTTTTCGCGTATTCGCAGAGCAAAGCCGAACTGCGCCTGCCGCGATGGCGGCTGCGGCCTTACGTTTCGGCGCGGTTCATCGGTGATACGCGCGGCGCGGTGAACATCGCCGATCTTGGCCCGCAGTATCTGTCCGAGCGAAGCGTGATTCTCGCGCTCGGCGCCGCCACCGCCGCCTGGCACGGAGCCACCGGATGGTTCGAAGCCGGCGAATCCCTGCGCTACGCGCCGACTTATTCCGATCCGGGGCGCGTGGTTCCCGATTATCGCGGGGGCGTTTCATACGCGAAAGGATTCGGCAACCTGCTCTGGCCGGGGCGGCGCGGATGGTTCGCCGAATCGAACGACGACGGACTTTTCGTCAGCCGCTTCGGCAAGGACACGCTGCTCTACTCGCAGAATCGCACCGGATACACGCTGCGCTCCACTGAACGGCTCGGCTGGCACGCGCAGGTGTTTTGGAATTGGAACGCGACGGTGGACGCGCTCGGGCAATATTGGGCGAATTATGTCGAAACCGGACCTGGCATCAAATTTCGTTTTGAAGCGCTGCGCGCGCCGATCCAGTTTTCGGTCAGCGCGCTGCGCGGAGCTTATCTGATCAATCGCGGAAATCCGCGCGGGCCGAATTTCAACGATCTGCGAGTGGGGATCTGGTATGCATTCACGAAATAGGCGAAGATCGCGAATCGGCTGCGCAATCTTGCTCGCTTGCGCGGCGCTGGAGGGAGCCTCGTTCTCCTTTCAGGTGCTGGGAAGCGATGCGGAATCCTGGCCCGCGATTTTCTCCTCGGTGGGGCTGAGCGCGGGCGCGGCGGCGAACATCGTCGTTGCCCCGCCGGGCACGCCGGCCAATCCGGAATGGGCTTCGCGCGTCGGGCGCGGCGCGATTCTGGTGCTCGAAGGCGAATCGCCGCTGGCGGAGTCCTTCGGATTCAAACCATCCTCAAAGCCGCGCGTGATCGCGCGCAGTCTCGAGGACGTTCACGCGCCGAAACTGCACATTATCTGGGAAAAATCGCTGGAGCTGCCGGTTTTCGAAGTTCCTTTGGAAGCGCGCCAATTCGCGCGCGAGCGCTGGAGCGGAGCGCCGCTGATGGCCGGATTCCGGCGTGGCTCCGGCGCGATTCTCTGGATCGCCGCGCCGCCGGGCGAACGCGGCTACGAGCGTTTCCCCTATCTTTTGCAGGCGCTCGCCGATCTCGGCATGAAAGCGCCCTTCCGCTCGGCGCGATTGTGGGCGTTTTTCGATTCCGCTTATCGCTCGCGCATCGATCCGGATTACATGGCCGCGCGCTGGCGCGCCGCCGGCATCGCCGCGTTGCAAGTCGCCGCCTGGCATTATTACGATCGCGATCCGGAAGGCGACGCGTATTTGCGCGCCTTGATGGAAGCCTGCCACGCGCACGCGATTTCGGTTTACGCCTGGCTCGAATTGCCGCACGTCAGCGAAAAATTCTGGGCCGATCATCCCGAATGGCGCGAAAAAACCGCGCTGCTTCAGGACGCCCAGCTCGACTGGCGAAAGCTGATCAACCTTACCAATCGCGATGCGTTCGCCGCGGTTTCCAAAGGCGTCCGCGACCTCATCGGCGGCTTCGATTGGGACGGCGTCAATCTGGCCGAGCTGTATTTCGAATCGCTTGAAGGCTTCGAGAATCCGGCGCGGTTCACGCCCATGAACGACGATGTCCGCGCCGAGTTTCGCGCCAGGGCGGGCTTCGATCCGCTGGAATTGTTCCGCGCCGATTCGCCGCTTTATGGGCCGAACAACGCGCGGGAACTGGCGGAGTTTCTCAAATTTCGCGCCGAACTGGCGCGGCGCCAGCAAAACGAATGGCTCGGCGTGATCGAAGGGATTCGCCGGACCAAGCCGCAGCTCGATCTGGCGCTGACGCACGTGGACGATCGCTTCGACACCACGATGCGCGAAAAAATCGGCGCCGACGCCGCGGCTCTGCTGCCGATGCTTGCGCAGCACGATTTCATCTTCCTGATCGAGGACCCGGCGACGATCTGGAACCTCGGGCCGCGGCGCTATCCGCAGATCGCCGCGCGCTACCGCTCGCTTACGCCGGCGCAGGACAAGCTGGGGATCGATATCAACGTCGTCGAGCGCTACCAGGACGTCTATCCGACCAAACAACAAACCGGAATGGAATTGTTTGAGCTGGTCCACCAGGCTGCCGCGTCTTTTCCGCGCGTGGCATTGTATTTCGAAAACTCAATTCCGCGGCGGGATTGGCCGCTGCTCGCCTCGGCTGCGGCGGACGTGGACCGAATGGAGCGGAACGGATCGAAGGTGATCGTCGAATCGCGGCTTGGCGTCAGCGTGGACTGGCGCGGGCCGGCGATGGTCGATGGCAAACTGTGGCCGTTCGCCGGCGATGACGCGGTTCTGCTGCCGCGAGGACTGCACGCAATCGAGCCGTCGCTCGAAAGACCCCCGCTGCGGATCGTCGATTTCAACGGCGATTTGACCGCCGCCCGGGCCACCGCCGATGGCGTCGAATTCGCTTATCAAAGCGAGACACGCGCGATGGCGAAACCCGAGCGCGCGATTCGCAGACTCGAAATCGACGGCATGGAGGCGAAGCCGCAAATGGCGGGCGAGATTCTCATGCTGCCGCGCGGGCAGCACCTGGTGAATTTAAATTAAATTCGCGGCGCCGGCCGTTTCCCGCGGCCTGAATAAAGGTATAGAATCCCCAAGAGGAGAATTTCCAATGAAGCGGCGTTCCTTTCTGGCGGCCCTTGGAGCCGGCTGCACTCTCGCCCGCCGTTCACTGGCGCAAAGCCAAAACAGTCAACTTTTTTGGACCGTTGAAACCACATCCGGCAAGGTCCAGGGGATTGCCAATACGGGGATCAAGGAGTTCAAAGGCATTCCCTACGGCGCTCCCACCGGCGGCCGGAATCGCTACATGCCTCCGCGTAAACCTGCGCCGTGGACCGGCGTGCGGGAGTGCTTCGGCCATGGCCAGATCTGCCCGCAGACGCTGGCGGCGCTCAACGGCGACTACGGCATGATGATCCAGTGGGACCTGCACACCGGCGGAATGGGCGAGGACTGCCTGTCGCTCAATCTCTGGACGCCGGGAATTGACCGCGCCAAGCGCGCGGTGCTGGTCTCATTTCATGGCGGCGGATTCGCCACCGGATCCGGCAATGCTCCCGGATACGATGGAGCGCAGCTTGCGAAGTTCGGCGACGTGGTCGTGGTGACGGTGAATCACCGGCTGGCAAGCTTCGGATATCTGCATCTGGCCGATCTGGGCGCGCCGCCGGAGTTCGCGCAGGCTGGCGTGGCCGGAATGATGGATCTGGTGGCGGCGCTCGAGTGGGTGCGCGACAACATTGAAAATTTCGGCGGCGATCCGGCCAAGGTGATGATCTTCGGCCAATCCGGCGGAGGCGCGAAAACGTCCACCATGTTGGCGATGCCTTCCGGCAAGGGCCTGTTCCACAGCGCCGGAATCCAAAGCGGATCGGCGATTCGCGCCGCCACGCGCGAAGCCGGAACGCGCGCGGCCGAAGCGCTGCTGGCCAAGCTCGGCATCGACAAAGGCAACATCGCCGATATTCAGAACGTTTCCTGGCAGCAGATCCTCGAGGCGCAGACCGCGGTGGGCGCGGGGTCGTTCACGCCGGTTGTCGACGGAACCGTGCTGCCACACCATCCGTTTGATCCCGCCGCGCCGCCGGAATCCGCCGATGTTCCGGTGATGATTTCCACCACGCTGGAGGACGCCGCGCTGGGGCTGACGAATTTCGATCTGACCGAGGACGGCCTGATCGCAATCCTGCGGCGCCGCTATCACGACAAAGCCGACCAGATCCTGGCGATGTATCGCAGCCACTATCCGAGCAAGTCTCCGTTCCTGATTCAGGCCCAGGTGGCGACCGACGACGGCTTCCGCCGCAGCGCGATTCTGCAAGCCGAGCGGAAAGCGGCGGCCGGCAAAGCGCCGGCGTACATGTATCTTTGGTGCTATGAAAGCCCGGGATTCAATGGCAAGTTCGGCGCGGTCCACGGGACCGACGTTTCGGCGTCGTTCTACAATTTTCGCGACGGCATCGGAGGCGCCGGGTCGCGGGAAGAGAAAGCTCTGTGGGCGCGGTTCGCCTCGGCGTGGGTTTCGCTGGCCAAGAATGCCGATCCGAACAATCCGCGGATTCCCAACTGGCCGGCCTATGAGGAATCAAAGCGCGCGACGATGATCTTCGACTCGGAAATTCGCGTGGAAAACGATCCGCGCGGGGATATTCGAAAGTTCTGGCAGGAGATGCCGGACGCCCCGCGGCGCGGATAGACGCGTTCCGGAGGGCGCAGCTCGGCAATTTTAATTTGCGGATTAAAGCCCGCCCTTCCCTGTGCTACTTCGATGTGAAGTAGACCTGCACTGATTGTCCGTTATAACCGATGGTGCTGCCGACGCCGCCTAGCGTGATGGCGATGATGTGCTGGCCGGGCGCGAACGTGCTCGGCACCAGGAAATTCACCTGCCAGCCGCCGGCGAATCCGCAGCCCGCTCCCGAATAGGTGATCGCCGAAGGCGGTACAAGGCCCTGGGTGGCGCCGTAACCATCCCGGGAGATGAGCTGTGGAGGCACCGCCGTGGGCGCCGTCTGGGTGGGCGCAACGCCGTCGGGCGGCCCGCCCTGGAAAACGCCTCCTCCGGTCAGACAAAACGATATGGTGTTCTTGCCATTGGCGGGAATCGGATAAGACGAGCTGTTGATCTGGCATGCCGGTTTATCGGTGCAATTATCAATATCCGGCCCGCTCTGGAAAGCCGCCACCTGCCCGATGCCCGTCGCGTCGCGGGTAAAGAACGCGGGCTGGTACGGCGACATTGTGAAGTCGCCCTCGCCCATAATCTCGCCGGTGGACGGATGCACCACCTGCACCACCGCCGTGCCTGATGCAGCGGTGCTGGTCGGCACCTGGAAGGAGATGAACGTTGGATCGACGCGGAAAATCGGCGCCGCCGTGCCGTTCACCAGAACTTCGATATCGTTGGCCGATTCCGAGGTGGGCCATGGGCTGATCCCGCTGAGGTTATAGTCTTGGGTGAAACTGAAATCCTTGCCCACGCGGCTGACGCCGACGAGCTCGCCGGGCGCCATTTGCAGATTGTTGTAGCTGGCTTCGCTGGCAAACGCCAGTTGCGCGAAAAAGAACGTGATGCGGTTGGCCG
>Ga0070738_10004134_pt1 | contig 17879 bp, 14 predicted proteins | sample Coa_R2_2_FD_66446 | JGI IMG/M metagenome (GOLD analysis project Ga0070738, IMG submission 66446) | Surface soil microbial communities from Centralia Pennsylvania, which are recovering from an underground coalmine fire - Coalmine... | ecosystem: Environmental > Terrestrial > Soil > Unclassified ...
GGCGTCGAGGATGCAGACCATCGAGACCTCGGGTAGGTCGAGTCCCTCGCGCAGCAGGTTGACGCCCACCAGGGCGTCGAAGGCCCCTTCGCGGAGCTCGCGGAGGATCGCGACCCGTTCGAAGGCATCGAGCTCCGAGTGCAGCCACTTGCAGCGCAGGCCCTGCTCCTTGAGGTAGCGCGACAGGTCCTCGGCCAGCCGCTTGGTCAAGGTGGTGATCAGCACCCGCTCCCCCTTGGCGGCGCGCGCCTTGACCTCCTGCAACAGCGCCGGCACCTGGCCGCGCGCCGGCTCGACCCGCACCACCGGGTCGAGCAGCCCCGTGGGGCGGATCACCTGCTCCACGACCTCGCCGCCGGACATCGCCACCTCGTAGTCGCCCGGCGTGGCCGAGACGTACAACCGCCGCGAGAACTTGGTCTCCCACTCGTCGAACCGCAGCGGCCGGTTATCCAGGGCGCTGGGGAGTCGGAACCCGTGCTCGACCAGTGTGCTCTTGCGGCTGAAGTCGCCGGCGAACATGCCCCGGATCTGCGGCACCGTCACGTGCGACTCGTCCAGGATGAGGAGGCTGTCCGGAGCGAAGAAGTCGAGGAGCGTCGAGGGCGTCTCGCCCGGCTTGCGGCCGGAGAGGTGCCGGGAATAGTTCTCGATCCCCGAGCAGTAGCCGACCTCCAGGAGCATCTCCATATCATAGCGCGTCCGGGCCCCCAGGCGCTGGGCTTCCAGCAGCTTCCCCTGTTCCTTCAATTCCTTGAGCCGATGCTCCAGCTCCTGGCCGATGCTCTCCACGGCCCCCTGGATCCGCTCCTCGGGCAGCACGAAGTGCTTGGCCGGGTAGACGTACATCTCCTGGTGCGTCTCCAGGACCGAGCCGGTGAGCGGGTCGATCGTCGCCAGCCGCTCGACCTCATCGCCGAACAGCTCGATCCGGTAGCCGATCTCCTCGTAGGCCGGCCAGAGCTCGACGACATCCCCGCGCACGCGGAACTTGCCCCGCTCGAAGGTCACATCGTTGCGGTCGTACTGGATCTCGACGAACTTCAAGAGCAGCTCGTCGCGGTCGATGATGTCTCCCAGGCGGAGCCGGACCATCATCTTGCGGTAATCTTCGGGCGAGCCCAAGCCGTAGATGCACGAGACGCTGGCCACGACCACGACGTCCTCGCGGCTGACCAGCGCGCTGGTGCACGCGAGGCGGAGCCGCTCGATCTCGTCGTTGATCGAGGCGTCCTTCTCGATATAGATATCCCGCTGGGGGATGTAGGCTTCGGGCTGGTAGTAGTCGTAGTAGCTGACGAAGTAGCGCACCGCGTTGTGCGGGAAGAACTCCTTGAACTCGGCATAGAGCTGGGCGGCCAGGGTCTTGTTGTGCGACATGACCAGGGCGGGCCGCCCGTACTGGGCGATCACGTTCGCCATGGTGAAGGTCTTGCCCGAGCCGGTGACGCCCAGGAGGGTCTGATGACTCTTGCCCCGGCGCAGACCCTCGACCAGGCTCTCGATCGCCTCGGGCTGGTCGCCGGCCGGCGCGAACGGGCTGACGAGCTGGAATTGGGCCATGACTGCTCCATCTCGACTCTGCGGACCAACGGCCTGGGAGAACCTCATTATTCGTCGAAGCTGGCCCGCTGCCAATCGCAATCGGCCGGCGCCGGCCTGCCGGAGACTCGGTTCGGTCCTATTCTATTGTACACAACTCGGGAGCCGAGCGACAGCGCTGCCGCAAAGCCGATGACGCGGTTGGTTGATCCTGGTAAATTGCAACTGGCGAATCGTCTCGTCTCTGCACCGGACGGCGTCTCGAAAGGTCCCGCTCGCGAGTCCCCGTTTTCGAATCCCGGCGTTCCCCTTGCGGGTTTCCGACGATCGGGAATTTATTATCATAGCATAAATTATTTGGAATTTGGAATTCAGAATTCCTTTCCCGTCGTGTGAGGCCGCTCGCGGTCCTGACCCCGCTCGGTGGATCACCCCGAACCGTGAGGCGCATTCATGACGCGCGGCGAGTTGGAGAAGTTGTGGGAAGAGCACCTCGCCGGGGAGTTCCAGACCAAGGACGTCGAGGCGACCCTGGCGACGATGGTCGACGACGCCGTTGTCGACCACATCCCGGTGCACAGCGGCGGCCGGGGCAAGGACGCCCTGCGGGTTTTCTACCGGGACATCTTCATCCCCTCGTGGCCCGACGACCTGGTGCAGACGCCGCTCAACCGCGTCGTGGGCGACGGTCAGCTCGTGGATGAGATCCGTACCACGTTCACCCACGACCGGCCGATGGAGTGGTTTCTGCCGGGCGTCCCGCCCACCCACCGCCTGATCGCGATCGACATCATCGTGGTGGTGCAGTTCCGCGGCGACAAGATCGCCTGCGAGCGGATCTACTGGGACCAGGCCACGGTACTCCGGCAGGTCGGGTTGCTCAAGGATTGACCTGGGCGGGCCGGGGAATGAGGTCATGGTCCCGCTTGCCCAGCCTGCCTGTTGCTGGGTTCGTTCGATCCGTTTTGTATCCGTAAGGCGCCCCCCTTCCCGCTCACGCGATGACAGGTTGATCCATCTTGCCCAGATCCCCTCTCGCTGGGTTCGTTCGGCCGCTTTCACAGCGCGGACGCGGCCGGACCTGCGTCCCGGGCCTGGGTTCGTTCCGTCGCTTTTGGATGGTGTCCGGCGTGCGGGTGCATCCTCAATCCTCGGATTCGAGAAGTCGGCGCAGACGATCGCTTGCCGGGATTATAGGACATCTGGGCGGGCGGAGGTGGGTGGCCTCCGCGAGCGGATCGACTGGGACCCGGCCACCGTGCTGCGGCCGGTGGGGCTGCTCGCGGATTGATCCGGCCCAGACTCGAGCCGGCGCTCACGGCCCCTTGACGCGCCCCCTTGACGCGCCTCATGCCGTCGGCGACTTCAATCCGCTCATTGCCGGTGAACCGCCAGGCCCGCTTGATGGCTCTCTTGGCGGTGATGGGCCCGGCCATGCCGCGACCGATCTGGGCGAGATGAGGTCGCTCGCATCGAAGCGCGGCGGCGACCAGGATTGCCAGAGTCTGGGACTGGCTGGGTGGGAGACGACTGGTGGCGATGACGACCCAGGTGAGGATCGACTGCGTGGACAGGGTGGCTCCCTCCTCGGTGCAAGATGCGGTGCGCGGACACACCGATCAGCTCCTCCGTCGGCCCGGGAGCCACTATGTCTTCGGGAAAAACGCCTGGTGGGGATCTCTCAGGAATCCTCCCCACTTGACAGCCGCGCCCCGGTCGCGACACTGGAACCAGGGAAATCTCCGGTCGGGTCCATCCAAGGAGAATCCCATGCGATCGCGATTCGCTCTGGGCCTCTCCGCGGTGGTGGTCTCCATCGTCGCGGTGGGGGCCAGCCTCGCGAGAGATGCCGTGGAGTCGGGCTTGAAGCCCGGCGACTTCGTCAACCCGTTCCTTGTGGACGACATCACCGGCCCGAACAAGGGCACAACCCTCTGCTACCGCTGAAAGTACGGTGAGGCTCCGGTGGTCTGCGTCTTCGCCCGCAAGACCTCCGAGCCCTTGGCCAGTTTGGTCAAGCAAATTGATCGGAAGATTGGCGAAAACGACCGGCTCAAGAGCTTTGTCGTCATCACGACCAGGCAGAAGGAGCCGACTACGGCGGAACTCAGGAAGCTGGCCAAGGATGCCGGCATCCAGCATGTTCCACTGACGATGTATGGAGAACCCGGTGGACCTCCCGACTACGAGTTAGCCAAGGATGCGGATGTCACGGTCCTGATGTGGACGCAGCACAAGGTCAAGGTCAACCACGGCTACAAGGGTGACCTGACCGACAAGGACATCCAGACCATCGTGGCCGACATCCCCAAGATCCTGGGCGATTGAACCGAAGGGCCCTCCTGTCGGGGGGCAACCGTTTTCCAACACCACCGACCCGACCCAATTTCCCCTCACGACCCGGGCTTGTCGCCCGGGTCGTGCCGTCTTCACCACGATGAAGCCTCTGCCAGCCCAGGCTCAGTACGACCGCCTGGCCCCCCTCTACAACCAGCGCTGGGGAGCTTATACCGAGTCGACCCTGCGGGCGACTCTCGATGGCTTCACCCTGCGTCCGGGCGATTGGGTGCTCGACCTGGCGGCAGGAACCGGTGAGCTGGCACGGAGGATCGCGGACCGACCATCCCCCTTGCGGATCATCGGCATGGACCTCAGCCGCGGCATGCTGGTGCGGGGATTGGGCTGGCGTGTTCAGGGGGACGCGGCGCGGATCCCGCTGGCGAGTGAGTCCTTCGACCAGGTGCTCTGCACGAACGCCTTCCACATGTTCCCGGCGCCCGAGGCGACCCTGACGGAGATCCGCCGCGTGCTGCGGCCGGAGGGACTCCTGACGCTGACGGATTGGTGCGACGACTACCTGACCTGCAAGCTCTGCTCGCTCTGGCTGCGGCTGACCGACCCTGGCTTCCACCGCGCTTACACCGTCGGCGCCTGCCGCAGCCTGCTCGAACAGGCCGGGTTTGATGTCGTCGAGACCCGCCGCTTCAAGATCAACTGGCTCTGGGGCTTGATGCGGCTGGTGGCCCGGCGCTCGGAGCCGGGAAGCCGCTCAGGCGTCCCGCGATCGGCCCCGGACGGTGACGCGGGAGGGCACGACGCCGGTTCGCGATCGTGACGAGTTGGCACATTCATTGCTGATCATGGAATGACCGAATCAGGGCTGTCGACGGGACGGGAGTCCGTAAGCGACCCCTTTCGAGGCGCGCCAGGCCGCCGAACCCCAGACGGACGCACAACTTCCATCCAATGTCTGGTCCGGTCGCCGGCCGAGGAGATCGACGGCGGCGAGGCCGGGCCCGAGCCCCAGCCGATCCTGGTGCGGCAGAATCGCTGGCGGGCCTGCCGTTTCGGCCTGGGCGCCGACCTGGTCGATCCCCTCACCCTGTGAGGCCGTACCCGCCCGCCAGGCCGCAGACAACTTGATCGGACGACTTGAGGACCTGGCCCAATTCCTGGGCTGCCAGCCGTACCGGGATCATGCCCGAGAACTGACGGCCCAGCCGACCGGCTCGGAACCCCAGATCGCGATCGCCAGGGAGACCGCGGACCTCGCCGAAGTGGTGCGCCGGTTGTCCGACCGCAGCCGCCTCTGGCCGTGGGTGGCCAACGAAGCCGTCCCGCTGACACCGCGCGTCGTCCAGGATCAGGCCGGAGCCTGGCTGGCTCCGCCGGTCCGACCGCCCCTGGCACCCGGGGTCTCGATCGGGCCTTGAACCCGGCCGATCGGGATCGCGGCCGTCCCTCGCGGCACGACCAACGTCACGGACCGGCACGGCGCCGATCAAGGACCGTGCTGCCGGCCGTTGCCCGCGGCCTCGTGGCTTTCCGGCCTGCTGTTGGGGATGGCACCTTCTTCGTCGGGGAAGTAGTGCATGAAGTAACGGCTGTAATTGGTCCCTTCGACGAGGTGGTCGTCTTCTCCGGCGCCGTGGCCCAGCGGCGCCGGGAAGTAACTGTAGAGGACCGGCATCATATACCGGGTCAGGAACAGCGTGCAGAACATCGCCCCCACCACGACGACCGCCAGCGGCTTCTGCGCCTGCGAGCCGATCGAGGTGGCGATCGCGGCCGGGAAGAGCCCCAGGGCGGCGGTCAAGGAGGTCATGACGACCGGCCGAATCCGCAGCTCCGTGCCCCGCATGCAGGTCTCCCACACGGAGTAGCCCCGCTCGCGCATCTGGTTGTGGTAGGTGACCAGGAGCACGCCGTCCTGCACGGCCACGCCGAAGACCGACACGAAGCCGACGGCCCCCGAAATGCTGAAGTGCGTACCCGTGACATACAACGCGAAGACGCCGCCCATCGCCGCCTCGAGCACGTTGATCATCACCAGCCAGCAGTCCTTCACCGAGGCAAACATGGAGTAGAGCAGGATCATGATGAAGCCCAGCGACAACGGGATGATGAACAGGAGGCGATAGTTGGCCTGCTCCATCTGCTCGAATTCGCCGGACCATCGGATCTCGTAACCCTCGGGGCGGACGACCCCGGTCGCGGGGTGGTCCACCTTCCGCTTGGCCTCGGCGATGGCCGAGGCCAGGTCGCGGTCGCGCACGCTGAACTTGATCGGCAGGTAGCGGCGGTTGTTCTCCCGGTAGATGTAGGAGGCCCCGGGATTGTGGGCCTTGATCTGCGTCAACGCCGAGAGCGGGATGCGGTAGCCGGGACTGTCGTCCGAAGTACCAGGGACATCGACCAGGACCCGGCCGATGATCACCGGATCGCTCCGCAGCTCGGGGGGCAGTCTCAGGACGATATCGAAGAGCTTCTCGCGCTCCACCATCTGGGAGAAGGCCTCGCCGCCGATCGCCACCTGCACCACTTTCTCGACGTCCGCCACGTTGACGCCGTGACGGGCGCAGAGGCTGCGATCGATCTCGATCTGGAGATTGGGCTGGCCGACGACATGGAACATCCCCACGTTCTCGATCCCGGGCACCTCCTGCAAGATCTTGGTCAAGCGCTGACCCAGGACCTCCAGTTGGTTCAGGTCCGTCCCCTCGATCTTGACCGAGTTCGCGCCCTTGACCCCCGAGAGCGCCTCCTCCACGTTGTCGCGGATGTACTGGGAGAAGTTGAAATTGATCCCGGGGAACTGCTTGAACTTCTCCATCAGCTCTTTTTCCATGTCCTCCCGGGAGATCGTCCGGTCCCAGAGATGGAAGCCGAAGAGGTGGAACGGCCGTTTCCGCCACTGTTCCATCGGCTTCAACGGGGCGCCGATTTCCAGGTTGAAGAACCCGGTCACATCGGTCCCGTCATCGGGCCGGCCAAGCTGCGAGATGACCCGATCGACCTCGGGGACCGTGGCGATCACCTCGCGCAGCCTGGGGGCGATCGAAGCCGCGTATTCGCGCGAGACCGTCCGGGGCACGATCGCCCGGATCCAGAGGTACCCCTCTTCCAGGGGGGGCATGAAGATGGCGCCCAGGTGCGGGATCAGGTACAGCGCCCAGCAGAACAGCGAGCCCATCACGGCCAGGGTCAACCCGCGATGGCACAGCACCCAAGCTAACATCCGCAGGTAGCGCAGCTTCATCAGCTTGTCGAGGAACGTATCCGTGGCTTCCTGCTTGTTCACGAAGAAGAACGAACAGAGGACCGGGGCGAGGGTCACCGCCAGCAGCAGGGCGCCGCAGATGGCAAACGCGTAGGTGTTGGCCATCGGCCCGAACAGGGCCCCTTCCGGCCCGGTCATCGAGAACAACGGGATGAACGCGCAGACGATGATCGTCGTGGAGAAGAACAGCGCGCGTTCGATCTCGGTGGACGCGTCGATGATCCGGTCGATCAGGGGACGCGACCGGTCGGCGTTCTTGGCCGTGATGTGCCGGTAGATGTTCTCGACGATGATCGTCGAGCTGTCGACGATGATCCCGAAGTCCACGGCACCGATCGAGAGCAGGTTGGCCGACTTCCCTTGCACATACAGCACCATGATCGAGAACAAAAGCGCCAGGGGGATCATGATGGCCACGATCCCTGCACTCGCGAGGTCGCCCAGGAAGATGAACAGGATGGCGATGACCAGGCCCATCCCCATGAGCAGGTTGTGCACCACGTTATGCGTGGTCACATGGACCAGTTCCGAGCGCTCGTTGAAGATCTTGATCTGCATTCCGGCGGGGAGGAGCTTTCGTTTCTGGACCTCCAGGATCTTGTCCTTCACCGCATCGGTCACCGGCAGCGATTTCTCGTACTTCCGCATCAGGACGATGCCTTCGACGACGTCATTCTCCTGATTGCGTCCCACGAAACCGAGCCGCGGCTGATGCCCCTCGACCACCCTGGCGACGTGACTGACCAGGATGGGAATCCCTTTGTACTGGGTGATGACGACATTGCGGATGTCCTCGAGTTTCTGATCGACGAGCTCAGCACGACGGGACGCTTTCTCCGGGTCGAGTGGGTCTTCACCCTTTCCCAGCAACCCGATCCCGCGCACGTTGTGCGACTGGCTCCCGAGCGTGAGGATGTCGCCGCCGATGTTGGCATTCGATTTGGAGATGGCGTCCTGAACCTGCTGGAGCGTGATGTTGTAATGACCGAGCTGCCAGGGGTCGACCAGCACCTGGTACTGCTTGACCGTGCCGCCGAACCCGGACACATCGATCACCCCCGGGACGGTCCTGAGCTGCCGCTCAAGCACCCAGTCCTGCACGGCCTTGATCTCGTTGAGCGTATATCCCGGCCCTTCCAGCACATAGCGGACGATTTCGCCTGTGGGACTCCAGGGCGAAAGGTTGGGAGTCACGCCCTGGGGGAGATTGGTCATCAGGGCGATCCGATTGATCACTTCCTGACGTGCTCTCCAGTAATCGGTGTCGTAGCTGAAAACACACTTGACGTCGCTCAGCCCGGCCAGCGTGGTGCTGCGCAGATGGACGAGTCCGGGCATGCCATTGAGGGCGATCTCGATCGGGATGGTGATCAGGCGCTCGATTTCCTCGGGGCTGGCTCCCGGGTTCTGCGTGATCACCTCGACCAGCGGCGGCGTCGGGTCGGGATAGGCTTCGACGTTGAGGTGGTACGCGCAGTACAGGCCCGTCACCACCAGCAACAGCGTGCCCAGGAGGACGATCAGCCGGTTGTGCAGGCTCCAGGTGATGATCGCGCGGACCATGACTGTGCGTCCTCGTCGATGTGCGCGGGGAGCGGGGACCGGTCAAGTCATCGAGTTCCATCTTACTTTCGTCGAGGGGACAAGCAAAGCTCCTTCCGCGAGAACGACGGCGCGCGGCCCGGGCTGAACCTCCCCATTCCCGGCGCGGCCGCGGCCTGACGGCTTTACAGATCGAGGGCGGTCCCCCATAATCGGAGTTGATGCGTTCGCCCTGACGGGAACCGGCTCCGCGGGGATGGATCGTCCCCAGAACGGGCCATCGCCACACTGCGCGATCGCGAAATCCTATGAGCACTCTCGAAACCGAAAACGGTCCGATTGCACCACCGGCGGTCACCACGCGGGACGGCCCCCCGGCCAATCCACCGCCCAAACGCCGGAAGTCGATATTCGGTAAGCTCATCCTGGTCTTGCTCCTGGGCGGAGCGGCCGGCGGGGCGTATTATGCCTACAGGGTCGGGCCCGACCGGGTGCGACGGGACGCCGACCAGTTGCTGACCTATGTCCGACACCATGCGCCGGAGACCAGCGAGCCGGCGGCCGCGCCCCCACCCACGCCGACCCCGCTCAAGCCGCGTCCGGCCTGGGATGGATTGGTGCGGGTTAGTTCCGAGGAAGCCACGGCTCTGGGCATCGTCGTGGTCGCGGTCCAGCCCCAGGAACAGCCGATCAAGCTGGAGCTGCCGGGCCGCACCGACTACGACCCCAACACGTTGAGCAAGATCCGGCCCCGCTTCGATACGCTCGTCGAGCGGGTCCGGGCCGAGCTGGGCCAGAAGGTCAAGAAGGGGGATCCCCTGGTGGACCTGTTCAGCACCGATCTGGCCGCGGCCAAGAACGACTTCCAGACCGCGTACGTCCAGTGGCAGCATGATCTCACCTTGCGCAAGCTCCGCGAGAAGCTCTTCGAGACCAAGGCCATTTCCGAGCAGCTCCTGGTCGATACCCGCAACGACGAGAACAAGAGCCGGCTGGCCCTGTCGACGGCGCGTCAAAAGCTGGAGGTGTTCGAAGTCCCGGAAGACCAGATCGACCGCTTGATCCAGAACCTCGACCCGGCCAAGGTCCCCTCGTTCGATCAAATGGGTGATGTCGTTGACAAGGCGCGGATGACGCGGGTCTCCCAGGTCGATGGCGTCGTGATCAATCGCGATGTGGTCCCGGGCAATCTCTATGACAACAACGATGTGCTGATGGTCATCGCACCCCTGGAGCACCTGTTCGTTTGGGTCAACGTGTACGAAGCCGATCAGATCAAGGTGAAGATCGGACAGGAGATGGAAATCCGGTTCCCCTACCTGGACGAGACGGTTCTCGGCCGCGTCCAGTACGTCGCGCCCGAGGTATCCAAGGATACGCGTGCAATCCAGATCCGGGCGACCGTGCCCAATATCGACGGCAGGCTCAAGTCCAATCTCCTGGTGCGGGCCTCCGTGGAGATTCCCCCCGTCTCGGGCTACACAGTCGTTCCGCGTTCGTCCATGGTCGTCATGAACGGCCAGGAGTACGCGTTCGTCCGGGATGAGAAATCCTCGACCCAGGATCTCGCCAAGTTCGAGCGGCGCAAGCTCGAGATCGCCGAGGAGCGCGACGACCACGTCGTCGTCGAAAAGGGCCTCAAACCGGGCGAACACGTCGCATCCTATGGGAGCCTGATCCTCGCCCAGCTCTACGAGGATCAACAAATGGTCGCGACCGGCCTGCCGCTGAAATGAATGGCGAGGCGGGGAAGTCTTCACTCAAGGTGGGCCAGCCGCCCCGTCTGGCAACTGGCAGCCGGGGTTGGCTGCCCCACCTTCCCCGGGAGAGTTTCTCGAAGCTTGACCACCTCAAGTCGCATCCGCACGGCGTCGTGGTCGTGATACTCCGAGGGGACCCTCAACCGTCAACGGACCCTTGACGCATCCTCGCGTGTCATTCTGAGGGTGGGCGACGAGCACTCGGTATCGAATCCACTTGCTGATACCGACCATAACCCCCTGAATAGAACGAGCCCTCAAGGTCGCGCGCGCGGATGACCTCGGGGTCGTGGCCCAGGACGAAGCTCCAGAGGGTCGCACACAGAGCGCCGCCGGGATAGCCCAAAGCGTCGCAGCCGCTGTACGGGCAACCCGACTCCGTTGGAGAACCCGGCGGGGCGATGGAGATGGCGGACGCGTGGCCGTCGCACTGACCGGACGCGGCCGGTCGGGCGGAGAAACCGTCGCAACTCTTGTTCTGACATCCGAGACCACCGACGGCGACCAGCAACACCAGTGTTCCCTGCATGGCACTTCCCCATGGCGAAATCGAAGCGAACCCAGGAGCCCGCCTCCGGTATCGGGCCCGAGTCCAACCCCCAACCCCTCAGGCCGCCGGCGCGCCGTGCGCGCGCTCTCTCGCCGCGACGACGAGCCGCCACGCATGCGATCGTCCCGGACCGGGCACACCGTCGAGGACTCCGAGATTCTCAGCACCAACATACCTTATCCCCCGAGCACCCGCGGATCGCGCGGGGTTTTTCTCCGGTGGTCCCTGGGGGAGGCTGGGTTGCTTCCCGTGTCACACCTGATCAAAATCGTGGATTGCCGAACGGAGCGTCGTCGAAGCCCCGCGGCCCGCGGGAGTCGATGTGTTCAAACCGGCGACGACCTCACCATCGAATCGACCCGATCGCGGAGGCGCGCCCGTTCCGAAACCGAGGGTGTGATGTCATGAGACGCGGTCGGATTCATCATGCAGGGGCCCTCTGGCTTGCCCTGGTCGGTGTGCTGGGCGTGGGCGCCCACGCCCAGCCACCGGCCGGGAGCCTGGGCACGAGCCGCCAGCTCCTGGGACACACCGATCAAGTTTATGGGGTGGCGCTGTCGGCGGACGGCCGCCGCCTGCTCTCCGGCGGGCTGGATCGGACCGTTCGCTTGTGGGACGTCGAGACCGGGCGGGAGTTGCAACGGTTCCATCATGGGGGATGGGTGCGATGCGTGGCCCTGACGCCGGATGGCCGTCGCGGCGCCTCGGGAGGGGATGATCGGACGGTCCGCCTCTGGGATCTCGAAGCCGGCCGCGAGCTGATGCAGTTGGATGGGGTCACGGCGGAGGTCTACGGCGTGGCGCTTTCGGCCGATGGGCGGCGTGTTGCCGCCGGGGGCGCGGATTGGGGCTTGCGCGTCTGGGAGCTCGCCGGCGGGTGGGAGTGGAAGCGGTTGCGGCACCAGAGCCCGATCAACGCCGTGGTCCTCTCGGCCGACGGCCGCCTGGCCGTCACGGGCTGCGATGACGACACGGTCCGCCTCTGGGATGTCGACGCCGGCCGCGAGCGGAAGCGGTTCGAGGGGCACACCGATGAGGCCAACGCCGTGGCCCTCTCGGCCGACGGCCGCCGGCTCTTATCCGGGGGTGATGACAAGACCGTGCGCCTCTGGGACGCGACCACCGGGCGGGAATTGAGACAGTTCCTGGGACACCGAGCCGAGGTCAACGGCGTGGCCTTCCTGGCCGGCGAGCGCCGCGCGGCCTCATGCAGTCATGACCGCACCGTGCGGCTGTGGGACCTCGAGACCGGGCGGGAGCTGGGACGACTCCCACACGACAGCGGGGTCCAATGCCTGGCGGTCTCGGTCGACGGCCGCCTCGCCGCCACGGGCTGCCATGACAATTCCATCTGGCTCTGGACCCTGCCCAAGTGAAGGAGGGCGTGTGAGACGTCCTCAATTGTAGGCCTTGTCGAGCGTGCTGGTGGCTCCGGAGTAGTTGAGCAGGCCCCGGAACACGAGGATGACGGTCCCCGAGCCGAGGCTTCCCCGCACGGGATGCTTGTCGGGGATGTACTGGAACGTCGCATCGCCCACGCCCGCATTCCAGTTGACGACGCTCGTCGGGGCCAGGCCCTGGCTCAACGGGCTGGCGAGGGTGCCCGAGGCGGTGACGTAGTTCGTCGGGAAGTTGCCGTAGGCCGGCAGCGCGGCGCCGTTGCCAGCGGAGGGCCCGCCACTGGCCGAGTCGTGGGTCCAGTCGAGATGGGTCGGTAGCCCATCGACCTCGGTGCCGGTTGGTCCCGAGAGGTCGAGGATGAACTGGGTGCCGTTTTGCAGGAAATTGAAGCCGAGGAAGTTCATGACCCCGGTCACGGGCTGCGACGGGTCCTTGGGCTCGAAGAGGATGAACTGGAAGTGCATCCCCCGGGAGAGGTTGCTGGTCGCCGACTTGCCGTAGCCGTGAATGGTGAGCGATTGGGTGTCGAAATGGGGTGGGCCGAGGGTGTAGCGGCCCACGGCCTTGGCCACAAACGACTCGCGCTCGACCTCGGCGGGCGTCGGCTGGGGGGTGCCGGGCGGGTAGAGGATTGGCACAAACTGCTGCACGTCGGGCGCGGGGTAATGCCGGCCCGGCAGCGCGGGCCCGAGCGGGTGGGACGTCGGCAGGTCTCGGGACTCCAGGCCCTCCAGGACCGGCCGGCACCGCCGGCGGCTGTCGCGATGGGATGGGGCGAGCGGATGCATCGGGCCTCTCCTCCTGCGGGGGACTCTCACGAGTAGAACTTGGATACGCCGCTGGCGATCTGGTTGTAGTTGTAGAGCCCCTGAAACGTGACGATCATCGTCCCCGAGCCCAGGGTGCCGGGAAGCGGATGGGCGTCGGGGTGCCATCGGATCTCGAGGGTCCCGGTCCCCTGGGTAAAGCCCGCCGGGGTGGTGAAGGGGCCCCCACTGGCGGAGGTGTCATACGTCCAGCTCAGGTGGGTCGGAAGTTGTCGCGGGTTCGACCCGGGGCTGGGCGTGGCGTTGAGGTCGAGGACCAGCATGCCGCCGGTCTGAAGCAGATTCTGGGAGAACAGGGCGACCACGCCCGTCACCTGGTTGGCATACGGATCGCCGGGAGTCGGCGTGGCGGCGGGGTCGGCCGGCGGGAAGAGCGCCAGATCGAGCGTCCCCTTGAGGAAGGCATTGGAGCCCCCGGCCTTGGACCAGGCGTGAATCGTGCTGGCCCGGTCCGAGAACCGGGGTGGGCCGATGGTGTACTGGCCGATCCAGCGGCCGGTGATCGTCTGGCGCTTCACCTCCCGCGGAGTCGGGGTCATGGGCGTGGCCGAGGTCGGCCCGTAGAGCAGGTTGGCCGACTGCTGGATGACCTTCGGGTTGAGGAAGGGTCCCGGCGGGCGCTTGCCCAGGAGTCCGTTGGGGGACTCGATGTGAGCCTGCTGGCCGGCCGATCGCGACGGCTGTGGGGATTCGGCCGGATGCGCCGGCGCCGCCAGCGCCATCAGCGCGCGGGGTTCGAGACGTTCCGGCACGGGGCGGCGAAACCGCGGTCGTCGGACGCGGGGATCATTCGAACGCATCAGGTCACTCCCACCTAATTAATCCCCTTGTAGAGCGCGTTCTCGACTCCGGTCACATTGATCAGGCCCTGGAACCGGACGACGACGGTGCCCGATTGCGACGTCCCCGCGCGGCGGTGGCGAGCGGGGAAGTACGTGAGGTCGAGGAGCCCGGCCCCTTGAGTGAACGCGACCGCCCCGCCCGAGCCGCCCACCAGCGGCAGGGCCCGACCCGTGGCCGCGGCGGTCTGCCGCGGCGGGGTCGTCGCGTACGACGGGGTGGCGTACATCCCGGCGGTGGTGCCCGCGTCCAGGATCACTTTCAGGCGGGACGGCAGGCCGTGGTCCAGGGCCGTCGGGTCGTTGCTGGCCACTCCGGGCAGATTGGTCGCGTCCAGGTAGAGCTGGCTGGATCCCTGGAGGACATTACTCGGGTACAAGGACACCAGGCCGGCGATCTGACCGGCCACCGGGTCATTCGTTGTGGGCGTGGCGGTCGGGTCGGCCGGGGGGAACAACAGGACCTGGCCGCGTCCCGAGAAGAATTGATTGGACGTCACGTCCTTGCCGTTGCTGTAGATGTGGATCGTGGCGGCCTGGTTGGAGAACCGGGGCGGACCGACGTAATACGTGCCGACGAACTCGGCCCAGATGGTCTCGCGGCGCACCTCGGCCGGGGTGGGCCGCGGGACCGAGTACGTGCCGGGGGGGAAAACCTGAGTGCCCACCGTGATCGGCGTGGTCGTCGTCACGGGTGCGTAGAGCGACTGGGCCAATCCCTGGAGCAGGTTCGGGTTGACCCAGCTCGGCGTGGGGACCGCCCGGCCTCGGGCCCCGGTGACGGCCGGGATGGGGGAGCCGCTCCCCACGGCACTGCTGCGCCGACCCTGGCTCGGCGCCTTTGCCACCTGCAGGGCCGACGGCGGGTCGCGGGTCTCCAGTCCTTCGAGGCTCGGGCGGTACTGCCTGGGTCGTCGGTCCATGGCCCTTCGTCCCTCCTCGTCGCGCCGGGTGTGCCGGCCAGATGAGACTCACCCAACGGCGATCTCGTCCGGCACGGCCGGCCCGATCGGGATTGCCCCTCAGGGCAAGACACGCTCGCCCACGGCTGTGTTGAGATCCAGGATCGCCCGCCGGTGCCGCACCAAGGCGTCGCGGTACTGGCGCACCAGGTCGTTGAAGTCCGACTGGGCATCGAGGAACTCGGGCATCGCGATCTCGCCCCCCTGCCAGCGACGGAAGGCCGAATCGCGCACCGCTCTGCCCGCCGGAATGATCTCGCCCCGGAACTGGGCGACGGCGACCAGGCTCTGTTCCAGCTCCTGGGCTGCGTCCAGGACGTCACCGATGACGACCCGCTCGGCGCTGGCCAACTGGACCTCGCTCTGGCTCACGTTGATCTTGGCCCGCGTGATGTTCCCCTGGTTCCGGTTGTACAGGGGAACCGCGGCCGTCACGCCCAGCCACCAGGTGGTGGCGCTCTGCACGCCGAAGTAGCTATTGTTCTGGAACGTGTAGGGATTATAGAGCACGAAGACGTCGGGGTACGCGTTGGCCTGAGCCACCCGGACGTCGGCCTTGGCGCGGCGCAGGCCGTACTTGAAGGAGATCAGATCGGGCCGCATGGCGAGGGCCCGCTTGATCAACTCCTCCCGCGACCTGGGCAGCGGTTGGGGTTTGGCGAAGGGGTCGAAGACGTCGAGTTTCTCGATCTGACCCGAGTCGGTCAGCGGCAGGTTCAACATCAGGGCAAGGGCTCGATTGGCCTTGATCTTCGTCTGCCGCGCCTCCCTGAGCTGGAGGTCGGCCTGGTTGAGTTTGGCCCTGACCGCCAGCAGGTCAGCCTCCTTGATTTGCCCTCGGTCATAGAGCTCCTGCGTCCGCGCGTACAGTTGGCGGATCCCGTTGGCGAAGACCTCGCTGAACTTGACGGTCAGGCCCGCGGAGACGTCGTCCTCATAAATCGTGTAGAGGTTGTCGATCTGGTTGCGGATCGCGTCCTGGAGCTGGGCCTCGGTCACGTTCCGGGCCTCCCGCGCCGAGCGGGTGCGCGCCAACCGCTTGAAGGTCACGTCCAGGGGGTAGCTGACATTGACGTCGTACTGGGTTGGCCCGCCGGGCCTCAAGAAGGAGAAATGGCCGTAGGGGATGAGCTCGGCGTCGGCATAGAGAACCGGGTTGGTGCGGAGGTTGGCCGTCAAGATGTCGGCATCAGCCATGGGGATCTCCATCTGGGCGGCCAGCAGGTCGAGGTTGCGTTTGACGAGCAATTCAATGGCCATGTCGAGGGTCATGCCGTCGTTGGGTCCGTAGGTTTCCATCTCTGGGGGGAGCGACAACTCCCCATATTGCGGGAGTCGCGCGGGCTGAGCGGCCTGGGTGATCAGCAGTTGGGCACCCGAGGTCGTGTACACCGGAGCCCCGGGGGTCGCCAGGGAGCTGGCGGGGACGTGCGATCCGCGGCGGCCCGCGCCACTGAAGGGTGCCAGCGAGGGTGTGGACCAATCCGGGAAGCTGGCCGCCCCGAGCGGCTGACCCACCACGACGGACCCACCCGAAGCGCCCGTCGGTGCGCCGACATTGAACCGCTGGCCACGCCCCGATCGCGGCACCAGGATCAGCAACGCCGACACAAGGACGACCGGCACGAGGCGGGGCGCGCGAGTTCTGCCTCTACGAAGGCCCATTCCGATCGACCTCCTGTCGTGTCGGATGACGATTGCGCTGGGCGGAAGCCCACTACCGACCGGCGGCCTACCCCGGCCAGCGGTGGCCGATCGGGGGCCATGGCCCAGACGGGCCCATGGATCTGACGGCGGAGACGTGACTGCTCATCGGGTTGGATCGGATCTTCCGCTTGGAAGACTTGAGACGTTTGAGGGCAGAATGCGGTCTTTCTCGAATTTAACGACTCCATCGATTCTGCGGGCTCCTTGACTGAGAAGGTTGCCCGGGAGCGACTTCTGTTGATTCGCTCGGATCGGCGCGACTCACCACCCGCCCGTGGGCTGCCGGGACTCACGCTCCTCCATCGGGCGCTGCCCCAGCGGTGGACCGGGTTACGCCTGCATCTTCTCCCAGCTCACCGCCTGGACATCGGGCTCGATGTTGAGCCGCGACATCACCTCCTGCATGCATCGATCCTTGCGATCGATGGAGTAGACGTCGGCGACCACCGCCGCTTGCCCGTCGAGGCCCGCCTCTTGAGTCGAGATCCGCTGAACCGTCATCCCCGCGATGCTATTGATATGCCGCAGCAGGATCGTGCGGATCAGGCCCTCCTGTGCCTGCCGGCAGGACACTCGGATCTGGTAGAGCGTCTCCACATCGACGGCCGTCTTGAGCCGGGCGTCGATCCGGCGGGCGATTGGGCGCAGTCCCAGGTGCAAGCCGAGGACCGTCGTGGTTCCGATCAGGGCGTGCCAGGGGAACCCGGCTCCGGCCAGGGTGCCGACCGCGGCGGTGCACCAGAGGGTCGCCGCGGTATTCATCCCCCGGACCGTCAGCCCTTCGCGCAGGATCACACCGCCGCCCAGGAACCCGATCCCGCTGACGATGTAGGAGGCGATGCGCGTCGGACTGTCGTGATCGGCCATCAGCCGCGAGAGCGAGACGAACAACGCGGCGCCCACGCAGACCAGCGCGTTGGTCCGCAAGCCGGCCGGATGCTGGCGAAACTGCCGCTCCAGCCCGATGGCGATCCCCATGAGCAGAGCGACACCGAGATTCAGGGCGAAGCGTACGAGCTCCATCGTGCCTCCCGGTCACGTGCCTACGCGGTGAGGCAGGACTCCCAGCAGGTTCTCGACCCATCGTACCTGAAGCTTCCCCAGCCCTGAAGAGATCGTCCCGCTTTCTGCGGGTTCTAGGGGATATAGCGAAGAGAGCTCCTTGGTCTTAGGCTGGCAGATGGGAACC
>Ga0070738_10004136_pt1 | contig 17877 bp, 17 predicted proteins | sample Coa_R2_2_FD_66446 | JGI IMG/M metagenome (GOLD analysis project Ga0070738, IMG submission 66446) | Surface soil microbial communities from Centralia Pennsylvania, which are recovering from an underground coalmine fire - Coalmine... | ecosystem: Environmental > Terrestrial > Soil > Unclassified ...
CGAATCTCAAGGGCCTCGATCCGAATGTTGCTTGCCGCAAGGCGGTACCGCACGAGTAGAACAATTCGGAACGTGCAGCGGGGTTCCTGGCGCATGATGCGCCTTGACAATGATCGCTGAATTCGAAGCAGCCGCCGGGAAGCACGCGATCGTGCCGTCGGAACATTAGCTCGTGCCGCGCATTGCCGCCGAACTCTCATCGAGGAGGTAACAATGCAAATTCGCAAATCTAGCGTAGCGCTCGCGATCGTCCTTTCGCTCGGTCTCGTCTCGGCCGGTTTCGCACAGGGTGGCGGGGGCGGCGGCGGGGGTGGCGGAGGCGGTGCAGGCGGGGGCGGCGCAGGCGCAGGAGCGGGAGGCGCGGCGGGTGCTGGCGCAGGTACAGGAACGGGAACCGGAACGGGCGTCGGCGGAGCGACCGGCACCGGAACAGGCACGGGTACCGGGCTCAATGCAACCGGGACGAACCCAGAAAACGCGACCGGGACCAACCCACTGAATGCAACCGGCACGAACCCAGAAAACGCAACCGGGACCAACCCCGGGAGCGCAACAGGAACCGGCCTCAATACGAGCGGGACGAGCACCAATGGCGGAGGCGTCGGCACGGGTGCGGGCACACCCAATACCGGCACAAGCAGCGGAACCGGGATGAACGGCATGTCGAACGGCACGCAGAATTCGACCGGCACATCGACCACCAAATAGGCTCGAACCCGGACGGTAACGAAGACGCTGCTCGCGCGAACCCGCCGGAGCGAGCAGCGCCGCCTTTTGCATCGCGCGGCTTGGCTAAACGCGTAGTTTGGCTTAACCCGAATTCTGCGGATCGACGATGATAGGAGGGCGCCGTGGAATTCGCCGTCCGAGCGCTGCTCGGTCTAACCCTGGCTTGCGCGCCCGTGGCAGTGCAGGCCAAAGAGGTGATTTTAACCTGCACCAATCTGAGCAGCGGGACGGCTTGGGATTCGAAAGTCGATCTCGACCGTCATACGGTCGATTCCTTTCCTGCCGACATCAGCGATCGCACGATCAGCTGGGCCGATCCCCAGCGCATCTATGAATTCGATCGCAGGTCGGGCGAGATGACGATGCGCGGTCCCTCGAGCACGGGCGGCTATTTCCTCTACTATCGCTGCCGAGAACATAATTGACAGCGCCCAAACAAAAGGGCCGGCGCGAGGCCGGCCCAGTCGTACTTGCCAAGTCGCTCTTCTAGGGAGATCGGGAAGAATAGGCGCCGGATTTCTCCGGCGCCGGATATTTCGGCTATTCGCCTTCCGCACCGATTGCGTAAGCGGTTTCGCCGTGAACTGCGTCGTCGCCCACCTTCAGGCTCAAGTCGTCCATCCGCAGCGGAACGAAAATCGAGATGGCTTTGAGGATGACGAAGGTCGCAATGGCGTTGAAGACGATGATGAACGCCGCCCCATAGATCTGCAGCAGCAGCTGATGCGGATTGCCATAGAACCAGCCGCTGACCGTCACGCCGGGCGCATCCTTGTCGGTGCCGACATATTCGATCATAGCAGGATTGGCGAGGAGACCGACGAGCAACCCGCCGGTCAGGCCCGCAACGCCGTGCGTTGAGAAGACGCCGAGCGTATCGTCCACCCGCATCATCAGGCTGGTCTTCTGCAGCTTGTTCATCGCGAACCACGGAATGATTCCGGCGACGATGCCGACGATGATGGCGCCCAAGCCATCAACATAGCCGGCAGAGGGCGTGATCGCGACGAGGCCTGCGATCATGCCATTGACCGCGCCGAGCACCGAGGGTTTGCCATAGGCGATCTTGTCCATCAGCGTCCAGACGAGAAGCCCGACCGCCGTCGCCGTATTGGTGTTGAGGACTGCCGCGCCTGCATCCGCGTTGGCGAAATAGGGATCGCCGCCGTTGAACCCGTTCCAGCCAAGCCAAAGAATTCCCGCGCCGACCAATGTCATGAGCAGGCTGTTCGGCGGGAATTGGTCGCGATCGGCTTGTAGCCGCGGACCGATCACTGCTGCGGCGGTGAACCCGGATACGCCCGCCGCAAGATGGATGACATAGCCGCCCGAGAAGTCCGCGACACCCATGCTGGCGAGCCAGCCGCCGCCCCAGAGGCTGAAGGCGCCGACGGTATAGACGAGCGTCATCCAGATCGGACAGAAGATCATCCAAGCCGTAAAGTTCATGCGGCCAAGCAGAGAACCGGCGAGAATGATGACGGTGATGGCGGCGAACACGAACTGGAAGAAGATGAGCGTCGCCATCGGAAAGGCGAGCGGCGGCATGCCGGATGCGGCAGCCGGAATTGTCGCCTGACCGGTGGTAAATCCGGCGGAAAGCGCGAGGAGCGGCTTGCCGAGGAACGGAAACCATTGCGGCCCGAACGCCATATTGTAATCGAAGAGCACCCACACGACGAGGACCGACGCGAACGCGTACATGCACATGAAGGCCGAGTTGATCGCCCATTTCTTTTTGACGATGCCGCCATAAAGGACGGTCAGGCCGGGAATGCTCTGCAGACCGACGAAGGTTGCGGCCGCCAATTGCCAAGCGTTGTCCCCGGTATCAAGCCATTTGGGTGATGGTACGAGCATCGATTTTACCCCCCTTCATTATTGCGAGACCGCAATGCGAGGCCGAATGATGAAGCGGGCGAGCAAGAACTATGCCCACGTGCGAATAGGCCAGCTGCGCCTTTTGGAAAGGTGCCAGGCCGCCTCGACGCACTGCTCTGATTATAAATTGGGCATCCTGAGTAAAAGCAGAGCCAATCGTGACCAGGTGTTGGTCATGATTACCGATGCGGCAGCCTGAGCTTTACGGCTTCCTTGCCGGCTGGAAATTTCGCTATGGATTGCACGCGACGTCCGAAATTCGCCGCTTGGCAGCGGGAGCGCATTCCTGTCCGCTTGTCGGCTGGGAGCAGCAAAGATGGGTGAGCGCCTTTCCGGGGTGAGAGCCAGCGTCGGATTTGCGACCGACATCGGACCGCGCAATGCGAACGAAGATTTCGCCGGCGCCGTCTTCGGTCTCGAGCTGCCGCAGCCGCGCGGAGACGTGGTGGCCGCAATCGCCGATGGAATCGGCGGCGCCAAAGGCGGTCGCGTCGCCGCCGAAATGGCGGTACGCGGCTTTCTCGATGGTTTTTGTGACCTCCCCGAGACGATGGAAGTGCGCCATGCGGCGGCACGGGTTATCAATTCGCTCAACGGCTGGATTTATTCGCAAGGTCAGCGCGATGCCAACTTGAAGGGCATGGGATGCACGTTCACGGCGCTGGTGCTGCGCGGACGCCAGGCGCATGTGCTGCATGTCGGGGACACGCGTGCCTATCGGCTGGGGGGCGACCGGCTCACCTGCTTGACCACCGATCATGTAAGGGAAGGCAGCAGCGGTCATTCGAGCGTTCTTGCGCGCGCGCTCGGCGTCGAGACGGAGGTGCGGCTCGACTATATGGCCCAGCCGATCGCCCGGCACGATCGGTTCCTTCTGTGCAGCGACGGCGTGCACCGCTTCCTCTCGTCGGAGACGATCGCCGATATATTGCGCGAGCGCCCCGCCTCGGACGATTGCGCCCGCGCGCTGATCGCAGCGGCACTCAGAGCCGGCGGCACCGACAATTGTACGGCCTTAGTGATCGATGCGCTCGAACTGCCGACGGCCGGATCGGCGGATATCGATGCCAGACTCATGCAATTGCCGCTGATCCCGGTGCCGGTCACGGGCGAGACGGTCGACGGCTTCCTGCTCAAAGCTCTTGTCTCGGAGGGGCGCTACACCCGCCTCTTCGGTGCGCTCGACGAGGTCGAGGGCGGCGGCGTGGTGTTGAAATTTCCCAAGCCGCAGGTCGCGAGCGAGGCGGCCCACCATGCGGCCTTCGCCCGCGAGGCATTGGCCGGCACGCGCGTCTATTCGCCTTGGGTCGGGCGTGTCGTCGAGTTGCCGCCCGGGCGGCAGACCTGCCTCTACACCGTCATGCCGCTCTATCAGGGCGAGCTTCTCGAGACCCGGCTCGCCCGGCATCTCGATCTCGAGGCAGGACGCAATATTGCCGTCAAGCTCGCGCGCGGCGCGGCCGCGCTGCATCGCGCCGGCATCATCCATCGCGACATCAAGCCGGACAATGTGATCCTCGAAGCGGATGGATCGCTGAAGCTGATCGATCTCGGCGTCGTGCGCATTCCGGGCCTCGAAGATTTCGCACCCGAGGATATTCCCGGCACGCCCGCCTATATGGCGCCGGAAATGTTCAATGGTGAGGCGGGCAATGTCGCAACCGACATTTATGCTCTGGGCGTGACCATGTTCCGCGCCTTCACCGGCGAATATCCTTACGGCAATGCGGATGCTACGAGCCCGCCGCGGCTCAACCGGCCGAAGCCGCTTTCGGCTCTGCGTCCGGATCTGCCGGCGTGGCTGCAAGCGACGCTCAGCCGCGCCATCGCGCTCGATCCGGCCGAGCGTTTCCGCGACATGAACGAATTCGCCATGGAGATGGAAACGGGACCGGCGCGCGCGCCGCGCGCGGTACATCGGCCGCCGACGCTTTACGAACGCTATCCCGTCCGCTTCTGGCAAGCCGTAGCCGCGCTGCTGGCGCTGGGGCTTCTTCTGTCGCTGCTCCGGCATTGAGCCGCATGGCGCGAAATTTTCTCAACAGCTGAACTGGCCAGGCACTTCCCAACTGCGCCAAAGCCGTTGACAAACTACGCTAAAGACGTAGTTATAGCTATGCACACGGTCGTCGAAACCGCTCCTTACTTAGCCGAAGCTGAGAGCCTAGGGCTCAAAGCTTCGGAGCTCGAGCACATCGTAGATCTGGTCGCCGCCGATCCGCAGATTGGCGCACTGGTGAAGGAAACCGGCGGTTGTCGGAAGTTTCGGGTTCCCGGTCGTGGAAAGGGCAAGAGCGGTGGCTATCGGATTGTAACGTTTTTCACCGGCGATGATTTGCCGGTCTTCCTGATCACCATTTTCGGCAAAGGCGAACAGGACAATCTCAGCAGGGCCGAGCGCAACGAACTGGCCAAGCTGACGAAAGTTTTGGTCGCGATATATCGCAAAAAAGGAGCCAAGCGATGACCAAAAAGGCATTCGACAAGATTGCCGCCGGCCTTAACGATGCCATAGCGATCGCGCGTGGCGACGCAGATCCCGCAACTTATCGCGTCCACGTCCCGGAAGAAATCGACGTAAAGGCCATCCGGAAGCGCCTCGGGCTCACACAAGAGCAATTCGGACTGCGGTACGGCTTTGGCCCACGCGTCAGAGACTGGGAGCAAAAGCGAAAGCGGCCGGATGCGGCAATGCGCGCGTTTTTACTCGTCATCGCGAGGGAACCTGAGGCCGTTGATCGCGCTCTACATGCGTCCTGACATGCAAAAAAACCCCGCCGATCCTTTCGGACCAGCGGGCTGAATGAGCCTCCCTCGCAGTCCGCGAACTCCTACCAATGTCCCAAGCCCTCCTTGACTCCTTCCCCTAAAGCAGGAATCTATTAGAACAAATGATGAACGAAGAAGGCTTGGCGGATGCCCCGAGCGCAGCCTCACTTGGCGAGCCTGCATCTCTTGCGCGCCGAAATCGCCGGCATCGAAAGCATGCCCGGCGAGACGCGGCGCATTCCGCTCAGGGTCGCCCCGCTCGATCGCCAGCTTGCCGGCGGCCTCAAGCTTGGCGCCCTGCACGAGATCGTGGCGTCGCGACCCGGCGATCAGCCCGCCGCGACAAGTTTTGCCCTGGCGCTCGCCGCGCATTTGAGGGCGGCGCGGCGGCGCGCGCCGATCGTCTGGATCGGCGAGGATTTCGCCGCGTGCGAACAGGGCGCGCTTTATGGGCCGGGCCTCGCCCTGCATGGGATAGATCCGGCTTCTCTCCTTCTCATCCATGCGGCAAGCGCCAAAGAGGCGCTCTGGGCCATGGAAGAGGCGCTGAAGAGCCCCGCACCCGGAGCCGTGGTCTGCGAGATTTTCACGGCCAAGACTTATGATCTGACCGCTTCGCGCCGGCTCGTCCTTGCCGCACAGAAACACGCAATCCCCGCCCTTCTCTTTCTTTCCGGCGTGACGGGCACCGGGGCGCTTTCGAGCGGCGCCGATACGCGGTTCGAAATCCGCGCCCATCCGAGCCCGCATCAGGCCTCCGCGGCGCGGCGCATACCCCTGCCCGGCTTTCCCGCCTGGTCCATCCGCATCGCCAAGGCGCGCGCCGGACCTATCGGTCTCAATTCCGATTTCCATCCGGTTGTCTGGACAGAGGCTTCGTTCCGTGACGCGTTATCTTTCCCTTTGGCTGCCCACTCTGGCGACGGACCGGATCACCAGGAAGATCGCCGGGCATTCGGCGCGTGATCTTGCGACCATCGCCAAGATCAAGAATGCGCAAAGGCTCGTCGCCGTCGACCGCGCCGCCGCCGCGCGTGGGCTGAAGCCCGGCATGGCGCTCGCCGATGCGCGGGCCATCCTGCCGGATTTGCATTGCTTTACCGCCGATGCGGCGGCCGAGGCCGCAACGCTCGCCGCCATCACCGATTGGTGCCGGCGCTTCACGCCGCTCGCCGCGCTCGATGCGCCCGACGGCGTGATGCTCGATATCACCGGCGCCGCGCATCTCTTCGGCGGAGAGGCGAAGCTTCTCGCCGAGGCCGAGACGCGGCTTGCGGCGCAAGGTTTTACCGCCCGGGCGGGCCTCGGTCCGACACCGGAAGCGGCCTGGGCCTTGGCGCGTTTCGGCCAGAAGCGCCTCATGCCGGAAGGCGAGGATCCCCTCCGCTGGCTGGGTCCCCTGCCGCTCGTCGCCTTGCGGCTCGAGGAGCAAATCCTGGCCGAGCTTGCACAAGCCGGCCTGCGGCGGATCGAGGATGTTCTGCTGCGTCCACGCGCGCCGCTCACGGCCCGTTTCGGCATCGCGCTCTTCGAAAGGTTAGACGCCATGTTCGGGCGGGCGAAGACGCCGATCTCGCCCCGTTTCGAAGTGCCTTCTTATCTTGCCGAGCGCCGCTACGGCGAACCGATCAGCCGGCGCGAGACGATCGAGATGGCGATCCTGGCGCTGGCGCAGGAACTCGCACGCCTCCTTTTGCGGCATGGCGAAGGCGCGCGGCGCCTCGACTTGAGCCTTTATGGCATCGACGGACGCGTAAGGCATATTGGCGCCGGCACGAGCCGGCCTCTGCGCGATCCGCGCATGATCGCTCGGCTCTTTCATGAAAAGCTCGAAGCGGCTTGCGCCATCGAAAGCGAGGATGATCCGCTCGATGCCGGTTTCGGCTTCGATGTTTTGCGTCTTTCGGCGCTTTCGGTCGAATGCCTCGACGAGGAACAGGCGAATTGGATCAGGCCGGACGAAAACCAGGACCTCGCCGATCTCATCGATCGTCTTGGCGCGCGGCTCGGCTTGCGGCGCGTCACGCGGCTTGCGCTCATCGACCGGCATTGGCCGGAATTTGCCGTCGCGTGCGTGCCTGCGGCGCAAACTCTCCCTGCCCCTCACCCTAACCCTCTCCCCGCAAGCGGAGAGAGGGAATTGCGGCCCATTCGGCTCCTTACGCGTCCGGAGCCGATCGAGACGATCGCGAGCGTCCCGGACGGTCCGCCGGTGCGGTTTCGCTGGCGGCGCGTCCTGCATGAGATCGCCGCCATCGAAGGCCCCGAGCGGATCGCGTCCGAATGGTGGAAGAATGTGGATTTAACCCGCGATTATTTCTGCGCCGAGGACCTCGAGGGACGCAGGTTCTGGCTCTTTCGCGAAGGCCTTTATGAAACGGAATGCGCGCGCCCGCGCTGGTTCATGCATGGGCTCTTCGCATGAGCTCCGCTCATGCAGGGGCTCTTCGCATGATCCCCTTCGCCGAATTTGCGGTCACGACCAATTTCTCCTTCCTGCGCGGCGCCTCGCATCCGGAAGAATATGTCGCGCGCGCCTATGAGCTCGGCCTCGCAGGAATCGGCATCGCCGACCGCAATTCGCTGGCCGGTGTCGTGCGCGCCCATCTCTTCGCCCGCGAAAACGAAATCGCGCCCAAGACCTTGCGCATTGCGATCGGAACGCGACTCGTCTTCTGCGACGGCACGCCGGATATTCTCGCCTATCCGCAAGACCGCCCCGCCTATGGGCGGCTGACGCGTCTTCTGACCCGCGGCAACCTCAAAGCGCGGAAAGGATTCTGCCGCTTGACGCGCGACGATCTTCTCGCCGCGGCGGACGGCCTCAATCTCGCCGTGATGCCGGCAAGCACATGGGAGCCTGAAGACCAGGCCCAAAAACCGGGCAAGGTCTATGAAGATTTCGAGGCGCCGGACACGGGATTGCTCTCCCTCGAAACGCCCGCTTTTCAAGACGGAGATGCTTTTCTCCGCCAGCTCAAAGGCGCCGCGCGCGGCCGCGTCTGGCTCGCTGCCTCGATGATCTATGGACCGCGTATGCGGCAGCATCTCGCGGCGCGCGTCGCTCTCGCCCGCCGTCTCGAATTGCCGCTCCTTGCCACCAATGACGTCACTATGCATCTCGCCGAGCGGCGGCCTTTGCAGGACGTAGTGACCGCGATCCGTCTGGGCGAGCCGCTCGATGCGCTCGGCCGGCGTCTTCAAGCCAATGCCGAGCGGTATTTGAAAAGCGGGGCCGAGATGGCGCGGCTTTTCGCCGAAGCGCCCGAAGCCGTTGCCGAGACCGCTCGCTTTCTCGAAGGCCTTACCTTCTCGCTCGACGCGCTCGCCCATGATTATCCGGAGGAATTGCGCGAAGGCTATGCGAGTCCTCAGGAAGCGCTCGAAGCCTTCGTGCGCGAAGGAGCGGTGCGCCGCTATCCGGGCGGCGTTCCGGAGCGCGTGACGCAGGCGATCGCGCATGAATTGAAGCTCGTCGCCGCGCTCGATTACGCGCCTTACTTCCTCACCGTGCATGACATCGTGCGCTTTGCCCGCAACGAGGGCATTCTCTGTCAGGGTCGCGGCTCGGCGGCCAATTCGACGATCTGCTTCTGCCTCGGCATTACCGAAGTCGACCCCAGCCGTCACGAGCTGCTCTTCGAACGTTTCATTTCGGCGGAACGCAAGGAGCCGCCCGACATCGACGTCGATTTCGAGCACGGCCGGCGCGAAGAAGTGATGCAATATATTTATCGGCGCTACGGCCGCGCCCGCGCGGGACTCGCCGCAAGTGTCGTCACCTATCGCAGCCGTTCGGCGATCCGCGACGTCGGCAAGGCTTTCGGCCTTTCGGAAGACGTGATCGCGGCGCTTGCCAGCACATTATGGGGCGGCACTTCGGAAGGAATCGCCGGCCATGAGATCCGCCGCCTCGGCCTCGATCCGAGGGAAGACCGTCTCAAGAAAACGCTCGCGCTCGCCGAGGAGCTCAAAGGCTTTCCGCGCCATCTCTCGCAGCATACCGGCGGCTTCGTCATCACCCGTACGCGGCTCGACGAAGTCGTTCCCATCGCCCATGCCGCCATGGACGAGCGCACGACGGTCGAATGGGACAAGGACGATCTCGATGCGCTCGGCATATTGAAGGTCGATGTTCTCGCGCTCGGCATGCTCACCTGTCTGCGCAAGGGCCTCGAGCTCCTGCGCGACCATTACGGTCTCGCCTATTCCTTGGCGGGCCTGCCGCCGGAAGAGCCGGCCATCTATCAGATGATCTCGCGTGCCGATACGATCGGCGTCTTCCAGATCGAAAGCCGCGCGCAAATGTCGATGCTGCCCCGGCTGCGCCCCGTAACCTTCTACGACCTCGTGATCGAAGTGGCGATCGTCCGGCCGGGTCCTATCCAGGGCGATATGGTCCATCCTTACCTTCGCCGCAGGCAAGGCCTCGAGCCTGTCGAATATCCGTCGAAAGAGCTCGAAGCCGTGCTCGGCAAGACGCTCGGCGTGCCGCTCTTCCAGGAACAGGCGATGAAGATCGCCATTGTCGGCGCCGGCTTTACTCCCGCCGAGGCCGATAAGCTGCGCCGGGCCATGGCGACCTTTAAACGCGCCGGCACGATCACGAAATTCCGCGACAAGATGATCAAGGGCATGATCGCGCGCAATTATTCGCGTGACTTCGCCGAACGCTGTTTCAAGCAGATCGAAGGCTTCGGCACTTACGGATTTCCCGAGAGCCACGCCGCTTCATTCGCGCTGCTCGTCTATGCCTCGGCCTGGATGAAATGCCGCTATCCGGACGTTTTTGCCTGCGCGCTCCTGAATTCCCAGCCTATGGGCTTTTACGCGCCGGCGCAGATCGTGCGCGATGCGCGCGAACATGGCGTCATGGTGGAAGAGGTCGACGTCAATCTTTCCCAATGGGATGCGACCCTGGAAAAGGACGAGACGGAGCTTGCCCCGCGCATTCACCCGCGTCACGCCACCATGGCGGACGAGATTCGTTCGGCGCACAAGGTGAGATTGGGTTTCCGCCAGATCCAGGGCCTTGCCGAGAAGGACATGACGGAACTCGTCGCCAAGCGCGGCAAGGGCTATGACTCGGTCCGCGATCTCTGGCTGCGCACGTCGCTTTCGCCGAGCGTGCTCGCCGCACTCGCCGAGGCGGATGCTTTCCGCTCGCTCGGCCTCGATCGGCGCGATGCGCTCTGGGCAGTGCGCGGACTCAATCGCGCCGGCGATAAGGACGATCTGCCTCTCTTGCGCGACTTGAGCTTCCGCGCGCTCGAGCCGGAGACGCACCTGCCGGCCATGTCGCTCGGCGAACACGTGGTCGAAGATTATCGCCATCTCTCGCTCTCGCTCAAAGCCCACCCGGTCGGCTTATTGCGTAAGAGGCTCGCGCAAAGATCGATCCTGCGGACAGAGGAACTGGCGAAGATCCCATCCGGCCGGCGCGTGTCGACGGCGGGACTCGTTCTCGTGCGCCAGCGACCGGGCTCGGCAAGCGGCGTTATTTTTCTTACGCTTGAGGACGAGACCGGAATTGCCAACGCAATCGTCTGGCCGAAAGTTTTGGAAAAGCTCCGGCCGATCATTATTGCCGCACGATTCATCGCGGTCAGCGGCAAGCTGCAATCGGAATCGGGCGTCATCCATGTGGTGCTCGAACGGGCCGAGGATCTGACGCCGCTGCTCGGTCTTCTCTCGCATCAGGGCGGCGAAATCTCGACGCTCGCTCCTGCCGATCAAGTCAAGCGCCCGCACGAAGCATCACGGCAAAAAACTTTGGACGATGCGCCCGATCTCTTCGGTTTCAAGAGCGCGCCGACGACCACGGATCCGCGCGACGTTCAAAGAGCTCTGCCGAAGGCTCGGAGCTTTCATTGAAGGCTCATCCCTCTTCCCGCACGCGCGAAGAGGAAAATGCAAAAGCCGCCGTTCGACGAACGGCGGCTCGCATCTTCAACGCAAAACGAGCGGCTTAAGCCGCCTGGAGATTGCAGGCGGACGGCTTGCCCGAACGGCGATCCGTTTCGATGTCGAAGGCAACCTTCTGGCCCTCGACGAGGCCGCGCAGGCCCGAGCGCTCGACGGCGGTTACATGGACGAACACGTCCTTGCCGCCGCTATCCGGCGCGATGAATCCATAGCCCTTTTGTTCGTTGAAGAATTTTACGGTTCCAACTTGCATCCGATGCCCTTTCGTGGCGCAGATCAGCAGCGCGGATGCGCTGCCCGGTTTCAGTCGAATTTGGCAGAAGAGGCTGAAACGTGCGCGTAAGAGCGAAGCGGTTCAGATCAGTCCAAAAGCGATGCCCCTATATGTGGGCGAAATCCGCGCTTGGCAAGTCCTCATTCCCCAGCCACGACGTGGGCGATCGCACGAGTTAATTGTTGCAAATCTATGACCTCAATGGTGAAAGCCGGCGTGAGATAGACGACGCGCCCGAACGGCCGCACGAATACGCCATGCTCGACAAACCGGCGCCGCATGGTCTCTAGATCGGGCCCCGCCTTGAGCTCGACAACACCGACCGCGCCCTTCACCCGCACGTCTTTTACGGCGCGCATCTCGCGACAAGGCTCGAGCCCGGCTTTCAGCTCTTGCTCGATCCTCTCCACTTGTTCCAGACGAGGCTCGCGCTCGAAAAGATCGAGAGAGGCATTGGCGGCGGCACAGGCGAGCGCGTTGGCCATATAGGTCGGCCCATGCATCAAGCTATGCGAAGGATCGTCCGACCAGAAGGCTTCGAACACGTGGGCCCGCGCGACCGTCGCGGCGAGCGCCATCGTGCCGCCGGTCAGCGCCTTTGAAAGACAGATGATGTCGGGTTGGACCTCTGCTTCATCGCAGGCGAACATCGAGCCCGTGCGCCCGAAGCCGGTGAAGATCTCGTCGAAGATCAAGAGAAGATCATACCTGTCCGCGGCGGCACGCAGGCGCGAAAGAACCTGCGGCGGATGGAAGATCATCCCGCCGGCGCCTTGCACGAGCGGTTCGACAATGATCGCGGCGAGCTCGTCGGCATACGCTTCGAGGAGCCGATCGAATTGCGCGATCGTTTCTTCGCCGCGCGGCAGATCCGTGACGATATTGCTCGGCAGGACGCCGGCGAAGTGCTTGTGCATGCCCTCTTGCGGATCGCAGACGGCCATGGTCGCGAACGTATCGCCGTGATAGGCGCCCTTGAAAGCAAGAAATTTGTTGCGTCCGCGAATGCCTTTGTTGAGCCAGAATTGCACCGCCATTTTGAGCGCAACTTCGACCGAGACCGAGCCGCTGTCGGAAAAGAATACGCGGGTGAGATCGCCCGGCAGAAGCGCGCAAAGGCGGTGCGCGAGGCGCTGGGCCTCCTCGTGCACGAGGCCCCCGAACATCACGTGCGGCAGGATCGCGAGCTGGCGCGTAACAGCCTCGCGAATATGCGGATGATTATAGCCGTGGCAGGCAGTCCACCAGCTCGCGATTCCATCGATGAGCTCGCGTCCATCGGCTAATCTGATCCTCGTGCCTTGCGTGGACGCCACTTTCAGCGGCGGCGCCGCCGTCTTCATCTGGCAATAAGGCAGCCAGAGATGTTCCGCTTCGTCCTTGCCCGCCATGCGCCTTCATGATTGCCAGGATGGGGCGACATCGCTACACCGCCATGGGTTCGAAGGAAAGCCCTTGAAGTCTCTCGACGCATTCGCGAATGCCAAGCTGGCGGATCTCGATGCGGCCGCATTGCGTCGCCGGCTCGTCGAAACATGCCGGCCGGCGGACGATGCGCCTTACGTGTGGCGTGGAGGACGGCGGCTCGTCTCGTTCTCCTGCAATGATTATCTCGGCCTCTCGCGCCATCCGAAGGTGATGGAGGCGGCGATTGCGGCCATCCGCGCTTATGGAACAGGTGCCGGCGCCTCGCGCCTCGTCACGGGCGATCATCCGCTTTTTGCGGAATTGGAAGCGCGCCTGGCGCGCTGGAAATGCGCCGAGGCGGCGCTCGTCTTCGGCTCGGGCTATCTCGCCAATCTCGGCATTATCCCGGCGCTCGCCGGCGAAGGCGACCTTGTCCTCGCCGACGAGCTGGCGCATGCCTGCATCCATGCCGGCGCACGCCTCGCGCGGGCGCAAATTCGTAGCTTCCGCCACAACGATGTCGATCATCTACGCGTCACTCTCGAGACCGAACGTGCGCGCTTTCGCCATGTCCTCGTCGCGACCGACGGCGTCTTCTCGATGGATGGCGATCTCGCGCCGGTGAGCGAACTCGCCGCGCTTTGTGGAACTTACGACGCCTGGCTCATGACGGATGATGCGCACGGGCTCGGCGTTTTGAACTTGGGCCGCGGCTCGGCTATTGCCGCAGCAGGCGGCGTTCCTTTGCAAATGGGGACGCTTTCGAAGGCGCTCGGCAGTTCCGGCGGCTATTTGTGCGCTTCGCGCGCGGTTGTCGATCTTCTGAAGTCGCGCGCGCGCACGCTCGTCTATTCGACCGGGCTTTCGCCGGGCAATGCCGCGGCGGCGATCGCTGCGCTCGATATCATCGAAGCCGACCCCGAACTCACGCAAAAGCCGCTTGCCAAGGCGCGCCACTTCGCCCGGCGCCTTGGCCTTCCCGAGGCCCAGAGCCCCATTGTTCCCCTCGTGCTCGGCAGTGCGGACGCGGCACTCGAAGCTTCCCACACGCTCGAGGGGGAAGGCTTCCTCGCAGTCGCCATTCGGCCTCCGACCGTGCCGGAAAACACCGCACGTCTGCGCTTTGCCTTCAGCGCCCTGCATGGGGATGAGGACGTCGCGCGTCTTGCGGAACTCGTCGCCGGCCGGCTTCGATTTCGCGTCGATCTACGCGCCGCCGGCTGAGCGAGGCACGCGTGCCAGCCATTTTCATCACCGCGACCGGAACCGAAATAGGCAAGACCTACGTGGCCGCGCGCCTCATCTCCAGCCTGCGCCGGCGCGGCCGGAAGGTCGCCGCCCTAAAGCCGGTGATCAGCGGCTTCGATCCGCGCGAGAGCGGGACGAGCGATCCCGCCCTGCTCCTCAACGCCATGGGCCGCGAGGCACACGAGGCTGCGATCGCCGACGTTGCGCCGTGGCGATTTCATGCGCCTCTCTCCCCGGACATGGCCGCCGGACACGAAGGCCGATATATCGAATTCGATGCCGTCGTCGATTTTTGCCGTCGCGCCATCGAGGCGGCCGAAGACCTCATCATCATCGAGGGGATCGGCGGCCTCATGGTTCCTTTCAACACACAAGCGACCGTGCTCGATCTGATCGACGAATTGCACATTCCGATCCTGCTCGTCGCCGGCACTTACCTCGGCGCCCTCAGCCACACATTGACGGCGTTCGAAGCGGCGACCGGCCGGGGCATCGAGACCGCGGCGCTGATCCTCAACGAAACGCCGGGCTCGCCTGTCTCGGCCGCCGGCACCCGCGCGAGTCTCGAGAATTTCTTCGGCGAGGTGCCGATCATTCTGTTGGACCACGGCGCCGAGAATATCGCCGCCTTCGAGGTCCTCGCGGATCTCTTGAGCTAGCCCACTTTGGACTGGCTCACTTCGAATCGGCATCGGCGAGCGTTTTCAGTTCGTCGCCGAAATCCTCGATGCGCCGCGCATTGGCGCCGAAATCATGCCGGCCGACGCGCGAGACCGAGCGGACGTCGACGCGCGTTTGTCCGGCGAGCGGCCGGATCCGGATGGTAATATCGTCGGGAAAGCCGAAGATCATTCCGTGGTCGATCGCATCGATGTGTCCGAGACCCAATCTTCCACCAGGGGGAATGGCATCGACGACGGTCCAATGTTTGGCGAAGACGGCTTGCAGCACGGTTTGATAGGCTTCGTCGCCATCGAGATCGAGCAGGATGGGCTGGACATCGGGATAGGCTTTGATCTGCTGCTGGCGAACGGCATCGGAGAGCGAGGGCGGCGTCCAGCCCTTGCGCGCCGCAAGCGCCTTGAGCGAAAGCGAAAAGGCCGGCGGATTGTCGAGATCCGTCGAGACGTCGTTCAACACCGGCAGGCGGATCGCCTGTGCCGTCAGATAGATCGGATAGGCGAGCACGAGGACGGCGAGCAAGGCACCCGTCAGCAATATGCCCACGCCTTTGCGCCCTGTACGCCAGATCGCGACGGCCGCCGCGCCGGCGCAAAGCACCGCGAGGCAGGCGAAGATGATGGCCGAGCCGACGACGGCGAGCACGGCAATCGGCTCGAGCCCGGCGTGCGCCAAAAGGAGGCCTATGCCAACCACCACCGCAGCAAAGAGCGCAAGGCGCCGGCTCCAGAGCGCATTGTCCGAATAGGGCTCTTCTATGATGATCCGGCGCATCTCTGCCTTGGCCAAGCCTTAGAAGACATTTACGAGTCTGCGCGTGCCGAGGCAAATAGCGAAGGTTGCCCTGAGCTTGGCCGTGCAGTCGGCGGTCGGTGATGGACTCGCCGCGCAATGTTCTGTTTACTCGCCAAGTCCATGATTTCGCACTCGCCCGCTTCTAATCGAGCCAGGCCCCGCACCCTTTTCGATCCCCGCTCGCATGCCGTGCATCCTATGACGGCGCGTGCTCAAGAGCTTTCCTCGATGCAGGTAAGGCAGGACTTTCCATGGCTTTGCTGACTCGCCGGCACTTTCTGCAAAGCAGCGGCGGCCTTTTCTTGGCAACGGCCGGCGTTGGAACTTACGCCCTTGCGATCGAGCCGGGCTTCCGTCTCGACGTGACGTCCTATCGGCTCACCCCTCCAGGCTGGACGGAAGGGCTGAAGCTCAAATGCGCCGTGATCGCCGATATTCATGCCTGCAGGCCGCTGATGCCGGCGACGCGCGTGCGCGCCATTGCCGACCTCACCAACCGGCTCGATCCCGACATCATCTTTCTGCTCGGCGACTTCAATGCCGGCCATCGGTTCGTCACCGCGCCGGTCTATCCGGAAGAATGGGGCGAGGCGCTCTCCATCCTCAAAGCTCCGCTCGGCGTCTATAGCGTGCTCGGCAATCACGATTGGTGGCATGGTCCCCTTCCCGGCATGCGCAGCGACGGCGCGGAGAAAATCCGCCGCGCGCTGCGCCATGCGGAGATCGCGGTTCTCGAGAACGATGCCGTGCGATTGAGCCACGAGGGCCAGACCTTTTGGGTCGCCGGCCTCGCCGATCAATTGGCGCATCGAACCGGGCGCTGGGATTTCAAGGGAATCGACGATCTTTCCGGAACGCTCAGCAAGGTGACGGACGATTCGCCGGTCTTGCTTCTTGCGCACGAGCCCTTCGTCTTTCGGCGCGCGCCCGAGCGGGTCTCGCTCACGCTCTGCGGCCATACGCATGGCGGACAGGTCAATCTGCCCGTTCTCACGGCCGCTTATGCACGAAATGAATTCGGCTCCGACCATATCTACGGCCACATCGTGGAGGATGGCCGCCATATGATCATTTCGGCGGGGCTCGGCACATCGATTGCGCCGGTGCGTTTCCTGCGGCCGCCCGAGCTCGTGCAGATCACCCTCGGCAGCGAAATTCTTCCGGCCTAAATATGCAAACGCCCGCGCCGAGCGGCGCGGGCGCAAAGGCCGAAAGATATTTTCCTTTTATTCGACAATAACCTTGGTGCCGATCTTCGCGCGATTGTAGAGGTCGATCGCATCGATATTGGACATCCGGATACAGCCGGAAGACACCGCTTGGCCGATCAGCTCCGGCTCGTTGGTGCCGTGAATGCGATAGAGCGTGTCGCGATTGCCCTGATAGAGATAGAGCGCGCGCGAGCCGAGCGGATTTTCCGGGCCCCCCGGCAGGCCGCCTGCATCGGCCGTCGGCTGAAGATGCGGCCAGCGCTTGACCATGTCGGAAGGCGGCGTCCAATGCGGCCATTCTTCCTTGCGGCCGATATAGGCGACGCCGGTCCAGCCGGCGGATTCGGAACCCGCCGCAATGCCGTAGCGGATCGCCTGTTTGCCCGACAGGATGTAGTAGAGATACATATGCTTGGTATCGACGATGATCGTGCCGGGCTTCTCGTTCGAGGCGTAATCGACCTTGTAGCGCCGGAATTGCGACGGGACCTCAGCTCTCGGCGCAAGCGCTAGATATTCCTGGTCTTGTGCGGACAGACTCGGATCGGGCGTCACAACGCCATCTTCGACGCAACCCGCAAGCATCAGAGCCAAAAACGGCAATGCCCATGTGATTTTTTGAAATCGCATCTCAATTCCCCGCTGCTCAATCTGAAATAACCGATCGGCCTTTCTCTTGCCATCCTTCAGTATCGCTCGAGCCTAGCTCAAAGCGAGAAGAGAGAATCCTGTTGCGCAAATGAAACAATCCGGCGCGACGCCGCCGCGCCGAATTTCCGCGCGCCCCAAGTCGGCGCTCGATAATGCTGAATTCCCCCCTATTTGACGAATCATGCGGACCACAGGTTCAAATTCGGTTGATTGATCATGGCGAGCGTCGTTCTCACTCATCGCGCCAGTCTCGATCACGACACCGGTCCCGGCCATCCCGAACGGGCCGAGCGCATACGGGCGATC
>Ga0070738_10004138_pt1 | contig 17866 bp, 11 predicted proteins | sample Coa_R2_2_FD_66446 | JGI IMG/M metagenome (GOLD analysis project Ga0070738, IMG submission 66446) | Surface soil microbial communities from Centralia Pennsylvania, which are recovering from an underground coalmine fire - Coalmine... | ecosystem: Environmental > Terrestrial > Soil > Unclassified ...
GGCTGCTCTCGCTATAACGAGCAGATTTTGCAGCAATCAGGGCTTGTACCCGCTTCAATTCAGTAACTAAGCTTTGGTAACTCGTATTTTCACTCAAAGAAGCGGCCGCAAGCGCTTGTTCTGGCGTGAGACCAAGCTGCGACTGCAATCGACTGAAGAGGGCTTGCTGTTCCGCTAAATTACGTTGTGTGTCCAGTTGTTGAGCCTGGATATCCTCAACTTGCTTAGATAGACCTGCACCCTCTGTCGTTGGATCCGTAATACGATAGCGTTGTTTTAGTGCTTGAAGCTCTGCCTCCAAATCATTCACGCGCCGCTGTAAACTAGGCAGCTGATCCTCAATGAACTGAACCCCACCACCAATCCGAGTTTTTCGGTCTTCAAGACTGTATCTTAAATAGCCCCTAGCCAGCTCCTGCAAAATGAATTCCACTTTTTGCGCATCAGACCCTTTATAGCTGACTTCAATAACCTTTGTCGGGTCAGTCGTTTTCTGCCCCAGGCTTTGGGATTCAAACTCGTGGCGCTTGATCACTAGCTTCTTGCCAGCAATATCAGCAGCAAGTGAGTTTGCCGTCACATTGGGATAGCGCCGCTGAATTTCGGTTGCAATCTTGCCCAAGAGTTCAGGGCTCTGCAAAACCTGAAGTAGGGTTGGATAGTCGATAACATCAGGCTGTTGAGCGAGAGGCCGTGAAATAGTAGAAGGATCGGCAAGACGCGCTTGAGACGTAATCGGCTCTACCAAGACTTGAAAATCGCCTTTATAAGTACGTGGTCCCCCTAAGGCAGCGTAAGCAACCATCGCTGCAGAAGCTGTTGTCACCCCTGCGATTAAGAGAGCATTTCGGCGAACAATTCTAACCAAAGGAGAAAAGTCGATGCTCTTCTGTTTAGCAGTAGATTCAGTTGGGTCATCACCATTTACACTACTGATAGGCGATCGGGCCCGATCGCTAAGCGATAAATCTTGCGGGTATTGTTCAGCTTTCATGGTCTCCTCTGTTTACCTTACTTAACTCTCAGCCCGAAACCTTTTGACTACACAGGGATTATCGATTACACAAGGTTAGCAATCAGCGAAAGATATTGAATAGCCCGAATATTCCACCGATTGGCCCCAAAAACGTGCCGACGCTATCACCAATTGCCGCAATCGCATTACGATTCACAACGACAACGTCGTTATTGCGCAGCGGTGGATTAGTTTTATCATCTAACTTTTGAGAGAAGTCAACAGCGATCGTCCGCCTTTCAACCGTCCCATCAGGATTAAGACGGATTAACTCTACTGCTTTCTTCGCCCGTCCGCCCTTAAACCCTCCAGCGGCCAAGATTGCTTGGTTTAACGTAGTATTGGGTTTAACCGCAACCGCTCCCGGAGCTGCAACTTCGCCTACAACATTGACTTTAATTGCATCCGGTGAGAAATTGCTGCTGGCAATCTGGATCGCTTCTGCCGGGTTTAGCCGATCTGCTTTTGGGATCACAATCGTGTCGCCATCACGGACACGAATGTCTTGAGTCAAATCACCTGCATCTAAAAATTTCCACAGATCGACCGGAATCGTTTCCTCCCCATTTGGGCCTGGACGTCGAACCTGAATTTGACGAATATTAGCTTGTTCAGTAATACCGCCAGCCGCTTGAATCGCTTTACTTACCGTCGGCCACTGGCTCCCACTTTCCTCACCCCCTTGTTGAGCAGCTAATGTATTTTGAGGGCCATTCGCCTGCGAACTAACCGCAGAACTACTAATGAGATTACTTGCAACGATGTAAGAACCTGGTCGAGTCACCTCACCAATCACACCGATTTTTAGGGTGCGGGCAGCGACCAAACTAACGGTAATCGTTGGGTTTTTAATGAAATCACTATACCGTTTTCTCAATCGTTCAGATGCTTCCTTGAGCGTTAGTCCTTTAACAGAGACACTTCCAACCCAAGGCAAATTAACTGACCCATCAAGCAAAACAGGATAGCGAGGTTCTAAAACCAGATCAGGCGTATCAAAACTATCGATTCGAAGAGTATCACCAGCCCCAAGCGTATAAGCCGCTTCCGGTGGCACGGCCCCAGCCGTCTGCGAAGGGCTAAGATCTTGCTGATACGAACTAGACGTCGCAGGCAGCGATTGAGCGACTGTCGGCAATGCAGAACCGACACCAACTAATGCAGTGAAAAGAATACTTGTAGTGACCTGATTGATTCCCTTCATCATGGAGGCTCTTAGTAAGAAGACAATTTAAGACAGAACGCTGTAACAGTTAAAATCCGCACATAGCAGCTAGATGGTAGCTAACACCTGGAGCAATCGACGCCTCATTTGAGACACTCCCAGACCGACCCCGTCGCCCAAACCGATTGCCCATCAAGATCAAGGAGAAGACCAAAAACAGCTGCTTCTCACCAAACGGAAACACAACCTTCCCCAGGCTCTTAAACACCTTGCCCAGACTAATGCTGTCAAGAAAATAGCCCTAGGCACAGGCTTAAAAGCTTTTTCAATATAACCTCACCTGCTCTACCAAAGAACTCGATGATCATTCAATACTGTACCTGCTCGCTAAACCAGGACGCTCTCAAGACCTGGATTGTTTCATGCCACTCGAACGTAAGCTTGGTGGCAAGCGAAACCGCGTTGAACCAGTACAAGCTACCGTAGATTCCCTGAGACACTGTATTCATATCAATCTGGCTAGAGCAAATGGGGCGTGATAAGTGTAATTATGGAATGCTTATCCACCCTTGCTCTATTGCTTTCCTGCTACTTTATATAAGATTCACAACTTGGCTCACTAAACGTACTTAGATCGAAGAATAAATAAAGTTTGCCCAGATAAACCATCGTAACGTCCTCTACTTCATACATATTAGTAAGCGTGGATGAATTTGGTGAGCTACTTGAGCCAGAATGCCTTGACAATTGCTTACTTAGTCAATCAGTACCCTAAGGTCAGTCATAGCTTTATTCGGCGTGAGATTCTCGGTTTAGAGGCTTGTGGACTGAAAGTTGCTCGGTTTTCAATTCGGTCGTGCAGTTCCGAACTGGTTGATGAGTCAGATAAAGCGGAGCTAGAGCGAACCCGGGTGGTTCTGAAAGCTGGAGCAGGAGAACTACTTTCAAGCCTATTTCAAACGATCCTGACATCGCCCGTGCACTTTCTAAAGGGATTGTGGCAGACGATCAAGATCGGTCGCCAATCAGACCGTGGAATTCTAAGACACCTGGCCTATCTGGTTGAAGCCTGTGTTCTTTTGAAATGGCTGCGGGAGGATAATATTAGCCATATCCACGCCCACTTCGGCACAAACTCAGCCACTGTGGCCATGCTGTGTCATCTCATGGACGGTCCATCCTATAGCTTTACAGTTCACGGACCGGAAGAGTTCGATAAGGTTGCAGCGATCGCGCTACCGCAAAAAGTCGCTCAAGCCAAATTTGTTGTGGCAGTTAGTGACTTTGGCAGAAGTCAGATTTATCGCTGGTGTCCATTATCCCAGTGGTCAAAAATTCATGTCGTTCACTGTGGTGTAGACTCGGATTTCCTTAGGCATGACTCTGTACCTGTACCAACCGATCCACGGTTGGTCTGCGTTGGTCGGCTCTGCCCCGAAAAGGGACAGCTACTGCTCGTCGAAGCGGCTGGTCGGCTCGCGCAGCAAGGGCTGTCCTTCAACCTCACTCTGGTAGGAGATGGCCCATTGCGGAGTGAACTGGAGTCGCGCATCACCAAGTTAGGATTGCACAATCATGTAGAAATTACTGGTTGGGCCAGTAGTACTCAAGTCCGTGAGGCAATACTGTCTGCTCGTGCTCTGGTACTACCTAGCTTTGCCGAGGGTTTGCCAGTGGTAATCATGGAAGCTCTAGCATTAAACCGCCCTGTGATCAGCACTTACATTGCCGGTATTCCAGAGTTGGTAGAACCAAGCGTTTGTGGTTGGCTAGTGCCTTCCGGTTCAATAGACGCACTCGTGACAGCAATGAAGACGGCAATCGAAGCTGAGCCAACGGTTTTACAGCAAATGGGCAGTAATGGACACAAAAGAGTGACCCAACAGCACAATGTTGTGATCGAAGTGGGCAAACTAAAAGGACTGTTCGAATCCGCTTTGCAGCCTGCGCTAACATCCACAGGTGAATCCTCTTTCAGCAATTCCTTCCCCACGCTAAGTCAAATACCCATCCGGCAATCTCCAGATTACACCAGCCCCGATCAGGGTGCTTCATGCTGACCTCCGCTTCCTCCATTAAGATATGCCTTCACTGAAAAAGCTTGCTATTAATGCAACCATTTGGACGATCGCAGGGTTTGGAATCAGTCAAATTCTACGTTTCATTAGCAACATTGTCTTAACACGGTTGCTATTCCCAGAACTGTTTGGCTTAATGGCAATCGTCAGCACGTTTTTGACTGGATTACAGCTATTTTCTGACTTAGGCCTTAACGCTAGCATTGTCAAAAGCAAGCGTGGAGACGACCCGCTCTTCCTGAATACAACCTGGACCCTACAAATCTTGCGTGGAGTAATTTTATGGTTATGCTGCATTGGCATTGCCTACCCCGCTGCTCATTTTTACAATGAGCCAAGGCTGCTGTGGCTGATTCCGTTGGTTGGGATCAATACCCTTATCAGTGGGTTCAACTCCACCTCCCTTGCCACCCTTAATCGGCACTTGTCCCTGAAGTCTTTAGCTCTATTTGAGCTTGGTGGGCAGCTCACCGGACTTGTTGTAACTCTCGTATGGGCATGGCTAAACCCATCTATCCTGGCATTAGTTGCTGGCGGGTTCGTATCATCAATGTTTCGGTTAATTCAAAGTCATCGCCTGAATCAAGAGTTCCCCAACCGTATCGTTTGGGACCGTAGCGCTCTTGAGGAAATTATTTCATTTGGTAAGTGGGTTTTTCTATCGACAGCGATTTATTATCTGTCCTCATCGACCGATCGATTGATCCTTGGCAAACTGTTCACGCTTCAGCTGCTAGGAGTTTATGGTATTGCCCTCACACTATCAGATGTACCTCGCCAGGTCGTCTTTGCGGTTGCCACAAAGGTCATCTACCCTACATATTCGAAGTTAGTGGATCTTCCTCGACATGAGTTTCGGGCCAAGATTATTCGCCACCGTCGGCCCATGTTGATAACATCAGCGGTGACTACTGGCCTAATCGTCAGCCTGGGAGATTTGCTCATTCGCTTCTTGTATGACGATCGATACGTAGCTGCGACGTGGATGTTTCCAATGCTAACCCTAGGCATTTGGCCAATTGTATTGATTCAAACAATCGATCAAAGTCTTTGGGCATTAGGAAAACCCAACTATTGGACCTTTGGTTCATTTCTTAGCTTTCTGTGCTATGCCATCGGCATTCCACTCGGTTATCACTCGGCACTGCATGAAGTTGGTGCTGTCTTAGCGGTAGCTGTTAGCAATGTTCCAATTTGGTTCGTCGTAATGTATGGGCTTTGGCGCGAAAAGTTGCTAGCGATTCGGCAAGACTTAGTAATGACGGCTCTATTTTTAGCAGTCTCTGGCTTAGTCGTTGCAATTCGCTTACTGGTTGGCCTTGGAACACCATTTGATGCGCTTTCTTCTGTTCCCTATTAACATTACTGTTAAGCCACAATTGCTTCCTAAAATTTTCGATGTGTACTCCGAGAATTACATGCAAGAACATGCACTTAATTACAAGCTAGATGCGCCTTGCCCCCCACAGCAGCGTAATTGCAATCCACTCTCGGTTGCCTACTTCACAGGTCGGCCACCAAAGTCATCATCCAACGGGATTGTCTGATGCTTATGGCAATCGTTTGTCCTTCCGTTCACCCTTGACTCTAAAATTTTTGCCCGAGAATACAATGAACTCAATTATTTCAACATTTCGCCTGGATGTGGATTATCTCAAAGATTTAGCAGTAAGGCATCGGGAAAAAGATGCATCAGCTAATTCATTTCCTTACATCGTCATTGATGATTCTCTGCCGGAAAATATTTTAGAGGAATTTCTTCCAGAACTTCTTTCTCCGGACAAAATAAACCGGCAATCGCTTCAAACTCAGGCTGGGAAAACGCTCACATCAAAGCATGAACAACAGAAACAGATAGGGGGAGGTGGCGCGTTTCCTGCTGTACAGCCTTAATGCTTCTACTTTTATTACCTTTCTAGGAATTTTAATGGAGTTGATGACATTATTTCAGCCCCTCACGATGAAAGAGGAGAACAGCACCAGATTAGAGGCGATTTGTTATAAAATGCACGTAGATTTCGCTCATCACGAAAAATTACGCCCTGATCGACACTTGAATTTTCTTCTTTATCCGAAAAAAACTGAAAGTAGGAATACGGAGAACACCTTGAGCTTTGGGACATAAATATGACCAGGTATGAAAAGAAAATTCTCCCGGTGGTTAATCGATGCGTTGTTTTCAGCACAACTGACTTTTCGTTTTACGGTCATCTTGAACCACCAACCTATCCCCGAAGTTGGGCAGAAAAGTCACTGGCGCTGTATTACTACACAAATGGGCGACCTGCAAACGGAATTTTGGGTAAACCTCATACAACAATATTCTAAGCTCGTCGACAAGATGACTTTACCTAGAGAGCGAACCATGCACCAATGTCAATTCTGTTCTGAAAAGGCTAGTCCCTCCAATTTTGATTGATGCCAGAGATGCTTTGAAGGGCAAAGGCTAGACGAAACGCTTTCAATTGCTTTTAGAACAGAACATCGCTTTTTACTATAAGCAGGAGAAAGCATTTAGTTTCTCTATTTATCTTGCACCTGTCGATTTATTAGTCGATGCTGAACTGAATTATTAAAGGTGGGCTATGAACACTGTCTTACTATACTCTTGGTTTCCAATCGTTATCTATCTGTTTATACGCTTTCCACCTCAAAGAGCACTAGTTATCAGCTTTGTTGGAGCCTGGCTATTTCTACCGCTAGCAGACTTTAAGTTGCCTGGGATTCCAATCATTTATGACAGAATGTCAGCGACTTGTCTGGCAATCTTTTTGGCAACTTTTCTCTACAACCTTGATCGCTTTCGATCGTTTAAGTTTAGTTGGCTAGATATTCCCATCGTTATTTGGTGCTTATGTCCCTTTGCTTCATCAATGACTAATGGACTTGGTGCGTACGATGGGTTTTCAAGCCTTATTTCACGTAGCATGGATTGGGGAGCTCCATATTTTATTGGTCGTCTTTACCTCAATAACTTCTCCGGCCTCCGCCAACTAGCAGTTGGAATTTTTATTGGCGGACTAGTTTATATTCCTTGCTGTCTATTCGAAATCGCCACTCACGTTAACCTCCACGGGTTAATTTATCGTTTTACGGTTAGGGCCGCGGATATTCGTTACGGAGGTTACAGGCCATCAGTTTTTCAGCGCAATGGATTAGTGCTGGGTACATGGATGATGTTTGCCTCACTCATGGGAATTGTTTTGTGGCGAACAAAAACAGTCAGGCAAATTCTAAATATCCCGGTTAGTTGGCTCGTTGTGGCACTGGTAGTTACATTTATTTTAGTGAAAGCAACAGGAGCGGCTGTTCTGCTACTTGTAGCTTTAGCAATTGTACTTACAGGGATGTGGTACAACACGGGTTTGTTAATGTGGATTTTCCTTGGCGGCATATTTATTTATCTTTTTCTTGGGGTGATTGGCGATTTTCCGGGCCAGCAAATTATTGACTTCTTAGGGCATTTCTTTGACCCTGATCGCCTGCAATCTTTAGGATTCAGGTTCCTAAACGAAAATATGCTTTCAGAGAAAGCACGTGAAAGAATATTGTTTGGTTGGGGTGGCTTTGGTAGAAACCTGCTGTACAAGGAGGGTGGTTACGCAATCACAATTACCGATAGCCTCTGGATTATTGCCTTTGGGCAGAACGGTTTGGTCGGTTTGATCAGTGTTTTCACAACCTTGTTGCTTCCTGTTTTAAGCTTCTGGTTCTTCTATCCACCCATTACTTGGTCTCAGACAAGCGTAACAATTACGGCTGCATTTGCTGTTGGGTTAGCCATGCATGCTATGGATAACGTCCTCAACGCCTTTTATAACCCAATCTTTATTATGGGCAGCGGCGGTCTGGTAGGAATTCTGCTCAACTATCAGTTCCAAGGTTTTACAGCAGCAAAGCAATCAGTTATGCGCTAGATGCAGTGATGATGAACAAACGGCGGGCTAAGGTCTATTTAGGTAGCCGCTTCGTGCAATGGGTAATGGTGCCGTCGATCGCGTTAAATGATCGTTGAATTAAAGGGGTGGTAATGAGAAAAGACCTGAACTTCTTATTTAATCAGAGCACATGTATGCGAATCACCCATTTGGGCCTGAAGAGATGAAATGGAGTGAGACATCGCCAATCGCGGCTCAAAATTTAGGTTCTACCCTGGTGAGGCGAACGACGTAACGCGCCGCTCAGGATGACAATTCTGACTTTTAAGATGTCCTCTGAAGGTTACTTTCAATGTTAAGTACACTCCAGTCACCCCAAGCAATGAATTTACTTGTTGTTGTCCTTAACTATAAGACAGCAGATTTGACCATTGACTGCTTACATTCGCTGTCGGACGAGGTAAAATGCCTCTCCGGAAGCCATGTTGTGGTGACTGATAACGCCTCTGGAGACGGTTCGGTTGAACGAATTGCAGCGGCAATTAACAACAACCACTGGAGCGATTGGGTTGAACTCATGCCGTTGGAGCGTAATGGTGGATTTGCTTTTGGCAACAACGCTGCAATTCGCCCAATCATAGACGCATCGGTTCAGTGTCCTTACATCCTGCTGTTAAATCCAGATACTGTTGTCCGCCCAGGGGCACTACAAGCGTTACTAGATTTTATGAACGACCATCCGGAGGTTGGGATTGCCGGTAGTCGCCTGGAGGACCTAGACGGTACGCCACAGCAGTCAGCATTTCGCTTTCCAAACGTCATGGGCGAATTGGACTTTGGCTTGCGCTTGGGTTTCGTGTCTAAACTGCTCTCACAATGGACCGTGTTGTTACCCGTGGCGGATAGGCCACATCAAACGGACTGGGTTGCTGGAGCAAGTATGATTATTCGTCGAGAGGTCTTTGAATCGATCGGACTTCTCGACGAAAACTACTTTATGTATTTTGAGGAAGTTGATTTTTGTCTCAGGGCAAACCGTGCAGGATGGTCTTGTTGGTACGTACCGCAAAGTCACGTTGTACATTTTGTGGGTCAGAGTTCAGGAGTGACCGATTCTAAGCGTCCACCCAAGCGTTTACCAACCTACTGGTTTGATTCCAGACGACGGTATTTTTTGAAGAACCATGGGTGGCTGTACACGGCGCTAGCTGATGCTGCTTGGATTTCTGGCTTTACATTATGGCGATGGCGACGGGTGTTACAACGTAAGCCTGATCACGATCCCCCAAAAGCTTGGAGTGATTTTCTGCTGAACAGCGTGTTTGTTAGAGGAGGACAGATTTGAGTGACACGGAAGTAGAGCCATTGGGACTTTGGCAGCAGATTAAAGAAGACTGGGAAGCACATGGGCGAGATTGGACTAAGCCCGGGTTTCGAGCTGTGGCTGTACACCGATTTGGGGTATGGCGAATGTCGATCGAGCCAAAGTTATTACGAGCGCCATTCAGCATTCTTTATCGATCGCTATATCGTAAAATTCGCAATGGATATGGCATTGAGCTGCCTTACACAGTGCAATTGGGCCGTCGTGTCATTATTGAACACCAAAGCGGGATTGTGATTCATGGGTACTGTCATATCGGCGATGACAGCATCATTCGACAGGGTGTCACGCTGGGTCTACGTTATCTTGACCGTTTAATGGATGCGCCAAAACTAGGGAAACGGGTTAACGTTGGCGCAGGCGCAGTCATTCTTGGTAATGTGACCATTGGGGATGATGCAAATATTGGCGCAAATGCTGTCGTCCTGTCCGACATCCCACCTGGTGCTACAGCTGTTGGGATACCCGCTAAAATTATTAGCCCTCAGAAGAGTGAAGTGACCACTTGAACAGGGTTCATGGAGAGTATCCGTGACCGAGAGAGTGCTTTAAGCAATGTAGTTCGCATACCGAATCTGTACATTGCACGATCGCTTTGGAAGCAGCAAACTACGAAAATACTGCGTTCCAATTTACCTACATTAGCTAACCGCGTGCCTTATCTGTGCGCCTGCCATAGCACCACTTTGGCAGGCGACGCCGCGTGAGTGCTGTGAATCATCAGAACCGAGCACTGAATCACTCGGTTCTAACATCTGCGGCAGTTAAACACGTGACGCGTTGGCTCCACTCAGAATGACAAAACTATCCCTAAAACATCCTCTAATACGATACAGAAATTCCCATTTGAGTGCAGTACATACCAATTAACGGCGCATCACTGGTCATTCGTCATACGTCAGTCGCCGTACGTATCAATGACCAGTGACAAAAATCAAGCGACTGTACTTCATTTGAGTGAGAACCGTTATAGACACTGCCTTATCGCGTTTGATTCACTTTTGATTTATTAGAAACAAAATTCAGTGTCTTTGCTCTCTTCTGACTGAGGATAGATTTGTACACCGGGCTTTGGTGCTACATTTCTTTGCAGGGAAAGCATCTAGGCTTACTGAGTACGGGCACTAGCGTTTATGGCTATTTCGCCTAGGCAAATACGCTAATCCTGCATAGGCAAATAGGCTAACTTTGTGCAGGCAAATACGTTAATTCTGTGTAGGTAACTACGCTGCATTTAAGCTCGCAATATCAAAAGTGTGACAACACTCAAGAGGTTTGAGGTGACGGCTCACATTTTGGTATATTCGTGGGAAGAGGGGAGTATCTAGCTGCTGAGGGTGATGCAGGAATGAATCTGTTTGTACTATCGGAACTTCATCCTGAGAACAAGCACGTTGGCTGGGCCGTTAGTTATACACTTGAAAGAACACTTGAAAATGCTTGTAACGCAACGTTTTTGTATCCCTTAAGTAACGACAGGATAGGGATACTCAAGCGATACCGACATCGAATATTTAGATCATGGTTTGAGATCCAGGATCTGCCTGTTTTAGGCAGTGGTATCAATGTCCTTTTGATTGTAGGAATACTCCCGAGATTTTTACTATCAATGCATGCATTGGGGCCCCTACTTAAGAAGTTTGATCTGAGAATAGGGTATTTGCTGGACGGGTTCAAACCAGATCATATCGATCGCACGGTTTTTTCGGAGCTTGATCAACTATTTGTTATCAGTGCCGAAATCGCTGATGAGATTAATAGTTCCTCGCCAGTTTCAGCAGCGTTTTTACCCCTGGCAACGGATACATTCAGAGTTACTTCAAATGCCAGATACCGATCAATTGATATCATTAGCTATGGCAGAACGAACAGGGCAGTCCATGAGTGTTTGCAGACTCACTACATGGAGTCTGAGAGCGATCGCACTTACTTCTACTCTACATTTAGCAAGCCTGATGTTTATGATTTAGAAGAGCATATCACTTTGCTTTCAAACCTGCTCGGTCGGTCGAAAATCAGCTTGTGCTTTGAAGCAAGCAACATCGAAAGATTTTGTGGCTATTCACCCATTTTATTTCGGTGGTTCGAAGGTTGGAATGCAGGCTGTAACATTGTTGGCAGGAAACCCTTTGGGAAAAATGTCACGCCATTGATGGACTGGGAGAACAGCACACTCGAGTTGCCAGACGATCGAACCGAATGGATTGCATTCTTCGAAGACCTCTTAGAAAACCAGAAACTGCTAGAGGCTAATTCGCGCCGAAACCGTCTTGAGTGCCTAGCAAGACATGATTGGCGTTACCGTATCAGCGATATGTTCAACAGCGTAAATTTGCCAATCCCGGAAAGCTTGAATACGGATCTTTTGCGTTTAAAGCATCGGATTGAAGAGCAAAAGACTGTACTAATTTGAGCCATGACTCGCAGTTGGCCAAATTAGCAATGATTGATTAACGGCATTATTTCTGAGTTCGATTCCAGGGGATCATGGCGTCTACAGCGAGACGCCGAGAGACTTCGTAGGCACCGTATCGATTTAAGTGGCTTGGATCCGAAAAGTAATCTGGCTGGTTCATCAACGATTGATTAAGGTCTCGATAGATAAGACCAATCTGAGGCGAAATACGCAACATATGCTGCTGAAATTCCTCTTCGTGGCGTTTTCGAGTGGGATCAAGATAATCGTGTGTTAGCGGTAGGTTGACAAAAACAAGTGGAATTTGGTGCGCTTGACTGAACTGAATCAAGCTCATCAGCGCCTGGGTTTGTTTCCCATCCAGATCAAATGATTCGTAGTCAGAATCGTAATCACCGCTGACTCTGGCATATTTTTGATAGTAGGTAGCCGGATTAAAGCGATTGGACAGCGGCAAAAACCCATCGACATCGATCATGCTTTGACCTTCCGACAAGATAGACGGTTGGGCATTGGCCGCGGCAGCGGATGGACTGGTCGCATCGCTGAGGTCGTTTGACGCCATCTGACGGAGTGGATTCCAGGCAGACAAGGCGTGGCTCAGTGCCACCAGAGAAGCATCCCTGGGCAGCAAGTTGAAGAGATTGTCACGCAGGGAGGTTTTGAGATGATCACGCTGAGAATATGCTATGGATAAGGCACCTAAGCGTTTGTTCAACTCCTGGTTAACGGTTTGATAACCGCCAGACAACGAACGAGGCGAGCCATCACTGGAAGCAGTGGCCTGAGCAGATGCACTTGTTTTGGCCGCATCTGCTCCCTGGGCCACTGTGGCACCAGGGATCGGTGGCTTGCCTGCAGCAAAGATTTTGTACCCGTCGGAGGCAACAAGCCCATTGTAGGTAACGTCAGCCCGACCACTGTTAAAGGCACGGGCACCATCCGCCCATAGAATCAGCTTGGGTAATTTGTCTTGCGGTAGGAACTGGCGAACGATGATGTCAACTACTTGGGCGGTGGCACCATTGACCCCAAAGTTAAAGATCGTTGCTCCAGGATAGCCTTGCGCTGCCAGGGCATTTTGAAGCGCGATCGGATCGACTCCGCGCAGTGCCCTAGAGCTACCAACTACCAGTACATCAGGAGCGCCATGCTCTGCTAAATAGTTCTGGTAAAGTGCCAGCTTTTCATCTAACTGACGACTATTAAACGTTGGGTAGGCGGTTGCCGTTGTGATCAGCGTTTCGGCTTTAGGCCGTAACGGCGAGGCCGGCAAGGATAGTGGGGTCAGCGACTGTGCATCTGGAGCGAGAGAACTATCTGGTGGCGTGAGATCGGGTGGCGTTGCTGTATGAGATTGAGTAAAGCCAGAGGCACTGAAAATTGACTTCTCACCCGGCTTTGTCTTCTTCAGGGTCAGATTGGGAAGGGCCGGCTCAGTAGGAGCCTGAGCGAATGGTGTTGGTACAGAGGCTGGTTGCGCGGCCGAAGGAGAGGACGGAGCAGGCTGCATCCACTGACCCAGTATCCAATCAGACTGAACAATCAGGAGTATACCAACGGCACTCCAAACAGCAGCGATTTTGATTCCCTTGTGTGATCGCGGAGCATCCAGTTCCGGTGACGCAAGGGGTGACGCAGGCGTGAGCGGATCTGACTCGAGGGGAATAAACAACTGCGTCCAGATGAGCGATTGCTGCACGCGCTGTACGGCGCGATCGAACAACTGACCCAGCAACGACTGGGATCCTTCTGAGCGTTGCTCCGTGCGTAAGGCTAACGCTCCGGGTGGCGAAAGCAAGTCACCAACATAGGCGTCGGAGACTGCAAATTCGGGAGCGGCCTCAGGGACTAACCGATTACGCGCGGCAAAATCGATGCCATAACTCCAGAGGGGTTGTTTTTGGCCGGAGCGGCGACCATAGATCCGGATACCAGCGATCGCCGGAATTTGTAACGGCTTCAAGAAGCGGGCGATCGAGGGGCCAACCTGATTTTGCCGTGGGCAGGTCGGAGCCTCGCTCATGATATGCAGCAGATCTGCCTTTTGGCGCACCTGTACTCGAATACCGCCCGTGGCTAGTTTTCGATCCAGATCGGGGTTGAGCAGCCGCGTCAGTAAAAATGTGATCGCATCTAAATCACCCTGCTGGGCCTGACTGAGTGCCGATGCCGGTGCCGTTGATTGGTCTTCCAGCAGGTCTAACCAGTGCACCCAAAGAGGAGCTGGCGTCGAGGCTGAACTGAGCAAATCGACATTTTGATCCTGCGTGGCAAAGCCGTAAATCGTGGCCGCGCGGATCCCCTGCGGTGCGAGCGATTCCAATAATGGAACGGTGGCCGCGATCGTGGCGAGCTTGTCCGGTGGTGCTGCCTGCGTGCCTCGACAGGTGAGATGGAGGGTTGCTTCCTTTAGCAGTGCCAGGACTTGAACATGCTGGGGCAGCAATCTGTGATTCAGCAAGCGGGTGATGGCTTGAACATCTCCCCAGCGCGCCCACTCTTTGAGAATGTCATCCGGAGGGGTCAGGTCAACCCGCAACGTCCACTCAGATCGAGATTCACCAGTCACTTGCCCAAAGACAACGGCATCCCGAAATCCCTTCAGAGCGAGTATCCGCAAATGCTGAGCGATCGGCTCTGCAATCAAGAGCGGATCTGGTGCATACGCAGACTCACAGATGATGATCAGCCGTCTGGACGTGACCGTGGCGCTGGTGGGTGCTACGTCTAGCGGATCAGACGCCGCGGGTAGGGAAGCTGTGCCCTGGGGAGTGGATGGGGAGGATTGTTGAAGGCGTTCAAGCTTGACCCGAATCGCAATACCGAGATGACTCAATGCCCCGCTCAAATAACGGGCGATCGCGTCTGGTTGGCCACCACGAGCCTGATCAAGCACAGAGGCCATCGCCGTTGAACCATCATTCGACGGTTTAACCGCCGCCTGAGTCTCGGCGGCAGACGATTGGTTGGATGTCGATCGCAGGTCGTCTCGCTGGCGATCGAGTTGATTGGGAACAAATGTCTCTGTCCATGCGGGCACTGCCTGCTGTGGTAAGCGCCCGTAGACAATTACCCGGTACACTGAAGAAGACTCCGACGGTAGCAGACGCGCGATATCGTTAGCCGACAAGATTTGCATCAGTCGCGGCACTATCGTGGCTTGATCAGGGCACGGCTTACCTTCCAATAAAATGTGGAGATTGTTGCCGCGTAGCTTACTTCTCACCTGCACCTGAGGACCGCCCACATGCCGATGAATCCACTGTGTGAGTGAGGTGCCGTTCATCCCTTGAAAACGTTGATCCCGTGTGGGAGAAGGATTATGTCCATGTACATCCAGCATGAGTGCCTTGAGAATCTGCGTTTGCCCCTAGACTGACAGTATTCAGTTCAGTCATTTCGCCCCATACAGATAACACACACCTGAGGGATCTGACACATTTTCTCCACAATTTCGCTCCAAATTCCGCCAATTGGTTGAGATTGCGCCACGATAACAGTTACGCTGCCTATGGTTTAGCCGCTTTGGTCAATCAACTTCAGTTAATCGATTGTTTCAAACAGTTACTACTTCCAGATGGTTCGCAACATTTGCAAAACTTACAGATTTTACTGAAATTATGGAATCATCGCCCCTGTCCCAATCGAACTCCAATACAAGTCCGATCGTGCCACCTGAACTACTGCTCAGCGCCGCAACGCCCGCTGTGCTCCTCGCCTTAGTTGGCGCAAAACTGCTAACTGAAGCGGCTCACGAAATCGGGGTATTGAGTGAAGAACTTTTTCGGGGGGAGCGCCTCCCTGTGCTTACCTTTCCGACAATCGCTGCGCCCGATCCGGACAGCAGTGAAAATCCGTAGCGGTCAACGCAAATACCCCAAACGGTCTGAACGACCAAAATCAATTTAGTTCTTCTACGACCACAAAATTGGGGATTTCCCCATAAAATTGTTGAAATATCTTTGGCAAAAGCAGTCCCCATGAGCGCGACACGACCTTCATCAGATGATGGACTGGGTTCTGGAACGGCGATCGAGTCCAGAGTAACCGAGGCAACGCCTGTGACTTCCACATCTGACTTATTTCTGCGACATCGACTCAAGATCGTTGAAGACCTTTGGGCATTTGTGCTGCAACAGGAGTGCGGTCAGGAGTTGGTTGATTTGCTCAATCAACTGCGCGACCTTTGCTCCCCCGATGGGCAGGCTCCCAGTTTTCTCGAGTCGGAAGTACTAAACGTCGTTGAGCGGCTCGATCTTAATGAGGCTATTCGCGCGGCGCGTGCATTTGCGCTCTATTTTCAATTAATTAATATCGTTGAACAGCATTACGAACAGCGCGACCAGCAACAGCAATACCGGGCATCCCGCGATACCGCATCATCGGTTGCTGTAGATACCAGTAAGGCGATCGCGAACTATCCCGGGCCTACGGGCGAATCGTCAACGCCAATGGGTCGTCTGGAAGCTGATTTATTGGAGAAAAGCCTGCAAGATCCAGAGGCTCGCCGCGAAATGGGAACCTTTCACTGGCTGTTTCCCAAGCTTCGTAGTCTCAACGTGCCGCCGCAGCATGTGCAAAATCTCATCCGGCAGCTCGACATTCGGCTTGTCTTTACAGCGCACCCGACCGAAATTGTCCGCCACACGATCCGTGATAAGCAACGGCGGATTGCCCGCATTCTCCGTCAGCTCGACCAGGTTGAGGATCGGCTGACGGCTCAGGGACTCCCGGCCGCCTCCTGGGAAGCGGAAGTACTGCGCGATCAACTGACCGAAGAAATTCGCCTGTGGTGGCGCACAGACGAACTACACCAGTTCAAGCCGACAGTGCTGGACGAAGTAGACTACACGCTCCATTACTTCCAGGAGGTGCTGTTTGATGCCATTCCGCAGCTCTACCAACGATTCAAGCAAGCCTTAAATGCGGCGTTCCCGGCGATGCAGCCGCCAAGCAACAACTTCTGCAAGTTTGGCTCCTGGGTCGGCTCCGATCGCGATGGCAACCCTTCTGTCACACCCCAAATCACCTGGCAAACGGCTTGCTATCAGCGCGGTCTGGTGTTGGGAAAATACATTCAGTCCATTCACCGTTTGAAGGATCTGCTGAGTTTGTCGCTGCACTGGAGCGATGTGCTGCCAGACCTGCTGGAGTCACTGGAGCAGGATCAGATCCAGATGCCGGACGTGTATGACCAACTGGCGATTCGCTATCGTCAGGAACCCTACCGGCTGAAATTGGCCTACATTCAGAAGCGTTTGGAGAATACGCGCGATCGCAACGCCCAGATCAACAATAGCAACTGTCTGCGCGGCGACGAGCCGGACTGCAATCCAAACAGCATCTATAGCTCTGGGGCAGCGTTTCTGGCGGAACTGCGGCTGATTGAACGGAGTTTACTCGAAACGGGTCTGAGCTGTCGTGACCTGGAAACGCTGATTTGCCAGGTTGAGATCTACGGGTTTAACCTCGCACACCTGGACATCCGCCAGGAAAGCACCCGCCACTCCGACACCATTAGCGAAATTGCTGAATATCTCCAGGTTCTCTCCAAGCCTTACAACGAGCTCTCCGAATCGGAGCGCACCCTCTGGCTCACCACAGAGTTACAAACACGGCGACCACTCATTCCAACGGAGCTAAACTTCTCAGACAAGGCGCGTGAAACGGTCGAAACGTTTCGCATGGTGCGGCGACTCCAGCAGGAATTTGGAGTCGAAAGCTGCAATACCTACGTGATCAGCATGAGTCACGAGGTGAGCGATTTACTAGAAGTGCTACTGCTGGCAAAAGAGGCCGGTCTATACGACCCGGCAACCGGGATCAGCTCACTACATGTTGTACCGCTGTTTGAGACAGTAGAAGACTTGCAAAAAGCACCCTCTGTCCTGACGCGCCTGTTTGAGTTACCGCTCTATCGGGCGGTG
>Ga0070738_10004141_pt1 | contig 17864 bp, 13 predicted proteins | sample Coa_R2_2_FD_66446 | JGI IMG/M metagenome (GOLD analysis project Ga0070738, IMG submission 66446) | Surface soil microbial communities from Centralia Pennsylvania, which are recovering from an underground coalmine fire - Coalmine... | ecosystem: Environmental > Terrestrial > Soil > Unclassified ...
CAGACCATCAGCACGCCGAAGGCCACGGCGATCGTCACCGCGGCGGCGAACAGGCGTTTCCTCCGCAGCGTGTCGGTCTCGGCCCCAAGGCTGGCGAGACTCCCCTCAACGATCGCCACGGCAGGCCCGGGTGAGTACGAACCCGAGGCACTCTCGGCCCACAGCTCGGCCCGGTCCACGTGCACCGTGGGCTCGAGCTCGATGACGTCGTCGGCGGGTAGCAGATCTTCGGTTGTCGACATGGACATGGCGTGGCCTCGAAAGGGGTCTGGTCGATCGGGATGGTTACGTCCGGTGTGCGATCAGGGCTGTTGCCGCGGCTCATTGAGGGCCTTGGCCTTGTCCAGCTCCTCCTGCGTGCGCTTTTCCAGGGCCTTGATCGCCCCGCGGAAGCCGCCAGTACCGCCCTCCTTGGCCGGGCCGCCACGTGATGACGAACCGAGTTCTTTGAGTTTCTCCTGGGCCGGCGCGCCGAGCTTGTTGACGTCGATGTCCTTGACCTTGTCACCGAGTTCCTTGAGCGTCTCCTGGGCCTGCGCGCCGAGCTTGTCGACGTCGACGACCTTGTCGACCTCGCCCTTCATGTCTTTCTTGAGGGTCCGGGCGCCGGAGCGGATGCGATCGGCGATGCTCCCCTTGGCGGCCTGAGCGCTGGAGAGCCAGGGGATGAAGATGAATGCCAGGACCACCAGGCCGATCGTGACGACCGGCTCGATCACGCGGCCGAGCGGCTTCTTCATCTTCTGGAAGTTGATCCCGTCGCGGAACGGGACGACGGCCAGGTTGGCGACACCGGCGGCAAGCCTCCCGACGTTGAGCAGGACCACCACGGTCGCCCCGAACAGCGCCACGGGTCGACTCCCCACCACGGCTCCCACGATCAGGATCATCAGGAACGGAACGGAGACCAGGTACGCGGCCTGGTTGATCTTGCGGAAAAACCTCTGGACACCACCGAGCTGCCGCCTCCAGACCCGAACGATGACGTTATCCTGCACCCGCACCCGGCCGCGCGTCTCGCGCACCGGCTTGGCCAGGGAATAGGGCTTGGAGTCCTCGGCGTCGTCGAGTGGTGACGGCTTCGTGGGTCTCCGCCGACCGATTGGCATCTGGTCGAGCGTGATCGGCGCCAGGGCCATCTTGCTGCCGCCCTTCTGGAGCCAGGACCCGATCGACGCGCCCCGGGCGCCGGCCGCCGCGCCCGTGACGGCTCCGCCACCGACCGCAGCGGCCAGTGCCGGCATCGCGGCCATCGACGCGATCTCCTCGGCCCGGGGGATCGCCATGAACTGGCCGCACTTCTTGCAGTGACCTTTCTTGCCGGCCATTCGCGGGTCGACCTCGAACCGCGCGCCGCAACTCTGGCAGAAAAACACGATGCCCATCGGGTTCTCCCCTTCGTGATGTTCGGGCCCGGACGCGCCCGCGCGGCGACCCTCTTCGGCCGCTTCCTCCCTCCTGCCTCAGATATACCAGAGCAGCGGTAACCCCAGCAGGAGGAGAGTCCAGAAGATCACGCCCTCGTCGAACTTCGCCATCAGCCGGAAGTACAGCGTGTACGCCACGAGCGTCTCACCCATCCAAGCCTGCCAGGGGGAAACCCCGAAATTCTGGGCCACCCGCACTTGCCAGCTCGGCCAGGGGAAATCCTGCCAACTGAACAGGAACACGTAACTGAGGAACGCCACACCCGCCGTGTAGAGGATCCCCAGGAAGAGCCAGTGGTCCTTCATTGTCTCGAACTTGACCTGGATCCGGACCAGGCTGAAGAAAAAGACGGCCTTCATGAACAGGTAATAGACCGCCATGGAAAGAAACATGCGACCACCTCTCACGCGACGTGAGCTTGTCGGGCGGGTGAAACCCACCGACGTCGAGGTCTGGCAATCGGTGGGCTTCATTCACCCTTCGGACAACCCGTCGAAACGCCTGCTCCGCCCTATTCCAGCCCTGCGCAGATCCCCGCCCCGCACTGGGGTCGGCCGCAGCCGAAGGCGGGTCCGCCGGTCTCGCCGCAGATCGGCAGCGCCGCGGCGCGACCGCGACCGGTCTGGGCCGCTGCCGGGACGCTGAGCTGCTTGGCGACCTCCAGGCTGCCGCACCGCGGGCACCGCGCCCGATCGCCGGCGCCGCGGATCAAGGTCTCGAACGTGTGGTCGCACGGCTCGCAGTGATATTCATAAATGGGCATATTTTCGCCGACTCCTTCATACGGAATTCATCTCTGGGAAGCGAACGGGCCGTGCACCGCGCCGGTGCGGTGCCCGCGCGTACCTGGCCCTGGCGGTATTCTGGGGGGAGAGCCGGGGATTGTCAATGCCAGGGGGATCGGGTTAACTCATGGTGAGATCACGAGTTGAATCCTGGAACCGGGGAGGCTGCTCATGACCATTCGTCTTCGACCGCTGTCGCGCGAGGAGGTGCGCCGGCTCGACGTGCAGGCGGCGCAGGAGCTGGGGCTGCCGAGCCTGCTCCTGATGGAGAACGCCGGCCGGGGCGCGGCCGGCTGGCTGGCGGAGCTGGCCGGCGCGCTCTCCCCGGAGGTGCACGGACGGCCCTTCTCACTCCCGGCTTCGATGCCGGGTCCGGACCTGCCGCGCGGACCGGCTCCGCCCCGGGTGCTGATCCTCTGCGGGCCGGGGAACAACGGCGGCGACGGCGGGGTCGTCGCGCGGCACCTGGACGCCTGGGGCTTCCCAGTCCGCGTCATCTGGTTCGCCCGCGGCGACCAGCTCCGGGGCGATGCCGCCGTCCAGTGGAATATCCTGGCGAAGTCCGGCGTCGCGCAGTCCGCATGGTTCGATGACCACCCCGGCGCGGCGATCGATCCCGCGGCGCTCTTGCCCCTGCTGGCCGATGCCGACTGGCTGGTCGATGGGCTGCTCGGCACCGGGCTGTCGCGCCCGGTCGAGGGTCCACTCCGCACCGTGATCGAGGCGGTCAATCAATCGGGCAAGCCGATCTTCGCGCTGGACCTCCCCTCGGGCCTCGACGCCGACACGGGCCAACCCCTGGGCGTGGCCGTCCGCGCCAATGCCACGGCCACCTTCGCAGCGGCCAAGCTCGGCTTCAACGCCCCCGGCGCCGCCGACTACACCGGTGAAGTTGCCATCATCGACATCGGCCTGCCCCGGCGCTTGCTCGAGCCGTACTCGTGCAAAGTTCCGGCCGCGAAGGAGGATCCTTGATGCCGGACTACGACACTACGAGTAAGTGGATGATTCAACATCATGGCGACTCGATCCTCCGCCTGGCCGGCATCCGCGACATCACCGCTTGGACACCGCGGCAGGCCGAGCCGGTTCAACCCCACCGGCTCCCCGACGGCTTGCTCGAGGTCCACCGCCGGGGCCGAGCCCAGCCCAGCCTCTTCGTCCTGGAGATCTCCACCTACCCCTACGGCCGGCTGGCCAAGCAGGTCGCCGACGATGCGATGCTGGTCTACCTCGAGCGCGGCATCGTGCCCGGGGTCGTGGCCTTTGTCTTGCATCCCAGGGGGAAGCAGCTCGCCGCGCGCGAGATCGTGCTGGAAAGTGACGACGGCTCGACGCGCATCCACGTCGCCTGGAAGGCCGTGGAACTGTGGAGGATCCCGGCCGCGGAATTGCTGGCGGCTGGTGACATCGGCCTGATTCCCTGGGTGCCGCTGGCCCGCTTCGAGGGACCGCCCGAGCCGATCTTTCGCGAGTGTCGCGCCCGCATCGATCGGGATGCACCGCAGCGGGAGCAAGAAAGCCTGCTGGTGGCGACCCACTTCCTGGCCGGTCTGAAGTATAATGATCCGAAGTTGTTCCAACTGCTGGGAGGGCGAAAGGCCATGACCAAGATCGTATCGCCGGTTCTCCGGGAAATCGTCGACGAAGCCACGCGGAAAGCCACGCGGGAGGCCACGCGGGCGAACACGGTCGAGAACCTTGTGGCAGTCCTGGCTGCTCGCTTCGGGACTGATGCCGAGACAGTCAGGAGCGGCCTCGAGGCTATCGAGGACGATGCGCGGTTGAAGGGGCTGTTGACGTTCGCCGCCACCTGCCCCGATCTCGAATCCTTCCGCAAACAGCTCCCGCCGCGGAAGCGGCGCCGTCGGAGGTGAGGCGAGGCCTCGCTCGAGGTCTCCTCAACCGTCGAGGTCGTAGGCGAAGCGGAGCCAATGCTTGACCTCCGCGTCGATGCCGGCCGGCGTGGTGATCGCAATCCTGTGGGTGATCCGATCCCTCTTGGCCAGGCCGCCGGTCTCGATCAGCCTCGGCGGCGCCGGGGTGTCCTTCAGGGCCAGGCCCAGGTCGATCCGCGTGTGGGACGTGGGCTTGATCTCGGCGAAGACGTGCCGGCGATACAGCGGGACGATCGTCTTGCACGGGCAGGCCCGGACATCCGCGCCCAGGGACAACCCGAGCTTGAGCAATTGATCATAAATCGGCCGGAGGCCGGCCCGCGGGCCGGCGAACATCGCGGCGACGTAGCCCTCGGCGGCCTTGAGATACTCGTCGGGGTCGCCATCCTCAAGGCCCCGGCCCGCGGCCCGATCCGCGATCCACCAGGCCGTGTTCGTCCCCAGGCCATGCTCGGCCTTCAGCCAGTCCCGCCGCGCCTGGTCCGACGCCGGCCCTTCCGCTTCGACCAGCCGGATCCATTCCTCGAGCGTCCGGCCCGTCTTCTTGGGCAGGCCGATGATCCAGTCCTGCACGATCGCAACGCCCGGGTGAACGCTGTAGAGCGACTTCGGTTTCGCCCGGGCCATGGAAGACTTCCCCACGTGTCGACGCTCCTTCTCTTCGGGTGCTCGACCAGTTTGCCTCAACCACCAAGTTTACACGTTTTCTGAACATGCGCCAATCACGTGGCCCGCTGTCGGCACGGTTGACGCCGCCTGGGCGGCCGCGGACAATGAGACATCAGACGGTTGGCGATGGGGTTCGCCGGCAACCGCCGCCACCCTCGGCTGATGACCCCTAGCGGAAGGATCTCTCTCCGCCTGGGGCGCCGATCCACTCAAGCCCCCGGGGGATTCCTCCGGGGGCTTTTTCGTTGGCTGGCGCCGCGATCGATCCCCGCAACCGAGAAGGAGCGATCTCGCCGACGGCTGTCCTGAAGGGATCCCAGAGTCGGGCGCTGTTCTGCGGCTTCCTGGACATCCACCGCCGGATGGCGGAGCTAGAGGCACTGATTCTTCCAGGGGGAGGCCGTCCGCGTTCTCCGAGTACGTGCACGACCTCTCTCCGAGCGAAGCCAAGGTCGTCCAGGATTACTGTTCCCGGATTCGGGCCGCGATGCTCGCCCACCTCCGGGATCTGGAGATCCCCGTCGAGATCCGTCCGCAGAGCCTCCGCTGGGCGCTCCAGACCGGGCTGACCTTCATCGGCATCACGATCGACGAGTGGCCCAGGGCTCGGCGCATGCGGGCAACTCCACCGGAGCCATCGAGAGGCACTGCTGCGGCGCGGCCGAGCGGCTCGTGAACTCATCGCCGGCCTCCAGGACATCCTGGCCCGGACGCTCGAAGGACTCGCGAGCGCTGCCCCGATGGCCGACGCCGATCCATCATCCATCCGGGACTTCCACGCCGGCGGACTCCCTGCTGTCAACCTCGCGGGCCTCCGCGGGCTGGATTCCCTCTCGCGGCCGTGGTGGGCCGGGCTCGCCCCACCGCTGGCCGTGCGCGCCACCGAGGGCTCAATCCAGGAGCGGCTCGGCCGGGCGATCACCGACGCCGTGGAGTTCGACGACCGCAACCTGGAGTGGTGGCTGAACGCGAAACTCGTGCGGCTGGTCCAACTCTACGAAACGCAGGCCGGCGCCTTCCGCGAACAGCTCCGCCGACTCGCCGCGACAACCGCGGACGCCGGCACAGCCGGTGGCGATGGTGATCTTGAAGTGGATCTGCGAGAACTCCGAGAGGCCGAGGCCGATGGAGGGGTCGCTGCGGGGCAGCCGGACGTGGTCGCTACCACATGAGATGATTAAAACCAGATCTGGAATCGCAGCATGAACAGGTCGCTGGTCCGGGCGAAGCCGCTGGGGCGATAGAGCACGGGAGTGCCAAACCCGGCGTGCTGCCAGTCGAAGAGGACGCGGATGTACGAGTTCCAGTACCAGTTGATCCCGAGGTCCGTGAGGAACAGGCGGTTGGTCCATTCGTTGGGGTCGGCCAGCCCGGCGGTGAAGACCTGGCGGCCGAGGCTGAGGTCGGCGTAGCGAAAGACGACCTCCCAGGCACCCGGTCCGAACCGCCCACGCCGGAGGTCGAACGACCGCAGCGGCGTGACCCGTCCTCGACTGGCCATCCGCTCGCCGGTGAGGAAGTACGACGCTTGCACGTAGAAGCTCTCGATCGGCAGGCGCACCCGGGTCGTCGCGTTCGTCAGGGCATAGTCCTGGAAGCCGCTCTGCCACTCGCCGAGGATCATCAAGCTCCGATAAAAATACGCCGTATGCAGCGACCAGAGGTTGCGCGGGCCATCCACGATCACGTTATTGTTGAACGTCAGGAACGGGACGCCGATCACGGTGCTGCCGCTGGTCGGCACGATCGTCCGCAGCTCCTGGGGGACGGGCACGTGATCCTGATCGCCGGCCACCAGCGAGCCGCCGATGTTGAGGTTCTCCAGGGGCGAGTCGGTCGCGGGTCGGAACGGGGCGAGGTTGAGGAACGCGATCAGGCTCTTGGGATTGCTCAGGTCGAACTGGCCGTTGGGTGTGCTGTTGAAGATTCCCGCGGCGTAGTCGATCCGCCCGGCCACCGACTCGCCCCAGAGCATCGTGCCCACGTCGCGGTTCATGCCGAAGTTGTTGAAGAACACCGACCACTCGCCGTTGGCGATCGCCTCGGTGGGCTGGGCGTAGAACTCGTAACAAAACGGCGACTTGAACCGGCCGAACCGGAATTGGAAGCGCTTATCGTAGTTCACGTTCAAGAAGATGTCCAGCGCGGCAAAGGTGTCGAAGGCATCGTTGAAGGAGACATAATACTCATACGGGCGCGTGAGGTGGCCGTTGAACACGAACCACTGGCGGGCGATGCCGAAGGTGTCGGCGACGGGCGTCTGGTTGGGGATCCCGTAGAATCGCCCGTCGAGCTGGGTGAGGTCGTGAAACTGGATGTCGAACTCGTCGTTGGGCGTCCGGATCTGGAACCCGGGGCCCCACCGCGACTGCGTCGGGACGCTGGGCAACACCGCCGGCATGTCGAAGCGCGGCGACGGGAGTTCGGCCGCCGGTCCGAAGCCCGTGGCCGTGCCGGCGAAACCCACTTCCGCGGCCACATCGTCCTCGGGTCGGCCGCCGGCCGGTAACCCGGACATCCCGGGCCCGGCCCCGTTCAGGCTGGCCGGGCGACGCGCGGCCGCCTCCGCCTGTCGCAGCCGCGTCGAGAGCTGATCGACCTGCGTCGAGAGCTTCTGGACCGTCGACTCCAACTGGCGGACGTGCTCCGGATCGGGCATCCGCTTGAGCAAGTCCTCCATCTGGCGGAGCCGCTCCTCCAGCGCGGCCTCGTGCGTTGTGCGCGTGCCGGAGATCGTTGGGAGCGCCGGCGCCACGGGTGCTGACGGCGCAGGAGCTGCGGCAGACTGCGCCGGCGCGCGGCAAGGGATGCCCAGACCCAGTCCCAGCAAGCTGAGCACCACCAGCAACCGTCGGATGATCCATCCTCGATCGACGCGTGAATTCATGCGACTGCTCTCGCGACCTGATCCCCACCATTGAGCCATGGCCTCGCGGTGCGCGCAAAAGAAAAACTCCCACCGAGGGGGCAGCGATGCCCGCCGGTAGGAGTTATCAACCCCTCGCGGGGTGGTTCAACGTTGGGGTGAACTCCATCACCCACACTACGGTTTCACGGCATTCTGTCGGCAGGAGTTTTCATCGGCCTGCGCGCGAGCCGACTTTACCGATTCTGCGGTTTTCGGCACCCCCGGACCGGACGGGCGCGAGCTTGACGCGCATGGGTCGATCGCTGCCATCGCATCGCGTTTCGACATTTTCGGGGTCGTCGGAGGGTTTGCTGGCGTTGACAATGGACCAGAGGGGGATAAACTCAGATCTGGCGATGGGGTTCGCCATCAACCGTCGCGGCTGCCCATGCGGTCGCGGCTAATGACCCCTACCGAGTCGAACGACCTCGGAGGGGGACTGCTCTCGATCGATCGTCGGGCCCTCCCTGGAAGGCGACTCACCACGGCGGGGTTTGCCTGCGCGATCCGGGGCAGATTCATGAAGCTGATCACGATCTCCCGCGAGTACGGTGCCGGTGGCCGCGAGGTGGCGGCCGAGCTGTCGAGGGCCCTCGGGTGGGAGTCGCTCGACCACGAACTGCTGCACCGCGCCGCGCCGCGCCGCGCCGCTCGAGCATCTCCCCGACGCCGAGCTGGAGGCGCTCGACGAACAAGCCGTCAGCCTGGCCGAACGCTTCCGGCTGCACCCGCCCCACCAGCGCTAGTTAGGATTGTCAAGTGACCCGAGGGATCGGGTCACGCGGGGGGCGACTCGGGAACGACGTGGGCCGGGGTCATCGTGCCAGAAGGAGGGGCATCGGGTGGAGACGTGGCTAAAGGTGGTTGCGCTGTCGATTGGCGGGACGCTCGGCGTGAACGCACGCTACTGGCTGGGCGCCTGGATGAGCCGGTGGACCGGTGCCCAGTTTCCCTGGGCGACCGTCACCATCAACATCTCGGGTTCCTTCTTGATCGGCTTTCTGACAGTGGCCCTGGCTCGATGGTTGCCCCATCCCAACATCCGGTTGCTGGTGATTACCGGATTCCTGGGCGGGTACACAACCTTCTCGACATTCGAGAATGATTCCTTGACGCTGTGGGAGCGTGGCGAGGGGCGACTGATGGCTGCCAACCTGGTCGGGAGCGTGGCGGCCGGTTTCCTGGCCGTCGTGCTGGGGACGGCCTTAGCCCGGGGACTGGTCGAGCCCGCTGTCCAGCCCAGGGGGGAGAGTACTCGAAGAGTTGAGACGATGAAGGTCCGTGCACCGCATCCCAGCCGAGATGAGGGGGGTGGATCGCTCTCCGCGCGGCTCGCTCTCTTCGACATCAGCACCGAGGCAAGCGGATCGAGGAGACAGGCGGGTCAATTCCCTTCCGCGCCCGGCACCCTCCCCGGCCGGGTGAGCGGCGCTTGGGACGGGACCGGAGGGAGTCGCCGATGATCCCTCGCCAGGCGAATCTCCTGCGACTCTACTCCAACGCCAATGAAAAATGGCAGGGCGTGCCGCTCTACCGCGCGGTCGTCGAAGCGGCGCGCCGCCGCAAGCTGGCCGGTGCTTCGGTCTTCCCCGTCGAGCTGGGTTACGGCGCACACCGACAGATCCACGATCTTGCCAGCGAGTATTCCTCCTTCGAGATCCCGATCGTGGTCGAGATCGTCGAGGCGGCCGAGCGAATCGGGGCGCTGGTGGCCGAGCTGGAGACCATGGTGAGCGAGGGCCTGATTGTCGTCAACCGGGTCCATGTGCACCGTTATACTCACGCGGTTGAGCGTGACGAGGCCGTCCAGCCAGGATCCCCGACGGGTCCGCCGTCGGGCTCGACCCGCGTCTCTGGCGAGGAGGGCACACACACCATGAAGATCGAGGGCGATGTGAAGCGTGTCACGGTCTATATCGGCAGCGCGGACACCTGGCATGGGCGCAACCTGGCCATCGCGATCATCGAGAAGTGCCGTGCGATGGGGATGGCCGGCGCCACGGCCTCCCGGGGCGTCATGGGCTTTGGCAAGCATTCGGTCATCCATCGGGCCCACTTCCTGGGCCTCTCCGAAGACCTGCCGGAGAAGATCGAGGTGGTGGACCGCCCGGAGCAGATCGAGCGGCTGCTGCCGGTCCTCGACGAGATGGTCGGCGGCGGCCTCATCGTCGTCGAGGACGTGCACGTCGTCCGCTACTTGCACGACCCGAGACGTGCGAAGGGAGCGATCTCGTGATGCCTCAGAGATCTTCGCAACGGTCCTCTTCCTGATCCTGCTGGAACGGCCGCGGGATTGATGCGATTTTCAGGTGATCAGAACCGAGCGCGGCGGTCCCAGAGTGCGGGTCCGACTGCCATCCGAGATCCCGGGCATTCGGAGGTGATCAGAACCAGATCTGGAAGCGGATCAGGAACAAGTCGCTGGTCCTCTGGAAGCCGCCCGGCCGGTAGACGACCGGACTGCCGAAGCCGGCGTGCTGCCAGTCGAACGTCACGCGGATGTACTGATTCCAGTACCAGTTGATTCCGAAATCGGTGGTGAAGAGCCGGTTCGTCCAGAGGTTGGGATCGGCGAGCCCGGCAGTGAAGACCTGGTCGCCCAGGTCGAGCAGGTTGAACCGGCCGGCCAGCTCCCAGGCCCCCGGGCCGAACCGCCCCTTGCGGAGATCGAACGGCCGCTTCGGCCGGACCAGGCCTCGGCTGGCGACCCGTTCACCCGTGAGCAAATAGGCGGCCTGGATGTAGAAGCTCTCGATCGGCAGGCGGGTCGAGCCGGGCCGGTTGGCCACCGAATAGGTCTGGAACCCGCTCTGCCACTCCCCGTACAAGGAAAGGTGCTGGTAGAAGTAGGCGAAGTGGAGCGACCAGAGGTCGCGCGGGCCGGTCGCCAGCACATTGTTGTTGAAAGTCAGGAAGGGGACCCCCAACACGTTGTTGCCGCTGGTCGGGACGATGGTCCGCAGCTCCTGAGGGACGGGGACGTGCTGCTGATCGCCGAAGACGGCGGAGCCGCCGATATTGAAATTCTCCAGGACCGAGTCGGGCACGGTCTCCCACGGGGCGAAGTTCAGGTAGGCGATGCCATCCTTGGGGTTGCTCAGGTCGACGAATCCGTTGGGGACGCTGTTGAATAGGCCCACGGCATAATCGAGCCGGTACTGGAACAGCTCGCCCCAGACCATCGTGCCGACGTCGCGGTTCATCCCGAAGTTGTTGAAGAACAGCGACCACTCGCCGTTGGGGAGGGCTTGCACCGGCGCGGCGTAGAACTCGTAGGCGAACGGCGTCTTGAAGCGGCCGATCCGGAACTGGAACCGCCGGTCATAGTTGACGTTCAGAAAGACGTCGAGGATGTTGAAGGTATCGATGGCGTCGGCGAGCGAGATGTAATACTCGCAGGGCCGGGTCAGGTGGCCGCTGAAGATGAGCCACTGGCGGGCGAGGCCGAAGGTATCCGAGACGGGGGTTTGATTGCCTCGTCCATAGAAACGTCCGTCGGCCTGGGTCAGGTCATGGAGCTGGATATTGAATTCGTCGTCGACGGTCTTGAGCTCGAAGCCGGGTCCGAACCGCGACCGCAGGGGGAGATCCGGGATCGGCTCGGGCATGTCGAACCGTGGTGTGGGCGGGGGAGCGGACGGACTGATCCCGGCCGCCCCGCCGACTGGTTCTTCGCCAACCCCCGCATTAAGAGTACCCCCGCCGGCCGCGCCGCCGGTGGGACTGGATGGCGTCATCGCCCGGCTCCCCTGGGATGCCTCCAGCCGGGTGGAGAGCTGCCGGACCTGGGTCGAGAGCTGCTGGACCGTCGCCTCGAGCTGCCGGACATAGTGGGCGTCCGGCATCTCCTGGAGTTTCGCCTCGAGTCGGCGAACCTGCTCCGGGTCGGGCATCCTCTGGATCACGGACTCGAGCTGGCGAATGCGCTCCTCAAGCTGGGCTTCGCGTCCCGTACCCCCGCCCGGGACCGCCACAGAGGCGGCGGGTGGCGCCGCGTTGACGGGAGTTTCCTGGGCCAAGGCCCGCAGGCCATCCCCGAGCCCGAGACAGCCGAGCGCGAATCCGAGCCACCGCGCTCGTCGCCGGCTGGGGTGGTTCCATGCCATGCCGTCACTCCCCGAACACGCTGCCGCGCGTCCTCGCGACCTGCGCTCGGCTGGTTTTCTCATCGGCCTCGCAGCGAGCCAACTTTACGGATCTTGCGGCTTCCATCATCGGCGCAAGGATGCGCGATCAGACAACGTGGATCATCGCACGGTGGCGAACTCCGCGGATTCCTCCCAGCGGATCCTTACACGGGTCGTCCCGGTGCGCGGAGCTCGGCCCCGGCGTCGCGCACGACCAGCGAGTAGAGCGACGGGACGACGAACAGCGTGGTGACCAGCCCGGCCAGGATGCCGCCGATGACCGCCCGGCCCAGCGGCGCGTTGGCCTCGCTGCCGCGCGCCAGCGCCAGCGCCATGGGGACCAGCGCGAAGAAGGCCGCCAGCGCGGTCATCACCACCGGCCGAGCCCGGATCGACGCAGCCTTGCGGATCGCCTGGTCGGGCGTCAGCCCCTCATCCACCCGCAGGTTCTGGGCGAAGTCCACCAGGAGCACCGTGTTCGACACGACGATGCCGACCATGAAGATCACCCCCAGCAGCGACTGGACGTTGATCGCCGTGTTGGTGAGGTAGAGCATCACCACCACGCCGACCAGCCCCAGCGGCACGGCGAACAGGATGACCAGGGGTGTCAAGTAAGACTTGAACAGCGCCGCCATCAGGAAATAGATCAGCAGGGTCGCCAGGATCAGGCCGAAGCCCAGGCTGCGGAACGTCTCCTGCATCCGGGAATACTCGCCGCTCAGCTCGATCATGGCCCCCTTGATGAGCCGGCGGTTGGCGGAGTGGTCCTGGGGGTCGTAGGGGACGTACGACCCGTCGGGCTGGGCGATGCCGAAGCGCTCGACTACCCGCGCGACGTCATCAGCGACGTGCCCCAGGTCGCGACCGGAGACTCCCATGGTCAGGTCGACGGTCGACTGGAGATTGTTATGCGTGATCTCCGAGGGGACTGTCGATGGGCGCAGGGTGGCGATGTTCCGCAACGGAATCGCTTTGTCCTGGCCCAACCCGGTGATCGGCACATCGAGCAGCGTCTCGACTGACTCGATGTCCTCCTCGAAGTACTGGACGCCGACGAAGTAATTGTTCTTATTGACCGGGTCGATCCAGAAATTCTTCTTGTGGAACTGGATGCTCGAGTTGAGCGCGGCGACCACGTTCTTCATGACCTCGGCCTGGTTGAGCTTGAGGTCGGCCACCTTGGCGCGGTCGACCTCGATGATGTACTCGGGATAGTCCAGCCGCTGGATGATCCGGGCATCGACCACGCCGGTGATCGGAACGATCTCGCGGCGGATCGCCTCGGCGATCGAGCGGGACCGCCGCGTGTTCCTGCCGGAGATCCGGATGTTGATCGGCGACGACTTCCCCTCGTTCATCGCCGAGCGGATCATGCCGCCGGCATCGAAGGCGAACTCCAGGTCGCGGAACTTCGGGTCCTGGTTCAATCCCTGGCGCAGCCGCTGGACGTACTCCTGGGCCGAGTGCTCGCGCTCGTGCCTGAGCTGGACCTTGACGACGGCATCCATCGGCCCGGCGTTGGGGGTATAGGCGGCCGACAGGTCGGCCACGACGCCGAGCTCGGAAATGATGATTTGCAGGTCCTTGCCGATGGTCTCGCGGACGAACTGCTCGACCTTGGCGACCTTCTTCTCGGTCTCCTCGATGCGCGTGCCGCTGGGCGCACGCGCGTAGATCTCGAAGGCGCCGGAATCCACCTCGGGGAAGAACTCGCGGCGCAACTGGGTGCCCAGGCCGCCGAGCGTCGCCGCCAGCAAGCCGACGGCCGTCAGGACCACCGCGCGACGATGGTTCAGGGCGCGACCCAGTTGCCGGACATACCAGGCGATGCCGGCGTCGATCAGGGCCTCCCAGCGCGCGAAGGCGCGGCGCAGCAGCCCCGGCCGGGCCGCGGGCCGCGAGCCGGCCGCGGCCGCGTCGCCGAACGGGTCACGGTCGTCCCGATCGTGTCCGCGACCCGGATCGTCCTCAAGCTCATGCGTGGCGTGGGGCTTCAGCCAGCTCGCGGATCGGGCCGGGACAAACGATCGCGACAGCAGGTAGGCCGAGATCATGGCAAAGGCCACGCCCGCGGCCATCGGCCGGTAGAGGAACTCGCCCAGGCCGGGCATCAAGGCCAAAGGCGCCAGCACCAGGAGCGTGCACAGGCTGGCCACCAGCTCCGGCATGGCCACCTCGCTGGCACCGCGGAAGGCGGCCTCTTCGGGGCTGGCGCCCAGGCCCAGGTGCCGGTGGGTGTTCTCCAGGCAGATGATGGCGCTGTCGACCATCGGTCCAATCGCCAGGGACAGCCCGGCCAGCGTCATCACGTTGATGGTGTTCCCCGTGGCATACAGGCCGATCAAAGCAGCCAGGACCGCGATCGGGATGGTCAACACGGCGATCACCGTCATCCGCCACTCACCCAGGAACAGCAGGATCACCAGCGAGCAGAGGACCGCGCCCAGCACACCTTCTTCCACCAGGCTCTCGATCGAATGGCGGACATAAACCGACTGGTCCATGACCACTTTCAAGTCGATGCCGGGGCGAGACAAGCGTGCGGCGATGTTGTCGATGGCTCCCTTCAAGGTGTCGACCACCTGGAGCGTGCTGGCGCCGAGCTGGCGGAAGACGGGGATATACACCTGGCGCTTGCCGTTGACCCGCACCACGTTGGTCTGGATGAAGTTGGCGTCCTTGGGGGTGGCCACGTCGCGGAGGAACGTGGCGTTGCCCGGCTCGTTGCGCAGGGGGATCTCCTCCATCGCCCCCACCAGGTCGAACATCGAATTGCTGTCGATGGCGTAGTCGGTCGTGCCGAACTTGGCGCTGCCGGTAGGGAGGAAGACGTTGTACTCATCGACGGCCTTCATCACATCCATCGGCGAGAGGTGCCGGGCCTGGAGCTTGATCCGGTCCAGGTAGATCATGACGGCGCGAACCTTGCCGCCGTAGACCAGGGGCGTCAGGGCGCCGGGCTGGGCCATGATCTGGGGCCGGACCTCGTAGCGCCCGACGTCGAAGAGGGTCGCCTCGCCCTGGGTCGGGCTGTCGAGAGCCACCAGGCAGACGGGGGTCACGCTGGTCGGGTCGTAGGGCAGGACGACCGGCGGCAGGGTGCCCGGGGGCATCGTGGGGTACTCCCACCCGGCATACGAGTTCACCTCGGTCAGGGCACCGCTGCGGTCGACGTTGCTGCGGAAGTAGTTGCGGACGATGCTGATGCCGATGATCGACCGCGACTCCAAGCGCCGGCCCCCCGAGGCCTGGCCCACGCCCCGCTCCAGCCGCGCCGTGATGTTCTTCTCGATGCTGGCCGCCGGCATCCCGCCGTAAAAGACCAGGACCTGGACCGCCGGGCTCTTGAACACCGGCAGGATGTCGATCGGGATCGAGTAGGCCGCCAACCCGCCGAGCACCGCCAGCGCCAGGGTCATCACCGTCACGGCGATCGGGTTTCTCAGCGACGCATGAATCAAGCCGTTCATAACTGGAGCATGCCCTCTTGTTGCGAACCGTAGGGGGCTCAGAGGGAGGGGTCTTCTTCCCAGGCTGGCCCACGGGATTGGCGGCGCCCACCCCCCCTAACCCCCCCCTTGGCAAGGGGGGGAAACAGAGGGGGTACGCCGTGATCCTTTCCCCCCTTGCTAAAGGGGGTCGGAGGGTCTTTCCGCCTCCCGCGGTCCGCTCGACCACCCCGAACCGCGCCGCCGCTGGATCCCGCCCGAGCACCTACGCGCCCGCGCCGGCGGAGCGGACGCGCATCCCATCTTCCACGGGCGTCGCCGAGGGGACGATCACCGTGTCATCCGGGCCGATCCCGGAGAGGATCTCGACCAGGGAGCCGTTGTCCCCGCCGAGCTTGACCTCGGTGCGGCGGGCCAGGCCGTCGCGCACGAGGTAAACCGCCCCGTGGTTGCGGCCCATGCGTTCCACAACGCAGGCCGGGGGCACGGTGAGGTTCTTGGTGTCCCGCTCGAGCGTGATGGTGGCCTTGCCATACATCCCGTCGCAGAGGACGCCCGTGGGATTGGGCAGGTCGATCTCGACACGCATCAGGCGCTCGGCGTCCTCGGCCTGGGCGATCCGGGCGAGCGTCCCCGTGAAGGATTGGTCCGAAAGGGCGTCGACGCTGACGACCGCCGGTTGACCCACGTGGGTCAGGACGACGTCCCGGTCCGGGACCAGCACGACGACGCGCATCACGTCGGTTCGCTTCACCGTCAGGAGCGGCTGATTTCCTCCCTCGGTTGCGGAATGGATCAAGGCACCCGGATGGAACGTGCGGTGGGTCACCACGCCGTCGAACGGCGCGCGGATCTTGGCGTAGTCCAGGTTGGCCTGCGCCCTGGCCAGGCGCGCCTGGGCCACGCCCAGCGCGGCCCGGGTCTGGAGGGCGTCGGCCTTCGCCTGGTCGATGGCGGCCAAGGCGGCCAGGAGCTTGGCGTGGGCACTCTGGACCTCCGAGAAACCGGTCCGCTCGGCGGCCCGCGCCGCATCGAGGTCGCGCTGCTGTTCATCGACCAACAGCTGGGTGGTCGCCTGGGCCGCGACCAGGCCGCTGACCCGGGCGAACTGCTTCTCGGCGAACTTCCTGCGAGCGAGGAGCCGGTCGATATCGGATTCGGCCACCTTGACCGCCGCCGCCGCCGCATCCCTCTGCGCGCCGGCCATCTTGACCCGCGCCTCGGCCTGAACAATCTGCGCGCGCGCCTCCTCGACCAGCGCCGCTGCCTCGTCGACCGCTTTCGCGTCCCGCGGGACGTTGATCTCGGCCAGCACCTCCCCTTTCATGATCCGAGACCCGATGTCGACCTTCTGGCTCTTCAGATAACCGGACACCATCGCGTAGAGATCCACCGTCTCAAACGCGTGGATGAATGCGGGCTGCTGGATCGTCCGCTGGATCCCCCCGCGCCGGGGCCGGACCACGTCCACGCTCGGGACCGATGGCTCCCGCGCCTCCGCCACGGACGGCGATCCGATCTCCGTCGAGTGGGCCCCGCGACGCGCCAGCCAGATCCCGATGCCGGCCACAACCAAGCCGAGGAGAACGCCGGTCAGGCGCCGCCAGATCGGCCGCGCGCGCTTCCTTCCAGTGCCGGGAGACAATGCCATCGACCTCCACGCGATAAAGGCTCGGCTCGGGTGACCAGACTTCGCGGCCGATGCCCTCCGGGCTCCAGGGCCGGCTCCATCAACCTAAATTCTCCGGAGGACACCGCTTCTGTCCAGTCTCGCCGCGCAGGCAGCCGAGGCCGGCGTTCACACGATCTTCACAAAATCTTGCGAGGAAATCGGTTGGGCAACGTAAAAAAAAGTTTATTCAAAATGGCTCCAGGTGGTCGGATGTGCGGACGAAAAGAGTTACGTGCGATCCGAGATCAGGAGGTCCGTGGCATGGAACCGGGTTGGGGCATTGGACGGCCGGCGGTGCCCCGTGTGTCGAGGATGCTGAGGATCCTGGCGGTTGCGGGGAACTTCGCCGGGCTGGCCCACGGCCAGTCCGCGACGCCCGCCGCGGCGCCCGGGTCGGCTCCAGCGGGCTCCCGGATCGCAATCCCGCCTCCGATCCGGTTTCCGCCCAGCGACCCGGGGGTGCGGCGGGTCGGGCTGGCGGCCCCGCCGGCGACCGGCACGCACGACCCGACCACTGCCCCCGCGCTGCCCACGGCGGCGCCGTTGCCGCAGGGGTCGGGGGCCCAGGACACGGCCGCACGCGCCAACGCCGCGGCGCCGGCGGCCACGCCGCCACCACCGCCGCACCTGCCGGTCGACTCCGCGCTGATCCCGGGCCGAACGGTCGAGCCGATCGATCTGGCCAACGCCCTGAAATTGGCCGGAGTGAACCAGCTCGACATCGCGACGGCCCGGCAGCGCATCCTCCAGGCCGCAGCCGACCTGAGCCAGGCGCGCGCGCTATGGCTGCCGTCGCTGTTCTACGGACCGAGCTGGTATCGGTCGGATGGGCAGATCCAGACGGTCACCGGCCAGCTCCAGACGATCGACCGCAGCGCCTTGTTCCTCGGGGCAACGGCGGCGCTGGCCAACACCATCCAAGGGC